>Ga0182030_10004231_pt1 | contig 30608 bp, 21 predicted proteins | sample 812S3MmetaG_FD_121299 | JGI IMG/M metagenome (GOLD analysis project Ga0182030, IMG submission 121299) | Permafrost microbial communities from Stordalen Mire, Sweden - 812S3M metaG (Illumina Assembly) | ecosystem: Environmental > Terrestrial > Soil > Wetlands > Permafrost | place: Sweden...
AGTAAAGCGCATGTTCCCCAACCTCGACTGGTACTCCGCCGTTGCTTATCATGAAATGGGGATTCCTATCGACCTGTTCACGCCACTGTTCGTGATGGCCCGCACCGCCGGCTGGGCCGCGCACGTCATCGAGCAGCGGCAGGATGGCAAGATTATTCGCCCATCGGCTAACTACACCGGCCCGGAGAATTTGAAGTTTGTTCCAATTGAGGATCGGGGTTAGCATGCCGAACGGTGCTTTGAAAGGGCATGGCTTCAGCCGTGCCGCCAAAGCGACCCATTAGAATTCGCGGGCCTCAGGCCCAGAGGGATCGCCTTTCGCCAGCCAACTCGTCCTCGCAAGGGAGAAAAAGTTGTCCTCGCACATCAGCAACGAACGCCCCCAGCCGGACCAGGTCCTCATCGACATTGCCGACTACGCACTGAACTACGAGATTGCGAGCGACCTCGCCTACTCGACCGCGCAGCACTGCCTGATCGACACACTGGGCTGCGGACTCGAGGCACTCGAGTACCCCGCCTGCACCAAGCTTCTCGGGCCCATTGTGCCCGGCACCATTGTCCCCAACGGTGCGCGCGTCCCCGGCACCAACTATCAGCTTGACCCCGTGCAGGCCGCGTTCAACATTGGCGCCATCATCCGCTGGCTTGACTTCAACGACACCTGGCTGGCCGCCGAGTGGGGCCATCCTTCCGACAATCTCGGCGGCATCCTGGCCATCGCCGACTATCTTTCCCAAGTTGCGATTGCCGAAGGCCGATTGCCGCTCCGCATGCGCGACGTTCTCACGGCTATGATCAAAGCCCACGAGATACAAGGCTGCATCGCGCTCGAAAACTCCTTCAATAAAGTCGGCCTTGACCATGTGGTGCTGGTGAAGGTCGCATCTACGGCGGTAGTAAGTAAGTTACTCGGACTTACACGCGAACAGACCATCGCTGCGCTTTCGCTGGCGTGGGTGGATGGGCAGAGCCTGCGCACTTATCGCCATGCGCCCAACACGGGCTCACGCAAGAGCTGGGCCGCGGGCGACGCTACCAGCCGGGCTGTCCAGCTTGCCTTGATGGCGCAGGCCGGCGAGATGGGCTACCCATCCGTCCTCACCGCCAAAACATGGGGCTTCTACGATGTGTCGTTCAAAGGTGAGCCTTTCAAGTTCCAGCGGCCCTATGGAAGTTATGTGATGGAGAACGTGCTGTTCAAGATCAGTTATCCCGCCGAGTTTCATGCGCAGACGGCGGTTGAAGCAGCCATGGCTATCCGCGGGCAGCTTGAAAAGCTTGGCAAGACGGTGGAAGACATTCGCGCCATCAGCATTCGCACGCATGAGGCATGCCTGCGCATCATCGACAAGAAGGGCCCGCTTGCCAACCCCGCCGACCGCGACCACTGCGTGCAGTACATGGTTGCGATCCCGCTCATCTTCGGCCGCCTGACTGCCTCGGACTACGAGGACTGGATCGCCACCGACCCGCGCATCGACGCGTTGCGCGCGAAGATGGAATGCGTTGAAGTGCCGGCATTCACGCGCGACTATCACGACCCGGAAAAGCGATCCATCGCCAACGCGCTGCGCGTGGAGTTGAACGATGGCACCGTGATAGAGGAAACCGTGGAATATCCAATCGGCCACCGCCGCCGGCGCACGGAAGGTCTGCCGCTGCTGATTGAGAAGTTCAACACCAACCTGCGCCGCTGCTTTCCGGAAGACCGGCAGCAGCGCATTCTCGCAGCTTCGCTGGACCGGCAGCAGCTTGAGACGATGCCGGTGAACGAGTATGTGGACCTCTACGTTGTCGATACGGAGCCGTGAAATGTGGCGCTCCGATTTTTTCGCAGACAAGCCCCGATAACTGCCTCATACTGGAGTTACGAAAATCCTCCATGTGGAGCATCGCCTTGCTGCCTCGCGCTTGCGCACTGTCTGCCCTGGTCTGTTTCGCTTCGGCCTGTTGCATCACGCCGTTGGCCGCCCAGCATCCGGCCAACAGCAACCCGTATTACCAGCAACTGCGTGGCATGCTTCCCGGCGGCGAGGTTTTACAGGTTAAGAATGTCGAACTCCGGCGCGACGCAGCCGTATTTACCTTGCGCCAGGGCTCGGTGGCATTCTATGGCGAGGTCAATGGCAAGGTTACGGGCGCCGTTTTCAGAGGCGACGGCCACCTGCACATCACGCCGCCAACTGCAGAGGAGCGCCACAATCTTCAGTTGGTCACCCGCACGGAAGAGTTCGATGAAGACTTTGACCAACTGGTGATGCGGTTTACAGACGCAACGGCGGCCGAGCTGCACAAGGCCTCTGCCGGCAAGGCAGACCCCGATAACATTGCCATTCGCGATGGCCTGGAATTTCATAACTTCGCCCGCGAGCATCTGCATGATAACTACGACCTGCGCCTGCTTGAGGATGTACTGAGCCCCGGGCCGGGCGGCTACTTCATGGCGGCGATCCGGACCCACAAGAATCCGCACCTGGTGTTCATCGACGATCCGCAGGGAGCCGAGGCCGTGGCTCCGGAAGAAGTGGAGCTGATGAACTGGAACGACTGGGGTGAGAGCATTCCACTGGCGTTTCATCGCGCCAGCGAGTACTCGAACGGCATGCCCAACGGCAACGAAGCGAACGCCCCCTACCGGATATTGAAAGAAGATCTCGATGTGACGATCGAGAAGAGTGGATTTCTCAGCGGCAACGCAATCGTGTACCTTGAGGCCGAGAAGGACGGAGTTGCGGTGGTGCCGCTCGACCTTTATCCCACGCTCCGCGTGAGCCGCGCGGAGACTGCCGCGGGCGAACCGCTGGACTTTGTGCAGGAGCGCAAGGAAGACGACCCCGATTTTGGCGTAGTGCTAGCCAAGCCTCTAAAGAAGGGTGAGGCTACATCGATCAAGGTCACCTATGCCGGCAAGGACGTAGTAATGAACGAGGGCAATGCCAATTACTATCCCATCGCCCGCGAGAGCTGGTATCCCAACGCGTCAAGCGGGCTGGGTAACTACGCCACTTACAACATGGTCTTTCATGTTCCCAAAGGCCTTCAACTGATCGCGACCGGGACCAAGGTTACAGAGACCAATGAAGGCAAGGTAACTACCACCGAATGGAAGACCGATGTGCCGCTGGCCGTGGTGGGCTTCAACCTTGGGCGCTTCACAATGAGGGAGGCCACAGTTCCCGGCAAGCTGGGCGACAACCTTACGGTCGACGCGTATGCCAACACAACGCCTCCCGATAACTTTGAGCAGATGGCCGGTGGCGTGCTAGGCACGCTCAATACTACGTCCATGCTCCCGGTGCAGCTGAGCCAGGGAGAAGCTGCCGCTCGCCTCTACACCGACTACTTCGGCGACCTGCCCTTTTCCCGCGTAGCCCTGACCCAGCAGTATGCCTGCAATTACGGCCAGAGCTGGCCCATGCTTGTGTATCTGCCAATCTGCGGATTTCTCGATTCTACACAGCAGCATTTCATGGGCCTGCATCCGGAAGATATGTACTGGAAGGTAGTAACTGCCCATGAAGTAGCGCACCAATGGTGGGGGCAGACCGTCGGCTTCCGCAGTTATCGAGACCAGTGGATGAGCGAGGGCTTTGCGAATACTTCGGCTTCCATTTTCCTGCAGCTCTCGCGACCCAAGCCCGACGACTTCCGCGAGTTCTGGAAGCAGCAGCGCAAGCTGATCACAGAGAAAAATGCGCAGGGATTTCGACCCATCGACGTTGGCCCCGTAACCATGGGCGTGCGGCTCAGCACCGACAAGACGGGCTGGAACATCTATCAGAATCTTGTCTACCCCAAAGGCGCATACATCCTGCACATGGTCCGCATGATGATGTGGACCCCGCATGAGGGCGACGACCGCTTCCGCGCTACCATGCACGACTTCCTCGCCACCTACCGTCTGCAGGCCGCCACAACGGAGGACTTCAAGGCCATCGTCGAGAAGCACATGAGCCCGCAGATGAACCTCGATAATAACCACCGCATGGACTGGTTCTTCAACCAGTATGTCTACGGCACCGACCTGCCGAACTACCACTTCGAGAGCCAGGTCACTCAGACTGGCGACGTCTCGAGTCTGCATTTCAAGCTCACGCAATCGGCCGTGCCGCCGGGCTTCAAGATGAGAGTGCCGATTTATCTGGAACTGACCAACGGCGATGTGCTGCATCTCGGCTCTGTCACGATCTCCGGAGATACGACTGTGGACCAGACCGTACAGCTGCCAAAACTGCCGGCGCCGGTAAAGCGGGCCATGATCAATTACTTCTACGACGTGCTTTCGACAGAGAATTAGCGCCACAAGCAATGCGGCTTCTCAACCAAACGGTCTAAGCCAGCGGAGCGGAGCGTGCGCTATACTCCGTTACGAAAAGGAAAGAGGGGATTCATCATGCGTCTATCTCCGGTTCTCAAGCTAGCTGCGGCAGGAATCTTGAGCGCGGCTGTTCTGGCGGCTCCAGTAGCTTCATATGCACAGGGTGGCGACACGGTTCTCAAGCCGGCCGACATGCAGAAGCTGCTGCCTGCCAGCGTCTATTACAAGGGCCAGTCGGCCACCACACAGCTGCGCAACTCGGGCGGCGTCAAGTTTGGCGATGGGTCTTTCGTTTTGTCAACGATGGTGGATACCAGCGGCTACTCCACCAGCATTGCCGCCAACTACCAGGCCTATTTCATTACCGAGATTCCCCTCAAAATCGGCGGCCAGAGCCTTCCGGCGGGAATCTATGGCGTGGGCTTCATTGCGGACAACAAGTTCATCGTTACCGATGTGGGTGCGCATGAAGTGTTTTCCGTAAGCACCTCGGATGATGCCGCGCTGAAGCGGCCCACGCCGCTGCAGGTCATAGCCGATCCGGCCGGTGGGTACCGGCTCTATGCCGGCCGGCGCTACGTTAATTTCAGCCGGTAGAACTGCCGCAAGTCGCCAGCCGGGGGTTGATAGATGGGCTGCGGCGTGCAACAATGAGCGCATTGAGAAAATCAGCGGGGCGGCGAAACAAATCGCCGCCCCGTTAGGCCATTTGAGCAGTTTCCTCGATCCCCTGGCTTGCCAGGGAATCTCCCTTTTATGCGCTGGGATGCAGTAACATCGCGCAGCCTCTTCCAGGCCCATTCTGATTTCTCTCAAATTCCAGTGGGGTACAAGTATGCCGCTGAAGCTCACCGTCAACAGCGTCGAAACTACAGTCGACGTCGCGCCTGACACGCCGCTGCTCTGGGTGCTGCGCGACGTTCTCAACAAAGTAGGCACAAAGTATGGCTGCGGCATGGGCCTCTGCGGCGCCTGCACAGTGCTGCTGGATGGCAAGGCCGTGCGCTCGTGCATGACGCGCGTGGGCACGCTCGAAGGCAGATCCATCACCACCATCGAGGGCCTTTCTCCTGACGGCCTGCACCCGGTACAGGTGGCGTGGGAAGCGCTGGACGTGCCGCAGTGCGGCTACTGCCAGGCGGGGCAGATCATGTCTGCCGCGGCCCTGCTTTCCCGCACGCCCAACCCCACAGACGCCGACATTGACGCGGCCATGAGCGGCAATATCTGCCGCTGCGGCACGTACCCGCGCATTCGCCAGGCGATTCATGAAGCGGCTGGCGCCGGCAAGGCCAGCTAGACCAACTTTCCTAGACCATATCCGCCAAGCCAGCGTCCGCCAGAAAGGCACGCTCATGAAAATGAACCGCAGATCGTTTCTTCAGTTGAGTGCGCTGGCCGGTGGCGGCCTGGCGCTGAGCGTCTATCGCACCCCGCTGGCCGCGGCCCAGGGCGGGCCTCGTCCTCCGGATCTGACGCCGCAGGCCTTCATCAAGATCGCTCCGGACGGCATCGTGACCATTATGGCGCGCGCTTCAGAAAGTGGCCAGGGCATGCGCAACATGCTGCCCATGCTGATTGCCGAAGAGCTCGATGTGGACTGGAAGGACGTCCGCGTGGAGCAGGCGGAGCTGAACGAGAAGATTTACGGGCCGCAGTTCTCCGGCGGCTCAGCCAACACGCCCATGGGCTGGGACCCGATGCGGCGCGTCGGTGCGGCGGGTCGGCAGTTGCTCGTTACGGCGGCGGCTCAGACCTGGGCCGTGCCTGAGGCCGAGTGCACCACCAGATCAGGTCGAGTGCTGCACGCGAAATCCGGCCGCTCGGCTGGCTATGGCGAGCTGGCTGGAAAAGCCGCCACATTGCCCGCGCCGGCACTGGCCAGCGTGAAGCTCAAGGATCCCAAGGACTACCACATCATCGGCCACTCGCAGAAAGGCGTGGACACGCCCGCCATCGTGACCGGCAAGCCGCTGTTCGGCATCGACGTGACCGTGCCGGGGATGCTCTACGCGACCATCCTGCGCGCGCCGGTGTACGCAGAAAAAGTAAAGAGCGCCAACGTTGACGAGATCAAGGCGCTGCCCGGCGTGCGCCACGTGCTGGTCATCGATGGCTCCATCACGCCGGCGGCTTTCATCGCATGGGAGCCGGGGATGGAGTCAGGCGTCGCCATCGTTGCCGATACCTGGTGGCAGGCGCAGACGGCCCGCAAGCAGCTCAAGGTGGAGTGGGAGCCGGGACCGGCGGCGGCGCAGAGCAGCGAGCTGTTCGCCAAGCGCGCTGCGGACCTGCTGCAGGCCCCGCCCGCGAGCACCATTCGCAAATACGGCGATGTGGACGGGACGCTGAAGGCATCGGCAAAAACTGTCGAGGCCACGTACGAGTTTCCCTTCATTGCGCACATCACCATGGAGCCGCAGGGCGCTACGGCGCACTTCAAAGACGGCAAACTGGAGATGTGGTCGTCGAGCACGCTGCCTGTTGCTGGGCGCGGAATCATTGCCAAGACGCTCGGCATCCAGGAGAGCGACATTACCACGCACATGGTGCGCGGCGGCGGCAGCTTTGGCCGGCGGCTGCAGAATGACTATGCGGTGGAGGCGGCTTGGATCGCGAAAAGAATTGACGCCCCCGTGAAGCTGCTCTGGTCGCGGGAAGACGATGTGCAGCACGATCCCTTCCGCCCCGGCAGCACGATCGGCCTGAAGGGCGGGCTCGATGAGCAGGGCAAGCTCACCGCATGGCGGCACCACCTGATCACTTACGGCGACAACAAGAACACGGCTGCCGGTGGCGGCATGGGGCCGGACTCTTATCCTGCGGGGCTGGCGCCGGTGTATGGGCTCTACGCCTCGGCCCAGCCGCTCATTCAGCGCTGCGGCGCCCTGCGCGCACCGGGCGACAACGCCTTTTGCTGGGTGGCGCAGGCCTTCATCGACGAGCTGGCGCATGAAGCAGGCCGCGACCCGCTCGACTTCCAGCTCGACCTGCTGAGCAACAAGCAGATGCCGTGGATCGGTGCGTCTGTGGACGACCATGAACCGACGGGGCAGGACGCGCTGATCCCGGAGCGCTACAAAGGCGTGCTGCAACTGGTCGCTGAGAAATCCGGCTGGGCCAAGCGCGCGAAGGAGCCGGGTCGGGGCATGGGCATTGCCGCGTGGTTCTGCCACCTGGGCTACTTTGCCGAAGTGGCCGATGTGAGCGTGGACGCGGCCGGCAAGGTGACGGTGAACCACGTGTGGGCTGCGGGCGACGTAGGCAGCCAGATCATCAACCCGGCGGCCGCAGAGAGCATGGGCTTTGGCGGCGTGATTGAAGGCATGAGCCATCTGGGCCAGCAGATCACCATCTCGGAAGGCCGCGTGGAGCAGTCGAACTTCCATAACCACCCGGTCATGCGCATGAAACAGACGCCGAAGATCGAGGTCTACTGGCGCAAGACGGACTACGCGCCTACAGGCCTGGGTGAGCCTACGTTGCCGCCGATTCTTCCGGCCGTGACGAATGCGATCTTTGCGGCGACCGGAAAGCGCGTGCGCACATTGCCGTTGCAGAAGAGCGGGTTTAGCTGGGCGTGAGGGGCGTTTCGTTTTTGAGAGTCAGAATGATTGGACAAAAACAGGAACGTGTCGCTTCTTCGGGTGCCGAAAGCTTTTCCGATAATGGAAACGGACGAGTCTCGTAACAGGCACGACTTTATAGCTCGCTGAAAAACTCATCGTGAAAGGCAAGAAGTGTCAGGGCACGCCTTCAGTCGTGCCGAAAGCTGCTCAAAAAGTCTCTGGGCTTTAGCCCCTGCGGCAGCCCTTAAAAGCAGGTCCTTCGACTCCGCTGAAGTACGCTTCGCTCAGGATGACAGCCTCATTGGGTATAATGAGCATTCTGGCGCACGACAAAAGGCGCAGCCCTCGGGCCGCGCCTTTTGTTGTCAGACCATTTCGCTTGCGATTGGCTTGCTACTTGTTTGCTGCTGCGCTCATGGTTGCACTCGGTCCGCCGTTGGGATAATCCACACGGATGGTCAGGATTTCGTACGGATGGATGGGCACCTTCACAACGTCGCTAGTGACTGTGAGCGGGCTGCCTTCGGGAGTTTCCATCATGTTGGTGACGGTGGCTCCCGTTGCGCCGTCGGGGACGTGGAACTCCGCTGTCGTCTCTTTGCCGGCCCATTCATACGCCCTAAAAATCAGGCCATTGGCGTCTTCGGCTTTCTTTACAGCGGTGAGCACCACGTTGTCCGGGCCGACTGAGGTGAAAGAATGCTCGGCCGGCAGCGATCCTGCGTGCGCCGTGGTGACGACGGCCGTGAGCGGGTAGTTGTACTCAAAGCCGTGGCGGACGGTGAGCGCGTCCTTCCACGTGCCGGCGTGCGGAAAGAGCGCGTAGTGGAAGTGCTGGTGGCCCATGTCGGCGTCGGGATCAGGCCACTTCGGCGAGCGCAGCAGCGTCAGGCGAAGTTGGTTGCCCACTGCGTCATACCCAAACTTCGAGTCGTTGAGAATGCTCAGTCCGTGCTGGCCGTCACCCAGATCCGCCCAGTACTGCGCCGGCACTTCAAATTGCGCCTTCTCCCAACTGTTGTTGCGCGTCGTGGTCCGCTCGATGCTGCCGTAGGGGATGTCGTAGGTGGCGAAGGCGCTGCTCGCAGCAAGCGGAAGAGAAGCCTTGAGCAGGATGTGAGATTCGTGCCAGTCGATGTCGTTGTCTACATCCAACTGGTCGCCTTCGAGGCGTAACGTCTGTACAAATTTTGAGTTCTGAAAGTGGTTCGTGATGCGGACGCCGGCGCGATCGGTGTTTGCGTCGACCAGTTCCACCGAATCGGCTTTGGCGATGGTCATGGGCGCTGCGTCGAGCGTACCGGGATCGATGTTCCAGGCGTCGTAGTCCTTCGGCGTATCTTTGAAGAACTGCAGCTGGTTGCCGCAGCCGCCAGGCGAGATAGCCTCGTACTTGGACAGCTTGTCATAGAGGCTGTTGATGCAGCCGGTTTGCTTGTCGATGACCACGCGCAGCGACCCATTCTCAAGTACCGAACCAGTCGAGTCTTCCTTCGCCACTGAAGCGGCGGCAGCGTGTCCGTGAGACTTTACTTGCGCTGAGATCTGGAGGACCCGGTATCCAAGCGCGGGCACGTCCGCAACCTGCACGCGGTAGCCTGCGACGCCGTCCCGCTTCTCTTCCGCCAGCGATGCGCTTTCAGTCGCCACGCTGGTGAGCGGATCGCGCAGCACAAAGCCCTTCGGATAGCCTGCTGCCGATACCCATACCTCGCCGCTGCGCTTCCAGCCGAGCGGGTTGAAGACCACCAGTGCCTGGCCGCCACCGATCTTGCCTGCACCCGCGGTGTCGATGTTGTCGGTCACCACGCCGAGCGAGTCCGCACCGATCTGGTTCGTGGACCAATGAATGACGTCGTAGTCCTTCTGCGCATCCTTGTAGATCACGCCGATACCCGAGCCGGCAGCCAGATCGTGGAACTGGTTGAAGAGGACTTTCTTCCAGTCTTCCGTGAGTTCATTCGCCGGATAGCTCTTGCCGTCCAGCCACGCCAGGGACGCCCACTTTTCTGCATTGAGCGTCCATATGGAGCTCTCGCGCATGTTGCGCTTGTGGTTGGCTTGCGTGGTCATCACGCCGCGGTGGTACTCAAAGTAAAGCTCGCTCTTCCATGTGGGAATGCTGACCTGGCCTTCGACGGCCGGCGGAGGCGTGTAGCCCTTTGCAATCGACTGGTAGTTCCACTCCTTGCTCTCCGGCGCAACCTGCTTTTCCACGCTGGAGAAGTACGACTGCGCGGTGCCGAACGGCATGTTGGCCATTACGTGCGGCGGCATCGAAGGATCGGACCAGTGGACACCCTGGTCGAGGATGGCGCGCGTGGGGCCGCCGCCGTGGTCGCCGATGCCGTAGAGGTCCATCATGTCCGTGAGACCGGTAGCCCGCTGGCGCGCCACCACCATGTCCTGGCTCAGGCGCACGGGGCTCAGGTTGTCATTGGCGTAGTCGTGCGGGAAGTACGAAAGCACCTTCGAGCCATCGGGCGATTCCCACCAGAACAGCTTGAAGGGCAGCTGGTTGGTGTCGTTCCAGGTCATCTTCTGCGTGACGAAATAATCCACGCCGGACTTCTTGTAGATCTGCGGCAACTGCCATGTGTAGCCGAACGAATCCGGGTTCCAGCCGATGCGCACATCGACGCCGTAGGCCTGCTTGTACCAGCGCTTGCCGACCAGAAGCTGGCGCACCAGCGACTCGCCGTCGGGCAGGTTCAGGTCGGGCTCCACCCACATGCCGCCCACCACTTCCCAGCGGCCTTCGTCGATGCGCTTCTTGATCTCGGCGTTCATGTCGGGATATTTCTGCGCCAACCACTCGTTGTATTGCGCGGCACTCTGCGTGTAGGTGTACTGCGGGTACTCGTACATCAGCTGCAGGGCGGTGCCGAAGGTGCGCTTCACCACGTCGACGGTTTCGGTCCAGGGCCACAGCCACGCCGCGTCAATGTGCGAGTTGCCGGTGAGATGGAAGGTGGCTTTCTGCAGCAGCGGCTCCAGGGCCTGGAGCTTGCTGAGCGATGTTGTGAGGCTGGCGTCGAACTTCGTCTGGTCGTGCGCGTCGAGAGCTTTCACGTCCACAAGGCCGATGGCATCATTCAGAGTCGCCATGGGCGCGGGGTCGCCGGGAGCGAGCGAAGGAACCAGCTGCGCCGCCGAAAGGAACTCGACGCGCAGGTCTTCCGGATTAGGGCGGCTGGCGGGAAAGTCGATGTCCAGCGTGGCGCCGCGGAAGGTCTTGGTGTCCACCGTATGCAGCAGCTTCACGGCGACGGTGACCTTATCGCCCGGCTTGGCGCTGTCAAACAGGACCACGGGCTCGAGATCGTCGCCCAGGGCCACGCGGCGGCCGTTGAAGTAGAGGATCTCCGGCATGGGCCCGTTGGCGTCGGCGTGGAACTGGAACCAGATGCGCGAGCCGGTCAGGTCGTAGCCGTCCAGCGTGTCGGGCACGGTGTAAGTCTGGCGGAACCAGACGGCGTCGTTGGGCGCCTTGGCGACGGGCGTAATCGCCGTCCAGTCGGACTCGTCGAGGCCCACGGCTTCGCCATGCGCCAGGTCGCCGCCGTGCATCTTCCAGGCGCCGTCGGGCAGGTGGCTCAGGACGCTGAGGCGCGTGATCACCGCGCGCGACTCAGGCGGCAACGCGGCGGCAACCTTGGCCACCTCGGCGGCTACGCGCGCGCGCTCCACCTCAGTCTGCGCCGCAGCGGGCTGCGGGAACGCGAAGAACGACGCTGCGGCAAGGGACAGCAAAGAAACAGGGAGGCGAAGTTTCTGGAATGCGCTCATGATGAATCAATCCTCGTGTGAATCTTAAGCCATGGGGCCGGGTTTCAGAGAGTCGCGCCGGCACACGGGCAGCTGTTTGGCGCCGGCGTTCTTACACCCAGCCGCCGTCTACGATGTAACTCTGGTTGGTGATGGCGCCGGAGTCGTCGGCAGCCAGAAAGAGCACTAGCCGCGCCACGTCTTCAGGCAGAATATCGCGCTTGAGCGCCTGGCTGGCCATGATCTCTGCCTTGTACGCGGGCGTATACCAGAGCTGCTTCTGGCGCTCGGTCGCAATGGCCCCAGGCAGCACGGCGTTCACGCGGATGTTATGCGGCCCCAACTCATGAGCCAGGGTGCGCGTCAGGCCCACGATGGCGGCCTTGGCGGTGATGTAGAGCGGCAGGCCTGTTGAAGGGATCATCCACGAGATGGAGCTCATGTTGATGATGGAGCCGCGGCCAGCCTTGCGCATCGCCGGCAGCACAGCCTGGATGGTGAAGAACTGCGGGCGAAGATTGACCGCGATGGATTGGTCGAAGGATTCGGGCGTGACTTCGTCGATGGTGTGGCGCTGGTCGTTGGCGGCGTTGTTGACCAGCACGTCGATGGCGCCGAAGGCGGCGATGATTTGAGCGACGGCTTGTTGGAGAGCGGACACATCCCGCAGGTCGCATTGGAGGTAAAGCGGGGCGCGGCAACCTTCTGCGGTGAGTCCGGCGACAAGGTAGTGAGCCGCTTCGTCCTGTACATCGAGAAACGCCACGCGCGAGCCCTGCCGCGCAAAGTGCTCCACCATCGAGGCGCCAATTCCGGTGGCGCCGCCGGTGACGAGCACGGCGCGGCCTTCAAGGCTGGGATAGCGGGCGAAGCTCTCGGACCTGCCAGGCATTCAGTGTTCCTTCCGCAGTTTTCCAATACCTTCAGAAGCTTCCAAGAACTGCTGTGCCCCATCCATGTCACAGCTTCACCGTGACATGGGTGGGAAGGCCGTACCCCAAACTCAATGCGACTCCCGCGGGACCGCGTGCCCCCTGCATCCCTGCAGAAAATCAAAGTCCGCGCCTTCGCTGGCCTGCATGACGTGTTTGACATAGAGACTCTGGTAGCCGCTCTTGAACGCAGGCTCAGGGGCGATCCACTCGCTGCGGCGACGCTCCAGTTCCGCCTCGTCTACTTCCAGATGCAGCCTGCGCGCCTCCACATCCAGCTCAATCCAGTCGCCTTCATGCACCAGCGCCAGCGGGCCGCCCATGGCTGCTTCCGGGCACACATGCAGTACCACGGTTCCGTATGCAGTGCCGCTCATGCGCGCGTCGCTTATGCGCACCATGTCAGTGATTCCGCGCGCCAGCAGTTTGGCGGGCAGCCCCATGTTGCCCACTTCGGCCATGCCTGGGTAGCCTTTCGGACCGCAATACTTCAGCACCATCACGCTGGTCTCGTCGATCGCAAGATCGGGATCGGCAATGCGTTCGTTGTAATGCTCAATGCTCTCGAAGACAACCGCGCGGCCGCGATGCTTCATCAGGTGCGGCGAGGCTGCTGAGGGTTTGAGCACCGCGCCGTCGGGGCAGAGATTGCCGCGCAACACAGCCACGCCGCCATGCTCGACGAGCGGCTTGTCGAAGTCGCGGATCACCTCCGCGTTCCACACCGGCGCGTCCTTCACGTTCTCGCCCATGGTGCGGCCGTTCACCGTAAGCGCGCCTTCATCCAACTCGCCGTGCTCGGCCAGCTTGGCAAGCACGGCCGGCAGCCCGCCTGCGTAATAGAAATCCTCCATGAGAAAGCGGCCGGAGGGTTGCAGATCGAGCAGGGTGCGCACGTGGTGACCGTATTTATCCCAGTCTTCGAGAGTGAGCGGAATGCCCACGCGTCCTGCAAAGGCGATCAGGTGAATCACCGCGTTCGTTGATCCGCCCACCGCAGCATTGGCGCGGATGGCGTTCAAGAAAGCTTCTCGCTTGAGAATCTTCGAGATGCGCAGATCTTCATGCACCATGGCCACGATGCGCCGCCCCGTCTCATGCGCCAGTACGCCCCGCCGCGAGTCAACAGCAGGAATCGCGGCACTTCCCGGCAGCGTGAGCCCCAGCGACTCCACCATGCAGGCCATCGTCGAGGCCGTTCCCATGGTCATGCAGTGGCCGGCGGAGCGGCTCATGCAGCTCTCCGCGTCCATGAACTCCTGCTGGCTCATCGTGCCCGCTTTGACGGCTTCGCTGAACTGCCAAACCACCGTTCCTGAGCCGATCGTCTGCCCGCGATAGCGCCCGTTCAGCATGGGCCCACCCGAGAGCACAATTGTCGGCACGTCGCAACTGGTCGCGCCCATGACCAAGCTGGGCGTCGTCTTGTCGCAGCCGCACATCAGCACCACGCCGTCGATGGGGTTGGCGCGGATCGACTCTTCCACGTCCATCGAGACCAGGTTGCGAAACATCATCGCCGTAGGGCGCATGTTGGTCTCGCCCATCGACGTGACGGGGAACTCGAGCGGGAAACCGCCGGCCTCCCAGACGCCGTTTTTCACCTTTTGCGCCAAGTCGCGGAAGTGGGCGTTGCAGGGCGTCAGCTCCGACCACGTGTTGCAGATGCCGATCACCGGCCGCCCATCAAACACGTCGCCGGGAAACCCCTGGTTGCGCATCCAACTGCGGTGGATGAAGCCGTCCTTATCGTTGCCGCCAAACCATGCCTGCGAGCGGAGCTTGCGTTTTTCCATGGCTACCACTCTACAACTGCGGGGCGCCGCAGTTGAACAGCGCGCCGAGGTGCCGTCCTTGGCTCCGCCGATCTTCTAGAATGGATTCATGCCGGAGCTGCCCGAGGTGGAGACGATTGCGCGCGGGGTGAACGCGCGGGTGAGCGGCGACCGCATTGTTGAAGCGTGGTTTGGGTCGCACCGGGAGCCGTTCAAGACGCCGGCTGCCGAGCAGGCGCAGGGGCTTGAGGGACGCACCATCGTCGCCGTCCATCGCACCGGGAAGCACATTGTCTGCGAGCTTGCCCGCGTGGCCCTGGGCGCGGCGGATCGAGATGCAGGCAGCGCCGCTCAAACGCCCGACGCGCAAATGCCTGACGCGCAATGGATCGTCCACCTGGGGATGACGGGGCGGCTGCTGGTGACGACGCCGGAAGGGCCGGTGGCGCCGCACACCCATGCGCGGCTGCGGCTTGAGAGCGGGCGCGAGATTCGCTTTGTGGACCCGCGGCGGTTTGGGCGGCTGCAGTTCCTTGAGCTACGTGCTGCAGTGGGTGCGGGCAGTGCGGCGAGCAAAGATGCATTTGGGAGCGGATTTCGAGGCGCCGGTGAAGAGCCACTGACGATCGGCGCCGAGGCGTTTGCGGCGCTGTTTCGCGGGCGCAAGCTGGCCATCAAGGCGGCACTGCTCAACCAGACGCTGCTGACCGGGGTGGGCAACATCTATGCGGACGAGAGCCTCTTTCGGGCCGGGATTCGGCCGCGGCGCCGCGCAGGCAGGCTGACCCGGGCTGAGCTGGAGCGGCTGCGGGCCGTGCTCAAGTCGGTCCTGGAGCACGCCATCAAGCTGGGCGGCTCATCGGTATCGGACTACGTGGACGCAGACGGGGTGCGGGGGTTCTTCCAACTGGAGCATTGCGTCTACCTGCGCACCGGGCAGCCCTGCCGGGTGTGCCAGACGCCGATCCGGCGGATTCTGGTGGGTGGGCGCGGGACGCACTACTGTCCGCAGTGCCAGCGCTGATCCCGGATCTACATTTTTTGGAATTCCTTATACCTTCCTGATTCCAGATTGTAGAAAACTCATCGTCTCGGCGCTCCGTAAATCATTCAAAATAAACAACGATTAGAACGGTCCGCCGATTGCTATGTAGAGGGTGCCAGTGATGTACCGGCTGCTGGAAAGTATCCCGGCCAGCCCAAAGAACAGCAGGACCAGGCAAGAGAAACCGCCATCGAAGCGGCCCCTCAAAAGGGGATACCGGCCAGGAAGCCTGCAGTAGGCGCGGTGGATATAACCACCGTCCTCATACGCTTGGGAGGCCAGTGACCAGCGCAGGACAGCGAAACGCCACTCCGATGGGAGTGGCGTTTCGAGTGTCTGTGGGTTTGCAGCAGATCGCGCTCGTGGCTCATTGAACCGGACTGCGTGGGCCCGACTTGCAAGCTCGCCCTCTTGGCTGTAGTATCAGACTTGCCTATCAAGCGGCTGACGCAAGCCACCCGAGAGCCATTTTGGAATTGCTGGAACGGGCAGAGCGCGCTCGCCGCGGAGCAAGGAAGCTTCGCCGCACGGGATTCATATTTCATCAAGGCAAGTCGCGGCGGAAACTCCCATAGGAAGGGCATTACCAGAGGAAAGCACCGGTCGCACCGAACGAATTCCTCAGCGAATGAATTCATTGCACACGAATCCATTCGCCGGAGAGTAACTGTCGAGAGGATTCTCATGCGGAGCGGCAAGGCAGCAGGGGGCAATTCCTCCGGGTGTGGCGGCAACGAGTTGAGAGCGAAGCGTTAACTCTTGCCGAGACTCCTCAAGTGAGCAGATTGCAGGCCGTGGAGTTCTCTGTTCTTGATTGGACAGGCGGCATGCCAAGGAAGTTCAACAGCGTAGAAATGCGCAGCTGAATCCAGAAATGCAATGCACCAGACAGCAGATTGCCAGGAAGTAAACGCATGATGACAGAATCGACGCTGCCCCAGACTGAACTGGGGCCGGCTCCGGCTAATGGCCAGGGGCAGTCGCAAGGGCATCGGCGCCGTCGGCGCCGCCGCAAGAATAAAAGCAGCCAACAGAACGCGCCACAGGGCCAGGCACAGCAGCCTGCTGGCCAGGCGCCTCCGGCCCCCGTGGCCCAGGCAGCACCGCCTCCTCCCCCCCAGCAAAAGCCGACGCTCCCTCAGGGACAAGGCCAGGGTCAGGGTCAGAGCCGCAAGAAGAAGAAATTCTTCCAGAAGGGCTCCGGGGCAGGATCGCAGCCAGGCAACAACACCACCACGCATCAGCCCGGCAACACCATGAACGGTCATGGGGGCGGCTCCCAGGGCAAGCGCAAGGGTGGCAGCGGCAAACAGCGCGGCCCGCGCGAGTTTGTGGGCCCCATGGACCACAGCTACCGCACCGTCAATGGCAACATCGCAGATGGTCCGCCGTCGACGATTCAGATCAGCAGCAACGGCCATGGCGGCGGCTACTACCAGGAGTCGTACACGCCGGCGCCCGCGGTTGCAGCGCGCGAAGACGCGCCCACGCGCATCTTCTGCTTCATTGAAGATCTGTTCTTCCAGGCCAAGATCATTGAGACCTCGAAGAAGCTCGGCGTCAAGGTGGAGTTCGTCAAGGGCGACAAGGAGTCGGTGGCCCGGCTGACGGACCTGGCAGAAGCAGATCGGCCGGCGCTGGTGGTGTTCGACCTGAACAACCTCAACGCCAAGCCGATGACCCTGATTCCCAAGCTCAAGACCAAGTTCAAGAAGGCGACCTCGATTGTCGGCTTCCTCAACCACCTGCAGGGCGACCTGAAGGTGAAGGCCATCGAGGCAGGCTGCGACTCAGTAATGCCGCGCTCCGCCTTCTCGCAGACACTGCCCAACCTGCTGCGCCGCTACGGCCTGGAAGAGGAAGAAGACAACTACCCGCAGCCGGTTTAGGGACTAGGGTTTAGGGGTTAGGGATTAGTTAAGAGCGCGGTGCCCTGTTGATGGCGTCGCGCTCTTCCTTTTTTGGCGACAACGATTGGGGCTTTCTAACCCCTGGTCCCTTAACCCCTAGCCCGGTGGCCAGTGCATGGGCCGGCCGCCCAGCAGATGGACGTGCAGGTGGTCGACGGTCTGGCCACCGTCTTCGCCGGTGTTGATGACCAGGCGATAGCCTTTGCTGAGGCCTTTGTCGCGGGCGATCTCGGCTGCGGCCCAGAGCAGGCGGCCGAGCAAGGCGCTGTCCGCAGCCTCGGCCTCCGCAGTGGAGGCGATGTGCCTGCGCGGCACGATGAGAATGTGCACCGGCGCTTGCGGGTGCAGGTCGGCGAAGGCGTAGGTCTGCTCATCTTCGAAGACTGGCTTGGAGGGAATCTGGCCGGCGACGATTTTACAAAACAGGCAATTCATGGCGAGATCAGTGTACATTGCGGCGATTGATGCACGCCGCGATGGCCCGGAAACGCGCGCGGCATGGACGAGCCGAATTGTGCATCTTGCTTGCGGCCCGATCCTGCGATTGCAACACGGCACAAAAATATTCGTAAAAAGACTATTGACATAATGTACTAGTTTTATAGTACATTGATTTCGTGATGAGCGCACGACCCAAAACCGCCGCATTCCGCTTGATGCTGGACCTGCACAGCGGCATGCCCGTCTATCGCCAGATCATGGACCAGGTGCGCGGCGGCATTGCTTCCGGCGCGCTGGCGGCGGGAGACCAGTTGCCCACGGTGCGGCAGCTCGCGGTGGATCTTGAGATCAATCCCAACACCGTGGTGCGGGCCTACCGCGAGCTTGAACTCGGCGGCCTGCTTGAGACGCACCAGGGCACGGGCACGTTTATCAGCGCGCAAAAGATGAAGCGCCGGGATGAGCAGCGGGAGCGGCAACTGGTGCAGATTGTTGGCGATTGCGTGGCCCGAGCCGGGGCCGCGGGGTTCACGGTGGATGAGTTGATCGAGGAGTTGCGTGCGCTGTCGAAAGAGACGGCGCGGAGGAGGTAAGCGATGAGTGCACGAGTGGAGTTTGTTCCGTTGAACCGCGTTGCGGTGACGGCGTTTCTGGTGTGCGGGCTTACGGGATTTGCGGTAGCCGCGCCTCTCAAAAACCCTCTGCCGCTGCTTGCGGGACTGCTGATCGGCCTTTATCTGCTGTTCTCCATCAAGGTGGTGCAGCAGTGGGAGAAGGTGGCTCTGCTGCGGTTGGGCCGCTATGTGGGGCTGCGCGGGCCGGGATGGTTTTTCATGATGCCGGTGTTCGAGACGATCAGTCATTCCATCGATCAGCGCGTCCGCGTGCAGAGTGTCACGGCAGAGTCGACGCTGACGCGCGATACGGTTCCGGTGAACGTGGACGCGATCATCTTCTGGATGGTGTGGAACGCGGAGAAGTCGATTCTGGAAGTGGAAAACTTTGCCGAAGCTGTGAACATGAGCGCGCAGACGGCGCTGCGCGAGTCGATTGGGCGGCACGAGCTGGCGCAGATGATTACCGAGCGCGAGATGATGGGCCGGCAGTTACAGCAGATCCTCGACGAGAAGACCAACCCCTGGGGCATCACCGTGCAGTCGGTGGAGATTCGCGACGTACGCATTCCGCAAAGCTTGGAAGACGCGATGTCGCAGCAGGCGCAGGCGGAGCGGGAGCGGCAGGCGCGCGTGATTCTGGGCCACGCCGAGGTGCAGGTTTCCGAGCAGTTTGCCGAGGCTTCGCGTGTCTACAACGACAATCCCGGAGCGCTGCATCTGCGCGCCATGAACATGCTCTATGAGGCGATCAAGGAGCGCGGCTCGATGGTGATTGTGCCGTCGTCGGCCGTGGAGACGATGGGCCTGGGTGGAACGCTGGCCACGGCCGCAATTTCAAAGCAAGGCTAACCGAAGGCAAGGTAACCGAAGGAGGCAGCGATGAACAGCAGACTGATTTCGATGATGGTCGCAATAACGATGGGCGCGGCGGGCGCTGCACAGGTGGCGGCTGACCAACCCGCCAATCCAATTTTGGGCATCTGGCGCTGTCAGATGCATGGCTTGCCGGCGGTAACGCTCACTGTGACCGATGAGGACGGAAGCCTGACGGGTGCGGTGTTGTTCTATCTGCACAAGGGGACGGGGCAGGCGGAGACGGCCACGCCGGGGGTTCCGGAGCCGCTCTTTCATCCCAGCTTTGACGGCAAGACGCTGACGTTTGAGGTGAGCCATCGGCGGGCGCATCCGCCGCAAACGCTGGAGGACGCGCCGATGCGTTTCGAGGTCAAGCTGGATGGAGCGGGCGCGGATGGGAAAGAAAAGGCGGAGCTGATGAATCCCAGTGAACGTGATCCGAAGGCGCCACGCTATTTTCTGGAGAAGAGCGCTTTCTAGCATGTTGAGGGGCGCCGCGCCCGGTTCTCAAACGACCGAGAGGATCGCCGATCTCGAGATCGGCTGTCGTGCGGGCGTCCCCGCCCGCACCCGCGCCTCAACTCGTGTGATCCAGAATAATCTTCCAGCCTTGCGGGCCTTTGCGCCACACCAGCGAAAAGATGCCGTCGTCCTTCTTGGCTTCGCCCTTCTGGCTCCGTTCGAGGTGGAACTTGCCGGTGACGACGGCCAGGTCTGTGCTGCCGCAGGCGTTGGGCAGCAGGCGGACGTCGAGGTCTGAAAAGGTAAGCGTGCCCATCTGTTCCTTGGTGGTGTAGGCCTCCTTATAGCGTTCCAGAATGGGCTCAAAGCCTTTGCGCAACTTGGCGCCGATGAAGGTCGTTTCGGACGAGTTCTCGTAGCTCTGCATGAAGGCAGGAATGTCGGCGTGGTTCCAGGCATCGGCCTGGGCGGTGATGGCGGCGCGGATGGCGGTTTCGTCCACGGAGGTGGGCAGAGGGGCGGATGTACCCTGCGCCAGAGAGGCTGCTGCGAAGGCGAAGCACAAGAGGATTTGGAGCTTTTTCATGACGGGTTCTCCGGGACGCGGAGCGTGTTCCGAAACAGGACGACTGTCCTGCTTTGAGACGCTGCTCCCTGTTGAATCTCTTTGCCCTTCCAAATTACCACCAAAAACCGTGTACAAGGCCGATCATCGTTGTCATGGAGGGGAACTGTTGGAACGAGAAAGGAACGAGAAAGGGAGGTCGCACCATGTACGACACACAACATTCAGCAGCAGCCGAGGCGCATACGCATGCGGCGTACGAGCACTCCGCCGCTGGCTACCAGGCAAGCAAGGGCGAACACGAGGTAGCTGGTGAGTTTGCACGGCGCGCCTGCAAGCACGCGCTGGAAGCCGCGGTCCGCTCCAATGCGGCGCTGCGGCAAGTGCAGAATAGGACGGAGTCGGATCGCGCGCCTCAAGACCGCTTCGCCGTGCTGGCATCCCTCTTCTGCACGCATTGCGACAAGGCCGAGCTGTGCGACACGCTGGAAACGGAGGCGACGGTGCTGGCGACTGTCGTTGAACCAGCTCGCGCCCTTGTAAGCGCGGTCCGGTTCTGAGCTTGCCACAATCCCCGGCTTCGATTCGGCAGCTTCCCCCTCGCTTACAATGAGCCTATGCCGGCGACCGACACACCCGCGACCTTGCGCGTAGTTCATACGGTCTGTTCGCACGATTGCCCCGACAGTTGCGGCGTGCTGGTCACCGTGAATGAGCAGGGACGCGCCATCAAGGTGGCGGGCGACCCGGCGCATCCGGTGACGCAGGGCTTTCTGTGCGGCAAGGTGGCGAAGTATCTCGATCGCGTCTACGCGCCGTCGCGGTTGCTCTATCCGCTCAAGCGCAAGCCGAACGTGGCCAAGGGGCCGCTGGAGCGCGGGCGCGAGCATGAGGCCTTTGAGCGGGTGAGCTGGGATGAGGCGCAGGATGCGATTGCCGCGAAGCTCAAGGCGATTGCTGAAGAGTTTGGGCCGGAGTCGATTTTGCCCTACAGCTATGCAGGGACCATCGGCGTGCTGGGCTATGGGTCAATGGACCGGCGGTTCTTTCATCGCCTGGGCGCGAGCCAGTTGGACCGGACCATCTGCTCGGAGGCCGGCGGCGTGGCTTGGAACCTGGTCTACGGGAAAAAGCTCGGGACGCCGGCGGAGGACTTTCGGCTGGCCAAGCTGATTGTGGCCTGGGGCGCGAACATTCACGGGAACAACGTGCACCTGTGGCCCATGGTGGAGCAGGCGCGTCGCAACGGCGGTCGGCTGATCGTGATTGACCCGTACCGGACGCGAACGGCGGCGCTGGCGGACTGGCATATCGCCATCCGGCCGGGGACGGACGGCGCGCTGGCGCTGGGCATGATGCATGTGATTCTCAACGAAGGCCTGGAAGACCGCGCCTACATTGCCGAGATGACGCATGGGTTTGAGCGGCTGGCCGAGCGGGCGCGCGAGTACACGCCGGAGCGCGTGGCCGCATGGACAGGGATGACGGCAGCCGAGGTGGAGCAACTGGCGCGCGAATACGCCACCACGCGGCCTGCGGTGATCCGCTTGAACTACGGCGTGCAACGGGCGGAGAACGGCGGCACGGCGGTGCGGGCCATCGCCATGCTGCCGGCGCTGACGGGCGCATGGAAGCATCGCGGCGGCGGTGGGTCGCTGTCGACTTCAGGCGCGTTCCAGTGGGATCGTAAAGCGCTGGACCGACCGGACCTGGCGCTCAAGTCGCCGCTGGGGCGGCTGGCGCGCACGGTGAATATGTGCAGCCTGGGAGAGGCGCTGGAAGACAGGGATCAGGGGTCAGGGGGCAGGGATCAGAAGTCGCCGCTGGGGGATGGGCCGCCGGTGAAGGCACTGTTTGTTTATAACTCCAACCCTGGGGCGGTGGCGCCGAATCAGAACGCGGTCAAAACGGGAATGGCGCGGGCGGATCTTTTCACCGTGGTCCATGAGCAGTTCTTTACGGACACTACGGACTACGCTGATTACGTGTTGCCGGCGACTACGTTTCTGGAGCACACGGACGTGCAGGGGGCTTACGGGCACTATTTCGTGCAGCTGAGCCAGCAGGCGATTGCGCCGCCGGGCGAGGCGCGGCCCAACGTGTGGCTGTTTGGCGAGTTGGCGCGGCGCATGGGGTTTGAGGACGCGTGCTTTGGCGATTCCGAGATGGACCTGGTGGCGCAGGCGCTGGGGATTGGCCCGGATGGGCACTCGACGCGGCCTGAGATGGAGCACATTACCCTCGACGATCTAAAGCGTGACGGGCACATTCCGCTGGCCTTCCATCGCGAGCCGGAGACGAAGCCGTTTCAGCCGTACCTTTCGGGGCCGCTGCCGACGCCTTCGGGGAAGATCGAGTTCTATTCTGAGACGCTGGCGGCGCAAGGGCCAGATGCGGGACTCGATCCGTTGCCCGCGTTCGTTCCGAATGTGGAATCGCGGTTTGGCGAGCTGGCAAAGCGGTTTCCGCTGGAGTTCCTGAGCCGCAAGGCGGATAACTACATGAACTCGACCTTTGCCAACCTGGATGGGCATCGCCGCATGGAGGCGAAGACCAACCAGGCTCTCGAGATCCACCCTGCCGATGCTTCGGCGCGCGGCATTGCCGAGGGCGACCTGGTGCGCATCTGGAACGACCGCGGGACGTTGCTACTGAAGGCGATGCTGAACGCGAGCTTGCCGCCGGGAGTCGTGGCGGGCAAGCTGGATTGGGCCAAGCTCAGCGCGGGCGGCGCCAACGTGAACGCGCTGACCAGCGAGCGGCTCACGGACCTGGGGGCCGGCGCGACGTTCTATTCGGCGCTGGTGGAAGTGGAAAAGGCAGGGACTAGGGACTTGGGGAACAGGATTAGGGAACAGGGACTAGCCTCCTAAGTCTAATTTTCATAACAAGATTGAGGCTGTCATCCTGAGTGAACGGGACCCCAAACGTTCTCCAGTTTGGGGGTGGTGAGTCGAAGGATCTGCTTTTGTTCTTTCGCTTCATCTGCAAAGGATTTTGAAAGTTCGTCGGGATGACTTGGCCGACAGGCGAGATCGAGCATGAAAGATCCTTCCGCATTTGCGCTTCGTCTTGCGACGGAGGAGGATGTTCCGGTGCTGCATGGGCTGATCGAGGCTTCCGTGCGCGGCTTGCAGGCGGGCGACTATACGCCGGCGCAGATTGAGGGAGCTTTGGGCACGGTGCTCGGCCTGGATATGCAGCTAGTCCGGGATGGGACTTACTATGTGGCGGAAGCGCGCGGCCCGGATGGCCGGATGGTTCTCGCCGGCTGCGGGGGTTGGTCGAACCGGAAGACGCTGTTTGGGTCGGATCGCGGGCCGGGGCGGGAGCCGGAGTTGCTGGACCCGGCCGTGGGCGCGGCCAAGGTCCGGGCGATCTTTGTGCATCCCGACTATGCGCGGCGGGGGCTGGGGTCGCTGATTCTGGCGCATGTGGAGGAGGCCGCCTGGGCTGCCGGGTTTCGGCGCTACGAGATGGGGTCAACGCTGACAGGCTTTCCGTTGTACAGGCTCAAAGGCTACGTAGAGACGGAGCGCGTTGCCGTGCCGCTTTGGAATGGGGAGTCGGTCGAAGTGGTGAAGATGGTAAAGGGCTGAGGCTTCCCGACAGGTCGCCGAGTACTTAATGGAGATTTGAGGTTTCCCGCCCCTTTCGCTGAGAAGCGCGAAAGTGGACGGGCAGGGAGGGTTCGCTTGGGCGCTGCCGCGTTCAGGCAAGGCCGAGGCGCTTCAAGGCTACCCTCGGCAACGCTGAGCCGGATCTCTCCAGCACCCACAAGGCGGCTAGCATCCATACGGCGCATCCAATCAGGAGCTCACCCAGGCTACACCAGCGGATTTGAGCGGGAACCTGCGAATGGAACAGGGCGATGGGCAGCCGTTCCAGTCCGAGCAAGGTGGCCCAGGCGGCAACGCCTGCCGCGACGGCGGCGGTGAGGCAGCGGGCAGTTTCGCGGTAGTCCAAGCTGGCGAGCGAGACCATGTGGCGCTGGTGCAGCAACAGAGCGATGGCGACGGTCTGAAGAGCGATGCCAATGTCGCTGGCGACGGCCAGACCCATGGCTCCGAAGCCGTGGTAAAGCAGCGCATAGATGGGCCAGGAGACCAGCGTGACGGCGGTGCCGGCGGCCATGGGCACAAATGTGTTTCCGGCGGCGTAAAAGGCGCGGGAGTAGATGGCCTGCGCGGACCACAGGAACAGGGAGACGGAAAAGACAGCGAAGTAGGCGGCGCACTCGCGCGCGTCGGTGGGCGAGAAGCGGCGGCCAACAAACAGCAACTCCACCAGCGGGACGGCGAGAGCGACCATGCCGGAGGCGACAAGCAGGCCGAGCGCGGCCACCCGGGAGACCGAGTCAGCAACGCCGGTAGCGAACTCATAGCGGCGCTGCTGCGACCAGAGGCTGGCAAAGAAGGGCATGGAGGCTGCGCCGGCGGCCTGGGCCAGCACGGCCATGGGCGCGGTAAAAAGCTGCTTGGCGTAAGCCATGAGAGAGACGGCTCCGCTGGTGGCGGAGGCAAAGTGCGCAATGATCCAGCCGTCGGCGGTCACCAGGGAGACGCCGACCATCAAGGGCAATGAAAGGCGGACCCACTCGCGGAAGCCTTCGTCCTGATTGTCGAGGATGGGCCGATAGCGGGTTCCTGCGCGTCGGGCGAAGAACCAGTTGAGCAGAAACGGGCCGCAGAAAGCGCCGGCGACGGTGCCGATGGCCAGCGAGGACACGCCGATGCGGCGAGAGAGCAGCAGGCCGCCGACGATGGTTCCGAGGCCGTAGATGAGCGGGGCGACTGCCTGCACGCTGAACTGCTTGCGCACCAGCAGCACGGCGCCGAAGACTCCCCCGGCGAAGAAGAAAAGCTGCGCCGGCAGCAGGATGCGGGTGAGGTGTACGCAGAGCGCGGCCTTTTCGGGGTCGAAGCCGTGGAACCACCAGTGGATGTAATACGGCGCAAGGATTTCGGCCAGCACAATGGCGGAGCCGAGAACGAGGTACATGGTGGTAAGGATGACAGAGAGCGAGCGCTCGCCCTGGGCTTCGCGGCCGGTGTCGCGATAGCGGGTGAGGATAGTGACGAAGGTGATGGAAGCGGCGCCGCCCACGAGGAAGTAGGAGATCATGTCGGGCAGCACGAAAGCGGCGTTGAGAGCGTCGGCCTCAACACCGCGGCCAAAGAGCCAGACGATGTACTGCACGCGCACCAGGCCGATGATGCGGGACAGAAACGTGGAGACCATGAGCACCACGGTGGCGGAGAAGGCGCTATGGGCGTGCGATGGGTGCAGCAGCCCGATACCGCGAGCCCAGCGGGAGCATGCGGGAGCGGATGGCTGGGCTGGGGGCGGGGTGGTCACTGCTCTCGATTCTATCGGTTGATGCGGTTGAGGAAGGCGGGATTGCAGACTGCGGGTTTCTGGTTGGTACTGGCTGCAGGGGTTGCGGGCGAGGACGCCCGCACGACATCCGCTCTGGAGTGCGGCGCTACCTTCAAAGGATCGGCGCTGCATTCCGGGGCTGCGCCCGCGTATTCTGTCCGCATGGGGGGCATTGCATGCAGCGGACGTTGGCGGTGTGGATAATGCTGGGTTCGGCGATGGGGGCAGGGGCGATGGGAGCTGGGGCGCAGACGATTCATGGGCGCGAGGGGATTACGCTGCCGGCGCCGCCGGATGTGGCTGCCAATGCGGTCTCCGACGTTTATTTCGGCACCAAGGTTGCCGACAGCTACCGCTGGCTTGAAGACGGCAAGAGTCCCGAGACGCGGGCTTTTATTGACGCCGAGAACGCGTACACGGGGCGGTATCTGAAGCAGGCCAAGATCAGGCCGCAGGCGGTGGACGATCTGGACGCTCTGGAAAATGTGTCGGTAACGACGGCTCCCCGCCAGCGCGGAGAAAGCTACTTCTTCATGAAGCGGCTGGCTGGCGAGCAGCAGTTCTCGATCTATGTGCGGCACGGATTTGGCGGTGCGGCAGGCGAGCCGGGACCTGCAAAGGCGGCCACGGCGCATCCTGGCGGTGCGCCCAAGCCGGGCGTGCAAGGTCAGGACCAGCGCCTCATTGATCCCGCGCAACTGAGCCGCGACCCCAATACTTCCGTCGGCATCGAGGACGTCTCGCGGGACGGCGCTCTGCTGGCCTATAGCGTGAAGCAGGGGGGCGCGGATGAAGTGAGCGTGCGCGTGCTGAACGTGGCGACCGGCAAAACGCTGGAAGACGAGCTGCCGGCGGCGCGCTACTTCTCTGTGACGTTCGCGCCTGATGGAGCCAGTCTCTACTACGCGCGCAACGACAAGGCAGGCACGCTTCTCTACCGGCATGGGCTGGGCACGCGCAACTCGCATGACGAGCTGATCTTCGGGCACGAGTTCCGCGGCGAGGCGCTTACCGGCAACGACCTCTTCAACGCCTCCATTACCGACGACGGCCGCTACCTGGTGATCGAGATTTCGCGCGGCGTTCCAGCCAAGCGCGAAGACATTGTGTATCGCGACCTGACCAAGCCGGGCGCGCCCTTCGACATCCTGGTCTGGGGCATCGACTCGCGCTTTTCCGCGCGCTACGCCAAGGGCGCGTGGTATGTGAGAACAGACTACAAGTCGCCCAAGGGGCGCATCATGAAGGCCGATCCGGGGATCATGCCGGAGGCTTGGACCACGATCGTGCCGGAAGGTGCGGACGTGATCGATTCGTGGTCGATTGTGGGCGAAAAGATCTACGTGAACCGGCTCAACGATGTGAAGACGGAGACCTCGGTCTACTCGCTCGACGGCAAGGCGGCAGGCACGGTGGCCTATGACGGGATCGGCTCGGCCGGTGCACTGTCTGGCCGCACCACCGACCGCTACGGCTACTTCACCTTTTCGTCGTTCATTGTGCCTCCGACCATCTACCGGCTGGATACAACGACAGGCAAGCGCGAGGTTTTTTTCCAGCCCAAGATCCCGTTTGATTCCAGCCAGTACGCGCTGAAGCAGGTGTTCTTCAAGTCCAAAGACGGGACCCAGGTGCCGATGTTCATCGCCGGCAAGAAGGGGCTGAAGCGCGACGGCAGCGAGCGGCTGCTGATGACGGGGTATGGCGGTTTCGATGTGAGCTACGACCCTAGCTGGTCAGTGCAGGCCGCCTGGTGGTTGCAGCAGGGCGGCTGGTTTGCGCTGCCCAACCTGCGCGGCGGCGGCGAGTACGGCGAGAGCTGGCACGAGCAGGGCATGTTTGAGCACAAGCAGAATGTCTTTGACGACTTCTTTGCCGCGGCTGAATACCTGATCGCCGAGAAGTACACCTCGCCTGTTCATTTTGCCATTACGGGCCGGTCGAACGGCGGCCTGCTGATGGGCGCGGCCATCACGCAGCGTCCTGAACTGTGGGGCGCGGTCCTGTGCGGCTATCCGCTGCTCGACATGCTGCGCTACCAGAAGTTTCTGGTGGGCGCTTACTGGATCACGGAGTACGGCTCGTCGGACGAGGAGAAGCAGTTCCCTTACCTGCTGAAGTACTCGCCGTATCAGAATGTGAAGGCAGGCACGGCTTACCCGGCGGTAATGTTCTTTACCGGCGACAGCGATACGCGGGTGGCTCCGCTGCATGCGCGCAAGATGACGGCGCTGCTGCAGGCGGCGTCTTCCAGCGGGCGGCCGATCCTGCTGCATTACAGCCTCTCCGGCGGCCACTCGGCCGGGGTGAGCGTGGACCAACTGGTGCAGGACGAAGCCGACCAACTCACATTTCTGTGGACTGAAACGGGGCAGCCCTCGGCGCATCGAAACGGTGCGGCGCATACGAATCCGTAGCTCGGCGTCCTCTCCTGCATTCCCGGCTGTCCCTTTCTCTCTCGCCCGACCTGCGGCGATTTCGCGCTGATTCGTCAAAAAGCGCCTGTAAATGGGGGCTACGTAGCTCCCGTCCGATGCGAACACGCGCGGTGCAGCCCTGTGAATCTTCCCCGGTGCGCTGCATTCTGGCGACCACCGCCGATAGCCGATCACGTTTGTTCTCGTACAGCCTCACGCCGCTGGTAGTCCCTTCCGATAAGAAATGGCATGGAGTCCTCTATCTGCCCTGCCGGTGTGTTGAAGCGATCGGAAGACGCTGCCCTTAAAAGTGGCCTGGGCGAGGAAGGGCGCGCCGGTCTTCCCGAGGTTGAAGTCCGGTGCGGAACTGCCGCAGAGATCAGCGGCGCCACAAAGAAGCGCATTGCCGGAGTGAAGATGCCCAATGTAGAGCTGGCGACCAACAACATCGACTTAGTGCAAGAGGCAGCCCGGGTGGCTGAACTGGCTGCGACAGGAATTCTGGATAGCGAGCCGGAGGCCTGCTACGACGCCATCACGCGGCTGGCGGCCGAGTATTTTCAGGCCGATACGGTGCTGCTTGGCTTCGCCGACGAGAGCCGCGTCTGGATCAAGTCTTTCGCCGGCCAGGCGATTCGCGAACTGCCCCGCCAGAACTCGGCCTGCGAACTGGTGCTGGCCGCCAACGGTCCCGTGATCATCTCCGACGTCTCCAATCACCCGCATTTTGCGGGTTCGCTGTTGCTGTTGAAGAGCCTGGACATCAGCATTCTCGCCAGCGTTCCGGTGCGCTCGTTCGACCGCAAGATTCTGGGCGCGCTGACCATTCTGTGCCGCAAGGGACACCGCGAGATCGGCCCGACAGAGCTGTGCATGCTGGAGAGCCTGGCCGACATGGTTTCCAGCCAGCTGGAGCTGCGCCGGCTTCGCCATGCTTCTGCCGGCACAAACGTGCGCAGGGCGCGCGGAATCGCCCCTGTACGGGACGACGCCGCGACATGGCCGCGGCGGCAGGACCTGCGCCACGCACTGGAGCAGCGCCAGTTTGTGCTTTATTACCAACCGGAAGTTGACCTCTCCACGCGCAGGATTGTGGGCCTGGAGGCGCTGATCCGCTGGGACCATCCGGAGCGCGGCCTGATTCCGCCCATGGACTTTATTCCGCTGGCGGAGGAGTCGGGGCTGATTCTGCCCATCGGCGACTGGGGCATGGCGGAGGCTTGCCGCCAGGTGCAGAAGTGGTCCCAGGAAGACCCAAGGCACAACTCGCTGCGGGTGTGCGTGAACCTGTCTGCCCGGCAGTTTTCCCGCACCGGCCTTGCCGACCATGTGGAGGCGCTGCTGCTGAAGTTCGGGTTGACCAGCCGCCAGCTTGGCCTGGAGATGACGGAGTCGAGCCTCATCCCCAACATGCGTATCGCGCTGGAGGTTCTGGGCAGTCTGCGGCGGCTGGGGGTCTCGCTGCTGCTGGACGACTTTGGCACCGGCTACAGCTCGCTCAACCACCTGCACTCGTTTCCGTTCGACGTGCTCAAGATCGACCGCTCGTTCGTGGGCCGCATCACCGAAGGCGACCAGCCGCTGCAGATTGTGCGCACCATCATTGAGCTGGCTCGCGTGCTGGGCATGGACGTGGTGGCGGAAGGCATTGAGACCGTGGAGCAGTACCAGTTGCTGAAGCAGTTGGGCTGCCGATTCGGCCAGGGCTACCTTTTTGCGCGACCGTTGAACGCGGAGACGATCACCCAGATGCTGCGGCTGCCTGGCCGGATTATGCCAGACCCGGAAGCGTTCCAGCAGCTTACTGCCTGATTGTGGCCGCAGGTTGACGACTGACCCCAACTGGCTTGACCGTGCCGGATGCGCCCCGTAGACTTCGCAGCAAGCGATGCTTCTAACCGGCGGGCGCACCACTCTGAGAATCAACCCATGGACAAGACTGGCCGTCTGTTTTGGCCTGATGGCGGGGTGCGTCTCCGGAATGGCGCCAGTGTCCGCGCAGACGCCGGCGCCGATTCTCTCCTGGCACTTCGATGAACGCGGCGGCGATCTGGCCCATGAGCAGATTCGCCACGCGGATGGAACCGTCTCGGGCGTCCATTCTTACAATGCCGGCGTCGAGGGCGCGGCGCTGTGGCTGGACGGGGAGACTTCCGGCGTTCGGGTGAAATCGGCGGCGCTGCCCACGCTTGGGCCTGCTGTGAGCGTGGAGGCGTGGATCGCGATCGACGCTTACCCATGGAACTGGGTGCCGATTGTGGATCAACGCGAGCGCGAGAACGCGGGGTTCTTCTTCGGCGTTGACTCCTTTGGGCACCTGGGGCTGCAGGCGAAGATCGGCGGTCACTGGCAGATGCTGGCATCCACACGAACACTGCCGCTGAAGAAGTGGGTGCATGTGGCCGCGACGATTGGCGCGTCCGGCATGGCCCTGTACGTCGACGGCAAGCAGGTGGCCGGCAGCCGGCCGCCGGGTCGGTTTAAGGCGGCTCCGGCGGAGGATTTGCTGATTGGGCGCATCCGCTATGCCATGCTGCCGGAGCACTGGATTC
>Ga0182030_10004232_pt1 | contig 30607 bp, 26 predicted proteins | sample 812S3MmetaG_FD_121299 | JGI IMG/M metagenome (GOLD analysis project Ga0182030, IMG submission 121299) | Permafrost microbial communities from Stordalen Mire, Sweden - 812S3M metaG (Illumina Assembly) | ecosystem: Environmental > Terrestrial > Soil > Wetlands > Permafrost | place: Sweden...
ACGGCAACATTTTCGAGGGGCCGCGGCAGCGCGACTATCCCATGCCGCCGATTCGCGGCAGCGAGTTCATCGACATGATGGTGAGCGCGGGGCGTAAGGCCGGGATGCATCCGCATCGCGGACCCGCGGCCATCAATTCGCGTCCCTACGGCGGACGTTCCGCGTGCGTCTATCATGGCTTCTGCGATACCGGCGGATGCCACGTGAGCGCGAAAAACTCGACGATGGTCACCACCATCCCCGCGGCCGTGAAGACCGGAAACCTGACGATTTTCGAGCGTTCGCAAGTGACGCGCATTCTGTCCGACGACAACGGCAAAATTACCGGCGTCCAGTATATCCGCGACGGCAAGGAATATTTTCAGCCGGCGAAAGCCGTGCTGCTCGGCTCCTACACCTACGAGAACGTGCGCCTGCTGCTGCTTTCGAAATCGAAGGCGTTTCCGAAAGGATTGGCCAACAATCACGGGCAAGTGGGCAAGCACTACATCGCGCACTGGTCGGGACGCGAAACGGTCGCGCTGTTTCCTAAGGATCTCAACATCTGGTATGGAGCGCTGGCGCAGAACGTCGTGGTCAACGATTGGGCCGACGACAGTTTCGATCACACGGGACTCGGGTTCATCGGGGGCGCAAGCCTCACAGTGAATCATGAAGTCCACCCTATCGCCGCCGGAGCCGGGCCGACGTTCAACCGCGCGCCGCGGTGGGGTTCCAAGTTCAAGTCCTATATAAAAGAGAACGCCGGGCGCTGGCTGGGCTGCTACGCGCAGGTCAATTCGCTGCCCTATGAGAACACGTATCTCGATCTCGATCCCGAAGTGAAAGATCCTCTCGGCGATCCCGTCTGCCGCATCACCAGCGGTCCGAAGGTCAACGAACCGCGCGCCAGTTTGCACGCGTCGAACAAAGCGGCGGAGTGGTTGAAGGCCGCGGGAGCCATCGAAGTCAACGTGAACGCCGGTCCCGCGGAAGGTCCGAATTTATCGGTGCATGGCGTAGGCGGAACGCGCATGGGCAACGATCCGGCATTGAGCGTGGTGGATAAATACGGCTTCGCGCACGAGGCTCCGAATCTCGGCATCGTCAGCGGATCGGTGATGGGCACGCATGGCGCGCGTAATCCCACCGAGACGCTGCAGGCGCTGTCGTGGCGCACGGCGGAACACCTTGTCAAGAATTGGAAATCGATCGCGGGATAACTACTGATTCAGCAGCTTGATCGTTTTCACATCGGGCGGCGCGGGAACCGTTTCCAGATACGCTCGGATGTCGGCGAGCTCCGCGTCGCTCACCACTTTCGCCGTCACCGGAGGCATCACGCCCGTGGGTTTGCGCACGTAAGCGATCAGCGCCGCGAGCGGCAACGGCTTCGGCGCGAGCGTGGCCCCCGCGTTGCTGCCTTGGCCCAGATATCCGTGGCATTGATAGCACGCGTAGGCGGTGAACAGCTTCTTGCCGTTCTCGGCGTTGCTCGTTGATGCTGCCGCGCCTTTCGGCGCTGGCTGAGCGCTCAGTGTTCCGCTGAAGGACAACATCGTCAACAGCGCAATTCGCAGCATCGTTCGTGAAATGGACATCTTCGACTCTGGCTTATTTTACTTGGAATTCGCTACCATTGGCGGAAGCAACACGCGATGTCAATATGAAAAGGATTTGCGTCTTTTGTGGATCGAGCGTTGGAGTGCGGCCCGCGTACGCCGAAGCCGCGGCCGCGTTGGCACGTCATTTAGTGAAGCTCGGCGTCGGGATCGTCTACGGAGGTGGCAACGTCGGGCTCATGGGTGTTCTCGCCGACACCGCGATGGCCGGGGGCGGGGAAGTCATCGGTGTGATTCCGCAATCGTTGTTCGCGAAAGAAGTAGGACACGCGGGCGTCATGGATTTGCGGATTGTCGGGTCGATGCACGAGCGCAAGGCGCTGATGGCGGATCTCGCCGACGGCTTCATCGCCATGCCGGGCGGCTGGGGCACGTTCGACGAATTCTGCGAGATCCTGACCTGGGCGCAGCTGGGCCTGCATCGCAAGCCGTGCGGCGTTCTCAATGTGGAAGGCTACTACGATCCGTTGCTGGCGATGTTCGATCACTCGGTCGCCGAAGGATTTCTCAAGGCCGCCTATCGTCCGATGGTCATCACGTCCACCGATCCCGAAGAACTCGTTGCGAAGATGCAAGCGTATCGCGGACCAGCGCTCGATAGGTGGATCGATCGGACACAGGCCTAACTACGAAAAATCTCCGTCGCGCGGCGTCGTTGGGCTCGCCAAGGCGAACTTCGCGATCTCGTCTTTGCGCATGAACACCGTTCCCGGATGGCTCTGCGCGTAGGTAATAAACTCCTCGATCACTTTCGCGCGCGCAGGCCGCCCGGTGACGCGATCATGATTCGTGACGGTCATCATACGGCGCTTGCGGCCGCTTTCGGCATACAGCGCGTCGAACTCCATCTTTAGATCGCTCGCGAATTCCGTGCATACGTGCCAACGATTCTCGTAGCTTTGATAATCGTTCGACTGAAACGCATACGGCACCACCACAAAAGGCTTCTTGCGGACCGGCACGATGAACGGCTCGTCGCGGCTCAGATCGTCGGTGTGATAGAGGAACCCGAGGTCTTGCAGAATGCCGAACGTGTTCGCCGTGGCGTGCATGCCGGGTGCGTTAAAGCCGATGGGCTTGACGCCGGTGGCGCGCTCGACAATTTTGAATGCCGTCTCGTGATACGTCTTCTCTTCTTCCAGCGAAAGCGTGTGGAAGGGTCCCCAGGTGAGTCCGTGCGCGGCGGCTTCGTGCCCGCGTTCGACGATTTCTTTCGCCAGCGCCGGATGCTTCTCCACGGATTGGCCGACCATGTGTGCGGTGATCTTGATCTTGCGGCGGTCGTACATATCGAGCAGGCGAGGAATGCCTTCCTTGATGCCGTACTCATACCACTTTTCGCCCGGCAGGTCGGGATATTTCGGATCGAGTACGCCCCACGGCGTCGGCGCACCGCGTTCGGGTTGCGCTCCCGCTTCCATCTGCAAAGAGATCGCGACCACCATGCGCGCGCCCTCGGGCCAGAAAGTTTTCCCGGCGGGCGCCGCGTCTTTTTTGGGCGCCTGCCCTTGCGCGCTCATCGCCAAAGCGAAAGCGGAACTCCCTTGCATAAAACGTCGTCGATCCACAAAACCTCCTGAAGCGCTGTGCTCCCCAGCTTTCGATTGCGGGATACAGCTTGACCCAAGATAATGCCAGGGTGCCGTAGTGTCAACTTACGACGCCCAAGAGTATGCGCTATCGGAGGCCGGAGAACACGGCATCGAGCGGACCCGTTGGGCATCCGTAGTGCCGCATGAAATCGAGCCGCTGTTGTTCGGCCAAATCTCTGCGGCTGGATGCCAGGCGCACCTTTAATACGTCGGCCGAGATCGCGCAAACGCGCTCGCGGAAGGGGGCGCAGTGGGGATCGATCGATGGCCCAGACGGCGTTGCGATCATTTGGCAAGAGCCTGCATCCGCGCCATCCTTATATAATGTCGCGAGCGCTTCCGCTAATCCGCCGCCGGAGGTCAGCAGCAGTCCCTCGACCAAAGCTCCGGTAGCGTCCGCGCGCAGATTCTTGCGCATGAAAATATTCGCTACTTGCAGATATCCGTTGGAGCTTCTGGGATGCAAACGAAGAGCCTCGCGCGCAGCATTTATGGCTTTATCGGGATCGTTCAAACGAGAATACGCCACCGAGAGCATCAAGTAGGGCTGCGGATCGCCTTCGAGAAAAGGCCTGGCGTCGGATGCGCCGCGGAGCTTTGCAGCGTAGGCATCATGAACGTTCTTGTCGATCCTGGCGCAGCGCTCCACCAAAGAAATTCCTCGGCGATAGGAAGCATCGGCTTGCGGAGATAAGATTGCGCTGCTGTCCTGCGACTGGTTCAGCAGCTCGCCTTCGATAAAGTTGTAGCCGCCAGCCAAACAAAAAGGTTCCGCTGTGTTCTGAGCATCGGGGAGCGCATCGAGCAGCGCGACGCTCTTCTCTGCCTCTTCTTTTCCGCGCTGGATATTTTCGGGCGTGCGTTCCTGGCCGTACAGCAGCGTGGCCAACTGTCGGTGCAGTTTGAAGCTATCGGGACTGGCATCCAGACTCGCGGTGACGATCGAACGTTCGTCGGCCCAGTCCGCGTTTCTCGCCCAGGTTCTGATCGCAAAGCACGCGATCATGACGCAAACGATGACGGGACCAAAACGCTGTATTGAAAGTCGCTCGCAGGCGCCATAAATCGCCAGCACCACGCACGCGAGCAATCCAATTGCGGGCAGATACATGAAGCGCTCGGCCATGATCGTGCCGATGGGCAAAACCAAGTTTGACATCGGAAAGAACGTCGCGCCCGCGAAGCAGAGCAGAAAGAACGCGAGCTTGTTCGTCTTATATAGGCGTGCTGCGCCCGCCAGTGTCCCCAGCACTACGGCCACGCAGAACCAATCGGCGAGCGCTCCGCGAAACAGAGGGATCTCCGGATAGGAGTAATCGCTCGAAAGCTTCGCGGGCCACAGGATCAATCCCAAATAGCGCGCGATCACTTTCAGCGCCGTCAGCTTCCCAATCCGGAAACTGGCTCCGACGATGGGATTGTCCGTGAACGGGAACTCCGCCGGTAGCGATGCGGCGAGCACTTTCGAACGTGCGTACAGCATCACGCCGATGGGAATGGCCGTCGCGGCGCAACCCGCGACAAGCGCGCCGGTGCGCACGCGTTCCTTGTGCAGGATCACTTCATACAGCACGATCAGCACGATCACGCACACGGCGCTTTCCTTGGAGAACACGCCTGCAAACGCGATCGCCATCAGTCCGGCGAACCACGCCGCGCGCCGCGCGCCCGCTGCGTCCGCGGCCTCCATATACAGGAGCAATCCGCCAAGCGTGGCAAGTCCCGCCAGCAAATCCGCGCGGCCCACAATGTTCGTCACCGATTCGGTCAGCAGGGGATGCACCGCCCACGCCGCCGCAATCGACGCCGCCACAAGCTGCTGCCCCGCGAGGCGCAGAAGCAGCGCGTATACCAGTAAAACATTGAATGCGTGCAGAAAGAAATTGATCGCGTGATACTCGAACGGACGCTCGCCATCGCCCAAGATCGCGTCGTTGAACAAATACGAAAGCGTGGTTAGTGGACGATAGAGCCCCGCTTCTCCATTGGGCCACCAATAGGTGTGATGCAAAATCAGGTCGATGTTGTGCGCCGTCCATTGTGTGATCCGTGGATCGTGCAGCAATCCTTTATTGTCCAGCGTGAAACCTGCGTCGAACGAATTTGAAAACGCGAGCAAGGTCAGGATGACGAGCGCAAAGCTGATTGCCGGTTCCCGCCATTGAACGGACAATACTCGTGGGGACGGCGAGGATCCTGCGGCGGATTCGGTGAGCGCTGCGCGGCGCCGTGCCTTCGTCTTCATCGATTCTTCAGGCTACCAAATGCGAGTTCCACATCCTGGAGTAGTGGAGCCCCGGTTGACACCGGCCCTCGATTCAGGAATAATTCCCAGGTTCTTTCGCGGTTGGGCATCCGTGGATTGATTCTTTGGTGGTTTGAAAAAGGGGCACAAAGTGAAAAGTGTACTTACAGTCGTACTGTTTGGACTCGTGACGGGCGCCGCGGTCTGGGGACAGGCCACTGCGCAAATGCACGGCATCGTGCAGGATGCCAGCGCCGCGGCGATTCCCGGCGCCGATGTAAAAGCGACGCAGACGGAAACAGGCCTCGCCCGTACCACCACCAGCGGAGCCGACGGCGGATTCGTCCTGACGAATCTTCCTCTTGGTCCCTACCAAATCGAAGTTACGAAAGACGGCTTCTCGAAGTACGTGCAGCAGGGCATTGTCCTGCAGGTGAATAGCGACCCCGCCATTGAAGCGGCGCTGAAGGTCGGCCAAGTGACGGAGCAGGTGTTGGTGGAAGCCAACGCCACGCAGGTAGAAACGCGCAGTTCCGGCATCGGCGAAATTGTGCAGACGCAGCGCATCGTGGATTTGCCGCTCAACGGCCGCAACGTAACGGATTTGATTACGCTGGCCGGAGGCTCCGTGAACTTCGGAAGCATTCGCTCCAGCTTTTTCGCCAACCTTCCCATGATTTCGGTTGCCGGCCAGGCTTCGAGCGGCGAGCCGTTCGGAACCGATTACAGTTTGGACGGCGCGAATCACGTCAACTTCATGACCGGCACCACCATGCCGATCGCGTTCCCCGACGCCGTGCAGGAATTTAAACTCGAGACCAGCGGCCAAACGGCCGCGCACGGAAACTCGGCTTCGGTGACCGTTGTGACGCGCTCGGGTAGCAATGATTTCCACGGCAATTTGTTCGAGTTCATCCGCAACAGCGGCTTTGGCAGCGCGCGCGAATATTTCTCGGCCTCCGCGGTTTCCTATAAACGCAATCAATGGGGCGGCACGATCGGCGGCCCCATCAAGAAGAACAAAATCTTCTTCTTCGCCGGCTTCCAAGGCACCGGTATCCGGCAGAATCCGGACAACACGATCACCACGATTCCAACCCAGCAGATGATGAACGGCGATTGGACCACGTTCGCTTCCGCGGCATGCAACGGCGGCGTGCAGAAAACCTTGAAAGCTCCGTTCGGAACTAACGGCCTCGCGACGAACATGATCAGCCCCGCGTCCTATTCCGCGCCTGCCGCTTACATCGCGACCAAGATCCTCGGCAGCCTCGGCGGCGCGCAGCCGAACGCGTGCGGCGTGTTCACCTACAACACACCCGACGACGAAAATTATCTGCAGGGTACGGCCAAGCTCGACTATCAGATCAACGACAAACAGTCGGTCTTCTTCCGTTTGCTGGAAACCCACAACAAACTTCTCAACGCCTTCGCGGTCACGCCGGACCTGCTGACAGCTGCAACCGTGGGGTACGACCAGTTGGGACAATCGTTCGCCCTCGGACATACGTACGTGATCAGCAGCAATGTGGTGAATTCTTTGCGCTTCGGCTTCGATCGAACCGCGTCCAACAATATCCAAAATCCCTCGTTCGATTTCTGCCAGGCGGGATTGCAGAATTTCTGGTGCGGAGCCCAACAGAATCAACTCGGCGGCGTCAGCATAACCGGCGGATTCTCGGCGGGCGGCGGCGTGGGCGGATCGCAGGGCAAGGCCGACTTTTACGTCAACTCCGGAGCCCTCAATGACGACGTCAACTGGGTAAAGGGCAACCACCAGATCGCGATCGGTGGCGGCGTCCTGCGCGGTGAATACAGCTCGCTCAACGATTTCGCGGGCGCGGGACAATTCACCTTCAACGGATCGATTACCGGACTCGGCATGGCGGATTTCTTTACCGGCCAGCCCAGTTCGTTCTTCCAGGGACTTCCCAACACTTCCGCCAGCCGGCAGAATTTCGTGAACCTTTACGCCACCGATAGCTGGAGAATCACGCCGCGGTTGACCCTTAATTACGGAATCCGTTGGGAGCCGTACCTGCCGATGTCCGTCAGCAATAAGCAGATTTCGAATTTCGACATAAACCGTTTCCTCGCCTCCGATGCCTGCGCTGCCGCGGGAACTCCGCTGAGCACGCCTTCCTGCCAGCACAGCACCGTGTTCGTGAACGCGCCTTACGGATTCTACTTCCCGGGTGACCCTGGATTCCCTGGAACCTCGGGAGCCAACAGCCAATGGGACCATTTCGATCCGCGCGGAGGCTTAGCGTGGGATCCCAAGGGCGACGGAAAAATGTCGATCCGCGCCGGCTACGCGTTCGGCTACGCGTACATCCCGGGCATCTCGCGGCAGGATCAAGGCGGCACCAATCCATGGGGCGGGCGCAGCACCTACGTCGAAACGGGGACCAATTTCGCGAATCCCTACGCGGCGATTCCCGGAGGCAACCCGTATCCCTACACGGTCGGCCCGAACGTGGTCTTCACGCAGGCCGGAAATTATATGTCTTCGCCCTATAATCTGCCCACGCCGACAACCTATTCCTGGAATTTATCCGTGCAGCGGCAGTTTGGCACGTGGATCGTTTCCAGTACCTATATTGGAAGTCGCTATCAGCATCTGGCCATCAACCAATCGGTCAACTACGCGGAAGTGGTCGGCACGCCGGAGGCCAGCGGTTGTGCTGCCACTTCTCTCACTTGCAGTTCCACGGCCAATACGGCCATCCGCCGCGTCCTCAGTTTGTTGAATCCCTCGCAGGGCCAGTACGTCGGATTCCTGGATCAATGGGAGCCCGCGGGAACGCAAATTTATAACGGCCTGCTGACTTCCGTGCAGAAGCGCTTCAGTCACGGCGTCAGCGTCAACGGCAACTGGACCTGGTCACACTGCATCGGCGAGTTTCAGGGATACGATTCGAAGGCCGACCAGACTTCAACCGTGCCCAACAATCTGAATTTTGATCGCGGTAATTGCGACGCCGACCGCCGCCACATCGTCAACATCACGGTGGTCGACGTCACGCCGAAATACGCCAACCGCATATTGCGCGCCGTCGCCAGCGATTGGCAGATCTCCGGCATTTACCGCTTCAGCTCCGGCCAGCCCCTCTCCATCCAGGACGGCTCCGGCATCGATCGCGAACTGAGCGGCATCGAACACCAGCGCCCGAATGAGATCCTCGCCGATCCCTACACCGGCCTGACGGGCCCGAATCAGCCATATCTCAACGTGAGCGCGTTCGCCGCTCAACCCCTGGGGACATATGGCAATCTTGGCTGGAACAGCATCGTCGGACCAACCTTCTGGGAAGTGGACATGGCCCTATCGCGCATCTTCCACGTGTGGGAAAAGCACACTCTCGAAATTCGCGCCGACGCCTTCAACCTGACGAACAGCTTTGTATCCTTGCCGCCGACGACCGCCTCTCCCGGAAACGCGGCTGTTCCCAGCTTTGAAGCGATCAATAGCAATTTGTTCGGCATCAATAACGCCGCGCAACCGACGCGCAAGATCCAGTTCGCGCTGAAGTATAACTTCTAGCCGACAGGACTGGACGTTATAATAGGTGTGCGATGTCCGTCGCCTTCAATGAAATCGGTGCGTTGATCTCGCGTGACCCCGCCCTTCGCGGGGGACGGCCCATTATTGCGGGGACGGGCACTTGCGTACGAACCATCGCGATCGATAACAATCGGGGTCTGTCTCCAGAGGAGATTGCGGCGGACCGGCCCCCGCTGACGCTGGCGCAAGTGTACGCCGCTCTCTCCTTCTACCACGCCAACAAGGAAGAGATCGACGCCGATATCGCGGCAGAGGAACAGGCCTACGACGACGGCGTTCGTGCTTCACGATTGCCGCTTCGTCCCTGACCTTGTCGCTTTCGAATCGTGAAATTCTACTTCGACGAAGATTCCGCGGGACACGCGCTGATCGCCGCCTTGCGAACCCATGCCCTTGTTGTGGCCGCTTCGCTCGATGCGGGGATGAATGCCCGCGACGACGAGACCCAATTGAGTTTCGCGTCCGCGCAGTCGAGGGTCCTTGTCAGCGCCAACGCGCGCGACTTTGCGTCTCTTCATCGTTCATGGATCGATCAAGGGCGCTCGCATTCCGGTATCTTGATCGTGCCGCAGCAGCGTTATTCCACCGGAGAAATCGTGCGCCGCATTCTGCGTCTGAATTCTTCCAGGTTCGACGTAAGAAACGGCATCTACTATCTGTCGAACTTCTGAGGGCGCGCCGCGCCGCCGGAAGTCTTTGTCGAGTTAGTACAGCCCGCGACAAACCGACCTCCCTCTTGTTATACTTACATCTGGCCCCAGTTTCTTTTGGGGCCAGGTTTTTGCTGGGATGCCGTGTGGAGTAGAGGTGCGCCGTGTTGATTCATGTTCGGGATCTGGAAGTCCGCGCAGCTCAGTTTGATGTAGAGGTTCCTCCAGGGGAAATCGATTTCTTCGACGAAGAGCTTCGCCAGATTGGGCCTTTGAAGGCCACAGGCCAGGCGGAGTTGGAGATGGGCGGACTCGGCGAAATCCGGGTGACCGGTCATCTGAGTGTGCAAACGGAAGCCGCCTGCGACCGCTGTTTAGAGGACGCCCGGTTTCCGATCGAATCCGATTTCGTGCTGAACTATCGGCCTGCCGCCGAAGAAGAGTACGGCGAGGAAAAGGAGATCGACCCCGAAGAAGCGGAAATTGGGTTCTACGAGGGCAATGCCCTGGAGCTCAACGACGTTTTCCGGGAACAGGTTTTGCTCGCGCTGCCGATGCAGCGTGTGTGTAAAGAAGATTGCAAGGGAATCTGCCCGGCTTGCGGGAAGAACCGCAATCAGGTGGAATGCGGGTGCCAGAAGTCGACGACCGACGACCGGTGGCATGCGCTCGAAGAGTTGAAATCGACGCGCTAGCGTCACGAACTTAAGTGAAGAGACGAGCGCCGCGGCGTTCGCGAGTGAGAAGATAAAATGCCAAATCCGAAACGACGACATTCCAAGAGGCGCACCTCGGCGCGCCGTACGCACGATTCACTGCGCCGGGCGAGCCTCTCCGAATGCCCGAATTGTCACGAAGCCAAGCTCCCGCACCGTGTGTGCCCGCGCTGCGGCAAGTACAAGGGCCGAGAAGTGGTTGAGGTAGCGGCAGAGTAGCATCCCTCGTTTTATGCTGACCATCGCGGTGGACGCCATGGGCGGCGATCATGCCCCCCAGTCCGAAGTCGAAGGAGCAATCCAGGCCGCGGCGGAACTGCAGGTCAACGTCATTCTGGTAGGCCAGGAAGACGTGGTGCGCCGCGAATTGGCGAAGCATCCGGAAGCGACCGACCTGCCGATCAGCGTTTATCACGCCGCCGAAGTCATCACCATGGAGGACTCCGCGGCCAAGGCCGTGCGCGGCAAGAAGGATTCGTCCGTCCATGTGGCTCTGCGCCTGGTGCGCGATGGCGTCGCCCAGGGCGTAGTTTCCGCGGGCAACACCGGAGCCGTGATGGCCACCGCCAAAATGATCCAGGGCATGGTGCGCGGCGTGAAGCGTCCGGCGCTGGCGTCCGCGTTTCCTACCTATACAGGCAAGCCCGTCATTATGCTGGACGTCGGCGCGAACGTCGATTGCACGGCCGATATGCTGGCGCAGTTTGCCGTGATGGGCGAAGTCTATTCGCGCGTGATTTTTCACACTCGCAAGCCCAAGGTCGGATTGCTTTCCATCGGCGAGGAAGAACACAAGGGCAACGAGCTCACACGCGCCGCGATGCCTTTGTTGAAGGCATTGCCACTGAATTTTGTGGGTAACGTCGAAGGGCGCGATCTCTTTGAAGGTAATGTGGACGTGATCGTGTGCGACGGGTTCATCGGCAACGTGGCGCTGAAGGTGAGCGAAGGGCTCGCTGACATGATCAAGAAAATGTTGCAGGAATCGCTCGCGGCGACCGTGACGCGCAAGCTCGGCTATGTGCTCTCGCGCGAGGCGTATCGCGAATTCCGCAAGCGCGTGGATTATTCGGAGTACGGCGGCGCGCCGCTGCTCGGCGTCAAAGGCGTCACGATCATATGCCACGGACGCTCCAACGCCAACGCGATCAAGAATGCCGTTCGCGTGGCGGCGGAGTTTGCACGCGGCAAAACAAATGAGAAAATAGAAGAGGAATTATCGCGTACCGCCACGGCAGCAGCCGTCGCGGGCGGTGCCGGTATTCAAGCCGCATCCTGAAAGGGGGCGCAGGCATCTGATGAAGCGCCTAGCCACGTGTATCGCGGGGCATATCGCGATTCCAGTCGTGTTTATAACGCTCGCGGCGTCGGCCTTCGGCCAGCGGCTCGATCCCGTTCAGTGGACCCTCACCTCGGATACGCAGAGCGCGCCTGCCGGGTCGGCCGTTTCGCTGCATCTGAAAGCGACCCTTCAGCCCGGCTGGCATTTGTATTCGCTGACGACGCCGAAAGGCGGACCGATCCAGACGACCGCGGGCCTGACGGAAAATCCTGCGATAGCGTCGGTCAGGTTTTATCAACCGCAGCCCGTTCGCAAGTTCGATCCCAATTTCAAAATTGACACGGAGACGTTCGAGAAGGACGTAGATTTTCCGCTGGCCGCGACTCTAGCCAAGGATGCCAAGACTGGTGCGACGGAAATCGCAGCGCAGGTTCGCTATCAGGCTTGCACGGATCGCCAGTGCTTGCCGCCTCGCCGTAAGTCGGCGGCGTTTACGTTGAACGTCGACGCTGCGGCTCCCGTCGCCGCTGCGTTTCAAATCCCTGGCGGGTATGCGGAAGTGAAAGCGGCGGAAGCGTTGCTGGCGGCGGCTCCTGCAGGCGCGGCTCCGGCGAACTCCGCTCTCGCGTCGAGCAAAGACACCGCGAGCGCGGCCCCTGCGCCGACTTCAAGTTCAGCGCTTCCGATTGACAGCGCTGGAACCGGCATGTTCCTCCTCACCGCCTTCGGTCTCGGCCTCGCGTCGATCTTCACGCCGTGCGTGTTCCCGATGATCCCGATCACGGTGTCGTTCTTCATTAATCAAAACGGCGGACCACACCACAAAGGATTAGGACAAGCGTTCGTCTTTTCGCTCGGCATCGTCGTGTTGTTTTGCGCGCTGGGATTGGGCGTCACGGCAGCCGTCGGGCCGTTCGGAGTCAATCAACTCGGCGCGAATCCGTGGGTCAATGGATTTATCGCGCTGGTCTTCGGAACCTTCGCGCTCAGCTTGCTGGGAGCTTTCGAAATCACTCTGCCTTCAGGATTACTGACCAAGCTCGATTCCGCCTCGCGTCATGGAGGATATTTCGGAACGCTGCTCATGGGGCTGACGTTTGCTCTCACGTCTTTTGCCTGCATCGGACCGTTCATGGGAAGCTTACTGGTCGCGACGGTGCAATCCAAAGGCCTCGCTCCAATGTTCGGGATGCTGGCGTTCGCCATCGGCCTCGCGTCGCCGTTCTTCTTTTTGGCCGCATTCCCTTCGTACTTGAAAAAACTGCCGCGCAGCGGAGGATGGCTGGCGCGCGTGAAAGTCGTCATGGGCTTCGTGCTGATCGCCGCGATGATCAAGTACTTGAGCAATGTCGATCAAGTGCTGCAACTCGGCTGGATCACGCGCGAGCGTTTTCTTTCGGCCTGGTTCGTGATGTTCTCGCTGGCGGGATTGTATCTGCTCGGCCTGTTGCGGCTGGAAGGCATCGACGCAAGCGAACCGTTGCGCATCGGACGCTTGATGATCGGGAGCTTTTTCCTGGCCGGAGCTTGCAGCCTGTTGCCCGGCATGTTCGGAGCGTCGCTGGGGCAGATTGACGCATACGTGCCCGCGCCCTCGGCGGCCCTTTTGAACTTAGGCGGACGCGGAACGTCGAGCGCGGAAAACTCGCAAGTCTGGTTGAAGAACCAGTATCACCAGGCGCTCGATCAAGCGCGGGCGGAGAACAAGCTGGTGCTGGTGACCTTTACCGGCTACGCGTGCACGAATTGCCATTGGATGAAAGCGAACATGTTCCCGCGCGCGCCGATTGCCGCGGCGACGAAGTCGCTGGTAATGGTGGAACTCTATACCGACGGCACGGACAAGGAATCCGAAGAAAATCAGAAGCTCCAGGACGATAAATTCAAGACCGTCGCCATTCCTTATTACGCTCTGATGGATCCGGACGGCAACGTTGTCGCGACGTTTGAGAAGGGCATGACCACGGACACGCAGGAATTTTTGACCTTCCTGACGGCGCGTCCCGCCGGTTCGCGCGCGGCGCTCTAGCGGGTTTTTATGGGCAATCGTAAAACCCCGCGCGTGAGTGCGCGGATACATTTGCAACCGCGATAGGTGGCGGCATCCCCGGGCTCACGCGCCGGGGTTCTACCCCGACGTCCCGCTCTCGCAGTCTATAAAAACTCCGCAATTGGCTCTCTCTCTATCCGTTTTTCAGACCCTCCTAGCGGGTTTTCCACGCAACCTGCTAAACTGGATTGAGCATTTGTCAGAAAGTAGAGAGTACCGTAAGCCATGAACAACGCCGCGTTGACCAAAATCCTGGAAAAGAACAAGCGCGCCGTCGCCCACCCCGAGTTTCGGTCCGGTGACACCATCCGGGTGCACGTCAAGATCAGGGAAGGCGAAAAGGAACGTCTGCAGGCGTTTGAAGGCACCGTCATTGCCAAGAACAACACAGGCATGAGTGAGACGATCACCGTCCGTAAGGTCACTTTCGGCCACGGCGTGGAACGTATTTTCCCGGTAAACGCTCCGGTGGTCGATCACATCGACGTGGTCCGCACGGGACGCGTTCGCCGCGCGAAACTCTATTATCTCCGCGAGCTTAAGGGCAAGGCCGCTCGCCTCAAGGAACGCACGTAGCGTCCGCTTTCAGGTCCCCGGTAGAGAACCCGGGCTCGATTCCCTATTGATGCCTTCGAGCCGCCACGAGCGCGCTGCACGGAACGCCGGTTACCGGACCATCGCCGGTCTGGATGAAGCCGGCCGCGGCGCCCTGTTCGGGCCCGTCTTCGCTGCCGCCGTTGTGCTGGATCCGGCGCGTCCGATTCGCGGCCTGGATGACAGCAAGCAACTTGATCCGGAGCGGCGCCAAGTGCTGGCGGAGAGAATTCGCGAGCGTTCGCTTGGCTGGGCCGTGGGAGCCTGCGACGCATTCGAGATCGATCGCGTCAACATCCTCGAAGCCTCCAGGCTTTCCATGCAGCGCGCTTACGAAAGTTTGTCGCGTCGTCCGGATTTTCTGTTGCCGGATTTTCTATTGATTGACGCCTTGCGCCTTCCGGTTGCCGTTCCGCAGAAGCCGCTCATTCGCGGAGACGCACTGTGTTTTTCCATTGCGGCCGCGTCTATCCTGGCGAAAGTCGCTCGGGACGCCGCGCTCCGCGCCTGGGATCCCGTGTTTCCCGCCTATGGCTTTGCGCGGAACAAGGGCTATGGCACACCCGATCACCTGGACGCTCTCCGCCGTTTCGGGCCCACGCCGCTGCATCGATTTAGCTTTGAACCGGTGCGCCGCGCCGTTCCGGGGGCGATGCCTCCGAACCCGTCGATTCATCAAACCACGAGCGGCCACGTCTCAGGCGTGATGCACTGGACGGGGTACCCTCAGCGGGCTTCCATTCCACAGATCGAGCTCTTCGTATGTCGATGAACCCACAGCATCTTGGCGAGGTTGGGAGTCCGGCGCCGGATTCTCCCGCCGGGTCACAGAGCGTGCCGCCGGGTGCGCCACCGGTGCGAGCCTCCCGCCGTTCCCGCCTGTGGACCATTTGCTTTATTGTCCTGGCCTTTGAACTCGGCGGATTTCTGATCCTCTTCCCGTGGAGGGAGGCCTGGCACCTAAACCATTTTCCGACGTTGTTTCCCGGCTTTTTCGATATTTGGGACAGCCCGTATTTCCGCGGGGCCGTGTCGGGCCTCGGCGTGGTTGATCTCCTCATCGCCACCAGTCAGTCTATCTACCTCTTTCGCTCCTCAAGAACCTCCTGATTCTGCATCTAGTTGCAACTTTTTCTTAAAGACCCCCTTGCAAAATCTTACTTAGTACTTTAGTATGGTTAATGTACACAGGGGAAACCCTTAGTACCGGCACCTGATAACTCAGGGCTGATAATGTGTAGACCTTAGGCCGCCGCGTTTAGCGGACTGAGGATCTCATTAGACAGGGCGGTGGACGGATGAAGATGAAGAAAATTATTGCGGTTTGTGCTACAATTTGCACGTTGTTTGTTTTGGCGTTTGCTATTCACGCCGCGATTCATATTAACCAGCAGTCCGCTTCAGCAGTGGCTTTTTGGCCAACACCTCCAGATGGCGGTGGTAACTTTCATACAGCAACGGCCTTTTGGCCAACGCCTCCCGATGGCGGTGGCAACCTCCAGTTTTGGCCGACGCCTCCAGATGGCGGTGGTAACTTCCAGACGGCAGCGGCCTTCTGGCCGACTCCTCCCGATGGCGGTGGTAACCTTCAGTTCTGGCCGACGCCTCCCGATGGCGGCGGTAACCTCGTTTAGTAAAATTAGTCGCTTTTTTTCGACTGGACTCTCGATGAGTAAATCAGGAGTCCAGTTTTGATCGTCTACGTAGTTTCACTATCCGGCGTCCTGCTCGAATTCCTCTGTGTCATCTTATTGCTGCGCGGCTCCTACCGTACTTATCCCTTCCTTTTTCTAAGCTGCCTGGTCATGTTGTTCGGCGCAGTCGCCGTCGGAGTCGCTCTACGCCTGACGGGGTTTAATAGTGTCTCGTACCGGCAAGTTTACTGGACCGTGGACGTCATCGATTATTTGGTCCGGTTTCTTTTGGTTGTATCCCTCATCTACCAGGTTACGGAAGGGACCGTCTTGCGCGGGGCGCTGAAACGGCTTTTACCAATTGTCGCCTTTGCGGCGGTGGTCTTGCCCTTCGTTCTCTATCACCCCTACTTCACCGGACGCTGGTTTCGCCATACCAGTCAATTGCTGAATTTGAGCGCCGCCTTTATGAATTTGCTACTGTGGACCGCCATCCTCGGGCGTAAGAACCGCGACCGGCAGTTGCTCCTGGTGAGCGTGGGCATTGGCATCTCGGTGACGGGCATGGCGATTTCTTACGGGATGCTGCAGTTCCTGAGTTCCGACACGGTCCGCTGGCTGCCTGACACGTTCAAAGGTCTCGCGGAAGCCGCTGGCGCGGCCATCTGGTGCTGGGCGTTCTGGCCGGCCGTTCGACGTGAGGGCGGCACGCACCACAGCCTGGGCGAACAATCGGCGGTCTGATTCCACTCCTCGTTCGATTTAAAGCCTGGCGACTCGTAAACGCACACACGCCATTTTCGTTGCGTGCGCATCTGCTGGGCGATAAAATGAACTGCCGGATGTGAGACCGGTCGTGAGACCGGATGTGAAATGACAAGCGCATGAGTGAATCTTCGGACCGTTCCAAAGCGGTTGGTGAACCCCGTTTCCTCTTGCGCTGTCTCGTGGTTTCGTTGGTCTTCGCGGCGACACTCGCGGCGCAGGAGCCCGCGCTGGAGAACGACACCGGGGCGATCGGCGGAAGGGTCTACGATCCTTCGGGTGCAGCTTATGGCGAAGCAATCGTGCGCGCGCGGCGAACGGACTTGGGTCCGGTGGGTCCAACGAGTCAAGCGGAGGCCAAGACGTATCAAAGCAAGACGTCGGCTGACGGGACGTTCACCTTGGCGGATCTGCCTCCCGGCGTTTACCGGGTCACCGCCTTGGTCCGCGACGCGCAGATGTTCGCGAAGGCCGGCGTGATGGTAGAGACCGCGAAAGTGTCGAGCGTCGAGGTTCGCCTGGAAGATCGTTATCAATTAAGCACGCTCGGCGACAACCAACTCGACCAGGCCACATCGTTAGACCGTGCGCCCGTGCCCACGGGTCCGGCTCCCCGGACGCTGGACGGACGGCCGGATTTTTCGGGCGTGTGGGCGCCCACGGTGGTGGTGGATGCGGGGAAGAGCGATATGCTGCCGTGGGCTCGCGCGGCGGTGCAGAAGATGATTGAGAGCCAAGGAAAAGACACGCCGACGGCTCGCTGCCTGCCGTGGGGTTCGGGAATCGATAGCGATTCTCCCTTCAAATTTATTCAGTCGCCGTCGGTCATTGTGATTCTCACGGAGGACACGTTCAGCTACCGGCAAATCTTTCTGGACGGCCGCGCGCACCCCACGGACGGAGATCCCACGTGGATGGGGCATTCGATCGGGCATTGGGAAGGCGACACGCTGGTGATCGATACCACTGGCTATAACGACAAGGCCTGGTCCCCTCCCGCCGGGTATCCGCACACGGAAAAGCTCCATGTGGTGGAACGGCTCCGCCGCATCGATCTAGGTCGTCTGGAAATTGAGATGACCATCGACGATCCGGGAACCTACAAGCAAACGTGGACGCTGAAGAGGGCTTCTCATTTACTGCCTGGCGAGGAGATCGGCGAATATGTGTGCGCCGAAAACAATCAGGACGTCCAGCATATGGTCGGTAAGTAGTTTTGGAATTCTCGCGCCGGGCGTCAGCGCTTTTTCAGGATGGCGTTGTATTCGGCCAGGGCGCGATCAGTTCCCGCGACGTCGATCTCGGGAGTTAACGTGCCATTGAATTCGGCATACAGCCGCAGCGTGTTGAGCACGTTGCGTTCGGGATTGGTCCAGTTGGCGAAACGTCCCAGCTCGAGATTGGCTGCGGCTTCTCCCACCGTCATGCCCAGCTTGTATTTCTTTTGAACCTCGGGAACCAGCGTCTCGAAATAGGCACGCGTTTCCGCCAGCTCCTTCTTCGTCCCCAGCGGTCCATGCCCCGGCACGATGACATCCACGTCCATCTTCATGATGCGGTCGATGGCTTCCATCCATTTCGTGATGTGCCCGTTTTGTCCCGAAGGCGTCACGTAGAAGAATGCGATATCGGCGGCGAACAGGATTTTGTGCTGCGGCAGATAAACCATCACGTCGCCCCAGGTATGGGCCGGACCGTTATAGATCGCTTCGACGACCAGATCGCGATAGCGATAAGTCATGCGCTCGCTGAAGGTGGTCGACGGAGGAGCCAGCTTCAGTTCGTTCATCCCCTCCTGCCATTGCGGGCGATCCGCGTAAGGGTGCGCGGGAAGGCCCTGATCGATGACGGCCTGGCGGGCGTACTCGTGACTTACGATCTCGGCCGGCAGGAAGAAGCAGTTGCCGTTGGTGTGATCGCGATGGTGGTGCGTGTTCAGCAGGCGTCCGAATTTCTTGCCGGTGGCTTTTTGCGCGGTGGCGATAAAGGCCTTCGCATGCACGGGAGGGCCCAGCGCGTCGATGGCGAGAAGATCGTCGCCCACGATCAATCCCGCGTTGCTCAGGCTGGCGTTATCCACGCCGGGGCCGCTCGCTTGCGTGTAGGCGAAGACGTTGGGCGCGAGCATATGCAGTTCGGTGTTCCAACTGGGGATCGGCGGATATTTACGTTGGGCCGCGGCTTGCGCCGCTCCGGAAGACGTGGACTGTCCGGAAAGGGGGCCCTGCATGCTTGCGATCGCTGCGGCGCCGAGAGCGGCTCGCTGCAAGATCTGGCGGCGCGATAACGCCGCTCCGTTTTCCCCGACGTCTTTCGCGAATCCCATAGGCTTCTCAGATTTTGTCACATTAGGGACCTTCGTGTGGCGTGGCGCGAGCGTTGCGCCAGCGCACGAAATAAAATCCGAATGCTCCAAGAGAAATCCTGGGATGCATACACCTCGGCCGCTAGAACGGAAGGGGATAGAATTTGAAATGCGCCTCCACGGCGTGCGTGGCGCTGGCTCCGTATTAGAAAAAGCCCCAGGCAGATGCATGGGGCTTCGTCGAAATACAAAGGAGAGTCCGGGTAATTCTGGCGGACCTTTATTTCTTGGCTGCTCCGGCTTTCGCCGCCGCGTTCATGGGGACGAATTTCTGGATGCGCTTGCCATCCTCCACTTCGCCGGTGTACACATTACCGTGCGAATCCACGGCAATGGCGTCGATCCAGTGGAGATTGCCCGCATAGCGTCCGTTGCCGCCGAACGATCCGACTGGTGCGCCCGTTTTGCGATTCAAAATCCACACCGTGTTGTTCGTGCCATCGGCGACGAAAATATAGCGCTGCTCTTTATCGGTGGAGAGTGCCAGGTTATAAATCGTCCCGCAGGGAGGGTCCGTGGTAGCCCAAATACCTCCGCAGTGCGGACCCCGCGACTGCGTTTGTGGATGAATCCAGTAGCGCGTTACGAACTTGCCTTGCTTGGTGAACACTTGAATGCTGTCGCTGCCGCGTTCGCACACATACACGAAGCCGTCGTTGGAAGGATGCGCGCAGTGCAGCGCCGGTGCGAACTGCTTCTGATCCGGAGGCGTCGCCGCCGGGAACGCGTAATTGGGCGTCGGTTCGTTGTCGATCTCGTTCAGAGGAATGCCGTGGCCGCCCCAGCCGCGCTTGAACGCGTAGGTGTCCATGTCGTAAACCAGAACGCGCTTGTTGAGGAATCCGTCGGCGATGTAAATCTCGTGCGCGTCTTCGTCGAACTCAAAGGCGCCGATGCCCGGAGGGAACACGTCGGTCTGCTGATTGTTCTGCTTCACCTGATTCGCCGGAATTTTCGGCCCGCGATGCCCGAAGTCCGAGAGAAATTTTCCGTTGCTGTCGTATTTGGCGATGGTGTCGCCCGGCGTTGTGCCCGACACATAGATGTTGAGGTTGCGATCCACGCCCAGCGTCTGCAGGCGCCCCGGCCATCCAGGCGTACCCTTTCCGTCCCACGACTTCAGCACGTTGCCTTGCTGGTCGAACTGGATGATCTCCGGCCCCGGCACGCAGCATTCAATGTTGTGATTGGTCGCCGCGCCCGTTTCATCCGGACGCGCGTCGGTCTGGCGGTTGACGATCCAGATGTGATCGTCTTTGTCGACGTAGATGTCGACAATCTGCTGCATGCTCCATTTATTGGGCAGCGGCTTCGGCCAGAACGGATCCACTTTATACTGCGGCCCGTTCGTGGGAACCGTGGCCGGCCACGCGGGGCCCGTTTGCGCGTTCAACGCGATCGCAGCCGCGCACAAAATCAAACCGCTGAAAAGTATTTTTCGCATGCTCTTCCCTTTTCCAAAATCCTCTACCTGTCAACCGGCACCCGCTCTTGTCATCCCGATCCCGCGGTGCGGGACGAGGGATCTGCTTTTAAAGCTTTTGTAAATTTCCAGGCAAAAAGGAGATTCCTCATCGCTCTCGGAATGACAGAATGCCGGCCGTCGTCACGGCAATCCCAATACGACGACCGCCGGCTTCCCGTGCGTGCCCATGATGAAATCTTCCAGCCCCGTAGCCACGGCGACTTTCTGTTTGCCGCCCGCGCTATATGTAATCACGCCGCCGCCCGTCGGCTGTCCCAGCTTGATGCTCTCCAGGAGCTTTCCGCTCGCAGCGTCGAATGCCATAAAATCCGCAGCAAGGTCCGCCGTGAACAGCACGCCGCTGGCCGTCACCGCGATTCCCGCGACCATCGGCGCTGCCGCCTTGAATTTCCATTTCACCGCGCCGCTATCGGCGTCGATGGCCGTCACCCAACCCACACTGATTTCGTCTTTGTCGCCGAACGCGTTGGCCGAACCCAGCATATTTTTCTTGCCGTCGTATTCGGGATCGTCCTTCACGGTCGAGCAGCGATCGACCGCATTCACGTATACAAGATTCGTCGCCGGAGAATACGCGGGGCCGTTCCACTGCGATCCGCCCGCGGTTCCCGGACAAAACCGCGTGCCTTGCGGCGTGAGAGGAGCGTCGACATTGAAGATCGTCGTCACCGGCGTCTTCCAGGTGATCTTTTCCGCCTTCGGATCGATGCTGATCAGGAAGCCGTCCTTACCCGCCACCATCACGCGTTTTTGTTTGCCCTTGGTGTTGAGCACCACCGGCGCCGAGGTCAGATCCCAATCGTGATAATCGTGCGGAACGGTCTGATAATACTTGCGCAGCGTTCCCGTCTTCGCATCCAGCGCCACGACGGAGTTCGTGTACAGATTCGCGCCGGGACGATATTTGTCCGCGAAATCGAATCCTGGATTGCCGGTGGAAAAATAGAGCGTGTTGCTTTCCACGTCCAGCGTCAAGCTACTCCACATGGAACCGCCGCCGGGCGTCACTCCCTTGGGCCAAGTTTCCGAACCCTTCTGCCCCGCGCCGGGAACCGTGTTAAACGTCCACAGCACTTTGCCCGTGGCGGCATCGAGCGCGGCGACGAAACATGCACAATTATTTTCCGCGCCGGATGTTCCGACGTACACGACACCGTTCGCGGCCAGAGGTGAAAGCGCCACCAGCGCGACTCGTCCATCCGGGGCCGTGAGCTTCGTGGACCAGAGCTGCTCGCCGTTGGACGTATCGTAGGCGATGACGTTGCCGTCGCGGAATCCGCGGAACACGCGCCGTCCCTCGATCGCGACGCCGCGCACGGTTCCGGGATTGCCCGGCATCTCGTGTTTCTCGCTCCATTTCAAAGCGCAGGTGGAAGCGTCGATCGCATAGGTGGACGTGGGCGACGTGAAGTACAACATCCCGCCAATCTCCACCAGACTGCTTTCAAACGTGGCCGTCGCATCAGGCAGCGCGTAGGAGCAAATCTGCTTGAGGTTCGAGACGTTCGCCGGCGTGATTTCGGTGAGCGGCGAATAGCGGGTGGACGCGTAGTTGTGCGCGTACATCGGCCAGTCATTGGCATTCAGGGCCGCATTCGTGGTGGCGGTTTGCGCGAGCGCAGTGCCGCCCAATGCGATCGTCAACGCCGCGAATGTAGTTAAAGAAGAGGTCTTCGGCATCGGCGTCAATATATCACACGGAGGTTCCGTGGGGCGCTCCGTGCCCGAATCCAACTTCCCCAAAGAAAGTGCCCGCTCGAGGATTCCTCGAACGGGCACTTTTTCGCGGACCGTCCAGTCTGCGTCTAGGATCCCGTGTAGGTAATCGTCACAGGCGCGCTGGTCGACGTATTCCCCGCGCCGTCCGTGACCGTCAGTTGGACCGAATAGTTGCCCGGACCCTGGTTAAAATATACGAGCGCTTCGCCCGTGAGGCCCGACGGAGCAACGACCGGAGTCTTCCCTGTCGTGCCGCCCGGAACCGCGACGAACTGATACGTGAGGTTACCGGAAGCGCTCATTGACGCCGTGCCGATCGCCACGTCGCCCTGCTGGCTGGTCGATGCGCTGGAGACCGTCAAGATCGCCTGCGTCGGCAACGGAACCGCGGCGAACACGGCGATGCAACCCTTGTTCGGCAATGGTCCGCACAGGGGGAACTTGCTAGTCGAGGGGACTGGAGCAACAATCCCGAGGCTTAGAGAATCCGCGGAGGCAGAGTGTGTGATCCCCGAAATTTTCTGAATGAAGCTGGGCGGGGTCGTGCCGTTGTTGACCAGGCCGAGCGCGCTGGCGCATCCTCCGCCGAACGTGTTGTCGCCGGAGTTGTAGTAAACCTCGTCGCAACCGGTGATCTGCGGGAAACTTGCGATCATGGCGCCTGTGCGGATATCGATGATCTGCGTCGGTCCCGAGCAACCCAGATACAACTCGTAATTGGGCCCCAGTGCCGAACCACTTGGTCCGCATCCGCCGGTGAGCGGGAAGACGTTCACAACTTTCATGGCGACCGGATCGACGACTGCAACGGCACCGTTCCCCGCCGTGTCGGCCGGACCATTCTGGGGAATGGAGATGTAGAACAAACCTGTGAGCGACGACCACACCGGCTGCTCGATGCCCCCGACTGCGTTTGGCGTCCCGTTGGTACCGTCGAAATTGATTTTCTTCAGGATGGGATGATGCGCTCCAGGCAGCACGGGCAGAGAGGAAATCAGCGTGATAAACCCAACGCTAGATGCCTTGCCGATAAATTGCTCGGAGGGGTTGGCGATGAGAACCACTTCGTCGGTCGAGTCCCAGGCCAATTCGTCGGCGCGGAAACAGCCGCCCGTGTTGATGACGTCGGTCACCGTCTGATCCAGAATGCTGATGACCTTGGCGCTGCTGTTGCAGTTATCGGTGGCATAGGCGGTCGCAAGGTTGGTGTTCGCCACGATGGGCCCCGAAAAGGTCGGCGAATCTCCCACCCAAACTTCGGCATGGTGAACCGTAATGACCCCGTTCGGTCCGCTGATCTCATTGTGTCCAGGCACATTCGGATCTTGGGGAAATCCCGCAAATGCGCTCGCACCCTTCGGCGTGATCATCGAGAGCGTGCCTGTGTTCAGATCGAGCAGATCGAGCGACGCGTTGGCGTCATCGGCCAGGAAGTAGGCCCTGACGTATGGGTCGACCCAGCTGATGTCGAGCTGGCCGACGCTCAGGCCGTTCGGCAATGGGATCGCGCGCACTACGTTATAGTTGGTGCCCGCCGGCGACGCCGCCGGAGCGACGCCTTGAATCAGAAACAATGCAGTGACGACGACCGCTCCGACAACCGCGATTCGCCCGCCGCTAAATCCGAACTTCATGGTCGAACGTTGCATACTTTTCCCCTTTTCTGGATGTCACAACGCGCCGTTACGCAGCGCGCACCATCTATCCGGGAATTCCGTTAAGGCTCCCGGGCGGGACTTAGTATATAGAACTGGACGGCGATTGCAATGGGCATTTAACGATGGGTATTCAACGATGCTTGCAAGAAATCGTTCTCTCACTCCTGATGTTTCAGCGAACCCTCAGTTACGCGCGCGCTGGCGGTGATATCGTTTAAGGTGCTTTCACGAGCCAAGAACATGAAGGAGGAAGTCTATGCGTAAACGCGTGGCGTCCACATTAGCAGTAACTGCGGCGTTGGCCGCACTGATCGCGTTCCAGTATCAGCCCGGCGCCGCTTCGGCGCAGGATAAAAAGATGTCGAGCATCGCGGCCGTCCCCGGCGAGATTGGCGGACAGGATGCCACTGGTCCCTACGAAGTCGTGCCCAATTGGCCCAAGCCGCTTTCCGCTCTTCCCGGCAACGAAAAGTGGACCTGGGGCGCGGGCCAGAGCGTCTTCGCGGAATCTCCCAATCGCGTTTTTTATTTGCAGCGCGGCGAGCTGCCCAACGTCGAGCGGCCCAAGCGCGTCAAGCTCGCACCCAGCATCGAGTTCCCCATCGGACGCCTGCCGTGGCGCGACACCACGCAATCCAGCCCCCCGGGACGCCTGGAGAAACCCGACGGCTCGGTCGGCGACGATCTGGACGTCGGCACGCCCGGCGTGGATTATAACTGGGCGCACTGCATCGTCGTCGTGAATGAAAAAGGCGAGCACATTGAAGATTGGGGGCAGTGGGATAAAATGTTGCGCCGCCCGCACTCCATCTACATCAGCCCCTACGATCCGGAAAAACGCGTCTGGCTGGTGGACGATTATCGTCACGCGATTTTCATCTTCAGCAACGACGGCAAGAAGCTCCTGCAAACCATCGGCGAGCCGAATGTCCACGGCACCGACGACAAACATTTCTATCGGCCCACGTTTATTGAATGGCTCCCCGACGGAACCTTCTTTGTGGCCGACGGTTACGTCAACACGCGCGTCGTGAAATTCGACAAGAACGGAAAGTATTTACTGTCCTGGGGCCAGAAGGGCACGCCGCCGAACGACAAGCGTCCCGGATATTTCAACAACGTCCATGGCTTGGCGATCGATTTGCCGACGCGCCACGTTTTCGTGAGCGATCGTCAGAACCGCCGCATCCAGGTCTTTGACGAAAACGGAAAATATCTCTATGAATGGTATGTCGGCAACGCACCCACCGATCTGCACCTGATCTATATCGGCACCGATCGCGCGCTGTGGGCCTTCGACCGCGGCACCAATAAGATGATCAAGTACGATCTGCAGGGCCACTACCTGTACTCGTGGGGCACGTTCGGCGATTTCCCTGGCGGACTCTGGGGCATTCACGGCATCAACGTGGATCCCGAGGGCAACTTCTACTCCGCGGAGGTCGACGGCGGCCGTCTGCAGAAATTCCGGCCGCGCGCCGGCGCGAATCCGGAGTATCTGGTCAGCAAGCCCGTCGCTCGCGTGTGGAAGTAAAGCCGTCGACGGTAAAACCCCGGGCGTCAGCCCGGGGATACTGCCACTAGCTCGCAGCTACATCCCCGCGCTCACGTGCGGGGTTTCACCGCGCCGGAACAAGGGACGCTTTTTAGTGCACACTCTGCGGCGACCGCACGGATCGTCGCCTGCGAAGTGCATGAAAGATCTCGAAAAAAGTTTCGCTCTCACGCGTGATTGACAATGTGCCGGAAACGACGCGCGCGTAGCCGCAACGCCCACTACATCAACCTGATAGAGTTTCAGAAAATATTTTGCGTTTAAGCGCGCTATGCGCGCGTTTCGGCCCTCGGGTGGACTTCTCAGGTAGGTAAAGACCCAGCGTCGATTCTAGGGCCGTTAGCGCGCATTTAACGGGCATTTGTGTTTTTCGGAAAGTCGCCCCGGCTTGAACGGAGCCTTGCCCAGAGCCTTGACACCGCCGCGCGCCGGTGAAATACTTCTCGGCACCCTTAGGAGACCAACATGGACGAACTCACTGCGCGTTCCTTTGCAAGCTTGACATCCTCATCCCGTCGAAAGTTTCTCAGCGGAGCCGCGCTGGCCGGCGCGGGCGCGCTTCTCTCGAGCCGAACTTCCGATGCGCAGACCGGCGCCGCCGATCCACGACGCATCGACTTCCATCACCACTTCATGTCGCCCGAGGTGATGACCTTCGCCCGCTCCAAGGGACTGAATCCGCCGCCGCCGGTGTGGACGCTCTCGAAGGCGCTCGAGGATATGGACAAGGGCGGCACCGCCACGACGCTGCTTTCCGGGATCGAGATTCCTGCGGGGCTCGAAGGAGACATGGAAACGGTTCGCAAGACCATGCGCATCCAAAACGATTACGCGGCAAAATTGCGTTCGGATTATCCGGGACGTTTCGGCGTTCTTGCGCTCATGCCTCTGGCGCTGAACGATATCGATGGTTGTCTGCGCGAGATCGACTATGCCATGGGTACGCTGAAGGCCGATGGCTTCGCCGTGATGACCAGCTATGGCGACCGCTACATCGGCGATGCCGTGTGGGATCCCGTCTATCAGGAACTGAATCGCAGGAAGGCGATCGTGTTCGTGCATCCTCATTCCGCTTCCTGCTGTTCGGCGATCGCAAAACCGGCGCCGCAAACCGTGGTGGAGTATGGCGCCGATACCACGCGCGTCATCGCCAATTTGCTGTTTAGCGGGCGTGCGCACAAGCTCCCGGATATCACTTGGGTTTTCGCGCACGGCGGAGGGATGATGCCGTATGTGATCGAACGCTTCCTCAACGCCACCACCGAAGAGATCGTGCCCGGCATCATCACGAAGGGGCAGGGCGGCAAAGGCATCGTGGGAGACAATCCGCGCAAGGACGCGATGCCGAACGGCGTGCTCTACGAGCTCCGCCGGATGTATTACGATACGGCGCAGTGCTCGAATCCCGTGGCCATGGGCGCGTTACGGAAAGTGGTTCCCGTTTCACAAATCGTCTTCGGCACGGACTTCCATTGGCGCACCGCCGAAGAAACCGGCAGAGGCTTGATCACCGGCAAGATTTTCAACGACGCCGAGCTTCATGCCATCAATCGAGGAAACGCGGAGAGGCTTCTGCCGAGGTATAAGAGCTAGCGGCGGTCAGGCGAAGTTGACGTTGTTTCGAAGACCGGTGTCTCCGGCACGCTCGAGCAGCCGAAACAACGCCGCGCGTTCGTCGCCACGCGTTTTGCGGCGGATGACAATGACGACGCCATGGTGCGCGTTCGTAGCTGCAAGTCGGAGAAAGTCGTCCCGATTGCACGTCAGGAGTACGCAACCAGTATCATGGGCGAACCGCAGAACCGCCTCGTCAGAAGAATCGCCCGGAAGGGTCTTACGCAGCAACATGACCTCGTGGCCGAGTTCTTCCAGTAAATAGGTCAGGTCGTCGGGGACGTCATGATCCAGCAGGAACTTCACTACGAAGGCGGAGCCATCTGCCTGGCAACCAGCAAGTCGATCTCTCCGCGGTGGTCTTCATAATAGGCGAGGCACTCGTAAACCTGAGATCTCGTCAGCTGCGGGAAACAGTTCGTCGCCACCGTTTCAATCGTCTCGCCGTTCTGCAGCAGGCCGATGACGTCGTGTACGGCGACCCGGGTATTCTCCACGGTGGGGTTCCCGCTCCGCACGCCCGGAGTGCGGACGATGTAACGCCAAGTTTCCGAAACCGAGCCCATACCTGAATCGTACGGTTCCCCTCGCGGGGTGTCAACCGTTCCGTCTCCGGGCAACGATCAAGTTCGCGAAAATAAGAAACGATGACTTCCACGTTCACCATCCCCTCCGCCGAGCGCTATTTCGAGGACTACCCTCCCGGACACATCTACGAATTCGGCAGCGTCGTGATGACCGAGGAGGAGATCCTCGATTTCGCGCGTAAATACGATCCCCAATCATTCCACACCGATCCCGCGCAGGCCGTGCACAGCCGCTTTGGCGGATTGATTGCGTCCGGCTGGCACACGATTGGCGTGACGATGCGCTTGCTCGTGGAGCATTATCTTTCGCACACCGCCGCAATGGCCTCGCCCGGGATGGATGAAGTCAGATGGATGGTTCCGGTGCGTCCTGGCGATACTCTCCGTGCGCGTGTTGAAACGCTGGAAGCGAAGCCTTCGCGCACGAAGCCCGATCGCGGCATGGTGCGGGCCAAGATCGAAGCGCTCAATCAGCGCGACGAAGTCGTGATGAGCATGATCGGCATGTGCATCATGGCTCGAAATCCAAATGCCGGGCGTCGGCCCGTGGAAGGCGACGCCAAATGAAACTCACGGGACAAGCAGCCATCGTCACGGGAGGCGCGTCGGGACTCGGCGCGGAGACGGCTCGTGCGTTGGCGCGTGCAGGCGCGAAGGTCGCGATCTTCGACGTCAATCTGGATCAGGCGAAAGTGATTGCGGAAGAGATCGGCGGTGCGGCGATCCCTTGTGATGTGACCGACGCGTCCAGCGCGGAATCCGCCATCGCCGTCGCGCACGAAAAGCATGGAGCCGCGCGAGTGTTGGTGAATTGCGCGGGTATCGCGCCGGGAAAAAGAATTGTGGGACGCGAAGGGCCCATGCCGCTCGACGATTTCACGAAAGTCATTCAAGTGAACTTGATCGGCACTTTCAATATGATGCGGCTTGCGGCAGCGGATATGTCGAAGTTGGATGTGATCGGCTCTTCATCTGAAAATGCCGAAAGAGGCGTGATCGTCTCTACCGCATCGGTCGCTGCTTATGAAGGACAAATCGGACAAGCGGCGTATGCGGCATCGAAGGGCGGAGTCGCATCGCTGACGCTGCCCGCCGCGCGCGAGCTCGCGCAGTTCGGAATTCGCGTAATGGCGATCGCTCCGGGAATCATGCTCACGCCGATGATGGCCGGGATGACCGAAGAAATTCAGCAGAGCTTGGGAGCGTCGGTGCCGTTTCCGAAACGCATGGGGCATCCGTCGGAGTATGCGGCGCTGGTGCTGCACATTGTCGAAAACGGATATCTGAACGGCGAGGTGATCCGCTTAGATGGTGCTCTTCGCATGCCGCCGAAGTAGCGCGCCTCAATTTTCGCGTTGTAGGCGAAGACGATTCAGTTGATAAAGCCCAAGACCGGCCAAGCCGATCAGGATCAGAGCCGCTGAGGGCGGAATCGGGGTCACCCCAGGCGGCGTGGGCGGCGCGAGGAGAGACGCCCCGTTCAGTGCGACTTGCGCGCCGATCACAGAACCCGAGCCAAATGTAATCGTTGTGGTCTGTTGATCAAGAAGAGGATTCGTCAGGCCCAAAAACGGACCAATGGTAAACGCCTGGTTAAATGAACCGGGAGGGGTGTAGGGTCCACGAACGCTCGACGCGTTGCCGCCGTAGAAAGACTGACTTGTTAGGCTCGATCCCGATCCGAATGTTCCCGCAAACTGCCCCGTATCTGAGTGATTGAAAGATCCGGACGTAGCTGTGGACGCGAAGTTAATATACTGCTGAATGCTCAGCACATCCGTTCCGACGGAGACCGCCGTGGGGCCTACATACTCAACGACGAACGGCCGGCTTGTTGAGAAAGAGCTGCTGCCGGTGTCGGTTGCGGTGACGCTTCCGGTAATCAGGTACTGATCGCCGTTCCCAAACGTGTAGTTAAAGTTAAAGGGCGTAACTGCCGTGGTGTTCGTGACCGTGCCGACCCCGGAGCCACAGGTTCCGACCTCGCATGTGGAATTCACTTGGATCCCGGCGGACTGTCCGAAGACACACACGGACACGCAGGCGAGAAGCGCAACGGTTCGAAACATGCTATCCCCCAACCGATTTCTCGAATGTTTTCTGGGTACCTTCCTTTGATACCATTCCGCCCCCTCCAATACAAGACATTTCTTCGGGACTTTTGCCAAATGATTACGCCTCTGTCTGTCGGCGGAGCGGACGGCCTATTTTTTCATGGCGGATGTTGTATTCTGCAATAGATCCGGCCTAGAAGCCGAACTCGTTCTAAGGAGAACGTATGCGTCATTTCGTGAAGTGTTTCGGACTTGTAATACTCGTAGGCGCGACTCTCGTAGCGCAGACATTGATCCCGCCCGCAGCCGCGCAGAAAACTCCGCGCGCCAGCAACATGACGCTGGTGGGGTACAACGACCTGCAGGCGCGCAGCGCGTATCAGCCGGTGATTGAGAAGCAGGGCAATCGCTGGATCGCTTACGTCGGTCATCACGGCGGCGAGGCGCTGAATCCGCTGACCGGCAAGATGGAGCCGAACGGCACGTCGATCGTCGACGTCACCGATCCGAAGAAGCCGAAATATCTGGTCCACCTCCCGGGCGAGCCGAAGGAGAAGACCGGCGAGTTCGGCGGCGCGTCCATGGTGCGCGTGTGCAGCGGCGATGAACTCCCGCACGGCATCAAGGGCAAGTATTATATGTTGCGGGCGTACGGCAACACGCGGCACGAAATGTGGGATGTCACCGATCCCGCCAAGCCCGCGCTGCTAAACATCATTGAGGATGGGCTGCGCGACACGCATAAGAATTTTTGGGAATGCGATTCGGGCATTGCGTATCTGGTTTCGGGTCCGGTGGGCTGGCGCGTGGTCCGCATGCTTCAGGTTTACGATTTGAGCGATCCGGCGAAGCCCGTCTTCATTCGCAATTTCGGA
>Ga0182030_10004234_pt1 | contig 30604 bp, 24 predicted proteins | sample 812S3MmetaG_FD_121299 | JGI IMG/M metagenome (GOLD analysis project Ga0182030, IMG submission 121299) | Permafrost microbial communities from Stordalen Mire, Sweden - 812S3M metaG (Illumina Assembly) | ecosystem: Environmental > Terrestrial > Soil > Wetlands > Permafrost | place: Sweden...
CCTCGGCCGGCCTGGCTGAGTTGGTAGTCTATTTCTATTTGTGTCTCTATTGCAGCTCTGAACGTGCAGGCGCCGTCGTTCGAATCATTAGTGGCCGACTTACCCGGCAGGTTCCTGATCCATACTATAGGAACGAAACCGAGGGCGTGCCTAACACTGCGTCCAAGATCGATTCCAGGTGATTGCGTATTGCCGACCGCAACGGGGGTAAACCATGTTTCAGATTCGGTATCCCATTGGCGTTGAAACCAATAATCAAACTCGGGATCCTGGACTTGATAGCCAATCCCAAGGAGTTGCTGTCCTTTGACCTTGTACCGTTCAGTTACGCTGGATAGCGAGTCTGGCGCTTCGGGATCCCACGTGGGCGTGAGATACGTGCTGTCAAGCACCTGAAAGAATATGCGTCCGCGCAACACTCGCATAAGAATTGCCACGGAGCCGACAGAGCCGCAGATCGCTGCCTCTGTCATGATTTGGTTCAGGCGTGCTTCTTTGGTAATCTCTGTTAGGGATGTTTGAATAGTTGGGTCTGCGCAATCGATGGTAGGAAAGTGCCCTTCGCTGAATAGGAGAGAGACACTGTCTTCGACGACGACTCGCGAAAGCCCGTAGCGCACACTAGGTCGCCTGCTTCGCAAAGGTATGTAGTCACCCCCGAGGCTGCGTTCTTCGTGGAACTGATAGGGCAGGACGTCGTAAAGTGTTCCGTCCAGTACTCTATGCAGGATGTCAAGCATTCGCGTCCGGGGCGAATAATCCGGGTCCTTTGGGATCAAACTGCAAATTGTGTCGAACATTCCGACCTATGCCTTGGCGTAAAAGATGCGCCCAATCCCTTTGGGATCAGCGGCCTATGTGTGAGACCGAGAGAGTTCTCGTAGGGGGACCAATACTCAGCAGCAGGCCAAATGCGCGCGATAACGCATCGACTTGGTCGTCTTTTCGACCAAACGGGAAATCACGGAGCTCCTCGATAAATGCGTGGTTCCAACCAGCTCTGACGAGGGCAACGTTTCCGACCTCCATCTGAGACGCTATTCCCGTTGCCCGGGTCGCTTTTGCGCCTGTTTCCCGCGATGTAACCACGTGATGGCCCGCAAGCTGAGAGGCCAGGTAGGAGGTCTGGCTCTTGCCGGCTTGGCCAGGATCCACTGGAAGACCAATTGTTACGCTGCGACCGTCAGCGCGTGCAGCGATCGCGATAGCATCTTCAACCTCACGCGGGCTTCCGCGCAATCGGATAACGTCCAGTACGATGTAACGTCCCGATCCATTGTGTGTTAGTTTGATACCGACGGTCCAATCCGGATCGTTATGGCCGGTTGTTGTGGTGGCCGCCAGGTCCCAGGCCCGGACGACCGGGATGGTTGATCGCGTTATTGGTGCGTCGATGAAATCGAGACACGAGACCTTGAATAGCGTCCCGGTATTCGGCCTTGGCGACTGCTGGAACTGTGCTTGCCAGGCGCGTTCGCCCACAGTTTCGCGGCGGCGCAGCAAAGCAAGGGTATCCTCCCATTCCGGCCACAGGGGCTCGCCAGCAGAACGGTTCAATCGGTCTTCCTCCTCTGCGAGGGCGGGCAGCTTCAGGCAACGCCATTCGTCTGGGTTGTGCTCCATCAGACGGCCGCAAAGGTCGTCCTGGTGCCAGCGGGTCATGATGAGCACAATCCGAGCTTTCGGCTTTAGACGCGGGACCAAGTCGGACCGATACCAATCCCAGATGCGATCCCGTTGGAGTTGGCTATCGGCGTCTGCCTGTGACTTAACGGGATCGTCTATGATCGCCAGATCCGCCCGGCGTCCGATCATCGCGCCTCTAATTCCGACCGCGTAGTATTCTCCTCCCGACGAGGTGGACCAGTGGGAGTTGGCTCGGTCGAGAGCGCCTATGCCGTATCCTAGCGAATGAGCCTCTTCTGCTACAATGGACCGCGCTCGGCGTCCGAAGTAAGTGGCGAGACTGGCGGTGTGCGATGCGGCTATTATCGAGTCCCGGGGATGCCGCGTGAACCACCAAGCAGGGAGGAACATTGACGTGTAGGTCGATTTTGCCGATCCCGGCGGCATTTGTACCATTAACCGGTCCACATCCCCTCGGCTTACCGCATCCAATTCATCCAGGAGTACGTAGTGGTGCCGTGCGGGCGTCTGGCCGTAGCTGCAGATGACTGTTTCAGCCCAATCCCTAAAGTTGTTGGGAGTCTGGTCCGCAGGGATTTCCACCTTGTAAACGTCCAGCGCAGCTTAGACTCCTGGCATCGGACCGAGTCCAAATTCCTTCGTGTCGGACCAGGTAGATTTCATGACTCGCAATCACACGATTTGCAGCAGGCTCGGTGGGAGGTGGCGGCGGCTCGATGACAGAGCCTCAAAGATTCTACGAACGTCTATCTGACACTATTGCGGGGTCGTTCCTAACAGGCGGCCAGAGCCGCTACCTGTAAGAACCCGGCGAGGTGCAGGCCGGCATTGCGGTTTCAATCCGCTATGATAGGGAAGTTTATACAGGAGATTGGGGTGTTTGGTCAAGCCTTTTTTCCTAGGGATCGCAGTTTTCTGTCGGGAAGACTGCCTGGATATTTTGTCTGCTGCATCTGGCCGCTGGGCAGTAGGCTTAGTTCCGGTTGTGATTGGCCTGGGGTGGACCGGAGAGCGATGAGCCAGCGTGGTCATGCGGGTGGCTCTCAATGGTGGGCCGTGGACCTTGGTCTCATGTCCATAGGTGGTAGGCCCATCGCTTCGACCGTGCCAGGGCACGGACACGATGCACGGCAAGGTCGGCGTCCCCGAAGACGTGATGGGGGGTGGTTCGCACTGGTCCCGCAAGTCAATCTTTCACTATAGATTTGATAACTACCCAGGTAGCACAGTCGGGTCAGGCCCCTGAGAGTTGCGAGATTGGACGGTCTGGATCACCGGTCACGGTGGCGAGGATATCTTATCCAGGCCTGCTACCAGACGAGATAATCGACGGATCGCCCGCAAAGTCCTTGGTGCTATCCTTGGAGCGGATGTCGCCGGGGATCTTGTGCCGCAGCTTTAATCCCCTTCGCGGCGCACGCATCCGTCCGTCCCGCTCCGTCGGGTTGTTGGTGAACGGGAATCGGCGGATCGGCGAGGAGACGGAGCACGTCCTGCATGTGCGTGCTGATCAGCCCGATTCGTCTCCCGCCACCCATCTACGGCAAGCTTGAACCGGATGCAGAGACTTTTGACGCGATGCGAGCGGGACTGCTGCAGGAAACCCCGGCGCGCCGGTTCAGCGAACCGGACGAGATTGCCGCTGCCGCCGTCTATTTCGCTTCCACGAATCATGCTTCGTGATCGGGAGCGGATGGATCATTCATGGGGGCATGAGCAATCTCTCAACACCGCATGCGACCGGGCGCGACATTTGGACGCCGTATCGCTTGTGGCAACGAGGTCAGGCCGACGCCGTGACACTGTGCCACGCGTCACGCAAACGCCGGCTCGCCCGCGGCGGATGCCGGCCCGGGGTCCGCCGCGCCCAGCGGTCGCGCCGGCCGGTTTTGCCGCAGCGTCGATGCGCCGTCCGCCACAATCCGCCAAACCGCCCGGGACAGCGCCTTACGATCGGCGAAACGCGCCGGGTCCAGCGGCGCATGCAGCAGCACCGTCACACGCAGCCCGCTATGCTGCCCCAGCCGCCAGAAATGCGAGGCGATGTCCATGTCGCCATACCATGCGAAAACCGGACGACTGGCACGCCCGGTCGGCAGCCCACCCAGCCGGTCATATACGATCGATACCGGCTGGATCAGCGACGCTGCCCCGCCCACAGCCTCGGCCACGGCGAAGAACGACGACCGGAACGGCAGCACCCGCGAGCCGTCGGAACTGGTGCCTTCCGGAAACAGGATCAGGTTGTCGCCGGCCAGCAACCGCCCTCGCATGTCCTCAAGCTCGCGCGCTGTCGCGCCGCGCTGACGCGTGACGAACACTGAGCGGCCGAGCCGCGCGATGGCGCCGATCAGGGGCCAACTGGCGACCTCGCCCTTCGCCACGAAGCATCCGTCCAGCACGCCGCCCAGCACCGGCACGTCCACCCAGGACGAGTGGTTCGACACGAACACCACCGGCCGCCCCGCATGCGGGAGAGTACCCAGCACGCGCACCTGCAACCCCAGCAGACGGCTGAACAGCGCCCAGTAGAGCCGGGCGAAGGCGACTTTTGGCCGGCCGGGCAGCACCATGCACAGCGCCTGGACGAGCATGGCGGGTAAGGTCCACAGCAGGATCGCCAGGAAGCGTCGGACCACGCGCACCCGGCGCATCAAGTGCAGCCCGTCGTCCAGGCTGGGAACGTACAACTCGGACGATGGTCCCCCACGCTTCAACAGCAGGGGACGTGTGGCTAGGCGGCGCAGACGGCGTGGCGACTCCCTCATAACCGCGGATTAGCCTTCACTTCGTGACTGAACAATGGCGCAACCGTGACCGACGCTGGAACATCATGCCGCCTCGTTCAGCGTTACGCTGCCCGAATGCGCCGCCTGCTCGCCTGGTCCCTCGTGCTACTTGCAACGTTTTTGGTCGGAGCGATGCCCCGCGTCGGCTTCGCCGCCGACCCGCAACCGTACGACATCACGCTCGCCGCCACCGGCAACGCCCTGCTGGACAAGGCGCTGCACGACACGTCCAGTCTTATCGCGCTGCAGAAATCCTCGCCGGTCGGTGGTTTCGCGCTGACCGAGCGTGCACGCCAGGACCTCGACCGCTTTACCACTGCGCTGCACAGCTACGGCTACTACAGTGCGCGGATCGAGCTGACGATCGACGGAAAAGCACTCGACACGCCCGGCCTGGCCGACCTGATCGACCATGCGCCGCCGAAGCCGCCGGTGCCGGTGACCGTGCGTTTCGAACTCGGGCCCCTGTTTCATCTGGGACGGGTAGCAATCAAAGGGACGGTGCCGGCGGGCACGCGCGCCAAACTGGGGCTGAAGCAAGGTGAGCCGGCGCTGGCGGCGACCGTGCTGGCAGCGCGGGGGCGTTTGCTCACTGCGATACGCGAGGATGGCTATCCGCTCGCCAAGGTGGAACTGCCGCCGGCAACCCTGCGCCCCACCAAAGACATCCTGGACGTGGAGTTCATCGCCACCACCGGACCGCGCACGGATTTCGGCCCCATTACCATCACTGGCCTGAAACATATGCACGAGAGCTTCGTGCGCCGGCGTCTGTTGTTGCATGCCGGCGAGCAATTCAGCCCCTCGGCGATCGACAAGGCGCGGCAGGACCTGGCCTCGATCGGGGTATTCTCGGTGGTGCGGATCGAGCCGGCGAAGCAACTCGATGCGCAAGGGAGGCTGCCGCTCACGGTCAGCGTCACCGAGCGCCCGCTGCACGCGGTGGATGCGGGGATCGGGTATTCGACCGATCTGGGCGTCAACTTCAATCTCGGATGGCATGATCGCAACCTGTTCGGCAATGCCGAGCAATTGAACCTGACCGCGATGATGCAGCTTGGCGGTGATGCGGTGACCAAGCCCGGCTATCAGTTTGGCGCGCAGTTCATCAAGCCCGACTTCCTGCAGCGCGACCAGTCGCTGGAGATCGATCTCAAGGCGGTGGACCAGAGTCTGCAAGCCTATGACCAGGACGCGCTCGAAGAGAAGATTGCGATCAACCGCAAGCTATCGAAGGAATGGACTGCCAGCATAGGCATCTCGGGCGAGCAGGAGAAGATCGCCCAGGAGGGCGAGACGCGGCACTACAATCTGATCGGCCTGCCGCTGGTCTTCAAATATGACAGCACGAACAATCTGCTGGATCCGACAAAGGGAATCCGCGCGACGCTCTCCGCGACGCCGACCGAGGCGCTGGGTTCCGGCAGCACCAGCTTCGTCATCTTGCAGGTAGCCGCCTCGACCTATCTGGACCTCAGCGGCAATGGGCGCAGCGTGCTGGCACTGCGCGGGTTGGTCGGCGAGGTGCCGGGGCAGGGGACGTTCGCGCTGCCGCCTGACCAGCGTTTCTACGCCGGCGGCAGCGCCACGGTGCGGGGCTATCGCTACCAGTCAGTGGGGCCGCAATTCGCCGACGGCAACCCGACCGGAGGGACGGCCGTGGACGCGGCGACGGTTGAGTTCCGGCAGCGAATATTGAGCAATTACGGAGCGGTGGCGTTCGTCGATGCAGGGCAGGTGAGCACCAATGGCACGCCTTTCAGCAACACCGTGCGGGTCGGGGCGGGGGTCGGGCTGCGCTATTACACGCCGATCGGACCGGTCCGGCTGGACGTCGCGGTGCCGCTGGACCGCGAGCGTGGAGGGGATGCGTTCGAATTGTATATCGGCATCGGCCAGGCATTCTGATACCTCTGCCTCGAGAGCGGGAGAGGTTTTACTGCTGCGGCTGCTCCGCGAGCCACGCCACCGCGGCTCGGTCGGCGCCCGACGGCAGTGGCTCATTCGGACGGAGGATCCATGCAAGGGTGTCCTCGATCGGCGTGATCCGTTCGTGGTCTCGCATCAACAAGTGGTACCCCGCGGGGTAGTAGGCCTCGCGCACGCCAGACGGCAGCGCCCGCCAAGTCGCCGCGGTCGCCTTCTTCGGGATCAGGTCGTCGTGCCCGCCGTACAGGAACAACGCCGGGCCATGGAAATGCGGCGCCGCTGCCAGGGCGGAGTCCATCAGGTTCACCAGCCCGCGGATCGTGTCCCACCGTGTGTCGTGGATCGTCAACGGGTCGTCGGACAGCCGCCGGATCGCCTCGAAATTGTCGCTGGCCTTGACATGGACGATGCCGCCGCCGCCGCTTACCGTCACGGTCGGAAAGGTATTTGAGAGGAACCACAGGCCGGCGCGGAGGAAGAAGTTCATCTCGGCGCGGCCCCACACGGCAGGGGCGATCAGCACATAGCCATCGACCGGCGGCACGTTGGGTTCCGCGGCCAGCACCATCAGTACTGCCGCGCCCATGCTCTCACCCATCAGGACCAGCCTGGTGTGCGGATAGCGGTCGCGTAGCACCTGGGCCATGCGCCGCGCGTCGTCCGCCATCTCGTGACCGCCGGCCCACAGCCCACGATCCGGCGTGGTTCCGAAGCCGCGCTGATCGGGGGAGAACACCGCGATACCAGCTTTGGCGAGGTCCGGGGCGGGGTATTCCCAGGCGTCTCGGCTGTCGTTCATGCCGTGCAGCGCCAGCACCACGGCGCGCGGAGGGCCCTCCGGCATCCAGGCCCGGTAGGGCAGCTTCGTGCCGTCCGTCATGGTGAAGTAGCCGGAGGTGTCGGGCGCGGCGCCCCTGCTGTCGATCTGCGGGGGCCGGGGCACGACGCAACCGCCCAAGAGCAGTACGGCGAATAGGAAGGCTGCGAAAGCGCGCAACATTGTGGGTGGCGAGGTTGAAAGCACGACACGTATCGCTATCATCTCCCCGCCGTTCACGCTATCGAGAAGTTGATCCCCGCCGGCAAATTGATCTCAGGAAGCACAATGTCCGACGCGCCCGTCATGCCTACGCGCACCGTCCCACCTGCGCCGATCGAGACCATCGAAGTGAACGACCGCACCGTCGCCTGCGATGGCGGCAACGGCCCGCTCGGCCATCCGCGGGTGTTCCTTTATATCGACGACCGATCGGTGGTCTGTCCCTATTGCTCGCGGCTTTACGTGCTGGCGGCGGGCGCGGGCCTCGCCGGCAGCCACTGAGGCGCCGCTGAGCGCTACGCCGTTTCTTTCGCGGCCGGGATTGCGGCAAGCTGCCTGGCCGGCAGCGCCAGCAGCGCGGTCGCCACGGCGGCGATCGCTGCGAACACGCAGGCGGACAGGAAGATGAAGGGCGGCGGCAGGCCCAGGGATAGCAGATAGCCGCCCAGGGGCGCCGCGACGATGCCTCCCAGGCGTCCGATGCCGGTCGCGAAACCGTAGCCGCTGGTGCGCATCCGGGCTGGGTAGAGCTTGCCGCAGGCTCCGTTCAGGCCGGTCTGGCTGCCGAGCACCGTGGTACCTGCCAGCAGCACCACAGCCAGCAGCGCGAAATAGGGCATCGCGACCAGCGCGATCAGCGCAATGAACGCGATCCCCGCGGCGAAATGCGCGGTCAGCGCCCGGTGCGCGCCGAAGCTGTCGATTGCCCAACCGAGATAGAGTACGGCGAGCATCCCGCCGAGTGGATAGAGACTGGTCGCGAACACCGCCTGGGCCGGCGTCATACCGCTCAGGTGAAGCACTTCCGGTAGCCAGAAGATGAACAGGAACAGGTCCAACAGGCTACAAAAGAAGATGATCCACAGTAGGGTTGTTTGCAGTGCGTAACCTTGGCCGAACAGCAGCCGGATCGGATTGCCGCGGGCGACGTCGATCGTATGGGCGCCGCCCGGCGACGGCGCGATGCCGAGGCGTTGCAGCAAGGCGTGCTGGCGCGGGGCGAGGGTCGCCCGCGTGGCAAGCAGACGTGGCGATTCAGGGAGCCACAGTCCGGTGATGACCAGCAGCACCAGCGGGAAGACGCCGCCGATGACGAAGATCATCTGCCAGCCGAAGCCCTGGTGCAGCAACAGGGATACCACCATCCCGCCGACGAAGCTGCCCAGCGGCGCTCCGGTGAAGGTCAGCATGATCATCATCGCGCGCAGCCGCTGCGGCGTGTAATCGCCGGTCAGTGCCACGGTACCGGCGAAGCCGCCGGCAATGCCGGCTCCCGTGAAAAAGCGGGTTGCTGCCAGGAATCCGAGCGACGGGGAAACCGCACTTGCCAGGGACGCGATGCCGAACAGGGTCACGCTGATCATCAGCAGCGGCTTGCGGCCGTAGCGGTCGCCGATGGGGCCGGCGAGCAGGGCGCCCGCCATGATGCCGATGCTGGACCAGAGGAAGGCGATGGCGAAGGCCGGCGGCGCGATGTGCCAGGCATGGGTGAGGGAGGGAACCGACCAGCCGATCGAGCCGACGTCGTAGCCGTCGCACATCTGGATCAGGCCGCAGATCGCTGCGACGCGAATCTGCAAGCCGCCGAGCCGCTGGTGTTCCAGCGCGTGTTCGATTGTCCAGAACGATGTCTCCGCCATGGCCGCCATCCTCCCTGTTCGCCGCCGCAATTTTTTGCTTCGGGCCGGCGCGGCTTTGCGCCGCTTGGCGGGTAGCGTAGAGCAGCAGGTCGGCGCGCTGCTATAGGTTTCGGGTCACCGCCGCTTGATTGCTCAGCCTTCGCGGATCGACTGCTCTTAGGGGAGGCGGACGCCGAATGCGCTGCAATTGGATGCCACGCGCGAAGCCGCTGCACCTCATTCGTCACCCATGTTCGGCGCATGGTCACGTATCCCGACTCCGGGGTCCGGACGGCGGTTTTGAAACCAACCCGCAGGTCGCTATCATCGCCGTGGCAAGCGGGCCAGAGCTATGGCCACGACGCGCGACATTACCGCCATCGCGGCGCTGCGCGCGTCTCGCAGCGGCCAACCAGAGGAGGGTGCGATGCCAGCAGATACCGACGTCCTGCCGGCGATCGAGGACGCATCGGCCACCGAGGCGCCGCCGGAGCGCCCGCTGCACCTGATCCTGATCGACGGATCGGGCTTCATCTTCCGCGCCTTCCACGCCCTGCCGCCGATGACGCGCCCGGACGGCACGCCGGTGAACGCGGTGTTCGGCTTCACCAACATGCTGGCCAAGCTGCTGCGCGAGCATGTCGGCACGCATATCGCGGTGATCTTCGACGCGGGGCGGCTGACGTTTCGCAATCGGCTGTACGAGGCCTACAAGGCGCACCGTCCGCCGCCGCCGGAAGAGCTGATCCCGCAATTCGCATTGATCCGCGAGGCGACCGCGGCCTTCTGCGTCCCCGCGATCGAGCTGGCCGACTGGGAGGCGGACGACCTGATCGCCGCCTACGCCGTCGCGGCGGAGGATGCCGGCGGCCAGGTCACCATCGTCTCCTCCGACAAGGACCTGATGCAGCTCATCCGGCCCGGCGTGGAGATGCTGGACCCGATCAAGCAGAAGCCGATCGGGCCAGCCGAGGTGATGGAGAAGTTCGGCGTCACTCCCGACAAGATGGTCGAGGTGCAGGCGCTGATCGGCGACTCGGTGGACAATGTGCCGGGGGTGCCGGGCATCGGGCCGAAGGGCGCGGCGCAACTCATCAACGAGTTCGGCGACCTGGAGACGGCGCTGGCTGCGGCGCCGGCGATGAAGCCCTCGAAGCGCCGCGACATGCTGATCGAGCATGCAGAGAAGGCGCGGATCTCGCGCGAACTGGTGAAGCTGCGCGCCGATGCGCCGCTGCCGACGCCGGTCGAGAATCTGGTGGCCTGCGAGCCGGACAAGCCGCGGCTGGCGACATGGCTGCGCGCGCAGGGGTTCCGCAGCGTGGTCAGCCGGTTGGGGCTGGACGGCGAGACTCCCGCTGCCGCGCCGACGCTGGTGGAGGCCGCGCCGCGCCGCTCCCAGGCGGCGCTGCCGCTGCCGGTCGAGGCGCGTGCCACGCCGGAGGCCGGGGCGGTGCCGTTCGGACCCTATGTGACGCTCACCACGGAAGCCGATTTGCGTGCGTTCCTGGCGGAAACGCAGGGCTGCGGGCTGCTGGCGATCGATACCGAGACGGATGGGCTGGATCCGATGCGGTGCGGCCTGGTCGGGCTGTCACTGGCGGTGGCCGCGGGGCGTGCGGCCTATGTGCCGCTGCGGCACGAGATGCTCGATCCGCATCCGCAATTGCCGCTGGAGACGGTGACCGCGGCGCTCGATCCGGTATTGCGCGATTCGGGCATCCTGAAGATCTTCCATCACGCCAAGTTCGACATGCTGGTGATGGGGCGGGCTGGGTTTGCTGCGGGGATGTCGCATCCGGCGCCGTACGACGACACGATGCTGATCTCGTATGCCCAGGAGGCCGGCATGCACGGCCATGGGCTGGACGAGCTGGCGCAACTGCATCTGGGCCATACGCCGGTCACCTATGACGAGGTCACCGGCACCGGGCGCAACCGGCTACCGTTCGCTCAGGTGCCAATTGACCGGGCAACTGCCTATGCCGCCGAGGACGCCGACGTAGCTCTGCGCCTGTGGCAGGCGCTGCGACCGCGGCTGCGCTTCGGCAAGTCGCTGGCGCTGTATGAGCAGATGGAGCGGCGCCTGACCGGCGTGCTGATGGACATGGAGCGCGCCGGCATCAAGGTCGATGCGGACGACCTTCGTCGCATGTCGGTGGATTTTGAACAGCGCATGGCGGTGATTGAGCGCGAGTGTCACCGCCTGGCCGGTTTCGAATTCAACCTCGGCAGCCCGAAGCAACTGGGCGAAGTGCTGTTCGACAAGATGGGCCTGCCGGGAGGCAAGCGGATGAAGACCGGTGCCTGGGGCACCGATTCATCAGTGCTGCAGGGGCTGGCCGACCAGGGGCTGGAACTGCCGGCGCGCGTGCTCGACTGGCGGCAGTTGCAGAAGCTGAAATCGACCTATGCCGACTCGCTGGTGCAGCAGATCAATCCGGACACCGGACGGGTGCATACCAGCTTCGCACAGGCGATCGCCTCGACCGGGCGGCTGTCGTCGAACGATCCGAACCTGCAGAACATCCCGATCCGCACCGAGGAAGGCAGCCGCATCCGTCACGCCTTCATCGCCGAGCCCGGCCACGTGCTGGTGAGCTGCGACTATTCGCAGATCGAGCTGCGTCTTCTGGCGCATGTGGCCGAACTGCCCGCGTTGCGCGACAGCTTCGCACGCGGCGAGGACATCCATGCGCGCACCGCGTCCGAAGTGTTCGGGGTGCCGATGGAAGGCATGGATCCGATGACGCGGCGGCGCGCCAAGGCGATCAATTTCGGCATCATCTACGGCATCAGCGGCTTCGGCCTGGCGCGGCAGCTTGGCATCGCTCCGGGCGAGGCGCGGGTGTTCATCGACCGCTATTTCGAGCGTTATCCGGGCATCCGTGCGTACATGGAGCGGACGAAAGAAGAGGCCCGGATCAATGGGTTCGTGGTAACGCCGTTTGGACGGCGTTGCTGGGTGCCGGGGATCGCCGACAAGAACCCGGCACGTCGGGCCTATGCCGAGCGGCAGTCGATCAACGCTCCGTTGCAGGGCGGCGCGGCGGACATCATCAAGCGGGCGATGATCCGCCTGCCGGCGGCGTTGCGTGCGGCCGGGCTGCGGTCGCGCATGCTGCTGCAGGTGCATGACGAATTGCTGTTCGAGGCGCCGGAAGATGAGGCGGCGCAGCTGGCAGAGTTGGCGCGCGGCGTGATGGAGAGCGCGGCGACGCTGTCGGTGCCGCTGGTGGTGGAGACCGGGACGGGCCGCACCTGGGCCGAGGCGCATTGACGCAACAGTCAGCGTAAAACGTCTTCCTCACACGCTCGCCTGCCGCGGCCCATGGAACCTGGGTGTCGTCGCCGGCGCCTCTGCTGCTGGATTTCTTTCGACCTGGTTTTCTCCACGGCCCGGCTCAGTGAAGACGTGCGATCAGCTCGCGTTGCTATCCCGCCAGCAATGCTAGTCGGTATAGGGGTATTTGCCCGGCAACCTGGCAACCTGGCACCCAGCGATGAGAGGCGCGACCTGGCCCAAACGTGCGGTCAGCGATGAGCCAGCAACGAAGCGAGGCGTCGCATCGCACCGGGTTCGACACGGACGCATGACCGCGCCGTTCTCAGCGCGCTCCTTTCATCGCCGATCAATCGTGGGGCCGAAGACACTTCAAGCTATATTGTGCTCCCGACGGCTGTATTTGCCCTCAGGACCATAACGCCTGGGTGATGCTGAATTGACCGCGCAACCCTCGGGGCAATCTCCAGTTGGTTCCTAGTGTCAATCCCAAGGAGTCTCCGTGGCCGCCAATATTCGGCATGACCAAGCAATGCCGGCTGTCGTCGCGCTTCCGGCATGGAACGAGGCCGAGCGCATTGCCGCTTGCCTTTCAGCGCTGGGCAACCAGATCCGCGTGCCCACCGGAGCCGTACTCCTGGCCAACAATTGCATCGACGGCACCGAGGACATTGCCCGCGGCGTCACGTTGCCCTTTCGACTCGATATCCGGTCCGTGGTCCTGCCGCCTCGAGAGGCACATGCGGGCATGGCGCGCCGCCTGGCAATGCATCACGCGGCCGAATTGGCCGGCCTGAACGGCATTGTGCTCACGACCGACGCCGACGCCATCGTTCCGCCGGACTGGGTAGCCCTGAACCTCGACGCGGTGGCTGCCGGTGCCGAGGTCGTGTGCGGCCAGGCGGTGATCGATCCGCGCGAGGCGGAGGACATCCCGGCGCACCTGCATGCCGACGATGCGCTGGAATGCCACTATGCCGACCTGCTGGATGCGATCGCCGAAGCACTCTGTCCCGATCCCGCCGATCCCAGGCCGCGCCATACGGAAGCGTCCGGCGCCAGCCTCGCGGTGACGGTCGGCGCGTTCAACCAGGTCGGCGGCGTTCCTCTTGTACCTTCCGCCGAGGATCGCGCGCTGGTGGCCGCGTTGGCCCGGATCGACGCGCCGATTCGCCACGAACCGGCGATCCGCGTCACCGTGTCCGGGCGGCTCGATGGGCGCGCGCCCGGGGGCATGGCCGACACCATGCGCCGCCGCATCATGCAGCAGGACGAATACACCGACGCAAAATTGGAACCTGCTGTCGATGCGTACCGCCGGGCGGACTTCCGCCGCCGCGTCTGGACCGCCTGGGCCGGTCGCAATGCCGAGCCTGACCTCGCGACGGATTTGCAGCTCCCCCGCGACACGCTGCATGCGCTGCTGGCAGGCCCATACCGAGGCGCCGCCTGGGCGGACGTCGAGAGCCTAAGTCCGGTCATGCACCGCCGGCGCGTGCGCTTTGCCGACTTGCCGCGCCAAATCGACTATGCCCGCGAATTGCTCACATCCCTCACAGCACCGGTGATCCCATGATGCAGCGCCTTGCAGCCGCGATCCCGTCGATCCAGCAACGCGCCGCCGCACGCGACGAGCGCGCAGAGTTCCCGACCGAGGAAGTCGCGCTCCTGAGTGACGCCGGCGTGCTGGCCACGCCGTTGCCGATCGAGGGTGGCTGCGCGCCAAAGGATCTCGCCACGCTGCTGGCCACCGTCGGACGGGCGAGCCTGCCGCTTGGTCGCATCCTGGAGGCGCATGTCAACGCCCGCCAACTCATCGCGCGCTATGGCACGCCGGACCAACGGCGGAAGGCGGCGGCAGATGCGGCAGCCGGGCATCTGTTCGCCCTGTGGGTCACCGACCCGCCCGACAACGATGGACTGCGAATGACGCGGGAGGGCAACGCCATCCGGCTGCACGGACGTAAGATGTTTTGTTCCGCCGCCGGCCACGCGACCCGTGCACTGGTCACCGCCTGGACGCCGGACCGAACGGCACAAATGCTGGTGGTGAATCTGGGCGAAAGCGAGAGGGTTTCATCACTGCCGGCGCCGCTTGCCGGCATGCGCGCCGCCGCGACCGGTGCGGTGGACTTCGACGGCTGCCTGATCGATCGCAACGCCGCGTTGGGGGAGCCCGGCGACTATGTGCGGGAGCCGACCTTCTCCGCCGGTGCCTGGCGTGGCTCGGCGGTCGCGCTGGGTGGGCTGTGCGCCATAATCGAGGTGATGCAAGGCCAGTTGCGCGACGCCGGACGGCTCGACGACCCGCACCAGTCGGCCCGCATGGGCGAGGCACTGATCGCCCGCGAAACTGCCCGCTCCTGGGTCGGCCGCGTGGCGCGCATCGCCGAGCGCCCGGACGCCGATCCCGCCGCCGTGGTAGCGGCGGTCGGGCTGGGACGGCTGGCGGTCGAGGCTGCCTGCCTGGACGCGATGCGGCTGGCGCAGCGATCGCTCGGCCTGGCGGCGTTCCGGCAGGGTAATCCAATGGAACGGCTGTGCCGCGATCTGGCCGTCTATCTCCGCCAACCGGCTCCTGACATGGTTTTGACCGAGGCCGCCGCATGGTTCGGTCGCCAGCCGGTGCCGGCAATTGTCACGGTGTGTTAGTGGCGACGAATGCCCCAGGGCAAATCCCGCTGCCACAAGGACTGGAGGAGCCTCCTGTCAGCGTCCTTGCGGTCGTAGCGCCATGATGGCCGCCGACCTCCATCGAGCCTGGCGCGAACTGCCGATCGGCAACCTGACAGACGTTGCCGGCACGGGCGCTTGCCTCATCCTTGCGCCGCACCCAGACGATGAGAGCCTGGGCTGCGGCGGGCTGATCGCCGCTCTTTGCCGATCCGGCCGGCCGCCGGTGGTGGCGGTGCTGACCGACGGTGCTGGCTCCCATCCCGGCTCGCACGACTGGCCACCGGAGAGGCTGCGCGAGGTGCGCTCCCAGGAGGTGCGTACCGCCGCTGCACTTCTCGGGTTGCCGGCAGACCGACTGGTGTTGCTGGGGCAACCTGACTGCCACGCGCCGCATCCCGGGGACGACGGGTTCGACGCGGTGGTGACGCGTATTCGCGACGTTGCGCGAGACTTCGGCTGCGACCGCATCCTCGCGACCTGGGAGTACGACCCACACTGCGACCATCTGGCGGCGTGGCACATCGCCGCTGAAGCCGTTCGGCGCAGCGATCTGCTGCTCATGGCCTTCCCGGTCTGGGGCTGGACACTGGAGAACGAGTTGACAACAGCTTCGGTGCGCGGCTTTCGGCTCGACATTAGCGGGGTGCAGGTGCTGAAACGCCGGGCGATCCAGGCGCATGCGTCCCAGCTCGGTCGGCTGATCACGGACGACCCAGCCGGCTTCGCCCTGCCGGATACGCTCCTGGCGGTTGCTGCGGCGCCATTCGAGACGTTCTTGCTGGCATGACGCGGGACGCCAACGACTCGCACGGCGCGGCGCATTTCCAGCGCCTCTACGACGCCAACCCGGACCCGTGGAGTTTCCGCACCAGCGCTTATGAGCAGGAGAAATACGAACGGACGGTCGAGGTGCTCCGAGGGCGGCGGTTTCGGTCGGGGTTCGAGGCCGGGTGCTCTATCGGCGTGCTGACCCGCCGTCTGGCCGAACGCTGCGACACTCTGCTAGCGGTGGACATCGTCGAAGCCCCGCTGGAAACGGCCCGGACGGCATGCGCCGACCAACCCTGGGTCCGGTTCGCCTGCATGGACATCGCGACCAACTGGCCGGGGGAACAATTCGACCTGATCGTGCTTTCGGAGGTGCTGTATTTCCTCAGCCCCGAAGCGATCGCGTGTGTTGCCGGGTGGGTGACCGAGAGTCTTGTGTCCGGCGGGATGGCGGTGCTGGTGAACTGGCTTGGACACGGGGATGACCCGGTCTCCGGCGACGAAGCGGTGCGGTTGTTCCTGGCGGCGTCACGTCTGGCGGTCACCCTGGCGATCCGCCGGCCGCGCTACCGTATCGACGTTGTGACCTGATAACCTCTCCCGCGCGAAGGGCGGGAGAGGTCGAGAGCGCGCAGCGCCCGAGGGTGAGGGTGATCGGATCGGCATTCTGTTTCTCTCAACGGCGTGCCGCTTGGTTTCGCGGATCAATGGTTCTGGGCGCGAGACGAGTCCAACACCAATTTTGGTAACGGCAAGCTGCCCACATCGACCATGGACGCCGTTCAGGAAGCTATCCGGTCATCCGCTCAGAGCTTGGTCGGGAATGAGAATCTGCCGGGTCGCTCATGGCGCCGGGGAAAGTTGCGACGTGGGCGGGGCAAGCGGGGCGTTCATCGTGCAGGTATGCTCTCCCACATCGCGGGAGTCGGTAGGGCAGGGGTTTCGCATACGGGAACGCTAGGCCCTCACCCAGTCTCTCCCGCGCAGCGGGAAAGGGGACTCGTCATCGCCTGACGATCGTGCCGGTGCCGCCTTCGGTGAACAACTCGAGCAGGCAGGCATGCGGCGTGCGCCCGTCGAGGATCACCGCCCCGCGCACCCCCTGCCGCACCGCATCGACGCAACACTCGACCTTCGGGATCATGCCGCCGCTGATCGTGCCGTCCTCGATGGCCGCCCGCGCCTGCGCAACCGTCAGGTCCGGGATCAGCCGCTTGTCCTTGTCCAGCACCCCCGGCACGTCCGTCAGCATCAGCAACCGTGTCGCGGTGAGCGCGCCGGCGATCGCGGCGGCGACCGTATCGGCGTTGATGTTGTAGGTCTGCCCGTCCTCGCCGACCCCGACCGGCGCGATCACCGGCACCAGGCCGCCGCCGGTCAGCGCATGGATCACCCGCACGTCGATTGCCACCGGCTCGCCGACGAAGCCGAGATCGAGCTCCCGCTCGATATTGCTGTCCGGATCGCGCAGCGTGCGGGTCACCTTGCGGGCCCGGATCATGCCGCCATCCTTGCCGCAGATGCCGACCGCCAGGGCGCCGGCGCGGGTGATCAGGCTGGCGACGTATTTGTTGACGGTGCCGGCCAGCACCATCTCCACCACCTCGACCATTGCTTCGTCGGTGACGCGCAGCCCCTGCACGAAGGTGGACTGGATGGCCAGTCGCTTCAACATGGCGTTGATCTGCGGACCGCCGCCATGCACCACGACGGGGTTGATGCCGACCTGCTTCAGCAGGGCGATATCGGCGGCGAATTGCTCAGCGAGGCCTTCCTCGCCCATCGCGTGACCGCCGTATTTCACCACGATGGTGGCGCCGGCATAGCGGCGCAGGAACGGCAGTGCCTGCGCGAGGACGCGCGCGCGCTCGGTAGCCGCGGCAAGGTCGGGCGGAGTGCTGGGGGGCGTGTCGCTCATGCGGCGCGTTTACGGAGGAGTCCGGGAGGGGTCAAGCAGAGCCGGCCCGCCCAAGGTGCGGCAGGATGGGTCAACCCCCCTGCATTGCGAGCCATGGCGTTGCAAGCCGTGTCATCGCAAGCCGTGCAAGCCGTGTCATTGCGAGCGAAGCGAAGCAATCCCCCGCGAGCTATCGCACCAACCCACGCAAGGGATTGCCTCGCTTCGCTCGAATTGACACGGTGCTCCATTGACACGCCGCGCACAATGGCAGCGCGACGGTCGGGCTTGTATCGTCAGGAAACAAATACGCGGATCGAAGGCCGCATGTCGTCATCCGATCGGCCGCCCGTCCTGCGGCGCATCATCCACATCGACATGGATGCGTTCTACGCATCGGTCGAGCAACGCGACGACCCCAACCTGCGCGGCCTGCCAGTGGCGGTCGGCGGCTCGCGCGAGCGCGGCGTAGTAGCGGCGGCAAGCTACGAGGCGCGGAAGTTCGGTGTGCACTCTGCGATGGCGTCGGTCACCGCAAAGCGGAAATGCCCCGGCCTGATCTTCGTGCCGCCGCACTTCGACGTTTACAAAGCGGTGTCCCAGCAAATCCACGGTATTTTCGTGCGCTACACCCACCTGATCCAGCCACTGTCGCTGGACGAGGCGTATCTCGACGTGACCGCGACGGTGCCGGAGCATGGCTCGGCGACCGCCATCGCGGAGCAAATCCGCGCCGCGATCCGGGCCGAAACCGCGCTGACGGCATCGGCCGGCGTGTCCTACAACAAGTTCCTCGCGAAGCTCGCCTCCGATTACCGCAAGCCCGACGGCCTGTTCGTCATCACGCCCAGGATGGGACCAGGCTTCGTGGAGGACCTGCCGGTCGGCAAGTTTCACGGCGTCGGGCCGGCGACCGCCGCCAGGATGCAGGCGCTCGGCATTCACACCGGCCGCGATCTGCGCGCCCAGTCGCGCGAATTCCTGGCCACCCATTTCGGCAAGGCAGGCGCTTACTATTATGGCGTCGCGCGCGGCGAGGACGATCGCGCGGTCGAGCCCAACCGTATCCGCAAATCGGTCGGCGCCGAAACCACATTCGAACGCGATCTGCTGCACTGGGAGGAAGTCGTTCCGGTGCTGCAACCCGTGTTCGCCAAGGTCTGGGCCGCCTGCGACCGCGGCGCTTATGCAGGACGCACGGTCACGGTGAAGCTCAAATACGCCAACTTTCGGCAGATCACGCGCAGCCAGTCGTGTTTCAAGCCGATTGCCTCGCAGTCTCAGTTGGAAGAGATTGCACTCGGTCTCTTGCGGCCGCATTTTCCGCCGCAGCTCGGCGTCCGGCTTCTGGGGGTGACGATTTCAAATTTGACGGCAGCGGAACAGGAAAGCAGCCCGCAGCTTGCGTTGATGTTGAGGCCGGATGGCTAGAGTGTCTCCATCCTGGTTGCCCCCACCGATGTCATTGCGAGGCGCGAAGCGACGAAGCAATCTCCCGCCTGACGAGCGTTCCTCGACTCGTGAGGCGGGAGATTGCTTCGTCGCTTCGCTCTTCGCAATGACATTGCGATCTTCTGGCGTTGAGATCTTCTGACGATGCGATCTTCTCGCACCTCACCGATGCAAAAAACGCCCGATCCGCAAACCCCGCGCTCACGCCCGCCGCAGCATCCCGACCAGTGGAGCGATCGTTGCCGCTTCATCAAGCTGCCACACCCCGGCGATAACATCATCGACAGCCCCACGAAACCCACCATGCCGGGCCAGTTCAAAAACCTTCGCCTCGATCTCCCGATCGGACAGCGGCTGTTCCGTGCTGCCGCGCGCATGCAGCACCGTCACCTCCAGCACGCGCCCGTCGATCGTGCGCATCGTCGCGGTCGCGGCGCCCCTCGGACTGCCCGCATCCAGCCGCGCCCGCGTCCGAGCCCGCAACGCAACGACCGCCGGATCATGCACCGCCTCGTCCGAGAACTCCCGCAACCCGGCCGCACCAAACAACAACGCCACCGCGGCGCAATGATGGATGCTGACCCGCGCATCCCGCTCGTTCCGCACAACCCGGTCGCCGCGATCGAGCAAAAGCTGATCGCCCGATACGATGATCTCCGCAATGTCCGACACCGCGAGAGCATGATCCCGCCGCAACGCCAGGCACGCATCGACCACCGCATGCATGACGATCCCGCACGGATACGGCTTGTAGGTGTTCGCCGCCATTTCCCACCGGTCGCCGAGCGCGTCGGTGATCTCCGCTACCACCGGCTCGTCGCCCATCGCCCGCGCCCAGCCGAGCGCCCCCTCGATCGCGCTCGGTGCCGCGCTATAGCCCTGTTCCGCCAACAGCGCGGCGAACAGCCCGTTGCGCGCCGCGTTGCCGACGCCCACATTTTTCGCCGCGCTGGGAAGATTCTCGATCACCCCCGCCGACTGGCTGGCCGCAATGCCGATGGCGTAACAAATCTGCCGCGCATCCAGCCCCAGCAGCTTCGCACTCGCAACGGCGGAGCCAAACACGCCACAGGTCGCGGTGATATGCCACCCGCGCGCGTAATGTCCCGGCGAGACCGCATTGCCGACCCGGCACGCGACCTCGGCCCCCAGCAGGAAGGCGTTCAGCATTGCCGCCCCTGACAGCCCGCGTTGCTCGGCCAATGCCAGCGCCGCCGGCGCAACCGGCGCCGTCGGATGGATAACTGTCTGCAGGTGCGTGTCGTCATAGTCGAGCAAGTTCGCACTGACCGCATTGATGAACGACGCGCCCAGCGGATCGAGCATCTCCCCGCGACCGAGCACGGTGACGCGCTCGATACCCGACAGCGGCACGAGCACCCGCATCGCCATGTCGATCGGCGCCGTATTGCCAACGCCGATGGCGCCCCCAATAAAATTCAGCAGTGAGCGTTTGGCCTCGTGCCGCAGCCCTTGCGGTAGCGCATCCCAACGCGACTCCGCGACAAACCGGCCAAGCTGCTCCGCGGCGAAGCCTTGCCCCGCATGCTGCGACATCGCGTCAGTTCTCCGCTCGCACTCAACCGATCCAATCGCAGAACGTTTATCGCCAGCGATGTCGCCAGCCGATCACGCGCGCACTTGGCGGATCAACGCTGCCCACCGGTCCAGGATCGACAGGATCTTATCCGCACCCTCCGCTGGCAGGCTGACATTCACCCGCACTGCCCCGAGCTCGCGGAAATGCTGCAGTTGCGCGAGATCTTCGGGAGCGCCGCCGATCGTCACCGGCAACGGATCGCGCCCGGCCTCCGCCGCCATCTGCCTGAACCGAGGCATATAATCGTCCGGATTTCCACTGCTCGCGTTCGGAAACCAGCCGTCGCCATAACGAATCGCCCGCCGCGCCGCCCACGGGAACGCCCCGCCGACCAGGATCGGAGGATGCGGCTTCTGCACGGGCTTCGGCCAGGTCATCATCGACGGCACCTTGACGATCTCGCCATTATATTCCGCTGTCGATTTGGTCCAGATCAGCTTCATCGCCTCGATCTGCTCTCGCATCTTCTTCATGCGGGTGGCGAAGACGGTGCCATGCGCTTCGATCTCCTCGGCATTCCAACCACCCCCGATGCCGAACAGGAAGCGCCCGCCGGTGACCTGGTCGATCGAGGCCACCAGCTTCGCCGTCTGGATCGTGTCGCGCTGGATCACCAGGCAGATGCCGGTCGCAACCTTCAGCGACTTGGTCGCCGCCGCCGCTGCCGTCAGCGTGACGAACGGGTCCATGACGTCATAGTACCGCTTCGCCAGTTCGCCTCCCCCGGGCGGCGGCGTGCGCCGAGGCACCGGAATATGCGAATGCTCCGCCGCCCATAACGAGTCGAACCCGCGTTGCTCCAGCGCTACAGCGAGTTCCGCCGGGGAGATCGAATAGTCGGTAAAGAAGATCGACGCACCGAATTCCATGGACCTGTCCCTCTACTACTGATGCCGCGATGCTGGGCTGTTCCGGGGGCATTGGCAAACCCGGTAGCCCATCGGTGTTCACCAACCGCTGTCATTGCGAGAAGCGCTCGCCACCCGCTTTCATTGCGAGCGAAGCGAAGCAATCGCGAGCGAGAGTTACGGCACTATGTAGCAAACGCCACATGGCTCGCATGCATCGCAAACCACACCGTCATCCCCGCGAAAGCGGGACCTATGCCGCATGGGTCCCCGCTTTCGCGGGGATGACGATGCTTTGTGGCGTTTGCTACATAATGGCGGAGAGTTGGCATACACCCACGCGGGGGATTGCTTCGCTCCGCTCGCAACGGCACGACTCGCGTATGAAAGTCAGACCCCACCGCGACGCGCTCACTCCTTCGACGGCGACCACTTATAGATGCGCGCCAGCGACCTACCCATTAGTGTAGCGCGCTCGGTGTCCGACAAACGATCGGTGACGCGAAACGCCTCGACGCCTTGCTCATAGGTCAGCAATGCCACCGCGCGAGTCCAGTCGGTGCCCCACATGCAGCGATCGAACCCGAACGCGTCGAAGACGCGACACAACGGGTCCCACAGGTCCTTGTAGGGAAACGGTTTGTGCGACAACGTGCACGCTCCGCTGATCTTCACCGCAACGTTGGCATGCGCCGCCAGCGCAAGCAGCTTCCGCAAATCGGCGAAGGGTTCCGCTGGGGCGGGCGGTTCGTGCGGCTGTGGCAGCCCGAGATGGTCGATCACCAACTGCGTATCGGGATTGCGTGCCGCCAGCGAACCGGCCTGCGGCAACAGCCCGGTGCACATGAGGTTGACCGGCAGCCCATGACGCGCAGCAGCCGCAAGAACCCGGTTGATGCCAGGATCGGCCGGATCGGTCGATACCGCGCCGCGCATCATGATGCGGATACCGACCGTGCCATCGGTGCGCGCCCAGTCGGCGATCGTTTCGACCACGCCCGGATCGTTCGGATCGACCGGCTTGATCAACCCGAACCGGCCGGGATGTGCCGCGTGCACTTCCAGAGCGTAGCTCGCATCGTAGCGATACATGGTGAACGGCGACACCAGCAGAGCCCCATCGACACCGACGGCGTCCATGGCAGCCACCATCTCGTCGCCGGTCACGTGCGGTGGACCGCGCAGCACCGCGGCCCATGGACGGCCCGGATGGTCGTGGTCGTAGGCGTGTACCTGACAATCGATTGTCGGCATGACGTTTTGTCCCCTCACTGACCGATGCCGCTCGCGCATGGCATCCGCATCTTTGCGTTGTATTGAGCAGGCTTTACCGGACCGCGAGGCTAGGGGGCGGCGCGCCGGGGTTCAAGACGACCGGCGACGCTGTCACTGACGGCGCAGTCCGGTCAGAGATCCGTCAACCTCGTCTGCTGTGCAGCCAATAGTCCGTCGTGGGTTTCTTGATACCGGGTACGGCACCAGCCACCCGGAAATTACTGCGCACGAAACGGATTGACCACCCGAACCCGCCCGTCCAGCAGCATGCCGTGCTGCATATCCTCCGACCACAGCGTATTGGACCCAGCATCCAGCGCCGAGGCGGCAATCATCGCATCATAGACCGCCGGGCCATAGCGCTGGGCCAATTCAAGTCCGGCCTCATGGATGTCCACCGTCATGGGACCCACCAGCAGCAGATCGCGTATCGTTGCAAGGAGCGCCCGCGTCTCCGCCCAGGACAGCCCCATCTTGCGCCGCGCCACGTTCGCGACCTCGTTCAGCACCTGCACGCTGATCGTTCCGCCGTCGTCAATCAGCGCCTCTGCCCTGTCCGCCTTGGTCACATCTCCGGACGCGACATACAGCAGGACGTTGCTGTCGAAGAAGCTAACCGGGCATTCGCCTCCTCCCGGTCGAACTTGAAGTCGGCCGGAAGGCGTCCGCGGAACGCGCGCAGGCGGTTCAGCAGTTCTGCTCGTCCCGGTTTACGCGCCACGCCGAACGACGTTCTGTCAACGACATGGACTTCTATGTCGTCGCCTTCCTTCAGTTCCAGCGCTTCCACCACGGCAGCGGGAAGCCGAACGGCCAGACTATTGCCCCATTTGGCGATCTGCATGGTGAAGCCTCTATGGATATACAGGATGACTTAAGTATATCCAGGGAGCGCAACATGCAACAGCGCAGGCGATTGAAAGACCTACCTGGCCGGCCCCACCCGCCACGATGAGGCAGCACCTGGCCCCGGCCCCTCACTCCTCCTCGTCCCCGCCGGTCCGCCGCACCAGCACCTCACGCTTGCCCACGTGGTTGGCCGCCCCGACGATGCCTTCCTTCTCCATCTGCTCGATCAGCTTGGCCGCCCGATTATAGCCGATGTTCAAATGCCGCTGGATGAACGACGTGCTCGCCTTACCCTCCCGCGCCACCACGGACACCGCTTGGTCGTACAACCCCTTCTCGCCATCCCCACCACCGAACAAGCCCGACGGGGCATCGCCGCCCCGGTCGTCGCCCTCGGCCGGTTCCGTCACATCCTCCACATAGGCCGGCTCCCCCTGCTCTCTCAGGAACGCCACCACCTTCTCGACTTCCTCGTCCGAAACGAACGGCCCGTGCACCCGCTGGATGCGCCCGCCACCCTGCATGAACAGCATGTCGCCCATGCCCAGCAATTGCTCCGCCCCCTGCTCTCCCAGGATCGTCCGCGAATCGAATTTCGAGATCACCTGGAACGAAATCCGCGTCGGGAAATTGGCCTTGATGGTGCCGGTGATCACGTCCACTGATGGCCGCTGCGTCGCCATGATCACATGGATGCCCGCCGCGCGCGCCATCTGCGCCAGCCGCTGCACCGCTTGCTCGATCTCCTTCCCCGCCACCATCATCAGGTCGGCCATTTCGTCCACCACCACCACGATCAGCGGCAGCGGCTCCAGCGCCAGCGGCACATCCTCGAAGGTCGGCCGGCCGGTGTCGGGATCGAAGCCGGTCTGCACGCGGCGCGTTACCACCTCGCCCTTCGCCCGAGCCTGGGTGACGCGGTCGTTGTAGCCGGTCAGGTTGCGTACCCCGAGCTGGCTCATGGCGCGATAGCGCCGCTCCATCTCTCGCACGGTCCATTTCAGTGCGGTGACCGCTTTGGCCGGCTCCGTCACCACGGGCGCCATCAGATGCGGGATGCTGTCGTAGGTTGAAAGCTCCAGCATCTTCGGATCGATCAGGATCAGCCGGCACTGGTCGGGCGACAGCCGATACAGGAGGGAGAGAATCATCGCGTTGACCCCGACCGACTTGCCCGAGCCGGTGGTGCCCGCGATCATCAGATGCGGCATGCGCGACAGATCGGCGACGATAGCCGTGCCGCCGATGTCCTTGCCCAAGGCCAGCGCCAGCCGGCCAGGGTTCTTCTGCACCTCGTCCGAACCGAGCAACTCGCTGAGATACACGGTCTCCCGCTTGGCATTCGGCACCTCGATGCCGATCACGTTGCGGCCGGGGACGGTGGCGATGCGCACCGCCGTCACCGACAGCGAGCGCGCCACGTCGTCGGCCAGCCCGATCACCCGGGCGCTACGAATCCCCGGGGCCGGTTCAAGCTCATACAGCGTCACCACCGGGCCGGGGCGGATCTCCACGATGCTGCCCTGCACGCCGTAATCCGACAGCACGGTCTCCAGCAGCCTGGCGTTGGCTTGCAGTGCCTCCTCTGAGGGGCCGGACGCGGCGCGCGCCGGTGCCGGCTTCAGCAGGGAGAGCGGCGGAAACCGCCAACTGGCGTCGGGCAGCGGCAGTGGCTGCTGCTGCGGTCCTGCTGGGCGCGGGCCGGGCTTGCGCACTGTGCGGACCGATGGCGACGGCACCGGTGCATCGGGTTCCGGCGGCGTGCCGGCGGACGTTCCGCGGGGCTCGCCGTGGACGATGGAGCCGGGCGCGGGCGCGTCCATGCCCGGCTCGCGCCGCAGGAACTGGCTGAGCGAGCCGGACGCGGTGCCCATGCGGTGGGCACCGCGCGCCAACATCCCGGCGGCGCCGCGTCCCCCGGTCCAGGAATAGCGGGCAAATCGGCCGGCGAACCGGCCGGCGATGCGCCATTCGGCCTTTTGCAGGCCGAGCGACCCCAGCGTCAGAACAATGGCAAGGGCAGCGCCGCCCATCCAGGCGGCCACCGCGCCGAACGGGCCCAGCAAGCTGTTGCCGCCGCCAAGCGCCGCGTGGGCGAGCAGGCTGCCAATCGCACCGCCGGGGCCGGCGGTTGTGGGCCACGCAATTGCGTGCGGAAGGGAGGCCGCGAGTATCGCGGCCACCACGGGCACCGCCGCTATCATTGCCGCCAGCCGCGCGGCCATGCTGCCGAGCCCGCGATGCGAGCCGATTCGCCACGCCCAGGCCAGCAGCACCATCCCCGGCAGCACGCCGGCCAAGCCAAAGCCTTGCAGCAGGATGTCCGCCAGACCCGCTCCTACTGTGCCGGCCAGATTGGTCGGGTGGCGATCTGCGGCGGTGTTCAGCGACGGGTCGCGCGGGTCGTAGCTGGCCAGCGCGACCAGCAAAGCGAGGCCCAGCACGCCGAGCGCCAACGCGGTCAGCTCCGCGGTGCGGCGGGTCATCAGTGTGCGCAGCGCCGGCGAGGCGATGCGGCGAGTCTCGACGGTGCTACGGGCTGCCATGCTGTTCGGAACCTCCGGCGCTGGCGCAACTATAGCCCGGAACCTACTGACAGATGAAGGACTTCCCGCAGCATTACTCGCCCTCCCCTCGTGGGCGGGTGGTTGGAGGCGGGGGCCGAGTCGCACGCGCGCTTCCCCCAACCTTGATCCGCTAGCGGCTCAAGCCCGCAAGGGGAGGGGGGGTACCTCCGCTATCGCGTGTCGAGCGTGGGCAGCCGATAGCGGTCCTGCGGGTCATCCCAGCCTTTGAAACGCGGCGGCCGCTTCTCTGCGAAGGCGGCGCGCGACTCCATCAGGTCGCTCTTCGCCCCATGCTCGTGCAGCGCCGCGGCCAGCCGTTTCTGGTCCCCGGTCGGGGCGGGGCGCATCGCCCGCATCATGGCGACCGTGTTGACTCGCGAGGCCGGCGGCAGGGTCAGCAAATGCTCCGCCATCGCCATCGCGCTGGGCATCAGCTCCTCCGGGTCTACCAGACGGTTGAGGAAGCCCAACTCGAAGAACCGCTCGGCGGTGAAGCGGAAGCCCAGCGCCATCTCCATCGCGACGGGGAATGACAGGTTGGCGAGGTGGCCGTGATTGTAGCCGCCGAGCAGCCATCGCTTGGCTTCCGAAACCTCGAAGATGGCACCGCGCACGGCGACACGCAGGTCGGTGCGTTCCACCAGCATGAAGCCGCCGCCCATGGCAAACCCGTTGACCGCGGCGATCACCGGCTTCTCCAGGGCGCCGGACATGAAGGGGTCCTCGATCGCCGGGCGGCGTCCGCCGGGGGCACCGTTCTGCAACGACTCCTTCATGTCCTCGCCGGCGCAGAAGGCGCGGCCGGCGCCGGTGAAGATGGCGACCTCCAGCTCGTTGTCGTGACGGAACGCGGTCCAGGTTTCGGCCAGCACGGTGCGGAGTTCATTGCTGAGAGCGTTGAGGCGCTCGGGGCGGTTCAGGCGGACGACCAGGATCTGGCCGTGGCGCTCGGTTTCGACGACTGGCATGGGGACGGTCTCCTGGATCAGGCGGCGGAGGCTAGCAGGCATGCGCGTCCGGGCAAGCCAGGCTGGGTGCCGGTTTTTCAGGGAGGGAGGGTTTGGACATTGAGCTGACCGGCGGTTATTCGATGCGTTCGGCAAACGGCGCTGCCGACATCGGTCACCTGCCAATTGCTTTCGAACGACCGCACAAACCGTGGGCCAGCGTAGGCCAGCCTTGCATTCCCTCGCAACCTGGATTTCTGCCGAGCGCCTCGCGGGACGCGCGTCTCTCCCTCCCTTTATGTCGCCGCGCCCCGGTTTGCATGTCGCGTGTCGATCGTGCGATCGAGTGCACAGCGCGTGACGGCGGTACCCCTTCGCACCCGGTGCAACCCACCGTAAACTGCCCACCGAGACAACGGAGGAAGGGGCAATGACCTCGATCGAGTTGTGGAACCACTGCGAGAACCCTTACCCCTTCGTGCCGGCCGAGGTGCTGGACGCGGCGCCGGCAGTGCGCGCCAGCCTGCCCAACCGTTACTGCGACCCGGAGATCGCGGCGCGTCTCTATGACGAAGTGTTCGACGAATACCGCCTGTGCGACGAACTCGGCCTGCACATCGTCACCAACGAACATCATTCCGGCATCAACAATCTCTGGGCCGCGAGCCCCGTCATCACCGGCATCGTCGCGCGCATGACGCAGAAGGTGCGCATCCTGTCGCTGGGCACGCTGATCACCGTGCGCCCCGACCCGGTGCGCGTCGCCACCGAATACGCCACGATTGACGTGCTCAGCCGAGGCCGGCTCGACATCGGCTTCGTCAAGTCGGGCGCCACCGAGATGGTGTCCGGCGACGCCAACCCGATGCGGATCCGCGAGCGCGAGTGGGAAGCGATCGACCTGATCGAGAAGACGCTGACCAGCCATGACGGCCCGTTCAGTTGGGAAGGCAAATTCTTCCAGCACGCACACGTGAACGTCTGGCCGCGGCCATGGCAGAAGCCACGGCCGGAATTCTGGGCGGCGACCAGCGATCTGCCCACCTGTGCGGAGCTCGGTCGCCGCAGCATCGTCAACACGCTGCTATTCGGCGGCTATATGCGTACCAAACAGGCCTATGACGCTTACAAGCGCGCCCGCGCCGAGGCAGGACTGCCGAAGCCCGGAGAGGACCGCTTTTCCTACATGGCGTTCTGCTATGTCGCCGACACCGACGAAGAAGCCATGCGGGTCGGACAGAAAATCCCCTGGTTCCTCACCGTCAGCATGAAGAGCCAGCCGCAGATGTCGAAGTTCCAGCCTGGGCAGATCCCGCCGGAGATGGCACCGGCCGCCTGGCGTGGCGGCGTGTCCAAGCGTCCGACCGATCTCAGCGTGCCGGCGCTGATTGCGCAGGGTCAGATGTTCGCCGGCAATCCGGACACGGTGGCGCGCCAGATCAAGGAGTTCCGCCGCCGTGTGGGTGGCGTCGGGCGCATCATCATGATGACGCGCCAGGGCCTGGTGACGCACGCCGAAGCGCAAAAGAGTTTCTCCCTCGTCGCGCGCGAGGTGCTGCCGCAATTGAAAGACCTGGAACCGATCGAGGAAGTCGAGATGGAAGCTGTGGAAGTCGGCGCATGAGGCAGGTGGCACCAATCCAAATGATGCAACGGGCTCAAACCTACCCGTCATGGCCGGGAACCTACCCGTCATCGCCGGGCATGATCCGGCCATTTACGCAACGCCGATCGCGCCGCGTTGCACCAGAACCCGATGCGCCTTGCGTGGATCGTCCGGTAACGCCCGGCCATGACGCGTGCCGATGGCAATGACAACGATGCGCGCCGGCACACTGGAACTCGAAGTTCTGCGCCGCGGCACGGGGCGGCCGATCCTGCTGATCCACGGCGTCAACCCGATCAGTCCTCGCGCGCCGTTTGTCGAAATGCTGGCGCGGCACGGGGAAGTCATCGCCCTGTCGCATCCCGGTTTCGGCGCTTCACAACGGCCGGCCGACTTCGATACGATGTATGACCTGACAAACCTCTACCACGACGTGCTGGACGCAATCCCCGCACCCGCCGTCAGCATCGTCGGGTTCGGGTTCGGCGGCTGGATCGCGGCCGAGCTTGCCGTCGCCGGAGCGCGAAAGATCGAATGCCTTGTGCTCGTGGATCCCGTGGGCATCAAGCTAAGCGGCCGGGAAACGCGTGACATCGTGCACTTCTTCAACACCGATCCGGCAGAGCTGAACCGCCGGGCCTGGCACGATCCTGCCCGATGTCCCGCCGGCGTGTACGGGATGGGCTGGCAGGCCACCATCAGCGATGCCATGAGCGATGCCGAGATGGTGTCGCTCGCACGGAACTGGGACTCCTTGTGCGTGTATGGCTGGAAGCCGCACATGTACAATCCCCAACTTGCCGCATGGCTGCGGCGGATCGCCGTGCCCACGCTGGTGCTGTGGGGCGATTCCGATCGCATCGTGACGCCGGAATACGGGCGAGCCTATACGCAACGCATTCCCGGCGCGGCATTCAAACTGATCGCGGCGGCAGGCCACCATCCGGAACTAGAGCAACCGGAAGCGTTTGTGGACCATGTTGCTTCGTTCATTGGCATATAGGGTTCAAGGCCGTGGCGATGTTCGTAATCAGGAATGACGGCCAACAACCCGGCGGGCTCGAAATAAAGCTGCGTCGGCAGACTCCTGCTCTTGTGGCGCGCGATCGTGCTTCCGTGGACTGGTTCTGCCTCGGAGATCCCGATGTGGCGCGCAATGCGGGACACAATGTGGTGACGCTGCACGACGGTTGGTATGCCGATGATACCGGCGGCGGCGTGACGATTTTCGGTCCCTATTGGGAAATCCGCGACACGCCGTTCACGGTGCGCGAGGTTGCGCCGGACCCGGCCGCCACAGGAGCGCAGGCCGATAACCCGACAGAAATCGTCAATGTCCGCAAGGCTATTTTTGGCGCGTAACAGCCGCAGCAACGGCGGCAGCGCTCGATAATCACAAAGCATGCAGTGACGTGACACGCCTGTGCCGCGCGTCTTGTGGCAGCGGCAACCGCGACTATTTCCATAAATGAAGACCGCCGCATGGTGCGGCGATATTTGAGGGAACGATCTTCGCTCTCGCCAAAACGGGAGCACGATCGCCGTGGGACAAATGAAAACCTACAGGATATCCTCGCTGTGCTGGTGGGCAGCGGTGACCGCAATACTGGGTCTGGCGGGATGCGCAGCCTGTCCGGCCGGATCGCCATATTACGCAACAGGATATTACCCCGGCCCGTATTATGACGAAGGCTCATCCTGGGTTTCAGGGGGGTGGGTTGTCGATCACGCGACCAGGGCACTGACGAGCGTGGCGAGCAGCTGCTTGCCTCTTTTGCGAGCGTTATGAACAAACTGGAAGAACCCAAGATAG
>Ga0182030_10004235_pt1 | contig 30601 bp, 21 predicted proteins | sample 812S3MmetaG_FD_121299 | JGI IMG/M metagenome (GOLD analysis project Ga0182030, IMG submission 121299) | Permafrost microbial communities from Stordalen Mire, Sweden - 812S3M metaG (Illumina Assembly) | ecosystem: Environmental > Terrestrial > Soil > Wetlands > Permafrost | place: Sweden...
ACGACGGACGCCTGCCGACTTGGAAGTCGGCGACACGGCAGGCTTGGAAGCCTGCGCTACGAGCGCGGGGAGACGCCCGCCCGTAGCGCAGATTTCCAAATCTGCTGTGTCGCAGGTTTCCCAACCTGCAGGCCGTGCGGGGGTGCGGCGCGCCCAGCACTTCCGCGGCTTGCCCCACATCTGTCCGGTCCAAAATGAGAATCGCTCTGGCCACCCCGTCGGGTTCTCCCGGCGGGTGACACCCAGGCAGGGTGCTGGCGCTGCTCGCGGCCGGTACCCGGGACTGCGTCCCGGGCTGACGAATCTGGTCCTTCCAGGACCGAACCCGGCTCCCCGAGAAGGACCGAAACGTGCCGGCACCACCGGACCCACCCGGGCAGTCCTGACGGGACGAAATTCACCAGCCCCGGGTAGGTCGGCCCAGGAAACGCCTGCGCCCTGCACGGGCGCCACTCTCCGGGGAGACGAGGTTGGCGGAGACTCCGAGTTAGCACGCGCAGGCGGCCACCGCTACAAACCCTTGTTCCCCTACGAGAGAATCCTCACGTGCCAATTCGGGCGCTGGATTCAGGCTTGCCAGTGGAGGTTCCGGCTCATTAGTACTGGCCCCCTGATGCGGCTGCAACCCGTCAACCGGAAACCGTCGCCGGAAACCTCCATCCGGCCGTGGCCCGCTTTTCCCGTCGGGGCCGCCATCTTCTTCGTTGGGTCTTTTTTGTATGTCTGGCTGCGGGTGGAGCCGGTGTTGGAGTACCACCATTGCGGACCGTACTTCTACGCACAACGCGCCTTCATGGAATCGTTCCTCGGCCAGCCCGGCGGCCTGACCGCCTATGCCGGGGTGTTCCTGGCGCAATTGAACTGCCTGAACTGGTTGGGCGCCTTGGTGTTCGTTCTATCAGCGTGGGCCATCTTCCTGTCGGCCCGCCTTTGCTTGGTTCGTATCAGTGGCCGGGCGCCCGGCTGGGCGACCCTGGTTCCCCTGTTTGGGCTGCTGGTGCTCCGCAACCGTTATGGTTGCCCGGTGCCGGACCTGGGCGTCGGCCTGGTCCTGGCGCTGGGCGCCGCGGCCGCACACCTCTCGTGGCCATGGCGGCGGCCTTGGGTGTCGATGGCCGTCAGCGGCGTCCTCTCGGCCCTCGTTTTCTTTCTGGCCGGGCTCTGGTCCGCCCTGCTGTTTGCGGTCCTGTGCGGCCTCTTTGTGTCGGGTCAAATGCGACACTGGCCGGCGGGGGTGGGCTGCCTGGGGTTGGCCCTGGCGGCACCCCTCGTGGTGATGGGGTTGGGGAAGATCGATTGGGCGGGGCTGTTCAATCCCTGGCCGGACGGAGTCAATGGGTTCCTCGCTGCCGCGCTCTACGCCTCCGTGCCCGTTGTCGCCGGTGTGCTCGCGCTTCTGGCCAAGCATTCACCAATCCCTCCGGCCGCCGACCCCGGCGGGAGCGCCCGGACCTGGCGGGTCGGCCAGGCGGCGGCCGGGCTGGCCTTTCTCGCCGGGTGTGCCGTGGTCGGATTCACGTTCGACGGGCGCCAGAAGCTCCTCGCTCGGATCGACTACGCCGCCACCCACGGGCAATACGAAGCGGTGCTCGCCGCGGCCAGCCGGGTCAAGGCGCTGAATGATCCCGCCAAATTCCGCGTGCAACTGGCGCTCTACCACACCGGGCGCCTGGCGGAGGAGTTGTTTTCTTTTCACAGTTTGGTTGAGGAAACGCCCCGCGGGACCCTTAGCGAGGGCTGCCGGGCGCAGACGCAACCCCTCCTCGAACTCGGTTTGGTCAACGACGCCGAGCACATGGCCTGCGAGTCCCTGGTGCTCGATGGTGACCGTCCCGATGTGCTGCGCCTGCTGGCGCGCATTCAACTGTTGAAAAACCGGCCCCAGGCCGCGCAGGTCTTCCTGAACCGGCTCAGTCTCATCCCGTTCGAGGGTGAGCGCGCGGACGGTGCCTGGCCGGCGACCGACGCGCCTGCCCCCATGGCCGAGCGCGCCCTCCTGGCCCGCCGGCAAGCCCCCGTGTTGACGAACGATGTGGTGCATGAAGGCATGCCGGTGGCGCGCTTGCTCGACGTCCTGCTGGTCTCGGACCCCACCAACCAGATGGCCTTCGAATACGCCATGGCCGCCTGCCTGCTGGACCTGGATCTGAAGCAGGCGGTCGAGCACCTCCGGTGGCTCGGCAATTTTCCCTACGTCCGCATCCCCCGGCCTTACGAAGAGGCTTTGCTCCTCTATCAGCAACTCACCAAGATCCCGGTCGACCTGAAAGGCCGCGCCGTCCGGCCCGAGACCATCGAGCGCTTCCGCCAGTTCAAGGGTGCCGTCAAACAGTACAAGGCCAGCGCCGAAGACCTGGCGGCCATGGCCGCGAATTTCGGTGACACTTATTGGTATTATTATTACACCATGCTGGGCCGCGAGCGGGCGGCCGAAGTCCAAACCGCGGCCCCATGATGAAGCGCGTCGAGATGGTATTGTGCCTGGTCCGGGCGGTCCTCACCGCGCTCGGGCTGGCCGCCGGCTCCCTCGCACCCCGGGCCGCCGAACTGCCGCGGCTGTTCCCGGACTACGTCGGCGTCACCCTGCCGCCCAACCTCGCGCCCCTGAACTTCAAGATCCAGGAGCCCGCCATTTCCTACCGGGTGGAACTGCGCTCCACCCAGGGCCCGCCCATCACGATCTTGAGCACCAAGGCCGCGATTCGGATTCCGCCCAAAGCCTGGTCCAGCCTGCTGCGCGCCAACGCCGGCCAGCCCTTTTACTGGGACATCTCGGCGCAAACGGCTTCGTCCGGGTGGACCCGGTTCGCCACGGTGACCAATCGGATCGCCCGGGAGGACATCGATGGCTGGCTGGCTTACCGCCTGCTCAAGCCAGTCTTCAATTACTACAAGCATCTCGGCATCTACCAGCGAAACCTCGGGACGTTCGAGCAACGGCTGATCCTCGAACAGGACAAATACAATGACAGTTGCCTGAACTGCCACACCCCATTCAACCGCAGCCCGGATACGTTTGCCTTCAACGTCCGCACCGACGCCGGCAAGAACGCGATGATCCTGGTGGTGTCCAACCAGGCCGCCCGCGTCGAGCGAACCATGGGCTATCTGGCCTGGCACCCGAACGGCCGAATGATCGCCTTCTCCGCCAACAAGCTCTCCCTCCTCTTCCATACCCGCGGCGAGACCCGCGAGGTCTATGATGCCAACTCGGATCTGGGTGTGTACGACCTCGCGGCCAACACCGTCTCCTTCCCACCCGCCATCTCCGCGCCCGACCGGAACGAATCCTGGCCCGCCTGGTCGCCCGACGGCCGCTACCTCTATTTCAGCAGCGCCGAGCGCCAGCCGGTCGAGAAACTCCGCCTCATCCGGTATGACCTGATGCGGGTGAAGTTCGACCCCCAGACCGGCCAATGGGGCCGGCCCGAGCTGATCATATCCGAGGCGGAAACGGGCCTGAGCGTCCTCGAGCCCAAGATCTCGCCCGACGGCCGCCTGCTGCTCGTCACCATGTGCAAGAGCGGCAGCTTCCCCATCTGGAAGCCGGAGAGCGACCTCTGGGTGATGGAGCTGGCCACGCGCAAGCTCCGCCGGTTGAACATCAACAGTGATCAGGCGGACACCTGGCATTCATGGTCGGGCAACAGCCGCTGGGTGGTGTTCAGCAGCAAACGCATGGATGGACTCTTCGCCCGGCCGCATTTCAGTTACGTGGACGAACAGGGCGAATTCCACAAGCCCTTCGTGCTGCCGCAGGAAGATCCGGGTTTCTACGGCTCCTGCCTCAACACGTTCAACGTGCCTGAGTTCATGGAGGGACCCGTGACCATCACGAAGCGCGACCTGGCCCGGACCGTGGTCGAACCCCGCAAAGTCCTGACGCCCCAAGGCCCCGCCCGGCCTCCCTCAGCCGCTCCGCCACCGTAGAGCGTGTGCGAGACCAAGCCGGCGGGCGGATTGCGAGCGCGGCTGGCCGGCGGGCGATGCGTAACGACTCGTCTGCCGCAGCCTGGGCGAAGGCGGGGGCCAAGGACGTGCCGGACGCGACCAGTTTTCAGACGCCTCGCAGGTTGGGAAACCTGCGACACAGCAGAGTTGGAAATCTGCGCTACGGGCGGGTGCATCCCTGCGCTCGTAGCGCAGGCTTCCAAGCCTGCTGTGTCGCCGACTTCCAAGTCGGCAGGCGTCCGTCGTACGGGAGGCGCGCGCACAAAGTCCGGCCCGCGCGTTCAGAACTCATTGGGAAAGTTTCGCCACGGCAGGATGCCTGCCCCACTTCCGAATGAGAACTGCTGTCATTTCGGTGATCGTCGAGCCGGGGGGGGACAAAGTCGATTTGATCGCCGGGGAAACCACGGAAAGCGCGGGGATGCCGCGCACTCCAGGCGCTTCGCGAGGGAAGGACACGCATCCGGCGTCGCGAAGCGTTTGGACTGCGGCGCATTCCGCCGCTTTTGGGGGCGGCGGCGGGCCGAGAGCCGGGATTGCGAATTGGGTCGTCTGACAGAGTCTGCCACGCCGGCAGGGATGCCGGAGCTCCCAGGGAGGGCATCCCGCCGCACCCCGTTCCGGCCTTCGGAAAAACTCCGTGCATTCACCGGGCCGCATGGCAAAATCACCCACCGTGATGGAATACGAAGCCGTGATCGGACTGGAGACCCACGTCCAGCTCAAGACCAGGTCGAAGATGTGGTGCGGATGCGCGAACGAGTTTGGCGCGGCGCCGAACACGAACGTCTGCCCCGTCTGCCTCGGCATGCCGGGCGTGCTGCCCGTGCCGAACGACGAGGCGCTGCGGCTCACCGTCCTCACCGGTCTCCTGCTCCAGGGTTCCATTCCCGCCCACGCGAAGTTCGACCGGAAGAACTACTTTTACCCCGACGCCTCCAAGAACTACCAGATCACCCAGTACGACCAGCCCTCGACGCTCGGCGGCCGGGTCGATTTCGAGTTCAACGGCGGCATCGCCACCGTCCAGATCACCCGTGCGCACCTGGAGGAGGATGTCGGCAAGAACTCGCACTTCGAGCGCCAGAGCGGGGTCGATTTCAACCGGGCCGGGGTGCCGCTGCTCGAGATCGTCTCCGAGCCGGACATCACCTCCCCCGACATGGCCTACGAGTACCTCAACGCGCTGAAGGACATCCTCGTGTACGGCGGCGTGAGTGATTGTGACATGGAGAAGGGGATGGTGCGTTGCGACGTGAACGTCAGCGTGCGGCCCAAGGGCACGAAGGAGCTGGGGGCGAAAATCGAGATCAAGAACATGAACAGCTTCAGCGGCGCACGGCGCGCGCTGGAGTATGAGATCCCCCGCCAGATCGAGGTCCTCAGCAAGGGCGGGAAGCTCGTGCAGTCCACGCGGCGCTGGGATGACGAGACCGGCATCACCGAGGAGATGCGCACCAAGGAGCACGCCCACGATTACCGCTATTTTCCCGAGCCCGACATGATGCCGCTCGAGCCGACGCCGGATTGGCTGGCCGAGGTGCGGACCCGGGTGGTGGAGCTGCCGCTGGCGCGCAAACAGCGGTTCATGCGGGACTACCAGCTCCCCGCGCCGGACGCCCAGACCTTCGTCTGGGACAAGCCGCTCGGGGCTTATTTCGAGACGGTGGCGGCCGGCTCGAAGAACCCGAAGGCCGCGGCCAATTGGATCATCAACAACCTCCGCGCCAAGATGACGGAGGCGGGGACAGGGCTGGCGGATCTCCGGTTCCCCCCGTCGGCCATCCTCGAGTTGGTCGCGTTGGTGGACAGCGGCCGGATCAGCACCAAAATCGCGCAGGAGGTCTTTGCGGAGACGTTCGCCACCGGCGAGGCCCCCGCGGCTGTGGTGGATCGCAAAGGCCTGGCTCAGGTGAGCGACACCGGTGCGATCGAGGCCTTTTGCGACCAGGCGATCGCCGCAAACCCGGGCCCCGCGGCGGATTTCCGCGCCGGCAAGGCGGCTGCGCTGAACTTCCTCAAGGGCCAGGTGATGAAACTCAGCAAGGGCAAAGCCAACCCCGCCCTCGCCGGCGAGGTCCTGGAGAGGAAGCTGCGGGGGTGAGGGATTGCGTCGGCCGCGCCGGAACCCGGCGCAGGTGATCCACGCGAGGTCAGGGAAATTCCGGCCGTAACCCTTTCAGGGTAAACGATCTACGATTGCCGGGTACCCGGTGGCGGCGGGGGCGCTACCTTAGGCTCTGGGGCGCCCAACCCCTTCATGATCGAGCGTTGCCGGGCGCGACTATCACGTCAGCAAGAATCCCAAAAGGATTCCCACTTCCAGAGCCCAAGGCTGGCCCGGCGGCGGGACTGCCTTGGGTAACCCGGCCAACGCGGACCTGAACCCCAACGGGGTTCCGGCAGGACGCCACGCGGGAGGTTCGGGACATCCGGGCCGGAACCCATTCAGGGTTCTTGATTTGCTGTCGCAACGTACCCAGGGTAGTCGCTGGCGCGCCAACCCTGGACTGTGGGGCGCAATCCCTTCAGGATTGGGGGTTTCCGCGGCCGCGGCGGCGGTCCATGCGGGCAGATTTCGCGCCCAAGATCGGAGTCGGCGCGCCAGTCCATTCCTGAGGGCTGGCTGACCTTGCGGGCGAGTGATCGACACCTTTCGTCTCACTGGCGTGACAGAATCCAATTGTCTTCTTTTTCCTGATCTGCTTAAATCCAACCCAAGATGAAGCGCCTAGCAGAGCAGTTCTTGTCCGAATGGCGGGGGCGTCCCGGTCGCAAGCCGTTGGTGCTACGGGGCGCTCGGCAGGTCGGCAAGACGTATCTGGTCGAAACCTGGGGCGGGCACCATTTCAAGTCGGTGCTCAAAGTGGACCTGGAGCGGGAGCGCGATTTGCACAGCCTCGTTTCCCAGCCCGACCCGAAGCGGCTGCTGGAGGAGCTGAGCCTGTTGGGAGGGCAGGCGCCGAGCGGGAGGACCATCCCAGCCCTGTCATCGCGTCGGCTGCTTGGAACCAACTGCGACAGGCCTAGGCCCTGGCCGAATACTACATCAACGCCAAAGACAACTGGGGCTGGTCCCCCGACCGTCTCCACCTCCTCCTTGCCGGCCTGGCCGACCTCCTCCCCTGGCTCAAGCAGTGGCACAACGCCCCCCACCCAGAGCACGGAATGCTGCGCCTGGGCGACTACTTCGCCGGCTTCCTGGACGAGGAATGCCGGAAGAACGGGACCACGGTGGAGGGGGTGCGGGGGGGGGAGATTTGAGAAGGGACCGACCACATGATCCACCTAGAAACCGTAGACCTGGGCTCCCGCGGCATAACGCTTCCCGCTGATCGGGTTGGGATGGTGATAGCCCAGCCACACCTTTCTCTAACCGTCACGGAACCTTACCGATGTACCGAAGAAGCCAAGCTGCTCCAGTTGCAGGTGCTGACGGATACTCTAAGCGTGGCCAGGGATGCGCCGCATGGGTTGGCCAAGACTCATTTCACCGTCTTTCCTGAATACAGCATTCCCGGCTTGGAAGGCATCTCGCAGGTGGAAAATGTCCTCTGTTCAGCCCATTGGCCGACCGAAACAATCGTCATTGGTGGCACCGATGCGCTTTCAAAGACAGACTTTGAAGCTCTCGCCACAAGGCCAGGAAGTCACTTCGACACAGATCAGAATGCCTTCAACCTTATCGGGCGACAGCAATGGGTAAACTGCGGCGTTACTTGGGTGAAAGCCCGGGACGGTACATTAGAACGGTGGCTTCAACCCAAACTCGCTCCTGCATGGCCAGAACAGCGTGTTCTTTACGAGGACATGTTTCGCGGCAAATCGGTGTTCGCGTTCACGGGTTTGCTTGAGAACGGGGCGCGCTACCGATTTTCATCGCTGGTCTGCTTTGATTGGGTGGCAACGGTAGACGGGAAAAAGGCCTGGCGTTGGGTCTTGGAAGACATTCAGAGCCGAGCTGAGGCTGCTCAAGCGGAACTATCGCTCTCATGGTTTTTCGTCATCCAATGCAACCGCAAGCCGTCGGACGATTCTTTTCTTGTCGAAGTAGCCCCATTTTTCGACCAAACGGTTTTGCCCAACGTTCATCGCGACCGCACCTGTCTGGTATTCGCAAACAGCGCGGGGAAACCATTGCCTGGACGCGCTGAATTGTATGGCGGCACAAGCTTGATCTTCTCCCCTCACACTTTGTTCGCCGACCAGAACAATAGCCCCACGTTCTGCAACGGAGGCCCACGATCCCGTTCCAGCACCCTGCTCGCGGCCTACCACGATGTGTTGTTTCGCGAGCGCGGCGCTTGCATTCACTCGTTCGTGCAGGTAAATCCGAGCTCGCTTGCCCCCGGTGCCGCCGGGAAGACAATTGCACTTCAGAACGCTTTCGTGTTCCCGCTGAACGGAACGAACGATCCGCGCACCCCTGCTACCCTGGTTCCTGCTGACGTAAAGTGGCTAAATGACGAACTTGACGACGTTCCTAGTCTCAGCGTCCGATATTCCAGCGCTGTATTGGCTTCGCAGGCGGAGGCCACCCACCACACATCGGTAGCGAAGTTGCGAGAACTTTCGCCGCATGCCGCCACTCGAACGGTGAAACTGGCCGCTGAAGAATCGAAAGCTGACCATGCCGATGATTGGGGGAGCGTCGAATCGCTGGCGCTGCAGCATGTCGTGCATACCCTTGACATTGTCGCGATAGGTTACCCCCAACTTAGCGTCGGTCCCGAAGGTGCCCACGCCGCAGTCTCGATGAACAACAACACCATAGACCTCCTCGCGATTCGCGGCGCCTCGCACGAGCGATGTATTGAGCACGCGAAAACATTCTCGATCCATCCGCAGCGTCAACGTCTCCTCGTCTCACGCGATCCAGACAACACCTCTTGGGAACCTCGATTTGATAGTATCTTGGAGACGCAGAAGCAACGACTGGGGCAGGACCGCAACATCACCGACCCTGCCAGCGGTTCGTTACATCTTACCTATCAGGAACTTTTGGAAATCTTTCGCCGTTCAACCACAAACGCTGGGGTGGAAAGAGCAATCTATGACGGACTCATCAGAACGTAGCCCAACGGATAGGGGAGCTGTGGAGGCATACCTGAAAGGCAGGATACCCGAGGTCACGCTGGCTGAGGTTTTGGTAAATCCCTCGTATCAGCCGGTCCTCCTCCTTCAGACCAAGCATTTGGTGGTCGGATTTGCATTTTGCAATGGCGATATGCACGCCAGCTACCAGGCACTTTATGGGGGGTTTAAGAACCATTATGCAAATAACCGAGCAAAATGGGATGCCCTGGATATCGCTTTCGTGTTTTGTGTCCCCCCGGACGCCAGTGACCTCGATGGCTTCTGCTCAGTGGTTGAGACGGACGTCTATTTTTGCCGGAAGTTTGTCATCTCTCTCGGCACATCCCTCGGGGCCTCCCTCGCTCGTCTGCCATTTCTGCCTCTTGCGCCCGTGCAGGGTCAATCAATTCGACCGGCTTCGGCTCAGAGCTACTTGCGCCGATGTGGCGTGCCTTCAGACCTAGCCCGGTATTTAGTTACAGCGCAGGAACGTGGGCCCGAGCGTATTGTCGATGCCTGTTTGGCTGGCCAGTTTGATAATCCGAACCAGATCAAATCAGTTCCTAATGAAAGAACACCCCAGTCGGAGTGTGTCCCGGAGTCAGTTTTCCTTGAATCGGTTACGATCCGGGATTTTCGGGCATATCGACAGGAGCAAACATTCGCGATCGGCTCAGGAGTAACGGTGCTTTATGGCCCGAACGGATTTGGCAAAACCTCCTTTTTCGATGCCATTGACTTCGCAGCAACGGGTGGAATCGGTCGGCTCGAACCGTTGACCGACGCCCACTTTAAGAAGACAGCGGGACACCTCGACAGCGACTCCGCTGAAGGAGTCGTCACGCTCACGTTCTGCCGCGATGGCAGCACGCACAGACTGATGAGGAGAGTCCCTGATCGAAAACAGGCGTCCCTTGACGGAAAGACTACCGACCGGAAAAGCATTTTGGCAAAACTGACTGGCGGGGATTTGCCGTCCACGGAACGTGTAGAACATTACGTAGCGCTATTCAGGGCCACGCACCTCTTTAGCCAGGAGCATCAGGAACTGGCAGCAAACTTCCGTCGAACCTGCGAACTATCGCCCGTAATCGTTTCGCGCTTCCTGGCTCTTGAGGACTACGCTAACGCAATAAGCAAAGCAGAAAAGGTCTCTGCCGTTCTGGATGGGGCCATGCAGACTGCGGAGAGAGAACTTTTAACGCTCGGGAGCGAGATCGTTCATGATAAAGAGGACCTTGCCCGTCTCGAACAGGCCACGGTGCGGAACGTTCGGGTCGATTCGTTGGACTCAGAGTTCGCGGCGCTCGCTCAAAAGGTCGCGGAACTTGGCATTGGTGCTGGCGGCGAAATAGCGAGTGCCACGGTACTGCGCACTTGGCGAGCAGCCGTGGAGAGGGGCCAAGCCGAAAGCCAAACTCAGGTTGAACGCCTTTCTCAGCTTACTATTGAGTTTTCGAAATCGCCACGTTGTCTGGCAGAACTCGCCGCGCTAAACGCTCGGCTAGGGGAGACAGAAAGCGCGGCCACCTCCGCCGGGGAAAAGCAAACCGCCGCTGAGGAGTTGTTCCGAAAGTCGGAGCAAGAACTTGCGGGGTTAATCGCCAAGGGGGCGGCGGTGCAGGCGCGTTTGGACGTACTGAACTCGATTCTGACAGCAAAGCCAGTTTATGCGGAGTTGCGGGAAAAACAGCGAACCCTCTTGGAAGAGTTGACTTGCATCAGGGCCGCCCTAGCGGTTTCGCGCGATGCACGAGAGCGAGCGACTAATGACCTCCGAGAGAAGGAAACCCGCGCCGTAGATGTTGCAGAAAAGCTGAAAGCGAAGCAAACAGAACTCGCTACTATCCAGCAACTCGGGGACGCTGAAACCAGATGGCAGGCCAACAAGGCTAAGCTGGTTGCTTTGGCGCAATCCAACGACACTGAGGCGGCACGACTTCAGTTGGCACAGGAGGAAGAAACTGCCGTCTCAAGCGAGTGGGACCGAACCACGGCTGACGAGGTGCGGATCTCCCGACTCGTTGCCGAGGCCGATCGGGGCAAGGCTGAACTCAACAACTTGGTGGGGCAATTAGTCGCCCACGTCCAGACTGGGATATGTCCCGTCTGCGGGGACGATCACGGTTCCAAGGAAGAACTGATGCGACGGATTCAGGACAATGTGGCCACCGATGCCATTGCCGGTACGCGGGCAGAACTCAAGAATGCGAAACAAAAGACTAGAGAACTGACCGAACAAATTGCCGATATTCGAGAAAGACGGGCGAAAGCTAACGCTCAAATGATCGCGAATCAAGCTGAGCGTGAGAGAACCATGAGCGAGATTAACGGCTTTATCGCTGCCGCTGCCCAGCTTGGAATTGACACGAAGGAGACCGATTCTCCTTTAGCCCAGCAATTAAGCGACCGCGTCGAGAACCTTCAAGGTCATGTTCATGATCTACACGAACTCGCTCGGGAATGCAAGGCCGCCGTTGAGACAGAACGGCACGCGGTTGCTGACGCCAAAGCCATGCTCACAGCTAAAGAAACTGAAATCGTAGCTCGGCAAGCGGTACTGGAGCGCATTCGTCTCGAGGCGGATCGGCTGCGTGACGATCCTCGGTTGGCCTCGTTCGACATCGAGGTTGCGGAGGCCGAAATCGCGACGGGCGAACGCTCGAATCGCGAGCAGTTGGCAAGCATAAAGCTGGAGGCAAAGAAAGCCGAAGCGGAACTCGCGCAACGAAAGACGGAGTTGGAAAAGAACCAACGCGAAATAGACTCGCTAAGAAACCAGATCTCAGGGTTAAGAACGCAAATTGGCAATCTTCAGAGGGATCGCGCCCAACTAGCGGCTCGGCTGGAGCAATCACACCTGCCCCCGGGCGTTAGTGAACAGTCGCTCCAGGGTATCATCGCCGAGGCTTCCCGGCGCCATATCCAATTGCTCGCCCTCCGAGACTCGCTCTCGAATCTGGAAATGGCCCTGGATGCCGCAACCACGGCCGCTGCATTGACCAAGATCCGCCAAGATCTGGCAAGCAAGGAGGAAAGGGTCGCCCTTGCGAGGGAGAGCCGAAACTGTCGAGAACCGTGGCTGAAGTACTTTTCTCAAATTCGCCAAATGCTGGCATCGCAGCAAAGAGAGGCCATCGACGGCTTTGCCCGTGATTACGGTCCTCGAACCTCGATCATCCAGGGCCGGCTGCGATCGGTGTATGGATTTGACGACATCGACATCCAGACCCACGAGTCCACCATCAACGTCCGGGTTAAGCGCCGAGGCGTCGAGCTACGTCCAACTGACTATTTCAGCCAATCGCAGCAGCAGACACTCTTACTCGGGCTGTTTCTCACCGCGTGCATTTCACAAACCTGGTCGGCCTTCGCGCCCGTTTTCCTCGATGATCCGGTGACCCATTTCGACGATCTGAATACCTATGCGTTTCTCGATCTGATCGTCGGCTTGCTCGAATCTGAGTCCGGCCGACGCCAGTTTATCATCTCAACGTGCGATGAGAAACTGCTTCAGCTATCCCGCCAGAAATTCCGTCACTTAGGGGATCGGGCAAAGTTTTACAGATTCAGCGCCATTGGCACCGAGGGCCCACGTATCACCGAGTTCTCGTGATCGGGGGCACCGGTTCCGGTCTTTCATCCCCCGCCCGGCGCGAGGATGCCTTCCCGACGGCGACAACTGACAGAATCCAATCGTCTTTTGCTTCCCGAGCTGTTGAAATCCAATCCAACATGAAGCGTCGAGCAGAACAGTTCTTGTCCGAATGGCGGGGGCGTCCCGGTCGCAAGCCATTGGTGCTGCGGGGTGCCCGGCAAGTCGGCAAGACGTATCTGGTTGAAACCTGGGGCGCGCGGCACTTCAAGTCGGTGCTCAAGGTGGATCTGGAGCGGGAGCGGGATTTGCATGGCCTCTTCTCTCAGCCAGACCCAAAGCGGCTGCTGGAGGAGTTAACCCTGTTGAAAGGGCAGGCCGTAACCGCAGGCCAGACGCTGCTGTTCCTCGACGAGATTCAGGCGTGTCCTCAGGCCCTGGCCACGCTGCGGTATTTCTTCGAATTGATGCCGGGCTTGCACGTCATCGCCGCCGGGTCATCGCTGGATTTCGCCTTGCGCGAGTTCACCCATTCGATGCCGGTGGGGCGCATCGAGTTTCTCCATCTGCACCCGATGTCCTTCGAGGAATTCCTGGAGGCGGTCGAGGGTGCGGCCCTGGCCGAATACCTGGGCAAGCTCTCGCTGGGGCAACCGGTCAGCGAGGCGATGGAGCGCAAGTTCCTGGAGGCGTTGCGGCGCTACTTTTTCATCGGCGGCATGCCGGAAGCGGTGCGGGTTTATGTCGAGCGGAAGGACTTACTGGAGGTGCAACGGGTCCAGACCGCGCTGGTCCAGACCGTGCAGGACGATTTTGCCAAGTATGGCCCGAGGCGGTTGCAGGACTTGATGCGCCAGACGTATCGGCATGTGGCGGAGAACGTGGGGCGGAAGCTGAAGTTCGTGAACGTGAGCCGAGAGGAGCGGTCAGCCGACGTGCGGCGGGCGCTGGATTGGCTGACGCACAGCCGGGTGGTGCATTTGGTCTATCACACCTCGGCCAATGGACTCCCGCTGGGCGCGGAGCGGGATGAACGGCACTTCAAGGCGTTGTTCCTCGATGTCGGGCTGGTGAACCGGATGTGCGGTCTCGACCTGGTCGGCGCGGAGGAATTGATCGCGGTGAACGAGGGCGCGCTGGCGGAGCAGTTCGTGGGGCAGCAACTGCTGTGTGCCGCTCCGGCGTTTGAAGACCCGCAGTTGTTTTACTGGGGACGCGAGGCCCGGAACGCGAACGCGGAGGTGGATTTCGTCATCAGCCGGCACCAAGACATCCTGCCGGTCGAGGTGAAGGCGGGGAAAACCGGCACGTTGCGGTCGTTGTTCCAGTTCCTGCTCGAAAAGAAGCGGGGGCGGGCGGTGCGGTTCCACTTGCGCCCACCGGTGTTGGAAGACGTCAAGTTGCCGGGGGACGAACGCCGGATGGTGCAATTGCTGTCGCTGCCGTTGTATCTGGCCGGTCAGATGGACCGGTTCCTTGCGGAAGCGTTCCCCGGGCGGGACCCGCACGCCAGGGCGTAGGGCCGCCCCTCAGTCCACCACCGCCTTGCGCGTGGTGACGACGGCGGGGCCGCGGCCGTTGATGACGTGGTTCATGCCGCTGTTCGGCTTGCCGGAGAGGCGGATGGTGACCAGGTGGTGCAGGTGGGTGGCGAGCGCCTCGGGGGTCTCGAAGGCGTTCTCGGAGATCACCGGCGCCGCGTAGAAGACACAGTAAACCCCCAGGCCCCAGGCTTCGTGCGTCTTCACGGCATCGGCCACCTTGTAGGAGGCGTAGCCGGTGACGCCGTCGTGGCTCCAAGCCGCCGCCGAGGGCGGGTCGTAGGGCAGCTCGCTTTGGTAGAAATAAACCCGGCCGCCGTTGCCGTTCCACAACGTCTGGTAATCCTGCGTGTGCTCGACAAACAGGCCGTAGATCGTCACGTCATCGCCGTTCACCACGAGGCCGTTGCGGCACGGGTTGGCGGTCCACGAAACCCCGCGGCCGTGGTCCGCGCGCCAGAGCCAGAGGTTCTCCGCGAGGGTGTCGCGGCTGTAAATCGTCATCATGGCATCCGCCCCGCCCGCATTGGCACCACCGACGCGGCAGCAGATGTCCCACAGGCAAACCGGATCCTCCGCGTGCGGCGCGCGGGCGCCGGGCTCGCCGACCTGCACGAGCGAGGCGGACTTCAACGGCCCCGCTTCGCAAATCAGCCCGCCGATCTTCACCCCGGCCACATCGTCCACGAGCAGCGCGGCGGTGCCGTTGGTCGGCTGGAGGGTGGCATAGCCGAGGCCAAGCACCACCGTCCCGGCCCGGGCCACGTGGACGGGAGCCTCGAGCAGGTACGTGCCGGGGGTGAACAGCAGGTGGCGGCCGCGCCCCAGGGCGGCGTTGAGGGTGGCAGCGGAGTCGAGGCCCGGCCGGGCGATGTGGAATGCCTCGAGCGGGAGCGCTGTGGCGGACGTGGCCGGAGCCGCCGCCGCACCCCAGGAGGGACCCACGGCATCCCGGACGAGGCCGGGGACCATGACCGACCAGCGGCCAGCCTCGTCCACCGCCAGATAGGGTTTCTCGCGGACCACGGGGGTGCGGTCGATCACCGTGTAGGGCGGCGTCGGCCAGCGGCCTTCGGGCGGGTGGGTCACGCCCAGAAAGACCATGTTCCAATTCGACCCCTTCCAGCGGCCCCAAGCGGTGTTGCGCGAGAGCCATTGCTGCTGCGACCCGGAATTGACGACCCCGTCCACCACACTGTCGGCGAGAAACCCGCCGCTCGACCAACCGCCATCCCAGAGGTACAGGTCCCCCTTGACGTGGAGGCGCCGGACGGCGGTGGCCTGGGAGACGGCCCAGACGTTCACGTTCGATTCCACGGTGGGGGTGACCGAGAGGTTCGCCAGCGAGCGCCAGAAATTGCAGGTGGCATTCGCGTTCCCCAGCCAGCGGGCTTTCGAGCGGACCGCGCCGGTGATGGCGACGTCATCCGGCGACCGGCCCAGGCCCGCGACTTCCGTGTAAAAGCCGACTTGGACATCCAGGTGGTAGCTGCCCGGCTGGAAGAGCAGGGCAAAACGGTTTGACCCAAACTGGGCGCGCTCCTGCCGGGCGAAGATCTCATCCACCCGCGCCTGGATGTTGGTCATCGAGGGGTCGAAGATCAGGACGTTCGGCCCGAGGTCGGGGCCGGCGGCGCGGGCGGCCAGGACGAAAAGAAGGGCGGCCAGGGAGAGGCGAAGGCTTGCGTTCATGTGGGTGAGATGACGGGGGGGAGGATGCCGCGACGGGGCGCCGGACGCAAGCGCGCCGCTGTAGCGCAGACTTCCAAGTCTGCTGTGTCGCCGACTTCCAAGTCGGCAGGCGCCCAAACGGCCGCCGGCGTGCGGTATGGCGGCGGCAGAATGCGTGCCCTGGGGCATCGGTTTCCGGCCGCCTGCAGGTTTGGAAACCTGCGACACAGCAGATTTGGAAATCTGCGCTACGGCTTTGCGCGCCCGGCACCAACGCTGGGCTGAGTGATTTTATCCCTTCGGGATGGATCCGCTCCCCGCGCCCCCCATTCATCTCCCCTTCATCCAGGATCTGGCAGAGTGGGGCCGGACGGGCGAATGGGCCTGACAACCGCGGCCCAAAACGCTAGCGTCCGCAACCAAGACAATGAGACTGCTCGTGGTGGAAGACGAACCGGACTTGCTCGCCGGCCTGGCACGCGCCCTCCGCAAGGAAGGGTATGCGGTCGATACCGCCGCGGACGGCCAGGACGGGTTCGAGAAGGCGCGCGACACCGAATACGACGCCGTCGTGCTGGACGTGATGCTGCCGCGCATGGACGGCTGGACCGTGCTCGCCCGGCTGCGCGAGACCCGGAAGACGCCGGTGCTCATGCTCACCGCCCGCGACCGCACCTCCGACCGCGTCCGCGGGCTCGACACCGGGGCGGATGACTATCTGGTGAAGCCGTTCGACACCCCTGAACTGCTCGCCCGGCTCCGCGCGCTGATCCGCCGCACCGCGCGCCAGGCCGCGCCGGGGATCGAGCTGGGGGACGTGCGCATTGACACCGCGGCCCGGGTGGTCACGCGCGCCGGGGAGCCGGTCACGCTCACCGCCAGGGAGTATGTCGTGCTGGAGTACCTCGCGCTCCACCGCGGCACGGTGGTGAGCCGCACCGAGCTTTACGATCACCTCTTTGACGAAAACGACTCGACGCTCTCCAACATCCTGGATGTCCATGTGTTCAACCTGCGCAAGAAGCTGGGCCAGGAGTTGATCCTCACCCGGCGCGGGCACGGCTATTGCATCGAATGACGATTTTCCACTCCATCCGCTGGCGGTTGCAGGCATGGCACGGGCTGTTGCTCGTGGGCGTGCTGGGCGGGTTCGGCTGGACGGCGTGGCGGCTGGAGCGGGCGACGCGGCTGGAGCGGGTGGATCAGGATCTGGAGCAGCACCTCTCCGTGATCGCCGGCGCACTGCCCCGGCCGCGGGGGGGGCCCCCGGAGGACCGCGGCGGCCCGGGGCGTCCGCCGTTCGACCGGCCGCCGCCGGAGGATTTCGGCCCGCCGGAGCGCGAGCTGCGGCTGCGCGACCGCGACCAGGCGATGTTCGAGGGATCGCCCAAGGACGCGGCCTATTTCGTGGTCTGGCACCGGGACGGCTTCCGGGGCCCGCATTCCACCAACGCGCCGCCGGATCTGCCGCGGCCGGTCCGGAGTGCGGCCGCCCGTGAGACCCGTCAGCGCGGCACCCTGCGGGAGCGGATCCATTTCACGCCGCCCGGGGAAATCATGCTGGTGGGCCGGGACATCGGGGCTGAGTTGTCCGAGATCCAGCGGTTTGCCTGGCTCCTGGCGGGTGCGGCCGGAGTGGTGCTCAGCCTCGGCCTCACCGGTGGTTGGTGGATCTCCACCCGCTCGCTCCGACCCATCGGCGAGATCAGCGCCGCCGCCGGGCAGATCGCCGCCGGGGACCTCGCGCGACGGATCGAGACCGCCGACACCAGCAGCGAGCTGGGCGATCTGGCGCGGGTGTTGAACGGGACCTTCGCGCGCCTCGAGGCCAGCTTCGCCCGGCAGGCCGAGTTCACTGCGGACGCGGCTCACGAACTGCGTACCCCAGTGGCCGTCATTCTCATGCACGTGCAGAACGCGCTCTCCGCCCCCTGCGCGAACGACGAGCATCGCGAGGCGCTGGAGGCCATCGAGCGCGGCGGGCGCCGTCTGCGGACGCTCATCGAGTCGCTGATGGTGCTCGCCCGGATCGACTCCGGCGAAGGCGCCGGCGCGCGCCAGCCCTGCGACCTGGCGGGGATCGCCGGTGAGGTGGTCGCTTCCTTGCAGCCGCTCGCGCGGGAGAGGGGCGTCACGCTCGAAACCTCCTTGGAAGCGGCTCCCTGCCTGGGGGACGCCAGCCAACTGGAGCGCGTGGTCACCAACCTCGCCGGGAACGCCATCCACTACAACCGCCCCGGCGGAGGTGTCCGCGTGGCCACCGGTCCCGGAGCGGCCCCGGACCAGATCGCGCTCACCGTGACGGACACCGGCATCGGCATCGCGGCGGAGGAACTGCCCCGGATCTTCGAGCGCTTCTACCGGGCCGACCAGGCCCGCACCCACGCGGCGGGCCATACCGGCCTGGGCTTGGCGATCACCAAGGCCGTGGTGGTGGCGCACCACGGGACCGTGACCGCGGCGAGCACCCCCGGCAGCGGATCCACGTTCACGGTTCTGCTGCCGCGGCGCGGCGATCCAGCCTGACCCCCCCACCGCATTCGCGTTCATGGGCGTGCGTTCGCGGCCACACCCGGCCGTTCCCCGGGGGGATCCCAGCCACCACCGAGTGCCTTGCAGAGGGCGACCAAATCAACCGCGAGCGCCTGGTCGCTCTGGGCGACCTGATCACGCGCCTGGTTGAGGGCCCGGCGGGCGTCGAGCACGGCGAAGTAGGTTCCGAGACCCTGGTCACTGAGTTGCGTGGCGAGGGTCACTGCCCGCGCGGTGGCGGCCGCGGCGGCGGCGAGCGATTGGCGCCCCTCCTGCTCGCGCGCGTAGCTGGTGAGCGCGTTCTCAACCTCCTCGAGCGCATTCAGCACCGCCTGTTGATACTGAAGTTCCGCCTGCGTCCCCAGGGACTTCTGGAGCCGGATGTTGGCGCGGACGCGGCCGGCGTCAAAGATCCGCCACTGGACGCTGGGGCCGATCGACCAGGCCCGGCTGTTCGGCGCGAACCAGGTATCGGCACTCACGCTCGTGAAGTTCCCCATGCCGGTGAGGTAGAATTTCGGCAGGAGGTCGGCTTTCGCCACGCCGATCTGAGCGCTGGCGGCGGCGACCTGCCGTTCCGCGGCGCGGAGGTCGGGGCGGCGGCTGAGCAACGCGGAGGGGAGCCCGGCGGGGACCAGGGGCAACACCAGGGGCAGGGCCGTCGCATTGGTCAACTCGGTGCCGAGCTCGCCCGGGGACTGGCCGAGCAGCACGGCGAGGCGGAACGTGTCCGCCTGGAGCGAGGTGTCGAGCGGTGGCAGCGTGGCGGCCGTGGTGGCGACCAGCGCAGCCGCCTGCTCGCGGCTCAGGTCCGTGGCGACGCCCTGGGTCACGCGCTGGGTGGTGAGATCGAGCGAGGCCTGCTGGATTTCCACCGCCTCGCGGGCGAGGCCGAGGCGGGCCTGCGCGGCGCGGAGTTGGAAGTAATCGCGTGCCACCTCCGCGGCCACCGAGAGGCGCACCGCTTCGGCGTTGTAAGCCTGCGCGGACCACTGGGCGCTCGCGGCTTCGACGCCGCGCCGGGCGCCGCCGAAGATGTCGATCTCCCACGAGGCGTCGAGCCCGGTGTTGAAGAGATCCGACTCGGGAGAGACGACGTAGGGCGGCAGCGGTGGGAAGCCGTTCCGCGGCAACCGTTCGCGGGTGTAGGCCCCGCTGGCGTCGAGGGTGGGGAGCAGCGCGCCGCGGGCGATGTCCGTCTGCGCGCGGGCGGCGCGGAGCCGTTCCCGGGCGAGGGCGAGATCGAGGTTGGCCTGGAAGGCGCGCGCGATGAGCGAGTCGAGCTGAGGGTCGCCGAACCGGGTCCACCAACGGGCGAGGTCGCCGGCGTCGGCGGGGGCGGTCGGAGCGGGCGGGGCCGCGTGCCAGTGGCCGCCGACGGCGGGCGCGGGCGGGTGGTAGTCGGGTCCGACGCGGCAACCGGCGAGGAGGAGGGCGAGGGCGCCGACCACCGGCGCGGCCGGGAGGAGTGAGGTCTTCATGAGAGGCGGTGGCGGAAAATCCAGTTGGCGGCGCTCAGGGTCACCACCGCGATTACCAGCAACGGCCAGATGCCCGCGAGCAGGACGCCGGTTTCCATGTCCTTGAGGAAGACTCCCTTCACCACCGGGATGAAGTGGCGCAAGGGGTTGATCCAGTCGAGGCGCTGCAGCCAGAGCGGCATGTTCTCGACCGGCGCAGGAAAGCCCGAGAGGAGGATGGCCGGGACGGTGAAACTGAAGACGCCGAGAAAGGCCTGCTGCTGGTTGGCGCAGACCGTGGCGATCATCAGGCCAAAGCCGGCCATGGCGAGGATATAGCAAAGCAGGCTGGCGTAGAGCAGGCAGTAGGAGCCGACGAAGGGGATGCGGTAGATGAAGATGCCGGCCAGGAGGATGACGGTGGCCTGGGCCAGCGCCACCAGCATGGCGGGGATGGTTTTGCCGACCATGATCATTCCGGGGGTGAGCGGCGAGACGAGCAACTGGTCGAGCGTACCCTGCTCGCGCTCGCGGGACATCGAAAGCGAGGTGACGATCAGCACGCTCAAGGTGGTGATGATGGCGACGAGGGAGGGGACGATGTGGCGGACGAAATCGAGGTTGGGATTGAACCAGTTGCGGGCGACGAGGGTGCTGGGGGCCGCGAGACCGCGGGCGGCGAGGCGGTCGGTGTTGTAGTCCTGGAGGATCTGCTGGAGATAGCCGGCGGCGATCTGGCCGCTGTTCGAGCGCCGGCCGTCGAGCAGCAACTGCGCGGCGGCCGGCTGCCCGGCATCCAGGCGGCGCGAAAAGTCCGCCGGGAACCGCACGACCGCGAGGGTGGACTGCAAATCGAGCACCCGCCGCATTTCGTCCTCGCCGTGCAGGTAGAGCACCTGGGTGAAGGCCTGGGCGCGCGAGAAGCGGTGGGCCAGCTCGACCGATTCGCGGCCGGCATCCAGGTTCAGGATGGCGAGCGTGTTGTTGCGGACTTCGAGGGTCGCGCAGAGCGGGAACAGGGCGAGTTGGAAGATGACCGGCATGATCAAGGCCATGCGGCTCTGCCGGTCGCGCAGCAGCGACTGCAGTTCCTTGAGGACGAGGGTGTGGATGCGGTGGAACATGTCTATTCGAGACGACGACGCGTCTTCCACCAGGTGAGCCCGATGAACAACGCCGCGGCGGCGGCCAGGAAAAGGGAGTCGCGGATGAGGATGGCCGGCACGTCCCCCGCCTGGAACAACGTCTGCATGGAGGTCACGAAATAGCGCGCCGGGATCAGATAAGTGACGGCCCGGATGGGAGCCGGCATGCTGCGGATCTCGTAGAGGAAGCCGGAGAGCATCATGGCGGGGAGGAAGGCGGCGTTGAGCGCGGCCTGCGCGGCATTGAACTGGTTGCGCAGCAGGGTGGAGAGCAGCAGCCCCAGCCCGAGGCTGCTGCCCAGGAAGAGGGTGCCGATGCCCCACAGGGCCAGGAGGGATCCGCGGAACGGGATCCCGAGACCGAACACCGCCACGAGCACGCAGAGGAAGAGGGAGACGATCCCGAGGACGTAATACGGGAGCAGCTTGCTGAGCAGCAATTCGGGGCGCGTGACCGGCGACGCGAGCAGCGCCTCCATCGTGCCCCGTTCCCACTCGCGCGCCACGACCAGGGAGGTGAGCAGGGCGCCGATGACCGTCATGATGACGGTGATGGAGCCGGGGATCAGGAAGTTGCGGCTGGCACTCGAGGGATTGAACCAGAAACGGGGCTCCAGAGTGGCCTGCGCCGGCAGCGGCTCGCCGCGCTCCTCCGCCCGCTGGACGAGCCAGGTCTGCCAGGCGCCCACGACGTAATTCTGCACAAAGCTCGCGGTGTTCGGCTCGGCGCCGTCCGCCACCACCTGCACCGGGGCGGTCGCTGCCGGCCGCTTCAATTTCTCCGCGAAGTCAACCGGTACGACCACAAAACCGCGGGTGCGGCCGGCCACCATGTCCGCGGCCGCGGCGGCCTGGTTGGGCGCGTGGATCACCGTCAGGTAGGGGGAGCCCTCCAGGCTTTGGGCAAACCGCCGCCCCTCGGGGCTCGCATCCTCCAGCACCAATCCGACGCGGATGGCGGTCGAGTCGAGGTTCAGGCCGTAGCCGAAAATGAGGAGCATGACGACCGGGAGGACGAACGCGATCAGGTTGCTGCTCGGATCGCGCAGGATCTCCATGGTCTCCTTTTTGCAGAGCGCCTTGAGGCGGCGGAGTGAAAGGTGCGAGGTCATCTCAGTTGGCCTCCGCGGTTGACTGGCCGATCAGGGTGATGAAGGCGTCTTCCATGGTGGGGTCGGGGTTGGCGGGGGTGGCGGCCTGCTCCTTGAGCTGGTCGGGCGTCCCCGCCGCGATGATGCGGCCGCGGAAGACCAGCGCGATTCGGTCGCAGTACTCCGCCTCGTCCATGAAATGCGTGGTCACCATCACGGTGACCCCCTTCTCGACGACGCCGTTGATGTGGGTCCAGAACTCGCGGCGGGTGACGGGATCGACGCCGGAGGTGGGCTCGTCGAGGAAGAGGATCGAGGGCTGGTGCATCACGGCGCAGGCGAGGGCGAGGCGCTGTTTGAAGCCGAGCGGCAGCGTGTCGGCGCTGGCGTCGAGGAGCGGCTCGAGTTTGAAGGTGGCCACCATCTCGGCGATGCGCTCCCGCTGCCGGGGTCCGGAGAGGCCGTACACGCCGCTGAAAAAGGCAAGGTTCTGCCGCACACTGAGCGAGCCGTAGAGCGAGAACTTCTGGGCCATGTATCCGAGACGCTGGCGGGCCTGGGCGGCGGAGCTTTTCAGGTCGATCCCCATGACACGGGCCGTGCCCGACGTGGGCGTGAGCAGGCCGCACATCATGCGGAAGGTGGTCGACTTGCCGGCGCCGTTCGGGCCGAGCAGACCAAAGATCTCGCCGGGCCGGACCTCAAACGTCACGCGGTCGGCCGCGGTGAAGGAGCCGAAGCGCCGGGTGAGATCGTGCGCCTCGACGACCGTCTCGCCGTGGAGGGGAACGGGGGACATGGCCTGGGCCAGGGCCGACTCGCCGCCCGGGCCGCCCCCGAGGGCGTCGATGAAGGCGTCCTCGAACCGCGGGGCCACGGGCACCACGCGGGCGGCCGGTCCGGCGGCCAGTTCCCCGAGGTCGGGCATCGCCGCCCCCTGGCGCAGGACGAGCCGGACGCTGTGGCCCTGGATGACGCCGTCGAGCACCTCGGGTCGGCGGAGCGCGCGCGCGAGCAGGGCGCGGCGGCTGCCGGCGACATCGCGCAACTGGTAGCACCGGCCGCGCACGCGATCAGTCATGGCGGCGGGCGGGCCGGCGTAGAGCTGGCGGCCTTCATTAAGCAGCAGGACCTCCTCGCACATCTCCGCCTCGTCCAGATAGGCGGTGCTCCAGACGACCGCCATGCCGCGCCCGACCAGCTCATGGACCATGCGCCATAGTTCGCGCCGCGAAATCGGGTCCACTCCCACGCCGGGCTCGTCGAGCAACAGCAGGCGCGGGTGCCCCAGGAGGGCGCAGGCGAGCCCGAGCTTCTGCTTCATCCCGCCGGAGAGCTTGCCCGCCAGCCGGTCGGTGAAGCGGGCGAGGTCGGTGAACTCCAGGAGTGTCTTGAACGCCGTGGCGCGCGCCGCCCCCACCACGCCGCGCAGGTCCGCGTAGAGTTCGAGGTTTTCCGCCACGGAGAGATCCTCGTAGAGACCGAACTTCTGCGGCATGTAGCCGACGAACTCGCGCAACGCGTCGCCCTGCGCGACCGGGTCGAGGCCGTCCACCCGCACGGTGCCGGAGGTGGGCGCGAGCAGTCCCGCGAGCAGGCGCATCAGGGTGGTTTTGCCCGCGCCGTCGGGGCCGACCAGCCCGGTCACCCGCCCGGCCGGGAAGACGGCCGAGAGCCCCTCCAGCGCCGGTTTGCGGGCACCGGGGAAGGTCTTCACGACTGATTCCAGGATGACGAGGTCGGCAGGCATGGGACGAATGCGGGGCAGGGGTGGGGCTTGCGGGCGGTTACGGCCCGGCCAGGCGCACAGTCACGGGCATCCCCTGGCGCAGGCTGGGGTCGGCATCCTCCACCACCGCCCGGAACCGGTAAACCAGCGAGGTCCGGAGCTCGGTGGTCTCGACGGTCTTCGGGGTGAACTCGGCACGCGGGGAGATGTAGCCAACCTTTCCATGGTAGAGTTTCTCCGGATGGGTGTCGCTGGAGATCACCACCTTCGAGCCGGGATGGATGCGGCCGAGTTCTGGTTCGCCGATGTAGGCGCGCACCCAGACCGGTTTCCCGAGGGAGAGGGTGAAGACGGTGGCGCCGGCGGGGAGAATGGCCCCGGCCTCTTGCGCGCGGGTGAGGATGACACCTTCCTCGGGCGCGGTGAGGATCGTGTCCTTCGACTGCAACTCGGCGGTGGCAAGCTGGGCTTCGGCCTGGGCGAGATCCGCTCTGGATTGCGCGATTTCCTCCGTGCGGAACCCCGCCCGGAGCAGGCTGAGCTGGGCGCGGGCGGAGCGCAACAGGGCGTCCGCCTGATGCAAGCCCGCCTCGGCGGCGTCGCGATCCTGCGCGGTCACCGCCCGGGTGCCCAGGGCGAACAAAGCCTGCACGCGCTGGAAACTGGCCTGCGCGTTGGTCTGCAAGGCCTCACGCTCGGCCACCGCAGCGGCGGCCTGCTCGATCTCCTGGGGGCGGTTGCCATTCTGGCGCAGCGCGAGCCGGGCGCGCAGCGACTCCACCTGCGCCCGGGCGGTCTCGACCGCGCGACGGTATGGCTCGTCATCCAGCACCGCGATAGTCTCCCCCGGTTTGACGAGGTCGCCCTCGTCGTAGCTGAGCCTGGCCAGCTTGCCCATGACGCGAAACCCAAGGCTGACCTCGCGGATGTCGACGTTGCCGTAGAGATCGCCCTGCCCGGCGGGCCGGGTGCGGGAGTACTGCCAGCCGCCCAGCGCGGCCGCGAGGATGGCGAGGACGATGAGGATGCGGACTTTCATAAAACTCTGCTGTTCTCTTCTACTGTTGAGGCGCGCGGCTGGGGGAGGTTGTGCGGCAGCACGGGCTCCGGTTCGCCGGGGGCGGGAGGGGGAGCCTGCAGGCCCGCGGCGGCGAAGCGGACTAGATCCCGGAGGGCGGGCTCGAGGAAGTCCTCCCCGGCCCGGGCCTGCGCGCGGATCCCGCCGAGCTGTGACGCGAGCATGAGCAACGATCCGCCGAGGAGCATCGTCCGCATCATCAGGGCGCGGCGTGGAAGTGCCGGCAGCGCCTGCCCGAGGGCGTCCAGAAACGGCTCCAGACTGGGCCAGAACTCCTGTTCGAGCACGTCCGCCAGGCAGGGCGGGGGCATGACGAGATTGCGGGCCATCAACGGCGGGAAATGGGGGTGATCGCGCGCGGTCATCAGGGGCGCCCGGAGCATGCACTCGACGATGACGGGAACGGGAAGCGGCCGCCCGCCGGCGGCGGCCTGGTGCTGGCGCAGCATCTCCAGCCGCGCCGCGGCGACCGGCCGGAAGCGCCGGAGGAAGGTCTCGATGTAGAGCTTCTCCTTGCTGCCGAAATGGTAGGTGGCCGCCCCGAGGTTCACCCTGGCCCGGGCGGCCAGCTCGCGCATCCCGACGCCGTCAAACCCCTGGTGCGCGAAGAGCCGCTCCGCCGTGTCCAGCAGCCGCTCCCGCGTCCCGCCCCGCTCCGAGTGTTTGGTTTTCGCCCTCATCGACGCGTGTATCATACGTACGTATGAACTGGCTGTCAAGCGGGGGCGGGCGGAGTTTTCACGGGGGGAGGCGGCGTTGCGGTTTGGGGGCGGGACCTGGTTGGGATCGAGGCGGCGGCGGGCGCCACGCCGCGGCGGTGATTGCGGGGGTCCCGGCGGGGAAAACAAGTGCGGCGCTTTTACAAGACGCCGCTACGACTTGGGCGGGGCGTGGCGGCGCAACCCCAATGCCAAAGCGACTGCGGCCTCAAAGCCCAGGGTGGGCGCGCCAGCGCCTCCCCTGAGTATCCGGTGAAAACGGACCAAGAACCGAGAAAGGGTTCCGCATCGGCTGCCCATAACCCGCGGCGGGGCGGTTCCGGCGGAAGTCTGAGCCTTGGCGATTGCGTCACGGATCTGCGGATGTCGTTTGTCCGCGGGCGCGCATCGCGGTTGACATCCCCCCAGGAGCCGGGCGAAGTTGTCCCTATGGGAACGGCAACCTATTTGGACCGGATGTTGGAGCCGCTGGCCGGCTGCCTGACCCCCGAGGTAGCGGGCAGGCTGGCGGGTTTGCGCCCCGACCCAGAGCTTCAAGACCGCATTGATGACCTGGCTGACCGTTGCACCGAGGGTGCCTTGACCGACGAGGAAAGCGCGGAGTACCAAACCTATGTGCGGGCTGGCACCCTCATCGCCATCCTCCAGGCCAAGGCCCGGGAGGTTCTGACGGCAGCCAAGTGATGGATAGGATCACTCGCCAGCGGGTTCGCCAGCGGGCAGGCGACCGTTGCGAGTATTGCCGACTGGCCCAGGCGCAGGCGCCGTTTCCGCGTTTCCACATCGAACACATCCGCCCCAGGAAACACGGCGGCGACGACGACTTTGAGAACCTCTGCCTCGCGTGCAACCACTGCAACCTCCACAAGGCGAGCAACCTCACGGGGGTCGATCCGCTCACCAATGCGGTCACACCCCTCTTTCATCCCCGACAGGACGACTGGCACGAGCACTTCGTCATCAGGGCGGCCCTCATCGCGGGGCGAACTCCCGTTGGCAGGACGACCGTTCGTGTGCTCGCCATGAATGACCCGGAGAGGGTTGAGCTCCGCGTCCATCTTCTGGAGGCGGAACTGCCGGAAGGCATGGGTCTGTGAGCATGCTCGCGAGGCAGGGCACCACCGCCAACCTGCAGACCCCGATGGTGGAGGCTCAGGAGAGCCTGATGGGCCTGGCAACGGCCGCTTAACCATCCCGAGACCAGCACAATGACCGCCACCTTCGAGCGGGCGCCCCCCCCGGTCCAAACGCTGCAAGTGCCCCCCAAACCCTCGATCACCTGAGCATGGACAGAGGCATAGGTTTCCGGGACTAGGCGTCCGAGCACCTTGGGTTGAGCCACCGAGCGATGCCAAGCAGTAGCAGTGGACGGCCCAACCATGAATCGGGTTCGCGCGTCGGACGGCGGGCCGGTTGGGATTGAGGGGGCGGCGGGCGCAACGCCGCGGCGGTGATTGGGGGGGGCCGGCGGGGAAAACAAGCGCGGCGCTTTTACAAGACGCCGCTACGACTCGGGCGCCGCTGATCATAAAAGACAGGGGGGATCGAGCGATCCAGACGGAACCCCCATATCGGCATCACCGTCAAGCGGCTCGATGCCGTGCATATCCTCGAAGCCGGAAGGACCGGTCGCGCCCCGGTAGGGCGCATGGCGTTCGTGGGGCCGGGTACCCGGGGCTGCGCTCGCGGACTCGCTTGCCCCGGGCTGACGAATCCCGTCCTTTCAGGACGGCCGGCGGCATCGGTGGCTTGGGGGCGGAATCCCGACCTCGGTTCGTGGGACGCGGCTGTCCCTCACTGCTTGGGCGCTCCGGTCGTGATCTCCTCCGGGGAGGGCAGGGCAGGGAAGGGCGCGTGCGGTTCCGTCTGGTACCAGTAGGCGACACTGTAATAGAAGTTGCCGCTCTTGAACGGTGGCGACCCGTTCCCGTGCTCGATCTGGAAGCGGATCGAGCGGCGGAACACGACCGGATCGGGGATGTGCCAGCGGTAAGCGGTGGTGTAGGGCTCTTGGAGCAGGGTGACGCCGAAGTACGGGAAGCAGCCGGCCCGCAGCCCGTAGGACTCGCAGAAATAGTCTTCGGAGCCGGTGCCGTGCATGGCGGGGCGGCCGTCAATGTCCACGATCTCATCCCCCTCGCCCCACCAGCCGCCGTCGTTGTTCTTGACGCTGAGCACGCAGCCAAGGAGGTGCCCCCGGCCGGTGGCTTCGAGGATGGTGTAAGGGCCGGTTGGCGGCGGGGTGCCCTGGCGGTACTGGGCGTGGAAATATCCCTGATCGGCGGGGGCTTTCGCGTAGGACCGGTAGTTCACCTCGAACCAATGCTGGCTCGGCTTGCGGCCGAGGTTGGTGATGGTGACCCGGGCCGATTTCTTGAACGGCATCGGAATATAACAATTGCGCGCGGCGCCCGAGGCGGCGGGGTCGAGCGGCTTGCCGCGGCGGTCGTCAATCGCGAACAGGGCAGAGCTGTATTTCTCGGTGCAGCCAAAACCGACGCCGAAGAAATCGCCGACCGGAACCTCGACGCTCGGCTCCTTCTCGCCGTCCCAGTAGGCGCGCAGGATATGGTATTGGAGGTGGTGCGGCTCGTTGCCGGTGATGTTGTCGCGCCAATGGGTGATGCAGCCGGGGCCTTGGATGTCGGCCAGGACGAGGGTCTGGCCGGGGGCGAGCATCCGCCAGTCGTCATTGCCCCCCGTGGGGTCCGAGGAGGTGATCCGGTGCGATTCGAAATCACGCAGGGTGGGGAGGCTCTCCAGCAGGCTGTCCTGGGCGCGGACGGCGAGGGCGAGGGCGAGCAGGGTGGCGGGAAGCAGGCGTGAGATCATGGGGGCAGCCTAGGTGGAGCGGCTGGGGGGACAAGGGAAAAAGCGGCGCGGGGACCGCGGTGTTTGCGTGCGGGGGGAGATCAGGGCCGAGCGGCAGCTCGGCCCTACCGGGGGGGGAGTGGGGCGGGTTTGGATTTCGACGCGGTCGATCCGGCTGCGCAGGGGGTGGGGAGAGGTGTAGTTGCCCACGGCGGAGTCGGCCGCGGCCGCGGCGCCGTTGACCGCGAGCGTCACGCGGCCGCCGCGGGCCGGTCCCAGTCGTAGCGGCGTCTCGTAAGAACGCCGCTGATCTCTTCGCCCCAGCCGCCGGACGATCCTCCGGGGCGAAGGCCGTTGAATCCACCCCGGCTGCTTCCGCACGGAATAATGCGGGGTTCTCACGAGGCCCCGCTACGAGCGGAGTTCGCCCCGCCCGCCCAGGCGCGGGGCGGTTTATCATCCTTTTTTCCGACGTTGCCCGCCCGCACCAGTTCCCCTAATCTACGGGGCATGAAGAGATCCGCCTTCCGTCCCGCCCTCGTCCTTTCCCTCCTGCTCGCCCTGCTCGCGCTGCCCGTCGCCGCCCAGGTGACCGCCCCCGCGCCCGCGGCCCAAACCGCTCCGGCCTTCTTCCCGTTCTGCATCGACTGGCACGACTCGAAGCACCGGAACTACACCGAGCAGGCCGCGATGCTGAAAGAGCTTGGCTACCCCGGCATGGGGCACATCTGGCTGGACCGCGTCCCGGAGCGGGTGAAGACCCTGGAGGATCAGGGGCTGCGGCTCTTCCAGATCACCATGACGGTCGATCTCACCCCGGGCAAGCCGCCGTACGACGAGACCAAGTTCAAGGAGGCGCTCGCGGCGGTGAAGGGCCGTGGCGTCCAGTTCCTGATGATCTTCAGCGGCGGGAAGGCCTCGGACCCCGCGCTCGACGACCGGGCGGTGGCGTTGGTCCGCGCGATGGCCGGGCCGGCCGCGGAGGCCGGAGCCGAGCTGCTGCTCTATCCCCACACCGGCAACTGGATCGAGCGAATCGAGGACGCCACCCGGGTGGCGGAGAAAATCGACCGGCCGAACGTCGGGTCGATGTTCAACCTCTGCCACTGGCTCCGCGTGGATCGGAGCCGCGATTACGAGCCGCTGCTGCGCGCCGCCATGCCGCGGTTGCTGTCCGTCTCGATCAATGGCGCCGACGTGCGCGATGAGAAGGACGGTTGGGACCATTACATCCAGCCGCTCGACCGCGGCTCGTTCGATGTCGGAGCGCTGCTGAAAACGCTCAAGCGGCTGGGTTATCACGGGACGGTCGGCCTGCAGTGCTACGGGATCGGCGGCGACGTGCGGGAGCATCTGGAGCGCTCGCTCGCCGCTTGGAAGAAGCTCAACGGCGCGAGATGAGGACCGCGCGCCCCGTTCTGGCGCTCCGTCCGGCACATCCCATTCCTTTCAGCATTGCCAAAGCCTTCCGCGGCGGGTTACATCTGGAGGACGATGTCCACGGTGGCCGAGCAACTAAAACAGGGCCGGGAGGCCGCCGGCCTCACGATCCAGCAAGCGGGTGAGATCACCAAGATCCGCACGGATCACTTGCGCGCCCTGGAGGAGGGGAACTTCAACGTCTTTTCCGCGCCCGTTTACATCCGCGGTTTCGTGCGTTGCTACGCCACGCTGCTCAAGCTCCCGGTGGCGGATATGATGCGGGCCTTGGAGGCGGAACTGGGCCAGACCAAGAAGTTCGCCGAGCCGCCCCCGCTCTCGGGACGCAGCGGCGGTTTCATCGACGCCGTGATGCTTCGGTTCTCGCGGGTGGACTGGCGGCAGGCGGTGGTGGTGATCGCGATCCTTGTCGTGGGCGGGGGGACCATCGGTGGGGTGGCGCTCTGGCGGCATTACCAGAAGATCGATCCGCTGGCCGGCCTCAAGCCGGGCCTCTACCATTCGAACACCAATCTGCCAGGGCTCACAATGCCGCTGCCGTCGGCCGACAAGCCCGCGCCCGCCCCTTCGCGGCACCAGTAGCCACTCGCAGATCCGGGGGGCGTAGCGGCGGGTCGGCAGGACTTGTCTTTACCCACCTGTGGGGCGTGAACGGTTAACCCAGCCGAATCGTGCAACCTGCGCCAGACCAACCACTTGTGCTGCGGTTCGAGCGTCGCTACGCGACGCGCCCCGGTTTTGCGCCCGCCACCGTGGGCCGAG
>Ga0182030_10004236_pt1 | contig 30599 bp, 35 predicted proteins | sample 812S3MmetaG_FD_121299 | JGI IMG/M metagenome (GOLD analysis project Ga0182030, IMG submission 121299) | Permafrost microbial communities from Stordalen Mire, Sweden - 812S3M metaG (Illumina Assembly) | ecosystem: Environmental > Terrestrial > Soil > Wetlands > Permafrost | place: Sweden...
AGGGGCTAAAACCTTTGATATAACACGTATTACCAATTCGGACCCGAAAGTTCTTAAATTGATGATGCACTGGTTTCTTTCTCTCGGTGTCCCGAAAGAAAATTTTATTATTAAATTGCATTTGTATCCTGATACGGATCTTAAAAAGAGTTTGCAATTTTGGTCTTCAACGACTACTCTTCCTAGGAGCCAATTTAGAAAAACGTATATAGACATACGTACTAACAAAAAGGCTCGTAATCGGGGCAAACTCCCTTATGGGACGGCTCATTTAGGGGTTAATGGCTTAGGTAATAAAAAACTTGGAAAGTTTTTTGCGAGAAAGATCCAAGCATGGCAAGATGAGGTGGTAAAGCAATGCGGGTGTGGTCTACCGGTATGACGTCTGCCTTCCAAGCAGTCAGAGCGGGTTCGATTCCCGCCGCCCGCACCGATTTAAGAAGTATCAAGATTGTTTGTTTGCAGCTTATTTTGCCTGATTGAAAGTATTCTATTGTGAGGGTTATATGAATTTAATAACATTTTTGCTGTACATTTTTAATGACTTTACTTTTTTTGGGTCACCAGTTTTAGCTCTAATTTGGGTAATTATAGAAAACAGAAAACTGGCTAAGGGCCAATCAACAGAAGAGCCATTTTCTGTAATTACGAAAATAATCGTTGGCCTTTTGTGTCTTGTAGATCCGATTGTTACTGGTCCTATTTTTTATTATGGCTTACGCAAAAAGTTCCCTAAAAAAGCACGCTATGCTAATTGGACTTCGATTATTTTGTTTATTATAGAATTGGCAGCCATGTTTTACTTCTTCCACATACCGTTTTACCTACCCTCAGAGACTCCACCCCTGAATTAACCTACAGGTTTTATTCCTGCACATGACAAACTTAATCTATCTGATAGTGTCAGGCCTTGGTTTTGTCCTTTTTGGTTGGTTTATTAGACATCCCCAAAAAATAATAAGCATCGGTAAAACACCACAATCCCAATATATCTTATATGCTTTTATTGGGCTAGGGTTTGGTGTGGTGGCCGCCGGCATGGTAATGGCTGTTGTAGCCAACAATAGTAGTTACAATGATCTTCACAACATGGCACCTTTGTTGCAGTTGCTCATGCTGAGCACAGCTACCGTAGGTGCTGTTTTAGGAGCCTTAGTCGCATACTTACATCCTGCAACTTTAACCGTAACCCCCGAACTTCAGGCTGGCATCGACAAACTCGCTCAAGCTCAAGAAGATGCTAAAAAAATGCCGCGAGAAAAGAGCGCTCTCATCCAAGGGTTAATACTAACCGTGCTGAGTAGCATTATATTATTGCTAAATTATTTTTTCGATATTTTTAGCAATATGCAGGATCAAAATACAGGAGTAGAACAAATACCAACGTTACCGGTATGGTTGCTATACGCAGCATTTTATATGTGCCTCATTGTGGGAATTTATAACATCCTGTACTTTCTTTTTGTAAAAGTAAAACACATTTTCGCGTCTAATACCTCTCAAATACAGAACAGGGAGCGCTAGAGAGTCGAGGCTGAAAGACGAAAAAACCCGCCTTGGGGCGGGTTTTTTCGTCTCGAGAGGATTTAAGTCCCGACGTTTCAGTCGGGACCCCGACCAAAGCGTCGGGGCTATTTGACTGCCTCTTTAAGCGCTTTTGCTGCCTGGAATTTAGGGACGCGCATCGAAGGGACATGCACCGCTTCGCCGGTGCGAGGATTGCGTGCCGTGCGGGCTGCGCGCATCTTTGTCTTAAAAATGCCTAACCCTGCGATCGAAACCTCCTCATTTTTTTTGAGGGCGCCGACGATAGTAGTTATCATCGACTCAACCGCACGCTCTGCGTCGGCTTTGGTGCCGCCGAGCACACCCTGCACCTTTTCTGCGATATCTTGCTTGTTCATAGGGGCTAAATTGACGTTGATAAAAGAGACCGCCCTGCGCAGATTAGTATACAACCCCTCAAAAACGGCGCAATAGAGCCATTTGGATAGCAAAAAGTGACAGAAGATATGCTAACGGGCAAACTCCACCGAGCGAGTTTCGCGGATGACGAGCACTTTTATCTCGCCGGGGTATTTGAGATCGCTCTCGATGCGGTTTGCAATGTTGCGGGCAAGCTCGCGCGCGGCAAAATCGCTCATTTCGTCGGGTTTTACAAACACCCGCACCTCGCGGCCGGCCGCAATGGCATATGATTTTTCGACTCCGGTAAACGAGTTGGCAATTTGCTCGATATCGGCGAGGCGTTTGAGGTAATTTTCGACGCTATCACGACGTGCACCCGGGCGGCCGCCCGATATGGCGTCGGCAACCTGCACAATAACGCTTTCCGGCGTCTCGTATGGATACTCCTCGTGATGCGATTGCATCGCCTTGACCACCTCTTCGCTTACGCCAAACTTTTGCAAGACTCTGCGGCCAATCTCCACATGCGTGCCTTGCACCTCGTGGTCGAGCGCTTTGCCAATATCGTGAAGCAACGCACCGGCGCGGGCAACTGCCGGGTTTGCGCCCAACTCCTCGGCTATCATGCCGGCCAAGTGTGCCATTTCCACCGAGTGTTGCAGAACCGATTGTCCATAACTGGTGCGGAAGTGGAGCCTGCCGAGTATGAGGATGAGCCTCGGATCGAGGTTAAGCACGCCCGCCTCAAATGCGGCTTGCTCGCCCTTTTCTTTAATTATTTTTTGTACGTCGTTTTTTGCTTTTTCGACCGTCTCTTCGATTTTGGCGGGTTGAATGCGGCCGTCGAGTATCAAATTTTCGAGCGCGATGCGTGCAATGGCGCGGCGCAGTGGGTCGTAGCTGGAGAGCACGATAGAACCGGGCGTGTCGTCGATAATAACCTCGCAACCGGTGGCCCGCTCAAAAGCCTTTATATTACGGCCTTCTTTGCCGATTATTTTGCCTTTTATCTCGTCGTTGGGGATGGTCACGGCGGTGGCCATGGTGTCGGCGGCGACCGAGTTGCCCATGCGATGTATGGCGGTCGTCAAAATTTCTTTTGCACGATGCTCAAGTTTTTCCATGCCATCGCGCTCGAGTTTTTGCACGCGCAGCATCAAATCCTCGTCGCTCTCGCGCTCTATCTCGCTTAAGAGCTGCTCTTTAGCTTGCTCTTTGCTAAGACCGGCAACCTGTGCAAGCGCATTTGCACGCTCGCCTACAAGCGCCTCGGCGCGCTCTTTAATATTTTTTATCTCCTCGATTTTGTTTTTAACAGCGGTAATCTCCGCGTCGAGGTCATTTTGCTTTTTCTCGAGTGATTCCTCACGTTTAAACACGCGGTCTTCGGCGCGTGTGAGCTTCTCTTCTTTTTCGACGGCAGCGGCTTCGGCTGTTGCAGTCTTTTCGCGCGCGGCGGTCTCCGCCTCGGCGGTGATCTTTTCGGCACTCTCACGCGCATCGAGCAGCATGCGCTTTACCTCAACCTCAATGGAGTTGCGGCGCGCACCAACCGACAGTAAACGAAACACATACCCGATAACGGCTCCAAGTAGGGTGGCGATGCCGAGTAGCAAGAACAATACTTTTAATGACATAGGCGGTTTGGATTCCCAAATCGCTTAAGCGGCATATTCATACGGCCCACCCCGCTTTAGCGTGGCAGGTTTGCTGTGAGGCTACGTACTGAAAACAGAGATCGGGCAGGTTTCACAGAAGTTCGTAAGATTAAGAAGCAAAGCGAATTGGGAACGATACTAAAATATAAATAACAATGAGAAAACAGATACAGAACCCGCCTGCATAAGCAGGCACTTATACGGTACCAGAAAAAAAGCCACCCCGCAACATGCGGGGTGGCTTTGCGGAAAGCTTACTTTTTGGCCGTTGTGATGCCTTTTTGGCTAAAAATCTCGTCGATAAGGCCGTATTTCTTGGCCTCTTCGGCAGACATATAGTAGTCGCGCTCGACATCCTTCTCTATCTTTTTGAGGTCCTGACCGGTTGCTTTGGCAAGAATCTTGTTAAGCCGGTCGCGAGTGGCAAGAATATGCTTGGCGGTTATCTCAATGTCGGTGGCCTGCCCCTGCGCACCGCCCCACGGCTGGTGAACCATCACCTCGGCGTTGGGCAGAGCAAAACGTTTGCCTTTTTGGCCTGCGGCCAAGATGATGGCCGCTGCCGATGCCGCCATGCCTACGCATACCGTGGCCACGTCGGGCTTGATGTGGTTCATCGTGTCGAGCATAGCGAGGCCGGCGGTCACCGAGCCGCCGGGGGAGTTGATGTAGAGCTGGATGTCTTTTTTAGGATCCTCGGACTCCAAAAAGAGGAGCTGGGCGATGACGAGGTTGGCGGTCTGATCCTCAATGGCACCGGTTAAAAAGATGATGCGCTCTTTGAGCAAACGCGAGTAAATATCAAAAGCGCGCTCGCCGAAAGGCGATTTTTCGATAACCATAGGCACGAGCTGGTCATCTACCTCGTTTTTGTGTGATTTTTGATTGTTTTGCATGCCGAAATTATACTTCGTTTTTAGCATTTGACAAGTTTGTGGGACGTGCGAAAATAAATCCACAGGGCTATTCTTCTCGTCCGTTCTCATATCGAGCAACGGCGCAATGCAACCGGAGGCTACCATGTCTGCTATGGTTATTGCTCGCAGTTCTTGTCTCGTGTCTGCAGTCGGCTTCGCCCTCGTTGGCGCAGTCGTGCTCGCAACCGTGCCGGAACATTTTGGGCTGTATGGCCACATTTTGCTTCGTCCGGATTTCGCGCCCGAGCCCCGATCGCTCGAGCTCGCGATGGATGTGGGACTGAGCTTCGCAGGATCGGCGGCAGCCATGTTCGTCGCCTTCTGCGAGATGCGTTGAGTTCTTTGTTCAACCGCCGTTTGCATTCCGCAACGGCAACCTCAGGGGGATACTATGGGTAACTTCACTGCTTCGATTATCGTCTACGTTCTGACCGTTGTGGCTTTCATGCTCGCGGTGTTGGTGCAACAGTACCATCTGTACCTGTTCTCCAGCGAACTCGCGGGATATTGGGGGCTCGCGGCGGCGGCGTTGGGCATTTCCGTCCTTGTGACGTATGTGCCGGCGGCGGAGTGACATAGCTCCACTGAACCGAGCTTCTTCGGAAGCTTAAATGGCGCCTATCCTTTACCGGACGGCGCCATTTCTCTTTTCTATTTTTAAATTTTTATTTTATTTCGCCTTCGAGCATTTTTAAGACCAGCTCATTACGCAAGACCGTTTCTATATGTATTTTTAAGAGCTCAAGGTTTGCATCGGGGAAGTGCTCTATCGCATGCTTCATCTCCGCCTCTACGGCAGTGCTGTCGGCTTCCACTTTTTCGTCGGCGGCCAATTTATTTAATACAAGCTGCAGCTTGGCGCGCTTTGCACCCTGCTCGTAAAAATCTTGGCGCACAACCTCCTCGGTTTTGCCTACATGTTTTAAATAATCTTCGTAGTCCATGCCAAAACGCGCGATGTCTTCTTGCATTTGGGCCATTATTTTATCGAGCTCGCTCTCGACAAAAATCTTTGGCACCGCCACCTGCGTTTTGTCGAGCAAAGCCTCGATTATTTTGGCGCGGCGGGAGTCTTTGGCAGCGCGCTCCTTTTCCTCTCCGATGCCTTTTTTAATTTGTGCTTTAAGCTGCTCAACGCTCTCAAAAGCTCCCAGCGACTTTGCAAATGCATCGTTGAGTTCCGGCAACACCGGCTCGGCAGGCATCGCCGCCTCTCCCTCGATTGCGGGAGCTGTGGGAGGAGTTGCCCGGCTTTTGCGGAGATCCTCTATTGTTTTGTCTACCTCCTCATCGGTTGCGGGTTGTGCCGGCTCGAGAGGCACCTTGTCTGCAATTTTTTTCCAATCACTCGGGACGGTTACGAGCGGGTATACCGCCGTGCGCACGGTGAGCCCCACCGGCTCATTGGGCACCAGCTTAACAATGCGGATATCAGGGCGGCCTACGGCATCCACCTGTTGGTCGGTAACGAGCGCCGGATAAAAATCGCGCATGAGCATCTCCACCGACTCCTCGAGCACGGCTATCTCGCCAACTTTTTTAAGTGCAATATCGGCAGACACGTGCCCTTTGCGGAAGCCGGGCAACTCAAGCTCGCTTGCTATGTGCGCAAGCGCCTCGTCTGTGTAGAGAGTCACTACATCTGCAGGTATCTCGCCCGAAAACTCCACCTCGGATTGGGGGAGCTCTTTGCGCGTAAATTTTTTACCTATCTCGCCCCAGTCAACGTCTTTTTTTGTCATTACGCTGCCAGTTTTTGCTTGTAGTCTGTTTCGTACCGTGACGCACTTTCGCGCACTATCTGTATGGCATCCGCGGCGTTTACAAACTCGCCGACAACTCCGGTGCCCGGCTTTTTAAGCGCTTTGTAGTTTTCCCAATAGTACTTGGTTTCTTTTATAAAATACTCGCCCAAGTCCTCAACCGATTTTATATGGTCGACGCGTTTGTCGCTCGCGAGCACGCCGATTATTTTGTCGTCTACCTCGCCGGTGTCGACAAACTTCATGGCGCCGATGATGCGCACCTCGGCCACCGAACCCGGAACCAGCGGCTCTGTTACGCCCGTGATCATGATGTCGAGCGGATCGTTGTCGAGATCCCACGTTTGCGGGATTGCGCCGTAGGTAAACGGATAGGCGAGAGACGAGTAGCCCACGCGGTCGAGCTTGAGCTGGCCCGACTCGGTGATGATCTCATATTTGTTAATAGAGCCGGCCGAAACCTCTACAATAGTATTAACAACTCCCTTTGCCTCGTCCTCAAACGGCGGGAGTACATGCAAGAGATTGAGCATGTATCTGCTTGGTGTGTGGTTTATGTTTGCCATATCAATTAGACTAACACAATTATTTTTTAATTTTTACTCCGCACTTTCCTCTACCGACTCGGCTATTTTTGCGCCGCCTATCGCCTCGCCCGTGAGGCTATGGCCGAGGGACTGGATGTCGATGCGCCAGCCGGTGAGCTTGGCGGCAAGGCGCACGTTTTGTCCGCCGCGGCCGATGGCGAGGCTCTGCTGGTCTTCGGCAACTTTGATGCTTGCTTTGTGCTCGGCCTCATCGAGTGCAACCTCGGTGATGCGCGCGGGCGAGAGCGCCTCCTCTATAAATGATTTAATGTTTTCGTTCCACTCGATGATGTCTATCTTTTCGCCGCCGAGCTCGGAGGTGACGGTTGAGACGCGTACGCCGCGCTGACCCACCAACGAGCCAACCGGATCGACGTGCGGGTCGTTCGAAGAAACGGCCACCTTGGAGCGGCTGCCGGCCTCGCGGGCAATTGCTTTAAATGTCACCGTGCCATGTGCAACTTCGGGCACCTCCATCTCAAAAAGTTTTGCCAAAAACTGCGGATTGGCGCGCGAGAGGCGCAGATAAATGCCGCGCGGTGACTCCTCTACTTGGTAAAGCAAGCCGCGGATGCGCTCACCTTGGCGATAGCGCTCGCCCGGTATCTGCTCGTCATACGGCAAGATGCCGGTGGCGCGGCCAAGGTCGACATAAATATTGCCGCGCTCCATGCGCTGCACCGTGCCGCTCACAATCTCTCCCTGGCGCTTGCCAAACTCGGCAACCACGGAGACCTTCTCGGCCTCGCGGATTTTTTGGATAATGACTTGCTTGGCGGTTTGTGCGGCGATACGGCCGTAGTCGTCCTTCATCTCGAGAGGGAAGACAAGTTCGTCGCCCACCTTTGCATCGCGCTTGATAAACTTGGCGTCGGCAAGGAGTATGTGCTGCTCGGGGTTAAAACGCGGTAGCTCGCCCTCTCGGAGCTCTGTTTCTTGGCGTGCTTCGCCATATTTGCGCGGGCGCTCTTCCTCGGCCTCGTCGCCTTCCTCGACAAAACGCACGGAGCTTTCGTCGACCACCTCTTTGATTTGTTGAAACTCGGTGGTGCCGGCGTCCATATCAACATGCGCGCGGATAATTTGTCCGCGTTTTGCGTACTCTTTTTTGTAAGCGGTTGCGAGTGCGGCTTCGATAGCCTCAACCACCTTCTCGCGCGGTATGCCGCGCTCCTCCTCGAGCTCTCCGAGAACCGAGTTCATTACTTTTAGGTCAAACATATAAATTAGTTATTAGTATTTAGGCTCTAGTAACAAAAAAACCACCCACGCGGGGCAGTTACCAGATGCTCAAAATGTACTCTTATAAACCCCAAAAGTCAAGAACAGTATATTCATCATATATAATAGAGGGATGCAAAGGGCGGCAGGGTGGCTAGGAGCCGAGTTTTTGAGCGAGGACGAGATGCGCCGCAGACAGGCGCAGGATTTGGGCGTGCCTTTTGTGGTGCTCAGCCGCGACGACATATCGCCCGAAGCTCTCGTGCTTATCCCCGAGCCGCTCTCGCGCGCGCGCAGCGTGGTTGCCTATCATGCCGCAGGTGGCGCGGTTGAGGTGGCACTGCTCGACATTGATGAGCTCGAGCATCTATCTTTTTTGCAGCCGCAAATAAAAATACGGCCGCGTTTGACCGACCAAGCCTCTATGACGCAGGCACTGCAGATATACCAAAAGCATCTTAAAGAAAAGTTTGGCAGCGCGCTCCATGAGGGAGATGTTGAGGCGTTGATACTCCACGCGCTGGGGAGCCAAGCATCCGATGTACATCTTGAGGTATCCACGGCGGGCACGCGCGTGCGCTATCGCATACAAGGCGCACTGCACGACGCTATGCGCCTCAGTGCCGAGGCAGGTGCCGCATTGGTGCGAGGCATTAAATCGGCGGCCGGGCTTTTTCTTATCGCGGCAGCACAAGAAGGCAAATTTAAAATAGCAAAATCGGGAGATACAAACGGCAAAGATGATGAGGTGGTATTGGTGAGCGTTGCCAACCTTCCCGGAGTGGAAGGGGAGTGTATAACCTTGCGGCTCTTGCACGAAAGCGCCGGGCATCAAGGCTTTACGCTCTCGGCGCTTGGCCTCCACGGCGCGGGGCTTGAGCGCGTACACACCATGCTCCACGCGCGTTCGGGGCTTGTGCTTGTTGCGGGCAAAAGCGGCAGCGGCAAAACCACTGCGCTGTATACATTGCTCGACCAGCTGCACAGAAATCACGCATTGGTGGTTACTATTGAAGAAAATATCGAACATCGTCTGCCGTATGCTACGCAAACGCGCACGCGCCCCGAGCTGGGGCTTACGATGCTGGCAGGCGTGCGCGCGGCTTTGCGCAGCGACCCCGACATTATAATGGTGAGTGCTATCGACTCGGCCGAAACCGCCGAGGTTGTGCTTAAAGCGGCGAGCCGCGGCGTGTTGGTATTTGCGGGTATTGATGCAAAAAGTGCCGCACGCGCAGTAGAAAAACTTTTGTCGTTTGACCTGTCGCCGCAGCTCATAGCCGCCAACCTGCTTGGCGTGGTCGGCGTGCAACTGGCGCAAAAACTCGGAGATGAAAAAGGAGTGGAAGAAAAACTTTCGCGCGCCGACGGAGCACTACTCGAGCCCTTGGCCAATTTTGGCCGCGTGCTTGCCGCACTTAAAGACGAAGACCAAGTGCACGAGCATGCAGCGTGGAAGGACATATCTTTTTACCGTGGAGGAGAGCCTATTGTTTTTATAGGGCTGCAAGAAGTACTGCCGGTTACGTCCATTATTAAAGAAATGATTGTGCAAAGCGCCGATGCGGAGGATATCGAGGCCGCTGCAAGGGAGGAGGGCATGCTTACGCTCCTAGAAGACGCCCTATTTAAGGCCGCGCAAGGCCGTGTGAGTATTGAGGAGGTGGAAGAGCTCGCCAGCGAGTAAGCGGGGATGGTATTATTCTTTTGTAATGAATAGACGCCCTCTCGTCGTTGCCAACTGGAAGATGTATATCAGCACGCCTGAGGAGGCAAAAAAGTTTGCCTCCGCACTGCGGCGCAAGGCGCGCGTTTTTGCAGGCGTCGACGTGGTGATTGCCCCCTCGTTTACCCTTTTGCCGTTGGTAACCCTCGCGCTTAAGGGCTCGCCGATAAAAACAAGCGCCCAAAGCGTCTCGGTGTTTGAAACCGGCGCACACACCGGCGAGGTGGCGGCCAAGATGGTCAAAAGTTTTGGCGCAAGTTACAGCATTGTGGGCCACTCCGAGCGCCGCGCGCAGGGAGAGACCGACGAGATGGTGCGCGCGCAGCTCGGCCACGCGGCCGCGGCGGGGATTACGCCCATTTTGTGCATTGGAGAGAGTGAGCGCGACCATGTCGGGGCATACTTGGCCGTGGTTGAGAGTCAGCTCAGAGAAGCGCTCAAAGATTTTAAAAAAACCGGAGCGCCAAAACTGGTCGTGGCATACGAGCCGGTGTGGGCCATCGGCAAAAGTGCCGAGGATGCGATGAAGCCGGCCGAGCTGCGCGAGATGAGCATCTTTATTAAAAAAACATTGGCCGAGCATTTTGAGCGCACGGCGGCCATGCGCGTGCCGATACTCTACGGCGGCTCGGTCGAGCCAAGCAATGCGGCTGCGCTTATTAAGGAGGGCGACATAAACGGATTTTTAGTGGGGCACGCAAGCGCGGACATAGATTCGTTTGTCGAAATTTTAAAATCATGCAAGTGAAAGGCATACAAGATGCGGATGTCGCGGGTAAACGCGTGCTTTTGCGTGTCGACTACAACGTGCCAATGGAAAACGGCGTCATCACGGACGATTTGCGCATGCGCGCAACGCTGCCTACCATTACGCTCTTACGCGACAAGGGCGCGGCAAAAATTATTTTAGCCACGCACCTGGGGCGCCCCGACGGCAAAGTGGTTGAAGCGTTGCGCACGGCGCCGCTTTTGGCTCACTTGCAAACGCTGGTTACCACCACCAATATCGAAATGCTTGAAAATTTGCGTTTTAACCCGGGAGAAGAGAGCAACGACCCGGCATTTGCGGCGGAGCTTGCCTCCAAAGCGGATATCTTTGTCGACGACGCATTTGCCGATTGCCACCGGGCGCACGCCTCTATTGTGGGTGTTGCAAAACTGCTCCCCGCGTATGCAGGCCTGTTGCTTGAGCGGGAGATAACGCAATTGTCGAAGGCGCTCACGCCGCCCAAACCATCGCTTGCGATTGTGGGAGGCATAAAACTCGAAACAAAATTGCCGCTGATTGAAAAGCTCGCGCCGCTGTACGACAAAGTGCTGGTAGGCGGCGCGCTTGCCAACGAGCTTACCAATCCGGCCGCAAATGTGATGTTGCCCGAGGACGGTGTGCCGCAGTTTGAAAAGATGTGTGATATCGGCCCCAAAACAAGAGAGGCGTGGGCGAGTGAGATACATAAGGCCGCATTTGTATTGTGGAACGGTCCGGTGGGTTGGTATGAAAAAGAGGGTTACGGCGAGGGCACCAAAGCGCTGGCCACGGCATTGATCGACTCGGGCGTGCAAGCGGTTATCGGCGGAGGAGACACGGCCGCGGCTCTCGCACAATTTGCGTTTGATTCTGAAAAAGTTTTTATCTCAACCGGCGGAGGCGCCGCCCTTGAGTTTTTGGCCAACGGCACGTTGCCGGGGATTGAGGTGCTCAAACGCTGAAGATTTTTATATCTCTTGTCCGTGGTCGTCTAACTTGCGCGGGATAAGATGCACGTGCGTGTGCGGTACGTCTTTACAGACAATCGAGAGATGTATGTACTCGGCTCCATACTCCTTTTTTAATTGAGGGACCATCTCTTTAACAACTGCAAACAATTCGTGATAGAGGTCATCAGGCAAATCCTGAAACCACCGGTAGTGTTTTTTGGGAATGAGCAGCGTGTGGCCTGTCGCTTTAGGATTAATATCCAAAAATGCGAGCACTTTTTCATCTTCGTAGGTCTTTTTCGAAGGGATATCTCCCCGTGCTATTTTGCAAAAAATGCAGTTTTCCATATACCTCTAGTATACTGATTTTGATGAAAACGTACCGCCTGCGCACGCAAGCACATGAGGAGCTCCTCCAAGACCTCCTTGTGGCGCGCGGTATTGGGGGCGGCGAGGAGGCGGCACACTTTTTGGAGCCAAGCTACGAGCGCGACTCTCACGACCCGTTTTTGCTGCCCGACATGGCAAAGGCGGTTGAGCGCATACTGGCCGCACAAAAAAATGCCGAGCACGTGGCCGTATGGAGCGACTATGACTGCGACGGCATTCCGGGTGGTGTTATGCTCGCCGACTTTTTGCGCATCTTGGGGATCTCGGTGCGGCATTACATACCGCACCGGCATAAAGAAGGCTACGGTTTAAATAAAGAAGGTATTAACGAGCTCGCAGAGCAGGGCGTCACACTTATTATCACTATCGATTTAGGCACGACCGAGCACGAAAATATTTTGTACGCCAAAGAAAAAGGTATTGAGGTTATTGTTACCGACCATCACATTGTCCAAATGCAGGATGCGAAAGATGCCTCCCAGCTACCCTCACCCGCTGAGGGCGGGGTCGGCGTATCTGTCCAGCATCTTTCGCATCCTGCGTTCGCGCTCATCAATCCAAAACGCCCCGACTCACAATATCCTTTTGATGGTTTGTGCGGCGCGGGCGTTGCATGGAAGCTTGTGCAGGCAATTCTTGTAAAACATCGCCCCGAGGGTTTTAGCGAGGGCCAGGAAAAATGGTATTTGGATTTGGTGGGCATCGCGACACTGTGCGACATGGTGCCTTTGGTGGATGAAAACAGGATGCTCGCACGTTTTGGCTTGCGCGTGATGCGCCGCGACAGGCGCGCCGGCCTTTCGGCCCTGCTCAAACTCCTCCGCATAAAACCGGAGACGCTTACGGAGGATGATATCGGTTTTATGATCGGCCCGCGCATCAACGCCGCCTCGCGCATGGACAGCCCCGATGTGGCGGCGCGCTTGCTGGCGGCAAAAGAGGATGAAGAGGGTGCAGAGCTTGCGCGTCAATTAAATAAAATAAACGACGAGCGCAAAGGAGTTGTTGCCGCCACGGTTAAAGAAATTAACAAGCGCCTTCTCGGCACCGATTTACGTGAGAGTCCGCTTATTGTGATGGGTAATCCCAACTGGCGCCCCGGCGTACTCGGACTCGTGGCAAGCTCGCTCGTTGATGCGCACGGCAAGACGGTATTTTTGTGGGGCAGGGAAGGCGGCGAGGTTATCCGCGGCTCGTGCCGCTCCGACGGCGTTGTTAATGTGGTCTCTCTTATGTCTCTTGCTAATATTTCCCTTCGGGGGGCTGGAGACATCTTTGAACATTTTGGCGGCCATCACGCGTCCGGCGGATTTTCTGTTGCAGAAGAAAAGGTACACGAACTTTCCGCGCGTCTCAACAGCGCCTATATGCTCGCCGAGCATGAGCGAGATACAGAGCAGGAAATTATTATCGACCGGCAGTCAGTGTTGGCCGAGTTGCCGTTTGCATTGCGCGCGCTTGAGCAACTCGCGCCGTTTGGCGTCGGCAATGAGCGGCCGCTTTTTATATTCTCCAATGTATCTGTCACCAACGTGCGCACGTTTGGCAAAGCCAACGATCATCTTGAGCTCTCGCTTGAGCAAAACGGTGCGCATACGGCCGGTATTGCATTTTTTTCGACACCGGCCTCCTTCCAAAAAACGGTCGGAGCAGGCGAACGAGCCGATATTGTGGGCCACATAGAGCGCGACTGGCGCGGGCAGCCCCGCATCCGTATAGTTGATATCATATGAGCACATCAGACATCATCATTTTTTGCGACGGGGCATCCAAAGGTAATCCGGGGCCGGGTGGCTGGGGTGCTTTGGTTGCCACACATGCACAGGTGTGTGAGCTTGGCGGCAACTTTGCGCATACCACCAATAATCGCATGGAGCTCACGGCGGCAGCTGAGGCTCTTACTTATGCAAGCAAATTCTCTGGCACACAAGTTATGGTGCACACCGACTCGTCGTATGTCATCAACGGCATTACCAAGTGGGTAGGGGGATGGAAAAAAAACGGATGGAAAACAAAAGAAAAAAAGGAAGTGTTAAACAAAGAGTTGTGGATACAGCTTGATGCCGCGGTGCAAAAAATCAACCATGACATTACATGGCATTATGTGGGCGGCCATGTAGGCGTTGCGGGCAATGAGCGGGCTGACACTATTGCATCGGATTTTGCAGAAGGTAAAAAAGTTGTTTTGTATAACGGCTCGCGCAGCGGCTATACCATCGACATTGCAAATCTTGGACGCGACGAGGGTTTGCATAAAGAAAAGTCAGCATCCAAAGCACGCTCAAAAGCAAAAGCCTATTCCTATGTAAGCAAAGTGGATGGAAAAATTATGACGCACAAAACCTGGGGCGAGTGCGAGGCGCGCGTCAAAGGCAAAACAGCACGCTATAAAAAAGCTCTCTCGCCGGATGATGAGGTGACCATCATTAAAGAATTTTCTTCGAATCGATAGACAAGTAACGTAATTTTGGTACAACTGCCGCGTGGAAACGGCAGACTCAGGTGGCGCTTTTTTATATACTTTAGCCTTTGGCCTTGTGGCAGGCGTTAGCGTCTCTCTCATTTTTAACCTTGGCATTGGTTGGGTGCTGCTATGCGTAAGCTGGGCTTTAGTGTTTGCCGCGTTTGGGACACTCATGCGCAACCGCGTGCTTCTGCTCGTGGCAATTGGGCTTGTGGCGCTTACGCTTGGCTTGGTGCGCGGTGATTTATTTTTATACAAAGAGTCGCAGGAAACTATTAATGTCTTTACCGGCAATGCCGAGGTGGTGGGGGTTATTGCAAGCGACCCGGTGTTGAGCGGCGCGCACGTACAAGCCAATGTTGCCGTTGCATCAATAAACGGCACGCTGGCGCACGGAATGCTCCTCGCTTTTTTGCCGCCCTATAGCCTGCCGGTCTATGGGCAAGGTGTTGTGCTAAGCGGCACGCTCGCAACGCCTGCGAGTTTTGTCGGAGACAACGGCAACATCTTTGACTATCCAACTTACCTGCGTGTGCAAGGTGTCTCGATGTTGCTCAATCAAGCGCAATTGCAATCAACCACCCCAGCCGAGCTTTCAATCCAAAGTGCGCTTTTTACACTCAAGCATGCGTTTGATGCATCTATAAAACGAACGTTGCCCGAGCCCGAGGCGTCGCTCCTCAACGGCATCATGCTCGGCGAGCGACGCGGATTGCCAAAAGCGCTGACCGACGCGTTTATTGTGGCGGGGCTCATACACATTGTCATACTCTCGGGCTATAGCATGTCGGTGGTGTCGGAGGGGATGTTGCGCGGATTGGGGTTTTTGCCGCGCCGTGCGCAAATGTTTTTTGCCGCGCTCGGCATGATTTTGTTTGTACTCATGACCGGTGCCGCGCCTACCACGGTGCGCGCATGCGCAATGGCGCTTGTGGCATTGGTCGCGCGTTATTTGCATCGCACTGCGCTGGCGCTGCGAAGCTTGGCGGCAGTTGCCGCGGCAATGGTGCTATGGAATCCGCCGCTTATCTTGGGCGACGCATCATTTTTTACGAGCGTGCTCGCAACGTTTGGGTTGATTGTGTTTGCACCAAGCATCGAGCGGATGCTTGTGCGCGTGCCGGAGCGTTTTGAGATGCGCGCGATTATAACCTCGACCATTGCAGTGCAAATTTTTGCATTGCCGGCACTCCTCTACTTTACGGGCAACCTTTCTTTACTCTCCGTGCCGACCAACTTGCTGGTGTTGCCACTCTTGCCGCTCGTGATGATTTTTGGATTGATAACCGGCCTCTTAAGTTTTATCAATACCGCGCTCGCGTTTGTGCCGGCGCTGATAATAAGCCTCCTGTTGCAATGGATATTGCTCGTGGCGCACACGGTGCAAGCGTTGCCGTTTTCGGCAGTGTCGCTCACAGCGTTCCCGCTATGGCTCGCGCTATTGATATATGTGCCGCTCACTGCGGTCGCTGTGTATCTTTTAAGGCAGCAGCAACAAAGATAGTTTCTCCGGGTACTCGATTTTCTTGCTAGAAAATCGCTCAGTCCTCGCGCCGTCGCGCTGCGGAGCCCCTCCAAAACTACTTTGCTACTGCTGCAAAGCGTTGTTCGATAACGCTCCAATTAATATTTTTGAAAAACGCGTCGATATATTTTGCTTTGCCGGATGCGCCGTAGTCGAGTAAAAACGCGTGCTCCCACACATCGAGCGCCACGATAATCGGCAGTGTTGCAAAGTGACCTTGGTGTTGTTCCTCGACAAACCCCATGTGGAAGGCGCGTGTCTCCTGGTTGTAATAAAGGATAGACCATCCCGGTCCGCGCATCATCCCGGTTTGGCGCATGCGCGCTATTGCCGCATCAACACTACCCCAATGTTTTGCAAGTGCCTGTGCAAGTGTAGAACCTTCGGGGAGGGGAGTTGGAGCGCCCTCAAACTGCGGGAAGTAAAGCTCGTGCAACTTCATCCCGTCAAACTCAAATGAGTGCCGGCGGCGAAGCTCGGCAATGGCAAGAGCATTTTTCTCGGGGTCTTTAAGGAGATCCTCGATAGCCGCGCTCACCGCATTAAAGTTTTTTACATAGGCCTCATACAGGCCAATGTGCTGCGCAACACTCTCTTTGGAGATGCCATCGAGCTCCGGCAACTCAAACTTTTTTATTTCGTAATTCATATGTCACAAGTATAGCAAATGGGGTGTTTTGGACCCTTATCCACAGCCTCAAAATAACCACTTGACAAGCATTTGGCTCATGTTATCCTTCTTGACAGAAGAACAGTCCAATGGTGGGCTGAGCGAAAACCCCAAAGGAGGGGCACATGATGTATAACACGTACCGCCACGGTGTTGCCCTTAAGGCAACAGCGGCTGTGGGTTTTGGTATTGCCGCCGCTCTCGTGGCCGCGGCAGTTGTGGTCGGGAGTTGGGGAGCGCAGAGTGTGCACCAGCCCGACACAGCAATGTGCACTGTGAAGGGTATGGAGTGGCTTCCGGCCACTACACGCACCTGCCAGAGCACCACGAATGCACTTGCGGCCCAGCGCGAGCAGGCCATCGGCTTTGCCCGAGTGGAGCTCGGGCGTCGGCCAACTGTGACGACGTCGCCTTACGGTGGTCTCGTCGAATTCACCACCGGTGACAAACAGGCTGGCGACTCGCTGACGGACGCGTTGAAGGCGAAATACAACGCGCATCGGATTCGCCTCGCATCGCTCCCGCCTTATGGCGAGGGGTGACACAAACAAAGGGCGTCCCATTGGGACGCCCTTTTTCTTTTCTATATTTAAAAAACTAGATAAGCCCGGCTTTTTTGAGCGTTTTGTATGCGCCGTTTTTAGCTATCGTGCGCAAACCTGTCGTCGAAACGGTGAGTATGATGGTTTTGTTGATTTCCGGCACAAAAATGCGCTTTTTTTGGAGGTTGGGCTGCTTGCGCACCTTGCCTGTGGGGTTAAATTTGGTCGCGCGGATGCGGTTGCTGTATCCACCGGCAATTTTTGAACCTTTTCCTGTTATGTCGCAAACTTTAGCCATATCGTTTTTTAGTGCCCGCCTATGGTACCATACTTTGTAAGCTTCGCAACCATATGGTAATCCTCTCGCTTGTTATCCTCATCATTTCGATCATCCTCCACGAGGTGGCGCACGGCTATATGGCCAACTATCTTGGCGACCCAACCGCGCGCCTCGCAGGCCGCCTTACACTGAACCCCTTGGTGCACATCGACCCGATAGGCTCGATACTCCTGCCCGGCCTTTTGCTCGTGACCCAGTCGTTTACGCATTTTCCCATGCTTATTGGCTATGCCAAGCCGGTGCCTATAAACCCGCACTACCTCACCGGCAAATATGACGAAGCGCTTACCGCTTTTGCGGGGCCGGGCACCAACATACTCATTGCGCTTATATTTGGCTTAGCGATACGCTTTATCGGCGGCCCGGAAACTCCGCTCATTGATGCATTTGCGGTCATCACCTACCTTAATATGCTGCTCGCGCTCTTTAACCTCATACCGATACCGCCGCTCGACGGCTCGCGTGTGCTCGCAGCGCTTTTGCCGGGGCCGGTAGGGAGGAGTTACGACACACTGCGCATGGGCATGGAGCGCATGGGTGTGCTCTCCAACACGCTCCTTATTATGATTGTGTTTTATCTCATACTCGGCCCGTTTTTTACGGTCATCTTGGGCGGCCTGTTTCAGTTACTCACAGGCATGTCATTGTAAACGTATTTTGTAGGCTACAATAGTAGGGTGCCAATGCCGCATATGCCGAAGGACAAAGCGATACGAACGATGCTCTTTCTTAGCGGCCTCTTAGTCCTTTTATTGTTTGCCACCATCGTGTCACAGTTTGCTACCGGTACGCGCGAGACAGCCGCTGTGGCCTATTGGCAAACGCAAACCACGAGCTACAACGGCTATCCTTCGCCGGGTGTCACATCGCCCTGCATATATAGTTTGCAAACCAGCGGCGAGCAGGACCCTTACTGTTATTGGAATCCATTAACCGCTGTACTTAGTGCGGCACCAGTTGGAAGCGCCAGTTATGGACAATATGCCTATGCCTATCGCTATTGCACCACAGGGACAGCGTCGTGTACAAAGTATGCTGTTCAAAATGGCGCGAGCGTCCCGCTGGTTGTGGCGCCCAACTCCAGGGTTCAACTCAACTGGGCGTGCCAACCTTCGCAGGGGGCCAAGCTATATTCGTCAACGGGCGCGTTGGTGAGCTACGCAACCACCACGCTTACCACCACGGCGGCTGGCACCAACTTTACCGCGAGCGGCATGACCGGCTCAACAACAATCACCGCCGGGAGCAGTGGTACCACCAGCTACACGCTCACCTGCTCGGGAGGTACGGGTCCATACACGGCGACTGTCCCTGTGGTGGTTGAGCCGATTTCGATATCTGCCGACTCAAACTCGATTGCGTACGGCAGTGGCACCACTATCCGCTGGACATCGAGCGGCATGCAAACCGGCTCGTGCACGATAAGCGGCCCCACAGGCGGCCCCGTGCAGGGCAATGGCGCGGCAACGCCGGACAGCTGGACAGATATTAGCTCGCCGTTTATCACCTCAACCTCGACACTCTCCTCGTCTGACAGCGAATCAACGATGGTGACAGTGGGAAATACCGACTACATGCTCGGGGGGGCTACGGCTCTAATCAAACTGCCATATGGAGCGCGCCAGCCTCTAACCCCGTAAGTTGGACAGATACCGGCGGCCGCCTTCCCTCCATCGGCGGTGGGTCTGCGGCGTATGTCGGGAACGCCATTTATCTATTTGGTGGGGATTACGGCGTGGGCGCTACAGGACAAACCGTTTCTGCAAACATTTTGAGCGCTCCCGCCTCTAATCCCACGCAATTTACCGACACGGGTTTTAATCTCCCAAATACATTGTATGCCTCAAGTTTTTATAACGATACATACAACGGCAAGCTATATCTTTTTGGAGGAAATAGTGGTTCTGCTGTTAGTACCATCTACTACGCTTCGGCATCCAATCCTACTGTATGGACCGCTTACTCTCCAACTCCAGCGCTCCCTAACGCCGTAGCCGCTGCCACGCTTGTCTCCGATGCAAACGGCTACCTCTACCTGTTTGGGGGAGCTAATAATAGCGGTGTAAATCTAAACATATACAGGACAACCTACGCAGTTTCTGCCGCCCACCCGGCGGCCACTCCGTGGGAAGCAATAGGCGCCTTCCCGTCTAATACAGTCAACGAATACCCGAGTATATATGTTGATGATGCAGGTGGGTATATTTACGATTATGGGTACATCAACCCGTCTACCGGCGCTGAATCAATCGCTCGGGCACCGCTTGCCAATCCGACTGCTACTAGCTGGGTCTCACTTGGTACACAAGCTCCTTACGCTCTTCACCTCTTTGGGGATACGCAGACTGAATTTCAGGACGGAAACAATATATATATGCTCAATCCTGCGGCAGGAGAAATGATGGTAAACACAGCCGCCTCATCAAGCGTTATCAGTGCTGTTGGGGGCTTCAGCCTTATCCCAAAGTCTGCCATAGCCGCTGTGTATAATGCGGGCGGCACCTACTACGCGTATGGCGGAAACTCCGGGGAGTATCCTTCGAACGGCAGTAATATGCTGTATAGTTCGACTGACCTTAAAAATTGGACTACGGCAAGCCCGCCTCCGACTACCTTTATAGACCCGCATGGAGGCAACTATGTGCTTTCCGAGGAGCCGGGTGAAGATGCTATTTTTAATACCGGAACCGCACTCTACTCATCTGCTGTGTGTGAAAGCGATGCAGGTGTCAATAATCATCAACAAGAATGCGAGTATACCGCCTCTCTTAGTAACCCAGCACAGTGGACGATTGCCGGGGGTACTAGTATTGGCACTGACCCTAGTTTGCCGATGGGTATTACCGATTTTACCGGATGGCAACAGGGCACTACCTGGTACACATTTGGCGGTTATTCAGACGGGCTGGGGAGCGACCCATTTGTTACAAGCCACATTTACACGGCATCTACAACGGCACCAACTACATGGACACTAAACGGCAATATTCCGGCCTCTCTTGGCGACTTTGCGTTTGTCATCGATAGCTCTAGCAACAGTATGTATATTTTGGGCGGATACAATAACTCGGGTACAAACAACTACTCAACGGCTGTCTATGCGGCATCCACCACTAGTCCGCTCTCATGGAGGAGCTACGGCACACTGCCATACGGGATTGAAGGAGCCAATGCGGGCATCTTTGCCGACAATACCGGCACTCGGTATGTATATGTTTTTGGAGGGGCTGCCACAGGCGGCACCGCTAATGCCATCTATCGCTCACCAGCCAGCAGCAGCCTTACCGTGTGGACAAAAACAGGCACTTTGCCGGGCAATGTTACTGGCCCCTTGGTGCGGGGCAATGACGGCTACGAGTATATGATAGGCGGTGATATTTTTCGCTCGCTTTTGACCGACGTTAACAACGGCTCCGTACCAACCGGCCCTCTTACCGCAACTCAAACCTACACGGTTAGCTGTCTCGACTCCAACGGCAATGTTGCCGCCACCTCGACAACCGTGTATGTGCAGGGAGCGGTCACTAAACTCGGTGTGACCGTGTGCGACCAGAGCACCGGTCTCTCATGCAACACCTCCACCTCTACTCCGGCCGCCACTATTTATACGGGAGGCACTGCAAACATCAATTACGCTGCCGCCAATGTGCAGACCGGCTCGTGCAACCTCACCGACAACGGCACTGCAGTAAGTGCGACGCTTGGAGCCACAAGCACTATCCCAGCGGCAGCCGGCTCTCATACATACGTGCTCACCTGTACAGACCTAAACGGCAACAGTGTCGTGGCGGGCGCACAGTCAAATGTAATTGCCGCCCCGCTTTGCTCGGCCGCGTCTAACTACGGTGCGACGGGCACGTGGCCAAGCTGTACCTGCAACAATACCGGCACCTACAACTCCGCCACCAACGCATGCGGGAATCCGCTGTGCTCCACGGCATCCAATGGCGGCGCAAGCGGCACGTATCCAACCTGCTTGTGCACCAATGGCGGCACGTATGCCCCGTCCACTAACAGCTGTGTAAACTCACAAGGGGGAGTATTTACAGCGATAACCCCATTTAGTGCAACCCCATCCCGAGTCCACCCGGGGAGTACCGTGTTGCTTAATTGGTCTATCGCCAACCTTGCCGCCGGCACCTCGTGCGGCATTACCGCTAATCCATCGAACGCCCTCCAGGGGATATTGGGGACAACGTGGTCCGGCTTAGGCACCACCTGGACCTCCGGATCCGGGCTTACTACCAACCCCATTATCCAAGCCACCTTGTTTACGCTAAGCTGTACCAGCTCTGCCGGCACGGCAGCCTCCTCTACGCTGGTCAAACTTGTCCCGACTGTCATAGAGATTTAGCAAAGTTGCGCGCCGCTCGTATATATAGTAAAGTGCCTCAGAGCGCACGGGGCGCGTTTTTAATTCAACATGGCACGCATATCACAGCTCGTCCGCAAAGGGCGCACTCAAATGAAGAGCAAGACAAAATCGCCGGCGCTTGCCCGCGGTTTTAACCTGCTCAAAAACCACCCGGTGTTTTATCCGTCGCCTTTTAAGCGCGGCGTATGCACCAAGGTGACCACCAAAACTCCCCGCAAACCAAACTCCGCTATCCGTAAAATTGCCCGCGTGCGCCTTACCAATGGTATGGAAATTACCGCCTACATCCCCGGCGAGGGCCACAACCTCCAGGAGCACTCGGTGGTGCTTGTCCGTGCCGGCCGCGTGAAGGACATCAACGTGCGCTACCAAATCGTGCGCGGCAAGCTTGATGCCACCGGGGTGGAAAAGCGCAATGTGTCGCGCTCGCGCTATGGCGTTAAAGCAAACGCAGGTGTTGTTGCTAAGAAAAAATAAAAATAAAATTGTATGCGTCGACCAGTTAAAAATCGTAATATCCCGGGTGCAGACCTCAAATATAATTCTCTCCGCGTGGAGAAGTTTATAAACTCGGTCATGTGGGACGGCAAAAAGAGCACCGCGCGCAAGGTGGTGTACGATGCGTTTGATTTAATACAAGAAAAAACAAAGACCGAAAATCCGGTTGAGCTTTTTGAAACCGCAATCCGCAATGTGGGTCCTGCGATGGAAATCCGCTCGCGCCGCGTGGGCGGCGCCAACTACCAAGTGCCGCGCGAGGTGCGCCCCGAGCGCAAGCAAGCGTTGGCGTTTCGCTGGATACTCTCCGCGGCACGCGGAGCCAAAGGCAAGCCGATGGCGCAAAAACTCGCGGCCGAGCTTATTGCCGCTTCCAACAACGAAGGTCCTGCAATCAAAAAGCGCGACGACACGCTCAAGATGGCCGAGTCCAACAAAGCCTTTGCCCACTTTGCGTGGTAAAAACGTTTACATCTCCGCTTTTCATTTTTATATAAGTGTTCTATAGTCGGGCGTATATGACGTGGATCCTCCACGCATAGGGCCGAGGAGGGCTCAATGAAAGTTCTTTACATGTGTGCTGCCGCTCTTGCGGCCGCTGTGATGCTCGCCTCGCCGGCATCGGCGTGGGGAGAACGCGGGTTTGTCCGCCCGCAGATGCAATTCCATCCGAACTTTGCGCCGCAATTTCACCCCGGTCCGCGCTTCTTCGGCGGCGGCCCACGTTGGGGCGGGGGTGGCGGCGTAATTATCCAGCAGTACTCGGCGCCCTCGGTGTACTGCTACGACATCAACACCGGTTTCGTTTACCACATGGGTCCTTGTGACGGCACCGAAGTCTTGCCGCCAGACGGCGACTAGAGCCAGAACGTCGGCATTACTACCGGTCGCCACAAGCGGCCGGCTTTTTTATTGCATCTCCTAATTTTGTGTGGTATATCTGCTGCGGATGTAAGCGCAATTCGCGCAAAAACCGAGGGAGCCTGCCATGTTTACTGCCAAGCACGTTATCGGTCTCATCGCGGCCGCAGCCGTGTGTGCCTTCTTGGTGCCGCCATCGGCACGAGCGGCGGACACCTTTATGCAGATTGAAGCGGGCAATTACCGCAAAGCTGCCGCGGCCGAGGAGTTTACTCGGGCGGCTTGTGACCATGTACAACCATCGCAAATAATCGCATGCAAGGCGTTCTATCAAAATGTCTCTGATGTTGCGACACAAACCGCAGCCGCGCTCGACGAGTGGCAAGAGGCCTACGTCGCAAACGACAAACCCAAAGCATGGGACTCGAAGCGTCGCTACTCACAACTTATGCTTAAGTTTCGCGAGCTCACCAAAGTGTCTTGGGAGATGAACTACTTCCCAAGCAATGTTTGGTCCGTTACGCGCAACGGAAATGCTTCAAACTTCTTGGTTGGTTACAAGGGCGAGCTGACTAATGCGCTCGCCGTACGCAACAACTACTGCACCACCCTGCTCGGCGACAAGTTTACCGCTTGCCAGACAGACTGGGATGGCTACGCAGATGCGATACGAGACTTGCTCGCGGTAAGCGAGCAGCTCAATCAAGCTCGGCAGGATAATCATCGAGACGCCTATCTCGACGCGTATGTCAAAGAAGCTGAGATGGCAGCCAAAGTCATAGATATCGAGGCAGTTCTTAAGCCAAAGTATCTCGGCCAGTAGCGCACTATCTCGCGCAAATCGTACACGCGGCCCTAAGGGGTCGCGTTTTTTATTGGCTACTATTTTTGCTCGAGCGGTGTTATACATAGCGGCAAAGTTCTTGGGAGGACATTGTGCTGGATAAAAGCCATGTTTGGTCTCTCCCGTATGAGGCCACCGCAGACAATCTGAAACATCGTTACTTCGATGAGAAGGGGGATCGCGTGCCGGAGGATGAGCTCCTGCGCATCGAAAACGCTTGGAGAAATTCGGTCACGGCGCACGTCGGGTTTGTGGACTTTCGAAAGTCGCTCGAACCACGGCGCCCGCAATACAAAAGCGTCTAACGTGACATCATCCCTGCCAACTTTTTGGCGGGGATTTTCTTTTTTGCATTTTTTACAATTTGGGGTATGCTGGCCACTAACGCCTGGGCGCGTTTTTAATTTATGCCAATAAAAAGAGACTATCCATTGGAGAAGGTTCGCAACTTCGGTATCATCGCGCACATCGACGCGGGTAAAACCACCACGTCGGAGCGCGTACTTTATTACACCGGCTCGCAGCACAAAATCGGCGAAGTGCATGAGGGCGAGACCACGACCGACTGGATGGAGCAGGAGCGCGAGCGCGGCATCACGATTACCGCCGCCGCCATCACCTGTTTTTGGAGCAAGACAGCCGAGCTCGATAAAAAAGACCCGTCTAAAAAATATCGCTTTAATATTATCGACACGCCGGGGCACATCGACTTTACCGTAGAGGTTAAGCGCTCAATGCGCGTCTTGGACGGTGCGGTGGTGGTATTTGACGGCGTTGCCGGCGTTGAGCCGCAATCCGAGACCAACTGGCGCTATGCCGACGAGGCTGCTGTGCCGCGCGTGTGCTTTATCAACAAGCTCGACCGCACCGGTGCAAACTTTGAAAAATCGTATCAATCTATTTTAGACCGTCTCACCAAGTATGCCGTGCGCATGCAGATACCGGTTGGCCTCGAGGATAAGTTTGAGGGCGTTGTCGACCTCCTTACGCTCAAGGCCTATAAGTTTGAGGGCAATATGGGCGACCACGTTGTTGAGTTTGAAGTGCCGGCTAACCTTTTAGAAGAGGCTAAAAAATATCGCGCCGAGCTTATCGAAAAAATTGTCGAGCACGACGAGGCATTAATGACCGAGTATCTCGACGGCAAAGAGCCGAGCTTGGAAAACTTGCAGGCAACATTGCGCCGTGCAGTTATCGACAACAAAGTCTTCCCCGTGTATTGCGGCTCCGCGCTTAAAAACAAGGGCGTACAGCTGGTGCTCGACGCCGTTGTCGAGTATTTGCCATCGCCGCTCGACATGCCGCCGGTCAAGGGTATCAATCCTAAAACAGGCGAGGAGGTTATCCGCCATGCCAGCGACGAAGAGCCATTTTGCGCGCTCGCATTTAAACTCCAAGCCGACCCGTTTGTGGGCCAGCTCACTTTCTTCCGCGTATACTCGGGCACTATCGAGGCGGGTTCTTACCTTTACAACTCAACCACCGGCTCCAAAGAGCGCCTCGGCCGCATCGTGCGGCTCCAAGCCAACGAGCGCGAGGAAGTTAAAAAAGTTTTTGCCGGCGAAATCGCCGCGGCCGTAGGTCTTAAAGACACACGCACCTCGCACACGCTCTGCGACGAGGCCAACCCGATACAGCTCGAGCAAATCAAGTTCCCCGAGCCGGTTATCCAGTTGCGCATCGAGCCAAAAACAAAAGCCGACCAAGAGAAGATGGGCATGGCAATGAAAAAGCTTGCCGATGAGGACCCAACTTTTAAAGTGTCGACCGATGCCGAAACATTGGAGACGCTTATCTCCGGCATGGGCGAGCTCCACCTCGAGATTTTAGTCGACCGCATGAAGCGCGAGTTTGGCGTTGAGGCCAATGTGGGCAAGCCGCAGGTGGCATATCGCGAGACCATCATGCAAGAGGCCGAGGCCGAGGGTAAGTACATCAAGCAAACCGGCGGCAAAGGCCAGTACGGCCACGTAAAGTTGCGCATCAAACCGCTTGAGCCTATCAACCCCGAAAAGAAGATTTCTAAAAACGTTACCCGCGAAGACCACTTTGAGTTTATCAACAACATTAAAGGAGGCGTCGTTCCGCAAGAGTTTATCGGCCCGGTGGAGAAAGGTGTGCGCGAGGCCATGGAGCGCGGCATTGTGGCCGGCTTTAAAATGGTCGACATCTCCTGCGAGCTCTACGACGGTTCCTACCACGACGTCGACTCATCCGAAATTGCCTTTAAAATAGCCGCATCGATGGCCTTCCAAGATGCGGCAAAAATGGCGCGCCCGGTATTGCTCGAGCCGATTATGCGCGTCGAGGTGGTGGTACCCGAGCAGTTCATGGGTGAGATTACCGGCAGCCTCTCGGGCAAACGCGGGCAAATAGAGGGTATGGAGGAGCGCGGCCTCGCACGTGCCATCAAGGCCAAGGTGCCGCTCTCGGAAATGTTTGGCTACACCACGGCGCTGCGCTCCATGACCGAAGGTCGCGCAAGCTTTACCATGGAGTTTGACCACTACGAGGTGGTACCGCCCAACGTAGCAACCACTATCATCGCCGCACGCAAGTAATAGGGCATTGCGCAGGGGTTGCGCTTTTGCGCGCACTCCTATATATTTCTAGGTAACGCAATAGGGGGTGCTTTCCTATGCTTCAGTGTGTATTTATCTGTGTTTTTATCTTGCAGGCTCAATTAATTATTAGTTTAGAACATCATTATTATGGCAAACTTTGATAGGCAGAAACCGCACCTCAACGTAGGCACCATCGGCCACGTTGACCACGGCAAAACGACGCTCACCGCAGCGATCCTCCACACGCTCGACATGGCAAAGGCCCAAGGCTATAGCGCCCGCGTCGAAAACGTCGACAAAATCGACAGCGCACCTGAGGAAAAAGCGCGCGGCATTACTATCGCGCTCCACCACTCGGAGTACGAGACCCCGTTGCGCCACTACGCGCACATCGACGCGCCGGGCCACGCCGACTACATCAAAAACATGATCACCGGTGCCGCTCAAATGGACGGCGCAATCCTCGTGGTTGCCGCAACCGACGGCGTGATGCCGCAAACCCGCGAGCACATCCTCCTTGCCAAGCAAGTAGGCGTGCCGAAAGTCATCGTCTTCCTCAACAAGTGCGACATGGTAGATGACAAAGATCTCATCGACCTCGTCGAGGAGGAGGTACGCGAGCTTCTTACCAAGCAGGGCTTTGACGGTGCAAACGCGCCGGTCATTCGCGGCTCGGGCCTTAAGGCGCTCGAGAGCAACGATCTCAAAAACGAGTGGTCGCAAAAAGTGCTTGAGCTCGTCAACACGCTCGATACCTACATCCCCGAGCCTAAGCGCGAGCTCGACAAGCCGTTCCTTATGCCTATCGAAGACATCTTCTCAATCGAAGGCCGCGGCACCGTGGTTACGGGCCGCATCGAGCGCGGTGTTATCAAAGTAGGCGATGAGGTTGAAATCGTCGGTCTCGAGCCAACCACCAAAACCACCATCACCGGTATCGAAATGTTTAACAAACAGCTCGAGAGCGGCCAGGCAGGCGACAATGCAGGCATCCTTTTGCGCGGTACCAAGAAAGAAGACGTCCACCGCGGCCAAGTGCTTGCCAAGCCGGGCTCGGTAACGCCGCACACCGACTTTGAGTCCGAGGTATACATCCTTACTAAAGACGAGGGCGGCCGCCATACGCCGTTCTTTACCGGCTACAAGCCTCAGTTTTATGTCCGCACCACCGATGTGACAGGCGAGGTAACGCTTGCCGCAGGCACCGAGATGGTTATGCCGGGCGACACGGTCACCTTTAAAGTAAAGCTCGTAGCACCGGTAGCAATGGAGGTACAGACTCGCTTTGCAGTCCGCGAGGGCGGCAAGACAGTGGGCGCAGGCGTGGTCACTAAGGTCATCGCGTAAATCAGAAAATTAAAAGCGAGTAAGCTAACCGGAGATAGATATGCAGTAGGTTACTACTGGGAACTAGCTCCAAAGCAGATAACTCGTTATCTGCAATAAAAAAAGAATGGCTACCAACGAAACAGACACCGTAAAAAAAGTGCCCTCCTCCGCTAAAGCTACGGAGGGCAAGCCAAAGCAACCCCGCGCTAAAAAAGCGGCGGCTCCTGCCGTGGTGCAGCGCCTGCGCATTAAGGTAAAGGCCTACGAGCACAAAGTACTCGACGCCTCTATCAAGCAGATACTCGATACGGCGCTCCGCTATGACGCAAAAATTGCCGGCCCGATACCGCTCCCCACGGAGATAAAAAAGTATACGGTCAACCGCTCAACGTTTATCTACAAAGATGCACGCGAGCAGTTTGAGATGCGCGTACACAAGCGCGTTATCGACATTCTCGACCCTTCTCCTAAAGTAATTGAGGCTCTCACCAACCTCTCGCTCCCTTCAGGCGTGACGATAGACGTCAAAATGATCTAACCTCGTTGACTAAAATACAATAATTACGTATTCTGTCGATAGACCCGCCGATTGTGGCAAGTTCTTTTAGTGAGGTGTTGGAACATGAAAAAACTCTTTGTGCGTGGTTTTGGCTGTAGCATTCTTACGTTTTTGCTATACCCAATCATACAAATGACCAACTACAAGAGTGCCCCAGTGGGAGCTTTTGTGAGTTGGGGTGGTCTATATATGGCTGTCCTTATCATGTGCATCGCGACCGTGCTCTATCCGATAGTAAGGACAGAGTATGTGCGGATGTTTGAGTTCTTCCATGGAAGGGCGCCGGAGTATTGGATGGAACACCTGTTTCTTTTCTTTGCTTTCGGGATGTTAACAGGAGTGGGTTACTGCCTCGAACTCGAAGTAGTGGCCATCGCGTTGGCCCACTTCTCTGTCCCACCGCTCTGGTTTTTGCTGAATCTTTTTTTTGTGGTTGCTTCGCCGGTTGGATTATCGGCAGCGGTCGCCGCGGCAATTATCGAGTTTGGCCTCTTCTCGCCGGTTTCGCGTCCCGCGATCTCCGGCGGAAGACACAAGTAAAGTAAGTTCTGCCTGTCGGCGTCTGTAATGGACGCCGATTTTTTATGTGCGGCAAGAAATTCATTGACTCTTCATAAACGTTTGATAAAATGGGAGAAAGTTGCTCATTGGTTTTAGATTCGCGAACAAAAAATAATTTCGGCCTGATATCTAGAATCGGGTTTTTGGTTTGGGGCGCAAAGCTAAGGGTAAAGCCGCGCCGCAACCCAAGAAATTCAACGAAAAAATCCCCATGCATGGGGATTTTTTCGTATCCGTTGCAGTTTTAAGAACTTTAACTATACTCTTGTTGGAAAGAACAGAAGGAGACTCGGAGATGGGTGACTTTATTCTTGTACATAGGACCGGATATGTTGGCCCTTTCTTTTGCGGCGGAGATGAGTGGGGACCGGATCGTTCAAAAGCGTGGCATGCACCGGAGAAAGAAGCTCGGATAAGACTTGAACGTTGGGACCACGGCTTTGGCGATCAACGGAAGAACGTCGTTCTCGATGAGCGTGAGCATCCCGAGGTCGAAGAGGCGTTGCTACAATGCTTTTCTGGGGATTTTACCAAGTTGCAGGTAATCCAGAAATACCGTGAATATGCCGGGATGATTTCTTTGATGTATTTTGTTCAAAGAGCGCTATTGGGAGACAGAGTTTCCTTTGATCGTTTTTCAGGCGGCCACTTTGGCCAGGTGCTCAAGGCCTGGGAAGCAAAAAACTGACATTCGACAGAGGCTGCAACCTGCAGCCTTTTTTCTTGCATAAAACGAGCACTCCCTTGCAAGGCGAGGTTTTTCGTACTATGGTTTGCGAGGAAAAGAGATAATCGGCAGTGGGCGCCTGGCTCACATTGAAATAGTCACAAGCGGAGGAAGAAATGACAATTTTCAGTCGCATAGGAGACTTAGTTGCTAACTTAGGCTGGCAGTTCTTTGGTGAAAAAGACCCCTTAAAGTCGAGACAAGGCGAATTTGAAGGAATTCGTCGTAGTCTCAAAGAACTTGCTACCGAACTCAGGAGTGAAAAACGCCGCTCCTGGCTTGCGGAAGTAAATCGGTTCTTGAGTGAATCCAATGAAGGGCGAAGTCAGCCATATCCCATGTTGCTCGATGCAATCGATAAAGTGATTGCAGACATCGATCCGATTGCTGAAGATTGGGAGGCGCGAAAACTTGCATGCGTCAAGCTCGCTCACCTGTGTAGAGACTTAGAATCAGGTATTTACGCTGAAATGAAACAAAGAGTTCGACCTTTGAAAGACTTGCTGAACTAGCCCCCGTTCTCGCCGCCTATAACGCCACTCTGCAAGGAGTGGCTCTTTTCTTGCATAAAAATTGGGGTTGATGTATAGTCTTCTGGACGTTAGAAATAGCGTTGATCCATGTCCCCCATGCTTCGCTAAAGCTACGCAGGGCAAGCAGGAGCATATTTAGAAGGGACCAATAGACAACATGAAATTTATCCTTGGAACAAAAGGGAAGATGACTACCGTATTTACGGAAGACGGTCGCGCTTATGCTGCGACTGTCATTAATGCTACCCCGGCCGTGGTTACACAAATCAAAACTAAAGAAAAGGAGGGCTACAACGCGGTGCAGATTGGCGCTATCGACAAAAAAGAGAGCCACACCAA
>Ga0182030_10004237_pt1 | contig 30596 bp, 28 predicted proteins | sample 812S3MmetaG_FD_121299 | JGI IMG/M metagenome (GOLD analysis project Ga0182030, IMG submission 121299) | Permafrost microbial communities from Stordalen Mire, Sweden - 812S3M metaG (Illumina Assembly) | ecosystem: Environmental > Terrestrial > Soil > Wetlands > Permafrost | place: Sweden...
GCAGCGCGCGGCGAAGGATAAGGGATAGGCAGCATGTGCGGCATCATCGGCGTGGTCGGACGGCAGGATGCAGTTCCGCTCATCATGGATGGGCTGAGACGGCTGGAATATCGCGGCTATGACAGCGCCGGGATCGCCACCCTGGTCGACGGTCAGATCCAGCGCCGCCGCGCCGAGGGTAAATTGCGCAACCTCGATCAACGCTTGGCGCTGGAGCCCTTGGGCGGAACCATCGGCATCGGCCACACGCGCTGGGCTACGCATGGCGGACCGACGGAAAAGAATGCCCATCCGCACGCGACCGAACGGGTTGCGGTAGTCCATAACGGCATTATCGAGAATTATCAGGAGCTGAAGGCCGAGTTGCTGGCAAAGCAGCGGCGTTTCGAAAGCCAGACCGACACCGAGGTGATCGCCCATCTAGTCAGCGACCTTCTGGACCAGGGGCTGTCCCCGACCGAGGCAGCCGAGGCGGCGCTGAAGCGGCTGGAGGGCGCGTTTGCTTTGCTGATGCTGTTCGGCGGTCCGCACCCGATGCTAATCGCCGCCCGAAAGGGGCCGCCGCTGGCTATCGGATACGGCAACGGCGAGATGTTCGTCGCCTCGGACGCGGTGGCGCTGGCCAGCCTGACCAGTCGGGTTGCCTATCTGCATGACGGCGATTGGGCGGTGGTCACGATCGACCATGCCACGATCTATAATTCCGAAGGGGCGATTATCGACCGGCCGATTCTGCAAAGCTCGGTTTCAGGCATCCTGACGGGCAAGGGCGAATATCGCCATTACATGCTGAAGGAAATCCACGAGCAGCCGGCGGCGATCGGCGACACGCTGGGTTCCTTTACCAACGAAGAAACCGGCGATGTCGATCTCGGGCCGCTTCCGGCGGATTTTGCGACGGTTCCTCGCATTACCATCGTTGCCTGCGGCACTGCCTATTATGCCGGTCTGGTCGGGAAATATTGGCTCGAGCAGATCGCGCGCATGCCGGTCGAAATCGACGTGGCGTCAGAGTTCCGTTATCGCGCCGCACCGATGCCGCCGGGCGGCGTGGCGGTGTTCATATCGCAGTCAGGCGAAACGGCCGACACTCTGGAGGCTTTGCGCTATTGCCGGGCTCAGGGTCAGACGATCATTTCGATCATCAATGTCGTGGAATCGACGATCGCCCGCGAAAGCGATGCGGTACTCTATACTAAGGCCGGACCGGAGATCGGGGTTGCCTCGACCAAGGCCTTTACGACTCAGCTGGTCGTATTGGCGTGCCTCACCATCGCTGTCGCGCAGGCGCGGGGCGCAATCACGCAGGCGCGGGCATCTGCCCTGGCAGCCGCGCTGCGCGAGGCTCCGGCGCGCGTTTCCGAGGTGTTGAGCGACGTTCGCGGCATCGAGGCATTGGCCCATCAGATCGCACAGGCACGCGACGTACTCTATTTCGGTCGCGGGACCGCCTATCCGTTGGCATTGGAAGGGGCGCTGAAGCTTAAGGAAATCTCCTATATCCATGCCGAGGGCTATGCTGCCGGCGAGATGAAGCACGGGCCGATCGCGCTCATCGACGAGGATGTGCCGGTGATCGTTCTAGTGCCGCGCGATGCCCTGTTCGACAAGACCGCCTCCAACGTCCAGGAGGCACAGGCGCGCGGCGGCCGCATTCTGGTGATATCCGACCATGCGGGTATCGAACGGCTTGGACCGCTTTCGGTCGGCACCATCGAGATGCCCGCGGTCGACCCCTTCGTCTCGCCGATCCTCTATGCGATCCCGGTTCAACTGCTCGCCTACTACGTCGCCGTCGCCAAAGGCACGGACGTGGATCAGCCAAGGAATTTGGCGAAGAGCGTGACGGTGGAGTAGTCGTGGCCGCCGATTTCAAAGGCAAGGTTGCGCTCGTTACCGGCGCCGCGACGGGCATCGGGCGGGCGACCGCGATTTTGCTTGGACAACGCGGCGCGTCGGTTGCGGTCGTTGCGCGCGATCCGGGGAAAGCGGGCGCCGTCGTCGACGAGATTTGCGCGGTCGGCGGCGCGGCTGCTTTTATCGCCGCGGACATGCGTTCGCCCGACGATATCGCGCGGATGGTACGCCAGACGGTCGAGACATTCGGGGGGCTGGATTGCGCCTTTAACAATGCCGGGGTCAACGGCGTTTCGGCCCCGTTCCATGAGCAGACGCTGGAGGAATTCGAGCGGGTGGTGCAGATCAACCTGACCTCGGTTTTCCTCTGCATGCAGCATGAAATCCGTCATATGCTTGATGCCGGCGGTGGGGTGATCGTCAATAACTGCTCAGGCGCCGGCCTGATTCCGGCAGCCGGTTTGCCGCAATATACCGCGGCGAAGCACGGGTTGCTGGGGTTGGCCAAGGTCGCTGCCAAGGAATATGCCGACCGCAATATCCGGGTAAACTCGATCTGTCCGGGGGTCATCGACACGCCGATGATGCGGGCCCATCTGGGGCAAGACGCTGCGACGATCGATGCATTGGTGGCGCAGCTTCCGGGCAAACGGATGGGAAGTCCGGAGGATATCGCCCGCGCGGTGGTCTGGCTTTGCTCGGAAGATGCGGCCTATGTTTCGGGAGATACGATGGTGGTCGATGGCGGGCTGATGGCCCATTAAACCGTGCGAGGTGGCAATGATTTCGCCGCAATATGTCCGGGCGCTCAGCGGTTATAACGCCGAGATGAACTGTCGGGTCTATGGTGCCGCGGGGCGACTGACCGACGATGATCGAAAATTGGATCGCGGGGCGTTTTTCGGCTCGATTCACGGCACGCTCAACCATCTGCTGTGGGCCGACCAAACATGGATGTCGCGTCTCGCCGGGTGGTAAAAGCTGGACTTTCCTGGCAGGCAGAGCGGCACTTTGTACGACGATTTTGCTGAAATGCAGGCAAAACGGGCAAAAATCGATGCCGGAATTTGCGATTGGGCAGCCGGTTTGACCGACGATTGGTTTGCCGGAGAGTTGTATTGGTTCAGTGGGATAGCCCAGTGCAACATGCCCGCACCCCGGACGATCATCGCGGTCAGGCTCACGCCATGCTGACCGCAGCAGGCGAGGATACCGGCGACACCGACATCTTTATTATGCCCTGGGCTGCCTGGAACGAATCCGCGTAAGCCAGGTGTTGCGCACGGCGACAAATTGATGGCCAAATACCCTCGATGCAGGGGGGCAGAACGATGCGCAAAAGATTCGTTTCGATCGGATTGGCTGCGGTGGTTTATGCGGTCATCTCGGGCGGGCAGGCACTGGCAGCCTGCGATTGCCCTGACCTTTCACTGGACGAGCGCATAGCCGGTTCGGCTGTGATTTTCTCAGGTAAGCCGTTGATGTTCGCTCAGATTCCGGCAGGCTCGTCGCCCTTCCATTCTGAACAGTCGATCGAAGCGCCGGGCGGTGTGCAATACGACGTTATCACCTTGTTTCAGGTCGATACGGTCTGGAAAGGTGAACCGACCCGTCGGATCAAAGTGCGTCATGACCGCAGCGCCTGCAGCGTTGATTTCAAACCGAATGCTCCGGTGATCGTCTTCGCTGAAGCTGACTCGACCGGTGTATTGTGGACCAGACTTTGCAGTGGCAACTCGGCATCCGGCGACGCCGGGTATGAAGATCTGAAGCAGGGGCTGACCAATCGCCTTCGATACAACTAATGGCGATATGAGATTTTCACCGGCTAACCATTCCGATCCAAGGCTTATGGCGGCGAATATCGACGCCCGTGTCGTCTTCTGCCGCGATATCGAAGTCGTGCGTTAGCGAAATTTCTGCGCGATGGTAATAGTGCTGCGTCGCACAGCAATTCAGCCGGTAGAACCCTATGTCCGATTATGATTTCGACCTGTTCGTCATTGGCGGCGGCTCCGGCGGTGTGCGCGCCAGCCGTATAGCGGCGGGACACGGAGCACGGGTTGGAGTCGCCGAAGAACGCTATATGGGCGGCACATGCGTTAATGTCGGGTGCATTCCGAAAAAGCTGCTCTCTTATTCCTCCGGCTTCGGCCACGGGTTCGAGGATGCGGCCGGCTATGGCTGGGAATGCCGGGAAAATGCATTCACCTGGGCGGATTTGATCCGCAACAAGGATGTCGAGATTTCCCGGCTAAACGGCATCTATCGCCGCATTATGGAGCAGGCCGGGGTCAAGGTTTACGACGCCCGCGCCACCCTGGCCGATGGACACACGGTTTCTCTGTCGACGGGGGAGCGATTCACGGCCGAGCGCATTCTCATTGCCACCGGCGGCTGGCCCAAAGTGCCGGATATTTCCGGCAAGGAGCTCGCAATCACCTCAAATGAGGCCTTTCACCTTCCCGACCTGCCAAAGCGGATACTTGTCGTGGGCGGCGGCTATATCGCAGTTGAGTTCGCCGGAATTTTCGCCGGACTCGGTTCGGAAGTGACACTGCTCCACCGCGGTATGGCGATTCTGACGGCGTTCGACCATGAGTTGGGCGAAAATCTGATGCATGAAATGCGCAGGCAAGGCATCAAGACTCATCTTCATTCTGTCATCAGACGTTTGGAAAAGGTCGAGGGCGCGATCAAGGCGACTTGCAATGAGGATCAGTCCTTTGACGTCGATTGCGTGCTGTATGCCACCGGCCGCGCGCCCGCCACCGGCGGCATCGGTTTGGAGGCGTTGGGCGTCGTGCTCAGCCCTAATGGCGCAATAATCGTCGACGAAGAGGATCGGACCAATATTCCGCATATTTATGCGATCGGCGATGTCACCAACGAACTAAACCTGACGCCGGTCGCAACGGCCAAAGGCCAGGCGCTGGCCGAAAGGCTCTATGCGGGGGGCGCACGCCATATCAGTCTCGAAAACGTCGCCACTGCGATATTCTCTTCTCCGCCGATCGCGACGGTTGGCCTTTCGGAAGAGCAGGCAGTCGAGCGCGGAGTTATATTCGACGTCTATAAGCAAAATTTCAGGCCGTTGAAGCATCGACTATCGATGCGCGAACAGCAGACCTTCATGAAACTGATCGTCGAGCGATCAACCGACCGAGTGTTGGGTTGCCACGTCATCGGGGACGACGCGGCGGAAATGATGCAAGGCTTTGCGGTGGCGATCACGGCAGGCGCGACCAAGACCATGTTCGACCGTACAATCGGCATACATCCGACTTCGGCAGAAGAATTTCTGACGATGAGGACTGCGGTGCGGGTTCAGCCCTAGGCAAAAAAAAGGCCCGGCTTCCGTCCGGGCCTTTTTTTCAGCTTTGTCAGCGTTTAGCCGACTTTGGCTGCTTTGACATGCCGGTGGGTGTTGGTGCTGACCTTTTTGGCGGTAGTGCCCTTTGATTCAGCCGCCGAGCTCTTGGCCTTGGCAGCGCCGTCCGTTTTGGCTGTCGTATCTGCTTTGGCGACGGTGCCAGTCTTCACGGATGTATCGGCTTTGATTCCGCCGGTGACGGCCGGAGCGGGTGACTTGGTCATGGGCGTGACTGCGGCCGGCGGCGTAACGGTAGTCGTCGATCCGGTTGTGGCGCCGACCTGAGCGAAAGCCGGCGTGGCGAGCGCGAGGGCGGCGACGGCTAGCAGGGGGCGGAAAGCGAAAGACATCTGAGGTCTCCAGTGGTCGAAGAAGTCGACGGACAATCCGCCGTGTCTCGATGTTTAGAATGTGATCCGAGATCATGGCGCACTCGCGTATTTTTGAAGGTATTCCTGTGAATTTGTGTGTTCGTTTCGTGGCACCCTTGTCGCGGCGCCCTGATTGGAGCAATACTCCGCCCCTTTATTTTGCCGTACTAGTCGATCGTTGGAGATGATTATGGGCGAGCGTTGGACGCCCGATACGTGGCGGACCAAGCCGGTCGAGCAGCAGCCCGACTATCCGGATAAGGTTGCCTTGGCTCAAGTCGAGGGGCGACTGGCCGCTATGCCGCCGTTGGTGTTTGCCGGCGAGGCACGCCGGCTGAAGTCGTTGCTTGCCAATGTGGCCAACGGCAAGGCCTTTTTGCTGCAGGGCGGCGACTGCGCCGAGAGCTTTGCCGAGTTCAGCGCCAACACAATCCGTGACACGTTTCGTGTCTTGCTGCAGATGGCCGTCGCACTAACCTTCGCCGGCGGCATGCCCGTTGTAAAGATGTCGCGTTTGGCCGGGCAGTTTACCAAACCCCGCTCAGAGCCGACGGAACGGCAAGGCGATGTTGAGTTGCCCAGCTATCGCGGCGACATGGTGAACGGTCTTGCGTTCGATCCCGCTGAGCGGCGGCCCGACCCTGAACGGATGATCAGGGCCTATAACCAATCGGCGGCGACCCTCAACCTACTGCGCGCATTCGCACAAGGTGGGTATGCAGACCTGCATCAAGTACATAGTTGGACTTTGGGCTTTGTCGCCTCCAGCGCCCAAGGCAAACGGTACGATGCCTTGGCTCAGGAAATCGACCGGGCGCTTGCTTTTATGGCCGCATGCGGCATTACCGGGGAGACGACCCCGCAAATACGCGAGACCGACCTGTTCACGTCGCACGAAGCGCTATTGCTGCCCTATGAGCAGGCGATGACACGCATCGATTCCACTACCGGCGACTGGTACGACGTCTCGGCCCATTTTCTTTGGATCGGCGATCGCACCCGCAAGCCGGAAGGTGCGCATGTCGAATTCTTGCGCGGCATTAAGAACCCGATCGGGCTGAAATGCGGGCCGAGCATGAATCCGGATGACGTGCTTCGTCTGATCGATATCCTGAATCCGGCGAACGAGCCCGGACGGCTGACATTGATTGCCCGAATGGGAGCGGAAAAGGTTCTCGATAAGCTGCCGCCGCTGCTGCGCGCCGTAAAGCGAGAGGGAAAATCGGTTGGCTGGGTTTCGGACCCGATGCACGGCAACACGATTAAATCCGGTACAGGCTACAAGACCCGGCCGTTCGATCGGATCATGGCCGAGGTGCGGGGCTTTTTTGCCGCTCACGCGGCGGAAGGCACGCATCCTGGCGGCGTCCATTTCGAGATGACAGGGCAGGATGTTACGGAATGCACAGGCGGTGCACAGGCGATTACCGATTCAGGCCTGTCCCTGCGATATCACACGCACTGCGATCCGCGATTGAACGGCGCCCAGTCTCTCGAGCTGGCATTCCTTATCGCCGAAGAATTGCAGCGTCTGCGATCCGCGACTGATGCCAATCGCGTCGCCGTCGCGTTTTAGCTCGGCAAACCAATAGGTTGATTGTTACTTGGCCGCCGGCGGTTGCGTCGGTGCGTCCGTTGGGGCGGGCGCGGCTGTCGTCGGTGGCGCGGCGATCGGTGCTGCTGGTTCGGCGACGGGAGCTGGAATATCCGAGGCAGGTGTGGACGAGGGCGCCTTATCGGGTGTGTCGCTGTCGCTTCCGACCTGCAGCAAATCCATGCCGGGTGGTACCTCAAACAGGGCTGCGTCCTGAGGACCTCTGATAATATTTTTCAATTCCATACGTGCCGGCGCGTTATCGGCATCGATCGACGTCTTGCCGACGACCCGTACGATAATGCCGTCGTCTGTCGCCCAAACAGTTGCGTTGACAGTCAGCTCCGGTCCGCCGTCGATCTTGATGGCATATTTGGTGGTCAACAGGCCGTCGATTGTCTCAAGCCCTTGCGATTCGGCTTCGGCTCCATAAAACGAATCGACGTCGGTCCCTGGTGCACCAGTTTTTCCAGCAGCTTCGGCTGCTGCGATCCGCAGCGCGACAGCGAGATGACGGGTCGGCTTTAGATCGTAGACCTTGCCTTGATCACGCCGGATAATAGTGATCGAAGGAAGGCCGGCTGCGCTCTTGGCTTCGCGGCGTTCTTTCGGGCCATCGACATAGATGTGGCCTGCGATATCCTTTCCCTTGGCGGTGAAAATGACATCGGCGCTGTAAGACGCCTTTGGAAGAGGAAGTTTGTCCGCCAAGGCGGGTGTCGCGACCAGATAAATCGCCGCCAGGGAGGCAGAAACGAACCGCTGCATTATGACTCCAGTCGCTGATGCGGCGAAACCTTACAATACAATGTCGCCGCGTCCAACGTCGTTTGCGCGGGCGATGTCACGAATAGTAAAGATAAAATTCGTTCACATAACGGCGTCGAATATCGCGACCGGCTTCTTTAGCGGCTTGGCGTCCGGCCTTTGTCGGGCTATTGGCTTTGCGCTTATGAAATCTCGTCCGATAGATTTCTACGGTTTGAACCCTTCGTCCAGCATTTGTGCTACATCGTTCTTCTTTGTCCTATGGGACAACTCGTAAACTGAAATGATTTGCAGTTCCGCATGGTTGATAATTTGCTTTTGAATATGTTCATGCACGTCGGTCTCGGCGGAAGCTCATGGGCGTAACAGTTCGTTTTGCGCCTAGCCCATCGGGCTATCTGCATGTCGGAAACATGCGTCTGGCTATCATCAACTGGCTGTTCGCGCGCCGCGAGAGCGGCAAGTTTTGGCTGCGCATGGATGATACCGATCCTGAACGGTCGAGCCAGGTTTACGCCGACGCGATTCAGCATGACCTAGCCTGGATGGACCTCGATTGGGATCGCTATGAAAGGCAGTCCGAGCGTCTCAGCGCCTATGAGGTCGCCGCAGAGAAGCTTAAAGCGTCCGGTCGCCTCTATCCGGCCTATGAAACGCCGGAAGAACTCGGCGCCAAGCGTAAGGCTCAGTTGGCGCGGGGCGTTCCTCCGCTTTACGACCGCGCTGCGCTTGCCTTGACGATAGAACAGCGGCGCTCGCTTGAGGCTTCCGGTCGCAAGCCCCACTGGCGGTTTAAGCTGGATAGCGGAAAGGTCGAATGGGACGATCTGATCCATGGGCCGATCGTCTTTGAGGCCGGCCAGTTGGGAGACCCGGTGTTAATCCGCGAAGACGGTCGTCCGCTTTATGGATTTTCCTCGGTCGTCGACGATATAGCGTTCGGTATCACTCATATCGTGCGGGGTGACGACCACATCACCAATACAGCCGGGCAGATTCAGCTGTTTCAAGCTTTGGGCGGCGCGTTGCCGGTCTTCGCCCATCTTCCGCTTCTGATCGATTCGGAGGGCACAAAACTATCCAAGCGCCTGGGCACCCTCTCGATTGCGGCTTTGAGGGATGAGGGAATCGAGCCTCTGACGTTGGCTGTTTATCTCTCGCGGATGGGTACATCGGACCCGATTGAACCGCTGGACGATCTGGTCACTCTGATCCATGAGTTTGAGTTCCGCCGTTTCTCGGTTTCATCGCCACGTTTCGACTTGGCGGAATTGCGCCGCCTTAATGCGCGGATGCTGCATGCCATGCGATTTGAACAGGTGGAGGCTCGCCTTTCTTCGTTAGGGTTGAGCGGTGTTACGCCTGGGTTTTGGGAGGCTGTGCGTGCCAACCTGGATAGGCTGAACGACGCAGAATTATGGTGGAAAGTCGTAAATGGCCCTATCAAGCCTTCAATCGAGAACGAAGCCTTGCTTGCTGAGGCAGCGGGTCTTTTGCCCGGTGGAGAATGGGACACAGGCGTATGGTCTGCCTGGACTTCGGCGGTATCGGTCGCGACCGGCCTTAAGGGCAAGGCACTTTATATGCCGCTCAGAAAGGCCCTGACGGGTCAGGATCACGGACCGGACATGAAAACGCTGCTGCCTCTGATCGGTCGCGATCGAATTTGCAAACGCCTGGCCGGCGAGGTGGCATGATGGTGTCTTTGGCTTTCTCCGACACGTCGCGGCGCGAAGTCGTTCCGTTTTCTCCGATCGATCCGGCAAATGTGCGGATGTATGTCTGCGGCCCGACGGTTTATGATGAAGCCCATATCGGCAACGCCCGGCCGGTCGTGGTTTTCGACGTGCTGTTCCGGTTGCTGCGCGCCGTTTATGGCGCCGGCCATGTCAAATATGTTCGCAATATCACGGACATCGACGACAAGATCATTGATCGTGCAGCCGAAAGCGGTGAATCGATAGGTCATCTGACCGCGCGCACAACCATCCAATACCACGAGGACATGGCCGCGCTAGGCTGCCTTTCGCCCAGCGTGGAGCCGCGTGCCACCGAACATATTGCGCAGATGATCGCGATGATCGAGCGGCTAATCGCCGGCGGTCATGCCTACGCCGCTGAAGGTCATGTGCTGTTCGATGTCGGCAGTTTCCAAGAGTATGGGAAGTTATCGGGTCGTACAGTCGACGAACAGATTGCCGGTGCGCGCGTCGAGGTTGCTCCCTATAAGCGCAGCCCGGCCGATTTCGTGCTGTGGAAGCCGTCCAGCGCAGACCAGCCCGGTTGGGACAGCCCTTGGGGTCGTGGCCGGCCGGGTTGGCACCTCGAATGCTCTGCCATGTCCGCAGAGCATCTGGGTGAGAGTTTCGACATTCACGGCGGCGGTCTCGACCTTATCTTTCCGCACCACGAAAATGAAATCGCACAAAGCTGCTGCACCTTCGGCGCAGGCAATCCTGATTTTCGTATGGCGCAGTTCTGGATGCACAATGGTTTTCTGACCGTCGGCGGCGCGAAGATGTCCAAGTCCCTTGGCAATTTTACGACTGTCCGTGCCTTGCGTCAGAAGTGGCATGGCGAGGTCATCCGCCTTGCTTTGCTGATGACCCATTATGCAGCGCCGCTCGATCTTTCCGAGGACCGCCTCAAGGAGGCCAAGTCTCTACTTGATACCTGGCACCGGGCCTGGCAGAAGCGCGAAGAAGGCGTCGGCGCGAAGGCTCCAGCCTATATCGCCAAGCTGGAAGAGATTCTTGGCGATGACTTGAACACCACGCGGGCTGTGACACAACTGGGTGAATTCTCTCGTTTTGAGAATATCAACTATTTGTATTGGAGCGCACGCTTGCTGGGCTTCTTTACGTCACCATCGCCGGATGCTTGGTTCAAATGGGCGCCACCCGAGGCTGAGGCAAGTTCGGACGAAATAGAGATTAAAAAATTGATCGATGCCCGGATTTCTGCGCGTCAGGCACGGAACTTCGCCGAGGCCGACCGCATCCGTGACGAGCTCTTGGCCCAGAGCATTGTGCTTGAGGACGGTCCAGGCGGAACCACCTGGCGTCGGGCCTGAAACAGGTTGAAGTGAGCGATCAATTCGACCCAGTAATAATTCTTGTCGAGCCGCAACTGGGCGAGAATATTGGCGCGGCCGCGCGGGCGATGCTCAATTGTGGGTTGAAGCGGATGCGCATCGTGCGACCGCGCGATGGGTGGCCTAATGCGCGCGCCTTGGCGGCAGCTTCGGGCGCCGACGCGGTTATCGAGGCGGCGGAAATCTTCGAGAGCACTTCAGCTGCGATTGCCGATCTGAATTACGTGCTGGCAACGACGGCCCGGCAGCGGGACATGGTCAAGACCATACTGACTCCGGAAGTGGCGGCCGAGGAACTTCATGCCCGCGCTTCGGCTCTGCAACGTACGGGAATTTTGTTCGGACCAGAACGCACAGGCTTGATGAACGACGATATTCCCCTGGCGGATGCGGTCGTCACGATCCCGGTCAATCCGGCATTTTCATCTTTGAATCTTGCGCAGGGCGTGTTGCTGATCGGCTATTGCTGGTGGCGCATGCAGGTCCAGAGCGAAGGTCGGCATCTTGAAATCGGTGGCAACCGTCCGGCGACAAAACAGGAGATGGTCAACCTGTTCGTCCGCCTGGAAGAGGCACTGGAGGAGGGCGGGTTCTATACAACAGATCAGCAACGCCCGACGATGGTGCGCAATATGCGCAATCTGCTTCAACGTGCGGAAATGACCGAGCAGGAGGTCCGAACATTCCACGGTGTCATTGTGGCGTTGAACGGAACCTCGGGCAGCGCCAAAGAAAAACGCCGCCCCCGTTAGGGGACGGCGTCCAGTGTGTTCGGTGCCGCTGCGGCTCATCGGCCGTTTGCGGTCGCGTCACCGAATCAGGAATGCCTCAGACGCAAGCTCCGAAGATGATCGAGTCGTTGGTAAATTCCCGCGGCGAGACGCGTTCACCAAAACAGTTAGACATCAGACCACCTCCTTTCGCTGTTGAAACAAGAGCCGAGCGAATCGTTCGAATATCTCTCGGCTCGCGGAATATAGGGCCAAATTCATATACCGCCACAGCTTATTTGACAGGCGGTACGCCAGCCGTATAAAACCCGGCTTCCTCCCGAGAATGTGGACAAGGCCAATGTGCCTCGCCCCGTCGCGGTCTCAGGTTTTCCTGGCGACCGACCGAACTATCGGGACAATTCGAAAACCACCTGAAGGTGCACATTGTGAGCAAGCGTTTAGAGTCCAAGCATAAGATCGACCGCCGCCTAGGCGTTAATCTTTGGGGTCAGGCAAAGAGCCCGATCAATCGCCGCGAGTATGGTCCCGGCCAGCACGGGCAGCGCCGCAAAAAGCCGTCGGATTACGGTAATCAGTTGATGGCCAAGCAGAAGCTGAAGGGCTATTACGGTAACATCGGCGAGCGTCAGTTCCGCCGTTACTACGACGAAGCTTCGCGCCGTAAGGGCGACACGTCCGAAAACATGATCGAGTTGCTGGAGCGCCGCCTCGATACGGTTATCTATCGTATGAAATTCGTGCCGACTGTTTTCGCGGCCCGTCAGTTCGTCAGCCACGGCCATGTAAAGGTCAACGGTCATCGTGTGACGATCCCTTCATTCTCAGTCAAGGATGGCGACATCATCGAACTACGCGACAAGGTCAAGGAATTGGCTGTTGTTCTGATCGCGGTCGATTCCGGCGAGCGTGACGTACCTGACTATATCGATGTCGATCACAAAGGCATGAAGGGGACGTTCGTCCGCGGTCCCAAGCTGCCTGACGTTCCCTATCCGGTTCAGATGGAACCACACCTGGTCGTCGAATTTTATTCCCGCTGATCGGGAGACTATCGAGATTGCGAAAGGCCGGGGAAACCCCCAGCCCCTACAGCAATCTGGTGATAGTTAAAGGGGTGTTCGAAGGCGAGCAGCCATTTAACCTTTCGGCCCGGCAAATGCCGGGCCAAGCAAGGAATTAAGGTGTTATTGGGTTAAGTTTCGTTCTCGCCACTGCCTGTTGCAGCTGGCGGCGCACATGCGTCGTCTAGTCGGTCCTAGATTAGCTGAATCTGGATTAAGTTAATCCAGATTCAGCCGCCGATTCCCTAGACAGGTGACGAGAAGGCCTCTCTGCAAAGCTGCGACGGCACATGCTTCAGTTGATCAACATACATCATTCACGATTGACGTCCTGGCCCACCGTCAAGGTGGTGGCCGGCGCACTTCGCTCATGAAACAAACTTATCACGCGTGGATATCAACAGAGAAGTGACAGCGGTCATCTGTTTCCAATTTAGCCGTAACCGTCAACTTAACGTTATATCCGAGCTTGATTAGCCAAGCCGTTAGGCGTTCAACGCTAACGGCGCCCATGCGGCCACGCAGAATCTTGGACAGGCTTGGCTGGTCTGTTCCGATAAGGGTTGCGGCTTCGGTTTGCGTCATGCCTCGCTGTTCGATCGCCAGGGAAATCTGCGTAATTAGGCTACTCTTAACCTCAAGTTCCTCGGCCTCCTCGCTGGAAAAGCCGATATCACGGAAGACACTTTTGCCGCCTACTACAAAATCAGCCATTTTTCCGCTCCGCTTCTCTCTTTTTATCCAGTTCTGCAGCCCGCTTTAGACGAAACCGAATGAGGTCTATGTCCTTTTGGGGCGTCGCTATCCCGCTCGTGGCCTTCTTCTTGAAGGCATGCAACACATATACGCCGGTCTTCAACTTCACCGTGTAGACAACGCGGTATGTGTCCGTGTCATCATCTTCTAGAAGCTTCATCGTCCCGGGCACTTCCGCGGGCTTGGCGTTCGAAGGCGTTTCCCCGTTCTGCACCTGACGAAGCTGGAAACCGAATGCTCGCTTCAGATCGAGGTCAAATTTCGAAATATCCCTCTTGCTGCTGCCCATCCAAACGATGACCTGCGTCACTCGATCTGGTAGATATGACTTTTTTACCATAATGTCAAGGTTCCGGTTGCACACTGAGGCGAGGGGCAGGCTGCCAGCCTCGCCGTTTCATCAATCAACATTGCCAAGATACCATCCGAATCACGAAGGTTTCAGATACTCTCGAACATCAAAATAGACGATGTCCTCGTAGCGGACCTTGCCCTTAGTCAGACCTAAACGTTGGGCTGGTGTCGGTTTTTTGCTCTTCGGAGGGCCAATGAAGTTATTCCAGACCCTGAATATCTCGAGCACCTTAACCAGGTAGATCGGGTTGTACGGCGCGTTGATATGCCAGGTCAGTGGCTGCCGATGCGACATTATCCCCCGCTCAGCTATAACGAGCCGGCGCCGAATCTGATTGAATACCGTGTCTATCGGCCACAGCGAGGCGCTGATGAGCATGCGGGCGACCGTCTCATCATCGTAGTCATCCAGGTCGGTTACGAACCTGACGCGCTTGTCAGGTTCCGCGGGGTTAGGGAAGATCTGGTCTATCCAGAGATCCTGAAGCTTCTTGTGCTCCACCGGACTTTCCGCACGCAAATCCCGAACTTTCTCGGTCATGATCGCCACTTTGGCGCCGTAGTCCGACAGCCCTGGAAAGCTCAGCTTCGCAGCCTCAAATCTCTTACGAGCGTCCCTGAGCAGCCGGCGCCTGACATCGACCTTCATGTCTTTCAATATGCGAACCGAGAGGATATCGGCTGTCCGATCGCGGACGCGATCCGTAAACGCGCCCAGGCAAGCCATCATCAGCGCCGGGTCGTCGTCCATATGAAAGCTCACCTTCTTGGCGCCGCGGAGCAGATGTCGCAGAAGATGGAAGTGCCCATGGCCTGTGTATTCCGAATGAACGAGCACACCCTTTGCCGGCAGCTGCTCGTTGTCGGCAACCTCGGTATTTCCGTCCAGATCCGAGCGTTCTGGCGCCGGTGGCGTCTCGCTATCTGGAGCACTCCCCTGGGGCAACTCAACCTGGTCCTTTTTAAGCTTCGCGACCTGGCGCGTGTAGTCGTCCCGCGACCAAAGCCTGGCGTACTCCTGGAGGTGAGCGGCCCGGGTCCGGTCCCCGCAGGCCTCACGCGCAGCCTCGAGCTCCTCCAAGTTGATTGATGGATCGTAGGCGGGCGTGAGCCCGAAGACGTAGCCACTCTTCAATTCGGCCGTTGCGATACCTTGGATCAGAATATGCAGCCGGATCTTTCGATTGGGCCAGTTGACCAGATAGACCTGCCGATCGGTGCAAAGCCGGAGGTGTTCGAACTCCTTGTATGGTAGCCGGGCTTCACGGGATGCGGCGAAAAGCTGACATTGCCGGTAGAGGAAATCGATCTTTCCATAGAAAGCTGAAGGTCCGAGGTCGAGAGTTTCCATCAACCTGCTGGGAACGCCCTTGTTCACCAGATGCTTGAAGACATCGACGTTGCGGAAGCTTTTGCGCTGCCTGAGCGTCGGGCCGCCGACGCTGACGGTCTTACGGCACGCTCGGCACTGCCATCGCATTGAACCGACGTCAGTGGTGCCGAACCGGCGGAACCTGGCTTCGATTTCGGCGAGGCCGCCGGAAAATTGATGATTGACGCAAGCTGCATTGGGACATTGGACAGGTGACGGCCCGCCAAGATATTTGCGTTGCCGCTCAAATTCCTCAATGATCGCCTTATTGCTCTTGATTCGGCCCCTTCCGCCGCAACGGCGGCAGTTGAGCGTGGCGGTGCCTGCGCCGTCCCCCGTGACCTGATAGCCGTCTGAGCTCAAATTCCCCTTTCCAGGGGGAGGACGGATCATCGAGGGCTCTACGCCGAAGTTTTCGCATCCAGGCGTTCTACATGCATTTACCTGAAGCCCGGCAAATCGAGGGGCGATATTGCGTGGAGTATTTGCCGGAAATTTCTTCGGCAAATGGCTGGCGGCCGAAGGCGATGTATCCAAGTTAGTGGTTTGTTCCGCTTCGCTCACAAACCCTACCGGAGAAGATGCCTGCCTAAGTCCGTAATCTTATAGATCGGACCTAGCAGGTGTCAACAGATTGCTGTAGGGGCTGGGGGAAACCCGGCCTTTTTGCTTATGGTCCATTGCTCGCGCCCAATGCTGCATGGATTGTGGCGCGACCGTGTTCGAGTTCTTTAGGTACCGACATCGATAGGGCGAGTTTACGGCCGGCCGCGCCTATTCTTTGCGCCTCGGCGTCATGCTGGATCAGCCAAGTCACCTTTTCGACAAGGTCTGACATATCAGTGGCCACCGGGACGAAATTCTCCCAGGCCACGAGCCTATCATAATACCACTGACGGTATCCGTAGCGTGAGGCCACCTTCAGCACCGGACACCCGGTTAGAAGCTTTTGAAACAGTCCCGGCCAGGAATTGGTATTACCGTCGATGTCGAGTTGGTAGCGGTATCGGCTGAAAAGGGTTTCCGGCACGAAATCCCGGACGAGGCCTGATACCCTTATAGCCGCCGCGTCGGCTTCGTTCACTTGCACGATCCCCGCCAGACCGACATCGAATATGGTCGGGTAGGCAGTTGCGATACGGCAAAGCAGCACGCGATCCATCTTCTGCCATGTGTCGCAATCGATCTCGCCGCCTGTCGTGGAACCACGCCAAAATGCGATTTTGCATCGCTGTTCCCAAGCGACATCCTGCTCGAGATAGTGCCGGGCCGTCCTCTGGTAGGCACGTTCGGCAAAGAAAACAGGGTCGGGTATCAACAACCGATCGGATCGATGGTCAGAAAATGCGAGACCAGGAACGACGCCATAGTCGTCTGTGTTCAAAGCGATAGAGCCGAGGGGGCCTCCGCGGCAATTGACGATGAGTTGAAGAAGTGCAATCAGCCGGCCGGATGCGAAACTCAACCGTTCGCCGCCCAGATGCGGGTTCAACTCCAGAATGCAATTGTCCTGGCGGAATCTCAGGTGAATCACCGTATTGTGGTGCCGCTCTCCGACGCCCAAGGCAAATCGGAAATAGCCCATGCATGCATGGCGAGTATTAACCAGCGCGCTCGCGATCCCGTATTGCCCGTGGCGCAGCGCCTCGGTCACGGCACGCCTGTAGGCCGATTCCGCGAGCCTGGGCGGCACAAAGCCCTGTTTTGCACTGGTTCTTACGTCTGGTGAGAAGCTTTCAATATTGGCTTCAGCTTGGGTCATGGCGCGCCGCAGATGAAGTTTTCAGCCTGATCCGTGCTACCGCTTCCTGTCCAATGTGCGACCTGAGGATAGGGGCAGAGTGGGCGACTGCGATCGACTTTGCCGTCGGTCATATGTGTCGCGATTATTCGGTCTGGGGCTTTGCCGTGCTCAACCCATTCCTCCAGCGCAGCCAGTGCATCGAAGTGGTCGGGTCCTGGGCCACCGACACAATGCTGCATGCCGGGAACCATGAACAATCGGTAGAAATCGGATGGATCGCCACCTAACTGCAAGGTCACACGGGCGTAATATTCGACGCTGCTGCGGGGAGAAACACCGGGGTCGCTCCAGCCGTGATACTGAATCATTTTGCCGCCCTGAGCCCTGAAATCGCTTAAATCAGGGGAGGTCGCGTCGATTGATTTAGACAGTTTGGCGATTGCCACCGGCAAATCGCGATTATAGTCGAAACTCAGCGAGTCGTAGGCAGGGTTTTCCATGACCATGTCGCGAGCGAAGCCGTCGGCATACAAAAACTGACTGGATTTTTTTGGAGCGGATCCCGAGACGTAGCTGGCCCAGCCTGCTGGTCCTAATTCGCCGCCAGCCACATACCCTGGAAATATTCTTTCGCCTTTTGAGTTGGTTGCCCCCGCATATATGGCCCTTAATGCGTTGACCTGGGGTATTGTCAGGCATTCATCGGCGTCACCGGCTTTGCATTGGATCGTTTCCGGGTTGAAACGGCAGCGCCTGGGGTCATCGATAATCCCGTCCTTGATCCCATCAAGGGCGTCGCAGGCCGCGAGGGTCGCCGCAGCGATTGCCGGAATCTTATTTGCGGGAATATAGGCTGTCGGGACTTTCAGCGTAGAGATTGCCTCCCATAGCCGCCCGCCGAGAGTCAGACGGGTAAAATCCGCTGTCGGGTCTCCAGCGACGATACCATCGTAATCGGCAGGATAGCGCTGAGCCTCCATCAATCCCTGTCGCCCGCCGCCCGAACAGCCGACGAAATAGGATTTCACCGGTGGCGCGCCATAATAGGCTGAGACGATCGCCTTGGCGGCAACGGTCATGACATGGGTGGCACGATGCCCCCAATCGGCAACAAGTTCGGGGTGTCCGATCGCGAAGCTGAAGTCGATGGCATTGCCGTCATGGCCGAGGTTGGAGGAAACAGCCGAATAGCCGTGCGCGAGGGCGGCGGCCAAACTCGCCTCAGCAATGCTTCCCGCGACGCCGCCGTTGCCGACACCCTGAAGCTTGCCGTTCCAATCTATCTTCGGCGGCAACCAAACCTGGAACTTGATCGCGGGTGCAATAGTGCCGCTGATGCGGCAAAAAGCCGTTTTGACCTCGAAGTGCCCGAACATCGGGTCATTCGAAGATAAGGGCCCGGCGATGTTGGCGCTCGTGATTACAGTGTCGGGCAGGTTTAGCTCTTTAATCCCGTCACAGGATGTCGCTCTCGCAGACGGTTCCGCAAGAGCGATCGCAAACGCCGACATAATGAAAACGTGGATTTGCCTCACGCCAATTCCAAACCTAGGTCCCAAGCATCGGTCGATATCTTCGCAGCATTTAATACAATTTTACGCTTATTTCATCGCCGGTGCGAGCCTATTGTTTTTGGCCCCAAGCGCAGTGGAATGCACCGCTCTGGAACCAAAAATCTGGGTCTTTTAGCGCACGGATCGTGAGGTCTATCGCGTCATTATAGCCACGTTCGTCATATTCACGCCGCGACCCTTCAGTTGATTGCACATACCATTGCGCGAGCTTACTGCCTCCGCGTTCGATATAGAGCAAGCCTTCGTGTCGAATGTTGACGAGCCCTGCGCGATGGAAGCGCGGTACCAGAGTGCGGCCGGGTGTGGGATCGACAGCGCGCGAAGCACGCATTGCCGCCACCGAGCCGGTAATGATCTGGTCATAGCCCTCGCTGAGGGGGTGGTTCGGATCGGCCGCTGCCATAGTGGCTGCCTCCAGGTCCTCGATCACCAGCCAGCCGCCGGGCTTCAGAAGTTCAACCATCCGTTGGATCGCGAGGTCTTCATGGTCATAGATATGTTGAAGCAGGAAGCGCGCATGAACCAGGTCGAACGACCCCGGCCCACCGATAGGCGCCAGGGAATCGACCAGAATATTATGTTTGACGAAGGACCCGTTGGCGAGCGCGACACCCGCCGACGGAGCAAGGTCGATGTCGGCGCCGATCACTTCGCCTGATGCGCCTACCTTCTGGGACAGGAAGCGCGCAATCGATCCGCGCCCGGCACCGGCCTCAAGGCAGCGCCATCCAGGTCGAACCAAGTCTAGCCTGCTCTTGGTCGTCGGGTCGAAAATTTCTTGCAGCAGGTCCAGCCGCGCGAACTCTTGAGTCTCCCGTCCCCCCGCCGCCAGGACATACTTCGACTCGATCGAAACGCTGCTCATACTGCTTCCCCATTATCGTTTGGGGGCAGTATGGCAAATTCGGCACATGTCGCCTATTCCCGCTGATCAAACTTCTTCGCGGAAATAGGCGACGAAGGCTGATCAAAACGCGAAATATCGGCCCTCAGGCTGTTGCAGCGACCGAAACGCCTTTGGTCTGGAACAGTTCGACCAGCTCGCCCGTGCTAAACATCTCGCGAATGATGTCGCTGCCGCCGATGAACTCACCTTTAACATAAAGCTGAGGAATCGTAGGCCATTGTGAGAATTCTTTGATACCTTGACGCAAAGCCGGATCGACCAGAATGTCGATGCCTTTGAACGTTACGTCCAGGTGATTGAGGACCTGAACAACCGCAGCTGAAAAGCCGCACTGCGGAAAAACGGGTGTGCCCTTCATAAACAGCACGACCTCGTTGCTGCCAATTTCCTGTTCGATCTGCTTAAAAACCGGACTTTCACTCATCCTATGTCTCCTCTTTCGGGCAGGCTTATTCGGCTGCAGTCTGCAGCGCCAGCGCATGCAATTCGTTACCCATCCGACCCTTCAGCGCCGTATAGACGAGCTGGTGCTGTTGGATGCGGGTCAATCCTTTGAATGCCGATGATACTACATAGGCAGCGTAATGGTCGCCGTCACCCCGCAGGTCGTCGATTCTTACCGTTGCGTCCGGCAGGGCTTCCTTGATCATGCGTTCGATCGATTGCGGGTCCATGGCCATAGCCAAAGCAGCCTTTCTATCTTTTGTTCAGTCCTTACCGGCCATATAGGCAGGCATCCAGCCTTCGTGGGCGTCTTTCAACACTCGGACCGGGATTGTTTCCCCGCCCAAGACCAGGGCTTCACCACCCGTGACTCCGACGCGGCGGATCGGAACCGAAGCTGCTCCAGCTCGGTTCTCAACGGATTCCGGTGAGGTCGTGGTTATTATATAGCGCGCCTGGTCTTCGCCGAACAGGAGACCGGCTTCGATGGGCAGGTCGATCGTTGCCCCGATGCCGCCCGCCATTGCCATCTCGGCCAGCGCTACCAGAAGGCCGCCGTCCGATACGTCATGGCAAGCGATGACTGCCCCACTGACGACCAGTCCGCGGACGAAGTCGCCGTTTCGGCGCTCGGCTTTGAGATCGACGGTCGGCGGTGCTCCGGTTTCGGCGCCGTGGATCTCGCGCAGATATATCGATTGTCCGATCTCGCCTTCGGTGTCGCCGATTAGGAGGATCGACTGGCCCGGCGCTGAAAAGGCGATTCGTGCGATCTTGCCTGCGTCTTCGATCAATCCCACGGCACCGATCGCCGGCGTCGGCAGGATCGGTTCGGCGCCCGTCGCATTGTAAAGGCTGACGTTCCCCGACACGACAGGGAATGACAAAGCCAAGCATGCCTCGGACATACCCTCGATGGCATAAGCGAACTGTCCCATGATTCGGGGTTTTTCTGGATTCCCGAAATTCATATTGTCGGTAACTGCGATCGGCAACGCACCGGTTGCCGTGAGGTTGCGCCAGGCCTCCGCCACTGCCTGCCGTCCGCCCATTTTCGGGTCTGCCATGACATAGCGCGGGGTGCAGTCAGTGGTGATCGCAATTGCCCGATCGCTGTCGGGCAGGCGAACGATGGCAGCATCCGCCTGGCCCGGTCCAGCCAGTGTGTCGCCGCGCACCAGGCTGTCATATTGTTCGGCGATCCAGCGCCGCGATGACAGATCGGGACAGCCCACCAGGCGTTTGAGAACCTCAAGAGCGGGTGCCGGCAGCGGATAATCCAGAGTCGAAACAGCCTTGGGGGCGGGCGTCGGCTCAATCGGCCGGTCATAGCGCGGAGCTTCGTCAACCAGCGGCAAAACCGGAAGATCGGCCTCGACCTTGCCGTGTCGAGTCAAAACCAGACGGCCACTGTCGGTCAAATGCCCTATTACGGCAAAATCGAGTTCCCATTTCTTGAAGATAGCGGCCGCATCACCTTCGCGCCCGGGCTTGAGGATGATGACCATCCGTTCCTGGCTTTCGGAGAGCATAATTTCGTAGGCCGACATGCCTTCTTCGCGCTGGGGGACGAGATCGAGGTTGATCTCGATGCCCATTTTGCCCTTGGCCGCCATCTCGATCGACGAGGATGTCATGCCGGCCGCACCCATGTCCTGGATTGCGACTATGGCGTCGGTTTCCATCAGTTCAAGGCAGGCCTCAAGCAGCAATTTTTCTGCAAAAGGGTCGCCAACCTGGACAGTCGGCCGTTGCGACTGACTGTCGTCTGTGAAAACGTCGGAGGCCATGACCGCCCCCTTGATTCCGTCACGGCCGGTCTTGGAACCGACATAGACCACCGAATTTCCGATCCCCGCCGCCGCCGAATAGAAGATCTTATCCGAATCGGCCAATCCTACGGTCATCGCGTTGACCAGGATGTTGCCGTTATAGGCGCGATGGAAATTAGTCTCGCCGCCAACGGTCGGCACGCCCATGCAGTTGCCGTAATCGCCGATCCCGGCCACGACACCCGCTACCAGATGACGTGTCTTGGGGTGGCTGGGGTCGCCGAAGCGCAGCGCGTTCATATTGGCGATCGGGCGCGCGCCCATAGTGAATACATCGCGCATGATGCCGCCCACACCGGTCGCTGCCCCCTGATAAGGCTCAATGAAGGACGGATGGTTGTGGCTTTCCATTTTGAAAACCAGCGCCTGCCCCCGGCCGATGTCGACAACCCCCGCATTCTCGCCGGGGCCGCAGATGACCCGAGGGCCTTCCGTCGGCAATTTTCTCAGCCAGTTCTTTGACGATTTGTAGGAGCAATGCTCCGACCACATCGCGCCGAATATGCCGATTTCCGTCAGCGTCGGCTGACGGCCGACGATTGTCAGCATGCGTTCGTATTCGGCCGGCGATAGTCCATGTTCCTTTGCCAGCGCCAATGCTTTTTCGTCTTGGGGAACGGTGCTCATGCCGCCAACGCCTCTGCCAGACCGGCAAACATTTTGACCCCATCAGTTCCGCCATGGGCTGGATCCGTCGCATCTTCAGGATGAGGCATCAGCCCAAGGATGCGGCCGGCGGGGTCAGTGACACCGGCGATATTGTTCATGGATCCGTTCACTTCGCCGACATATCGGAAGGCAACTTGCCCCTGACCTTCGACTCGCTTCAGCGTTTCTGCATCGGCTACATAATTGCCGTCGCCATGCGCGACCGGGACGGTGATCACATCGCCGTTGCGGTACTTTTTGGTGAATATCGTATCGGTGCGCTCGACCGACAATTCGACGCGCTTGCAGATAAATTTCAGGCTGGCATTGCGCAGCAGCGCACCTGGCAGCAATCCGGTTTCGACGAGAATCTGAAAGCCGTTGCAGATGCCCAAAATAGGCACGCCCTTGGCGGCACGGGCCTTAACTTCGCGCATTATCGGTGATTGCGCCGCCATGGCGCCACACCGCAGATAATCACCATAGGAAAAGCCACCGGGCAGTACGATCAGATCGACGTCGGGAAATTCCGTCTCTCGATGCCAGATGTGGAGCGGTTCGCGGCCTGTGGCGCGCTTCAAGGCGACGGCCGCGTCGCGCTCGCGATTCGAACCGGGAAAAACGATGATCGCGGATTGCATCGGCTGTGGTGTTCCGGGCTGCGGGACTCGGGTTCGCACGGCTCTGCCGGCATCTGAAAGCTAGTGATGGAGAGGCACAGAGTCTAGGCCAACCGTGAAGATCAGACGTGCGTATAGAGCGCGGCAGTGCGTGACATCACAGAGCGGAGTGGTAGCATCTGCGGCCCGAAACACGGTGAGTTCGTTATGACCGACCATGACCATCCGATCGATTGGAAAGCGCACGGTGTCAAAGTGATACCCGGTGACAGTCTGGACCCGAATACCGCGCAAACACCGGGAATGGAGCGGGCGGCCGCAATCAATTTCGCACGGGTCGGCGCCCAAAAAATCTGGGCGGGTACCGTCAAAATACACGCCAACGCGAAAACCGGCGCTCATCACCATGGCGCCTTGGAGAGTGTGATCTATATCTTGCGCGGAAGGGCAAGAATGCGTTGGGGCGAGCATCTGGAATATACGGCAGAGGCCGGGGCGGGGGATTTCATCTTCGTACCACCCTACGTACCTCATCAGGAAATCAATGCCTCGACCGACGAACCGCTGGAATGCGTTTTGGTCCGCAGCGACAATGAGGCCGTCGTGGTCAATTTGGATATCGAGGCGGTAGAGCGCCCCGAGGCGGTGGCTTGGGTCGATCCGATTCACAAAGCAGGTGCATGACAGAGCGCAATGTCAAAAGGCCGTCTGCCCGCAATCCTTCTCGCCTAACGCGCCATTGCAGCCGTCGGTGCGCCATTCTGCTTGAAGACTATCCCGTCCTTCATGACGAACTGTACCTTCTCGAATTCCGACACGTCTCTCATGGGGTCTCCGGCGACGGCCACTATGTCTGCATATCGTCCGGGCTGAATAGAGCCGATTCGGTCTGATGCGCCGATCAATTCCGCGGCATTGCGGGTAGCGGCGAATAGAGCGTCGACCGGCGGCATGGTCGCCTTGGTCAGCAAGATGAACTCACGTGCGTGATCTCCTTCGCCAATATCCGTGCCGAGGGCGATCTTGACCCCGGCCTTAAGCGCATTCGGGAAATTTTGAATCGGCTTCAGATCGTTCTCCAGTTCCTTATCTGCAGTTCCAGGGGGCAACCGGTCGGGGTGGTCCTTGGCAGCCTGATAGAAGACGTCATAGACAGTCAAAGTCGGCACCAGATAGGTGCCGTGCTGTTTCATCAACTGATAGGCTTCGGCGTCGGCGAACGATCCATGTTCCACTGAATCGATTCCAGCCGCGATAGCATGTTTGATCGCGTCGGCTGGATATATATGGGCCGCGACTTTCAGCCCGAGAACGTGGGCCGTGTCGACCACAGATTTCATTTCGTCGTCGGTCATCAACATGCGGTGCGGATCGTCGCCCACCGAGGCGATCCCGCCCGACGGCATCATTTTGATCAGGTCCGCGCCGCGTCGCTTATGTTCGCGCACCCGCAGACGTCCCATCTCCGGCGTATCGACGATACCGTTGTCCCAACCTGGATGGCTGAAGCCGGCATCGAAGCCGTTCGCTTGGTCACCGTGCCCGCCGGTCGGCCCCAATGGCTCCAACGATACCCACAAACGCGGCCCGGGCAGAGTATGGGCGGCAAAGGCATTGCGCAGAGATACTGTTTCGTCGCCGCCCCCGACATCGCGTGCACTGGTAAAGCCTTGCAGCAGCATTTCTCTGCCGAATTTCGCCCCGTCCAATGCTTTGTCGATCGCGTTGTGGGTCACGCGATATTCAACCTCATTCTCGCCCCCGGGACTGCGCTGGGAGATGTGAATATGACAGTCGATGAAGCCAGGCAGCACCGTATCATGTGTTAGATCAATGATCTCGGCGCCGGTTGGCGTTATATAACCGCCCTGGATTCCTGTGATTTTGTCGTTCTCGATCAGGATCGACATTTCGTGCTGTGGCGATGCTGTAACGCCGTCGAAAAGCGTGCCGGCTTGCACAACAATCGTCTTGGCTGTCACCGTGCCGGCAAGAGCAAAAGCGGACACGGCTACTATGAGCGGAAGTCTTCGCGGCATTCCTGCTTTCCTGCGTTGGTCGAATTTGAGGAGAATGCGCGCATTTTGCTGTCACTTAAACGCATCTTGTGCGTCGTCGATAATTATGTGCCCAGAACCCGGTCGGAATGTGGCAAGGTCTCTTCGTGCGCTACGGGGACGTTATGACGAGTCTGCGCGAAGCGGAGCATGTGTCGCGGCGATTATTTATGGTTGGAGGCGCCGGTGCGGCTCTGACCACCGTAGCGGGCTGTTCTTGGTTCGAGCCGCCGCCACCCGTGATCAGCTATCTGGACCCTTCGTCGATAGACAGCGTCAATAGTGGCACCAATCTCGCTGCCTTTCGTCGCGGATTGGCTGAGCAGGGCTTTGTTGAAGGCGATAATGTAACAATCGAATATCGCTACGCGAATGGGGACGCCGATCGTCTGTCGGAGTTGGCCAAGGAGGCGATCGCCGCAAATCCTGCCGTTCTTGTCGTCGACACTTCGGCTGCGGCGCACGTTGTGCAGGCGCTAACGCGAACCATGCCTATCGTATTTTGCCAAGTAAACGATGCCGTCGAGAGTGGCGAGGTGGCAAATCCGGAACGACCGGAGGCGAATGTAACGGGTATTGCCGACGTAAACGATCTCAGTCCAAAACGGTTGCGCTTGCTGAATGCCTTGGTACCTCCAACCGCGAAAATTGGCTATTTGAGCAACCCCAACCGCCGCTCGTACGAGCGCGAACTGCACGAGATTCAGGATGAAGCGGAGCGGCTGAAGCGCCGGTTGGTCGTATTGCGGGCAGGCAACGACACCGAACTGGCGGGTGCTTATGCAAAACTATCCGGTTCGGGCGTGGGAGGGGTTGTCGTAGGTTCTATGCGCGGCCTGCGAGGGCACCCCGAAAAGCTCGTCGCTTTGATTGCACGACGGAACATTCCAGCCATTTACTATAACCGCGATTTCGTCGGTGTCGGTGGGCTAATGAGTTATGGACCGGCCTTCAGTGAAATCTATCGGATGGCCGGAGTTTACGCGGGCCGCCTATTGAAAGGCGCTCGACCCGCCGACCTGCCTGTACTGAATCCTCACTCGGTGGAACTGGTCATCAATATGAAGGCTGCTCATGTACTCGGACTGATAATGCCGCCGGAAATTCTGGCCGAAGCGACCGAGGTGATCGGATAAGTCTTCGCCCCGATAGGGACTTTCGATAGAAGTACGGCAAGCGCGGACTTCGATAAGTATCGCAGCAAGATTATTCCAGTTCGCAACGCATGACAGCCCTAAACCTCCCCACGGATAATTCCGGGGGGTTCTGAAAGGATTTTTGGAGTTTTCCTCCTGACTTTGCCTGCTCTCTGCGGCTCTCCCGGGTGGACACTGTCCACAAGTACGCCGTCCGCAGCCTTGCCGACAGCGTCGCGACCTAGCCTGCAAGGACGGAATCGTTCCGCATGACCTCAGCTCAATCTGCGCAACCGCTCATTTGGATCATCGTCGCCACGAGCTTCGGATTCGTCGTGTCACAGCTCGACGTCACGATCGTCAATGTCGCCCTGCCCAGCATGGGCCAAAGCTTGAAGGCTTCAGTTGCCGGATTGCAGTGGGTCGTCGATGCCTATGCGCTGATGTTCGCTTCGCTGCTTTTGTCCGCCGGTGCAGTCGGTGACCGGTTAGGGGCAAAACGAGTTTATCTAGCCGGTTTCGCAGTTTTTGCGATCGCTTCGCTGTGCTGCGGTTTGGCTCCGAACGCCATCCTGCTTGTCGTGGCGCGCGGAATGCAGGGGCTTGGGGCTGCAGCATTGGTTCCGCCGTCGCTGGCCCTGTTGTCCCATGCTTGCGGAGACCATGCGAAAATTCGTGCCCGGGCGATTGGATTGTGGACAGCAGCCGGTGGAATATCGATCGCCGCAGGTCCGGTCGCGGGCGGATTTTTGATCGGTTGGCTCGGTTGGCGGAGCATTTTCTTGGTCAATCTGCCACTGGTCATGATCGGCATCGCTATGACCGTCCGCTTTGTGCCTGAAACGCCGCGCAATAGTCACGGCAGGCATTTGGACCTGTCGGGCCAGGCATTGGCTATTGCCGCGTTGATCGGGCTCTCCGGTGCGATCATCGAGGTCGGGCCGCGCGGATTGGGCGACTGGCTCGTGATAGCAGGCTTTGCGCTTGGCGTTGTAAGCGCCTTGGCGTTCTTGGTGGTCGAGGCAGGCAGCCGCAATCCAATGCTGCCGCTATGGTTTTTCCACAGTCTGACCTTCAGCGCGACCGTTGCAGTCGGCACGCTGGTTAATCTTTCCTTTTACGGAACGATCTTCGTCCTCAGCCTTTATCTGCAACAGGCGCGGGGTTATTCGGTCATCGTCGCCGGCTTGGCATTTCTTCCGCTAACAGCGACTTTCATCCTATCCAACATTGCTGCCGGAGCCTTGGTGGGCAAATTTGGTTCGCGCCTGCCGATGGCGGCCGGCTTTCTTGTCGCCGCTCTGGGCTATTTCCTGCTTCTCGGACTGGATAGCGACACGTCTTATTGGCAGATGGTTCCGGGATTCTTGCTGATCCCGTTCGGTATGGGAACGGGTGTGCCGGCTATGACTGCGGCGCTGCTCTCAAGTGTCGAACGCCAATATTCCGGAACTGCATCCGGTGTTCTGAACACCGCCCGGCAGGCCGGGGGCGCTGTCGGTGTCGCGGGATTTGGCGCGATGGTCGGACGCAACCATGAGGCAATCATCTCCGGTCTCCATGGTGCGGTCTCAATTTCCAGTGCGCTTCTGGTGGCAGCTGCGCTGCTGTCCCTATTGGGTGTAAGGCGGAGCTGAGCCGAATTACATCGGCTTGTCGCCCGGTTGGCATGGTCCGGTCCGGTGGCCATCGACGCTCATGACCATTTCGTTCGGAATGCCGCGAATGGCCGGCATGCCCTCCAAATGTACATGGTTGTCGCTGTGAAAGGCGGCGTCGCCGGTTGGCGTGATCATCGAGTGTACGGTCACTTGTATGCTCTGCATCTGACAAACGGCATCGACGATGGCCATGCCCGCCGTGATATTCACGGATTTTTGGCTGCAATTTTTCATATTCTTATTGGCCAAATCGGCGACCGACTTATCGCCTGCGTAACAGCCGCGTTGTGTGGTCTTTGGCATCAGACCTCCCGCCATCGTCAATTCCCACTCGCCCGACTGCCGCATCATTGTGCGCAGGTCTCCGGCCCGAGCATCGACGCCGGACAATCCGATCAGACTGGTACACAGGAAGGCGAGGGTTCGAAACATTTAGCTTCTCCGGATTGAGCGATCGATCGGATGTGGTCTGAACTTATAAGCCTATAGCGGCAGAAATTCGGCACTCAGGCTGAGCGCGCATCCAGCGTCAGCGTCAGGCAAAACGCCGAGCCGCCGCTGCGGGCAAAGCTCCCGAGATTCACGCGATGGACTATATAGCCGCGCTCGTTCAATTGACCTTCGAGCGCGGTGCTGCAACTGCCGAATACGACGTCATTGGGCGTGATCGGAAAGGCGTTGGCGGCGAGCTTCAACGCGTCTGCTTCCGGCACCTCAATCAAGTCCTTGCCGAAATGCTTTTGCAAGAGAGAACGCCCGTCGGCATCAAAAGCCGCGGGGAAATGAAGAGCTTCGCCGCCTGGCAGCACGCAAAGACAGGTATCCAGGTGATAGAAGCGAGGATCGACAAGCTTGAGCGGGTGAACAGGCTTACCATAGGTTCGGGCGATCACCGCGCTGGCCTGGAGGCTCGAGCGCGGGCCGTATCCGGTCCAGAACGACTGGCGCGTCAGGTCCCAGATTGCATCCCCCGCGCCTTCGAAGAAGACGCCTTCGGGCATCGTGATGATCCGCTGCACCGCATACTGGCGGCGAAGGCGCTGGAAGAACGCCATGTTTTCCTGCTCTTCCCCCTGCCGTTCGGGGAAGCGAAAGCGGGCGAGCAATACGATGCCGTCGAGCACGACCGCGGAGTTTGCGGTGAACACCAGATCGGGTAGGCCGGCCTTGGGCCGTTGCACCTCCACGCTCGCCCCCAGTTTTTCGTAGAGGGCCTTCATCTCCCGCCAGCCGGCTTTGGCGTCGCCGGCCAGCTGGGCTGCGTCATGCTGCCAGGCGGCGGGGTCCATCCACGGATTGATGACGTAATCGATAGAGAAGAAGTCAGGCGGAGACATGGCAACGCGCATCGGCGAATCATCCCAAAATCGGTATGCTTCGCGCAAGACTGGCTTATGCGGTCGGCAATGTCACGGCAGGTAGTCCCCGTCAGTGCGCTGGTGTCGGTACGCGCGCGGGCGGAATATTGGGCAACAGCAGGATCGACGGCAGGCTGAGCGCCAGAAGGATGCCCAGCGTCATGAAGGCATCAGAATAAGACATAACCAGGGCTTCCCGATGCATCTGGCCGGCAACCGCCGCAACCGCCTGCATCGGTGCCGTGACCGCGTCCCCGGTGCGCGCCGCCAGCATCGCCGCCATTTGCCCGATCTTGTCGGCGGTCGTTACCGAATTGGCGCTGATTCCATCGTTGATCGCTGCGAAATGTACCTGTTCGCGGGTCTGCGTAATGGTCGACAGCATTGCGATACCGATCGAGCCGCCGAGATTGCGGCAGATATTGGAGAGGCTTGCCGCATCGGCGGAATCGCGCAGCGATAGGCCGGCCATTGCGAGCTGGAACAGCGGCATCGCAAACAGCGGAAAGGCGACAGCGCGGATGACCTGAGGCAGGATCAGTTCGCCTCTCCCGACATCGTGAGTCAGGTCGGCATTGAGGAAACAGGAGAGAGAGAACAGCACGATGCCCGTCCCGACGAGCGTGCGCGGCGGCACGGATTTCAGCAGGAACGGCATCAGGGGGAATACCGCAAGCTGTGGCAGGCCGCTCCACATGACGACCCCGCCGATCTGCTGGGTGCTGAATCGCGGGACTTCGGCAAGATAAACCGGGATGAGGAACAGCGAGCCATAGCTGACCGCGCCAACCATCGTCGACAGTAGGTTTGAAAAGCCCACCGCGGGCTGGGCGAATAGGCGCAGATTGATAAAAGGTTTCGCGCTGGTAAATTCGATGATCAGGAAAAAGATCAGCGATACCGCCGAAACGACAGCCAGTGTCGAGATCATCGGCGATCCGAACCATTCGTGCCGCTGTCCTTCTTCGAGCACCACCGTCATCGCGCCGAGCCCGACCGCCATAGTGCCGATTCCCCACCAGTCGCCCCCGACGAGGTCCGTTAACCGCATCGGTCCCTTGTCCAGCGCGTAAAGCTGCAGCGCGACTGCGAGCAATCCCGGCACGACATTCAGATAGAAAAGATAATGCCAGGAGAAATTCTCGGTCAGCCAGCCGCCCAGCGAGGGCCCGATCGCCGGGGCGAAGGTCGCCGATACACCGAACAACGACATGCCTATCGCCTGTTGATGTGGCGGCAGGTGGCGGCGGATGACCAGAAGTCCGGTCGGGATCAGGACGC
>Ga0182030_10004238_pt1 | contig 30593 bp, 31 predicted proteins | sample 812S3MmetaG_FD_121299 | JGI IMG/M metagenome (GOLD analysis project Ga0182030, IMG submission 121299) | Permafrost microbial communities from Stordalen Mire, Sweden - 812S3M metaG (Illumina Assembly) | ecosystem: Environmental > Terrestrial > Soil > Wetlands > Permafrost | place: Sweden...
AGGTAAAATTGAAGAACATCACAAACGAAACAAGACATTAGGTGAATATCAGGCGAACTGCTATGGCAAATTCAATTTTGAATCTGATCAACTCAAAACTACATATGGCGATGAAGGCGGTGGTTCAAGATTTTTCTATGTTGCAAAGGCAAGTCCCAAGGAAAAGAATTTAGGATTACAGAAACCCGCGTCAAAAGGCGATAAAGCAAAAGAAATCCTCGACAATAATCATCCGACAGTGAAGCCGGTAAACCTAATGACCTACCTATGTAGATTGGTGACACCACCAGGCGGCACTGTTCTTGATCCTTACATGGGCAGTGGATCAATTGGCATCGCAGCTTTGTTAGAAGGGTTCGATTTTATAGGAATGGAACTTGAAGAAAATTATTTTAAGATTGCTGAAGCTCGTATTGCCGACTTTGAAGAATACCGTGATATATTGAAAGACAACCCAGAAATGAGTGCCATGGCAGCGTAGTCCATTCGGAGCAAATGAATCGGAGGTATATCCACGGCATTTATAACATAGAAAAACCGGTAAGCAATACTTACCGGTTTTTCTATGTTACAACGGCTTTCAATTGATTTAATAAAAGGACTATGCGCGTGTATATGTAATACACCCTCTATTATACCATACCCCAAAATTTTCTATTTTGCTTAATTTTTCAAAATCAATTTTATTTTTAAACAAGCAGGTTTTCATAGAAGGATTGTTTATTGTTTTTTGAAATTCAGAAAAAAAATCGGGAAATCCCAGTTAAATAAACAATCTATAATCAGGTGGATTTTTTATCGTTGCAATATCCCTGTTTGCCTAATGAATTATTATCTAGAGAATACGGTTAAAGTGTGCACTGCTGCACTATTGCTTAACTATCTTATACACTCTCCCGTTATTGATTTTCATGAAGTACATGCCGGATTGTAGTTCCTGAACATCAACATTAATAGACTTTTCGTTAAAGCTGTTTGAATATACTACTTGACCTAAAATGTTTTGAATAGTAACATTGGAAACTGTAATGTCGGAAGTTATATTGATTACCCCTTGTGCCGGATTTGGGCTGATAGTTATTTTCGAGGGGAATGATATGCTTTGAATGCCGCTAGCACCTGCGGTAGTATCTACTGCATTAATCCGTGCCATTTTATTTCGAGAGACACCATTGTAGTTTGTAAAGGTGCCCGATACTAATATTTTCCCATCTGGCTGCAACTGCACTTGATTCACATTACTATCAAACCCAGTACCTGTAATAAAGGAAGTATCAATACTGGCATCGCTATTCAATCGAGCAATGCGATTATGTAAAACACTGTTGTATGTTATGAAGTTTCCACCAACGATTACCTTACCATCTGATTGTAGTGCAAGTGAATTTACTGGCAAGTTAAACCCTGTACCAACGCTAAATGTACCATCCTGGCTGCGGTCAGTATTTACTCTCGTAATATAGTTTCGCGAAACACCATCATAAGTAGTAAAAGCGCCGCCTAAAATTATATGACCATCCGGCTGTAGAACTGCTGCATTGACTGGGTTATTGCTACCAGTTGACAAGTTGAAAGTGCCATCAAGTGTGCCGTTAATGTTCATTCTATTAATGTTCTGAGAGCCACCTGCAAAAATGATTTTCCCGTCTGATTGCTGTGCCAATGGGAACCAGTATGAGTTGCAAAGAAAACTGATGTCTTTAACGCCCGTTAATCCAGAACAGCGAAAAATATCTCTAAACGATGCATACCCGTAATTCCCAGTTACGTCACTCGGCAATTGCTTTACATTTGCGATGATACTCCCATCTGATTGTTGAAAAACCTGTTGCAGTCCTCCATTGCCGGTTGACGTATCTCCCAGCATTGGAAAATATGTGCCACCTGAATACAAGTAGTCGTCTAACTCGATCCATATCCCAGCAAGCGGTACACGCGCAGAGGTTGAAACCATATTAGTATCAGCGGCCCTATTGCCCTGAATAAATGTCGTATCGAGAGAGCCATCACTATTTAGTCTTGCTATGCCGCCCCCACAGTATGAGCTATTGTACCTATAAAAATTGCCAGCTACAACAATTTTTCCGCTTGGCTGTATTACTAATGAATTCACTTGCCCCACAATCCCGAAACCGGAGCCGACAACAAATGTCGCGTCTAAACTTCCATCGCTGTTTAGCCTGGCAATATAGTTTCTTGAAATACCGTTGAAATGCGTGAAATTTCCGCCAACAATTATTTTGCCATCCGGCTGCAGGGCAAAAGTTGTGATAGTTGAATCAAAGCCAAGTCCAACATTGAACGTTGTGTCCAGTGAACCAGCCTGTGCGAAAGTCGCGTAAGAATATGCGGCAAACAAAGCGAGTAATAAAAATCTCTTTACCATAGATTTGTTATTTAATGTCATTCCTACTCATAGGCTTTTCGGAAACCGCCCGTTTAAATGGTTGCTGCTCCAGTTTTCGATACAAGAATTGTTAAAAGATAAGGGGGCTAAAATAATGATTATACCTGTATAATCAAAATATTTACCATGCCACTGTACTATGGCTCTCAAATAAAGAGCTATGGAAATTGCGGAGATTTCACCCATTGAACAGTATGTAATTGATAAGGTACGAGCAATGCGAAAAGAACAAAATCTTTCGCAAAGAGATTTGGCTTATCAGCTTGATATAGACCAAAGTTTTCTTGCGGCAGTCGAAAGTCCAAAGGGCCGGGCAAAATATAACCTCAATCACCTTAATGAACTTGCTAAAATCTTTAAATGTGCACCGGGTGATTTTCTGCCACCGCAGCCGCTGTAGGATGAAGAATCAAACGCGATGATTTACGATCGTCATTTTTTCGCTTTTGTAAGGAAATATTAAAACGATTGGAAGAGTGGATGAAGGAAAAAACTTAATAGAATTGCCACACCCCAACCGCTTTATTTATGGGATGTTGCGTATTACTAACGCAATTTAAATATTATTACCGTTGCTGTCGTTGTGGTTTGAAGTTGCCCAAGCCAGCAAATTGAGAAAATCTTTCATCTCAGCCACTTTGGTTTCAAGATCCTCTTCAAAAATGTGGCTACACTTGCTGCCGTCCGCTTCGGTGATGAATATGATTTTCGCAATTGCAATGTAAACTATACCGGAAGAGAAGCTATTATCAGGATTGCAAAAAATTACCTGCCTCTTGAACAATTTAATAAGAGAACGATCAGGCTCAATTCGTATTATCCGTTCTACAAACGCGATTTCCTCGGCTGAATACCCAAGACCAAGTGCTTTATCGGTATCAAACTCAACCCCTATTTCAACAGGATAGAGGATAGCCAATAATAATTCTCTGATTCTCTGTAAACTCATCTCTTCCATAAGGCAAATGCTTTTACCTTATATATTAGAAACCGAAGAAAGTTTTTAAAAACTTGAGAATTATTTCACAGGTCTAGGGCATTATTTTCGCCGGACATGGCGAATGGCTATGGTTCTTAAAAATTACACGCAAGCTTAAATAATTTTTGACTTTCTCCACACGTTCATGTAAAGGAAATTTACAATGCAATTTGCGTGCTGAAATTTCAAAGAATAGCACAGATGATATAAGTGTACTAAAAAGCATTTTGACTTGCTAGGATCAACCCAAAACGCTAAAAAAATGCGTTTTAGAGTTCAATCAACACGCTTTCAAATGACACAAAACTAATTTTCGGCATATGACTGCTGCAAGAGTATTGTATGAGAATTAGCCAACAAGCCAAAATAACCTCTGAGAAAACAAATTTTTGGGTCATTAAAACCACTTCATTTTTGGCATTTGCATTTGCACCGCAATAAAAAACACCTGAATTTCTTGGTTTAATTTTTCACGAAACCCGCCGAATGGTTTTTAAGACTATGGTTAAGGTGAAAAAACGTGGCGATTTTACAGTTTTCACCAAAATGTACATTCACAAATGATAAATTGGCGGGAATTTCACGGTTATTTTTGATGGAATAACCATTTTATCATTTTGGAACGCAGAGTTTCCGGTTTTAACCAGCCCAAATTGAGAGAAATCTCCAAAAGTTGCGATTTTTAAACCTGTTAAACAGGCTAATTTTGTGAAATCAGCGAAAAACTACGCCAATCGTCATAACATACCGAACCTTAATCAATATCACCTATAAAAAGCGGCCCGGTTTTGTTTTGGCTTATGTGAAATTTCTGCCTCCGTGAAAAATCTCACCCTGAATAGCCATATTGCGCGGTTCTCCTCTATAGTTCGCGTGATTTTCATCTTTTTCGTCTCCACTCGATAGCGTTTGTAAAAATCAACTTTTCGTTTCTGTAATTTAAGATTTCTGAACTTAGTACGCATATGAGCAAATATCATCAAAGACTATTTTGAAATTATCACCACGACAAGTAAATTAAATGAAGGAGCCCTATTTGTTTTCGATAGGGAAAGAGTCAAATCTGCTGTGTAACCTGAAGCCTACTTAAATCAAATCCTTTTTCTTTCAACTTTGAAAGAATCTGCCGATAAAAGGTATCATTCATTTTTGGTGTCCTTGAAAGTATCCATAAATACTTCTTGTTGGGATGGCTTACTACTGCATAACTATAGTCGTCCGCTAAATCGATAATCCAGTATTTTGCCCGAAAAGGCCAGAAAAATTGTACTTTCAGCTTTGCATTGCCAGAGTTCTTTTCAACAAATGCTTTCCCTTTAATATAAGATTGCTTGCCGTTCACACTGCCTCTGTTACATCTGTTCTCTACGATCAGGTAACCGTCCGGGCTTAGGGTATATTCCGCTGTTGTGCAATGACATCCCTTCTGAAAACGTTGCGGATATGAAGCAATCTCGTACCATTTACCAGAATACCTGTTAACATCTACACTTGAGACAGTTTGAAGTGTTTGGGATTTTGACGTGCTTGCGGACATAATAAATATTATAACTGTGAAGTATAAATTGATGATTCGTAAGTAATTATTTTTGAGGTGCATCCGTTTTAAATAAATCCCGTTTGACAAAGAAATATTTTACAAATCTAAAGACAATTCTCGCATTGGATTGCCGTGATAACTGCTTACCATTAACGTTATTTCTTATCATCCTTTTTACAAGAAACTTTGCAGGAACATCTGGATAATCACCAAGGATATTGTATATCTTTTGCACTTCTGACTTGTTATAGATGCTTCCAGAGGACGCTTCTACAAAGTCTGTTACCATCATGCCGGGCTGTAGCGTTCCTACAATGATACCCGTACCGTTTAGTTCATTTGCAAAGGCTTTACTAAAATGGGCAATGGCACGTTTTGAAGTGCCATATAAATTTAAGCCAGCCCTGGTCATACCCGAACTTCCAAATCCAACAGTATTGTATATCTTCCCAAAGCCCTGTTTGATCATGCCATTTACAGCAACCTGAGTACCATAAAATGTACCCGAGAGGTTGGTGTCAAATATAGTTTTTACTTCCTCAACAGATGATTCCCATATTTTATCGGCTTTTTGAGCAATACCTGCGTTATTTATCCAAATGTCTATCCCGCCCCATTTTTTGAAAACAACATCCCATAAATTTTTCAAATCGTCCGGGCTTTTTATGTCACATAAAACGGTTATTACGTTTTCCTTATCCTCTGGTAATGAATCCATGGCTTTTCTGAGATTCTCTTCATTATTGCTCGAAAAAGCCACTTTATAACCTTGACGTAGAAATTCCTTACCCATCTCAAAACCAAAACCTTTACTGCTGCCTGTTATTACTACAGTTTTCATCATAGAATTTATGTAAATAAAGGAGGAGCCTTATGGTATTCGATATTTTACAAAATTGTCGATAGTCTTAAAATTACTCAATGCTATGCTTCAAAAATCTTCTTTCCTGCAATCAGCCATCAATATCACACGTGTGCTATTTTTAATTTTGCAATCAGTTCCTCTGATACATCATCAGAAGAAATACCGTAACCATTTACCAACAATCCTTTCACACCATACTTTGATGAAGAGATCGCATACAATATGGATTCATCGTCAGGGTTTGATTCACCTTCAAACCGATACACCTTATCAATCTCAAAGTCATCAGGCGATAGTATAGTTTGCGTTTGATGACATATCAAACGATCCTGACGTATGTTAAAGTCAAGGATATAGCCCTGCTTTTTTAAGCCATTAATTGTTTCTGATAATGTACCATAGCTTTCGTTCATGAGGTGCTATTTAGTTTGAAATTATTCCAGTATTTACGCTTCAACAATCATCTTACCTATATTTTCACCATCAAATAAGCCAATGAATGCGGCAGGCAACTGATCGAAACCATGAACAATAGTTTCCTTAAACGTCAATTTATTTTCTTCTACCCATTTCGTTAAATGTAGAATACCTTCCGGAAAACGGCTTTGGTAATTACCCACAATAAAGCCTTGCATCAATGCGCTTCTTGTAAGCAGCATTGGTTGTAGTCTTGGCCCCATAGGTATTTCAGTGCTATTGTATAAGGATATTTGACCGCACAAAGCAATTCGTGCATGAAAATTAATATTAGCTATAACAGCATCAGAAATTTCACCACCAACGTTGTCGAAATAAATATCTACACCATTGGGACATAGATCAGCAATAGCTTTTTTAATATCAGGAATGGTCTTATAATTAATAGTTTCATCAAAACCGACCTCTTTTAATAATTTCATCTTTTCATCAGACCCAGCTATACCTACTACACGGCAACCTTGCAGTTTAGCTATCTGCCCTGCTACCATCCCTACGGCACCGGCAGCCCCGGATACTACTACCGTTTCTTTGACCTGGGGTTTACCAATATCCATTAATCCAAAAAAAGCTGCAAGACCTGTCATACCAAGTATGCCCAAATAGTAACTCAATGGCGCAATAGCCGCATCAATTTTTCGCAGCCCCTTTCCTGAAGAAATAAACTGTTCACGCCACGGTAACAATCCCACAACTATATCGCCCGATTTAAAATTCGCAGATTTGCTTTCTGATACCTTAGCTACGATACTACCTTCAATAGGCTGATCTAATTGAAACGGCGGCGAGTACGATTTAGCATCGTTCATTCGTCCCCGCATATACGGGTCAACTGAATAAAACAAGCCTTTTAATAGTACCTCACCTTCCTGAAGTTCTGGTAACTCTATATTTTCAAATCTAAAATTAGTGGTCATAGGTGTTCCCTTGGGTCTTGAAGCAAGTACAATTTGTTTTGTTATCATTTTTTCTTTTTAAATAACTTTTAGCAACATCTCTATATTTAATGATGAGACAAAATTCAGAGTATTTACACGATCTAGTGTTACATTATTTAGTATATTAATTACGTCCTTCATACATTTTAAGGCGGCTTATTATATGTGAATCAAACAAACCGCAAGTAAATTTGGGGCAATGTTGACAGTTATAAACTCTTTTGAGCAAAAAGTATTCTGTTTTTAATATTGATAACATAATAAAAGTAACAAACCTTGAAATACTGCGTGACCTGTAGAATAAATAGCGGATAGTGTTGTTTCGCAACAAGTGTTTTTTTTTAGCTATTTAGCACTATTTCACTGATACCTGATTTAGTATGTAGTTGTTCCACAATTGCAAGCAAGCTCGTTTTACCAGTTTCATTTTCAAAAGTTAATTTCATTTGGTAAACATCATCATGTTCTGCTTTGTTCAAAACCACCTCGTCAATTTGTAGGCCTTTGTCTTTAATAATGTACTCAATCTCTGTCAGGCTGATTTGTTTTGTATGAATAGTTAGTAAAATGGTTTTGAGTTGTCCGTTTTTAAAGATGCGCCTTTCAAGTTGTTTAATAACGACAAGAATCAATAAAATAATAGTTGTGGCTAATATCCCCGCAAAATACATCCCTCCGCCAATAGCAAGCCCAATGGCAGCTACGCTCCATAACCCCGCTGCCGTTGTTAACCCCCGCACTACTTGTTGTCGAAAAAAGAAAATCGCACCGGCACCAAGAAAACCTATCCCGCTTACCACTTGAGCCGCCATACGAGAAGGGTCAAGCACTACATCGGGATGGCCTAGTATATCGTCAAATCCAAATGCTGACACAATCATTATAAGCGTTGAACCAACACATACAAGCATGTGGGTTCGCAACCCTGCCGGTTCTTCCTTGCGTTGCCTGTTCCAACCCACCAAACTGCCAAGTATTGAGGCGGCAAACAGCCGTAACGCTATCTGTCCAATAGATAATGTATGCATACCCATCTATTTATTGTTTTCTGATAGTACAATACAGCGTCTGATACGTAGCAAAGACGCCTATAGTAAAGTGCTTAATAAAGACAAACGCCTTAATGTCTCCGACATTTTTTTATTCGTTTGTTCGCCGCTATTTATTATTGCATATAATATATGTTGAAGCATTTCGGTAAATGCTTCAACATTATAAAATCATTTAAGGCCGGTTATAAAGCCAGCCTTAAATGCGCTATTGTACTTCGATCAACAAAAATCAAAATGGATCTGAAAGTTCACTGATACGGATAAGTTTTTTGTTTACAAACTCGTCAATACCTAATTCGGACAATTCACGGCCATAACCAGAACGTTTAGTCCCGCCAAATGGCAAGTCCGCCTGAGTCCATGTTGGATGATTAATATATACCATGCCTGTATCAATCTGATCAGCGACACGTTTGCCCCTTTCGATGTCCTTCGTAAAGACAGAGCCTCCTAAGCCAAATGGCGAATCATTGGCTAGAACAATAGCCGCAGCTTCATCTTTTACGCGGTAAAAGGAAGCAACCGGGCCAAATAGCTCTTCGTGATAAGCAGCCATTCCAGGTTTGATATCCGTCAAAATAGTTGGTGACATAAAAGCACCTTCGTGATCAGGACGTTTGCCACCTAAAACTACTTTTGCACCGGCGTCTACAGTTCTTTTTACCTGGTCTGCTAATTGCACGGCCGCCGCTTCGCTGCTTAAAGGTCCTAACTGGGTGTCTTTATCCATTGGATCACCCATCTTAATTTTGGAAAGCTTATCGGTAAATTTCTTTAGAAATTCATCAGCAATTGATTCTACAGCAATAAAACGCTTAGATGCTACACAGCATTCGCCGTTATTATTCATTCTGCCAACAACGGCCCATTCCACTGTTTTGTCAATGTCGGCATCTTCAAGAATGATAAAGGCGTCACTGCCACCCAATTCCAGAACAGATTTCTTTAAACTTTTTCCAGCAGCGGTAGCTATACTTGCCCCTGCTGCCTCGCTTCCGGTAAGTGAAACACCTTTGATCCTTTCATCAGAAACCAACTCAGAAGCACGTTTGCCCGACATCAAAAGATTGGTATAAAGTCCGGCAGGTGCTTTTGCTTCTTTGAATATATCTTCAATTGCAATGGCACATTGAGGTACTATAGAAGCATGTTTAACTAATATCGTATTCCCAATCATAATGTTTGGTGCCGCAAAACGGGCTACCTGGTACCATGGGAAATTCCAGGGTTCTACACCTAACAGCACACCAATAGGGCTATGCCGGATAAACGCCTTTCCAAATTTTGGAGCGAGGTGTTTATCCGCAAGAAATTTAGCGCCATGTGTTGCATAATAATCAATGATATCTGCGCTGAGGTCAATTTCGCCCTCGGCCTGGGCAATGAGTTTTCCCATTTCCAGTGTTATCAGTTTTGCGAGTTCAGTTTTCTTCTTGCGCATCAGTTCTGCCACTTTGTGCAAAACTGTGGCACGTTCAGCATAAGTGCTTTTTCGCCAGCTATGAAACGTCTTTTCTGCCTGGCCTACGGCTGCATGGACTTCCTTATCTGTCATTTCTTCGAATGACTTCACGACCTTGTTTGTGGCCGGGTTAACTGTTTGGATTGACATAATTTTCAATTTTAAATTGTAATTGTAATGAACCGTTTTATTAAAGTGTTTTGATCTCGGTGATTAATTGTTGTAAAACTTCCTTAGCATCCCCGAAAAGCATAGATGTATTAGGTTCTGAAAAAAGTGGATTTTCAATGCCTGCATACCCAGGGCGCATACTGCGCTTATTTACGATTACCATTTTCGCTTTCCAGACTTCAAGTACTTTCATACCATAAATAGAACTGGTTGGATCATTTTCAGCAGAGGGATTTACTACGTCATTTGCTCCAAGTATAAGTACAACATCAGTTGTTGGGAATTGTTCGTTTGAAGGGTCTATTTCCAATAGCAGATCATAGGAAACATCTGCTTCGGCAAGAAGTACATTCATGTGTCCGGGCATACGCCCTGCTACCGGATGAATTGCATATTTTACATCCGCGCCTCTGTCTATGAGTAATTTTTCAAGTTCATGACACGTATGTTGCGCCTGGGCTACGGCTAATCCATAACCTGGCACAATGATGATCTTATGAGCATATGCCAGTATCATTGCCGCATCACTTGCAGATACTTCTTTGTACGCGCCCTGTTTTCCAGGAGCACTAGCTACTTTGCTTTTTCCGAATGAACCTATCAGGACATTCTTTAAAGAACGGTTCATTGCCTTGCACATTAGGACTGTAAGAATAGCCCCGGCGGATCCCACCAGAATACCACCGGTTAGCATAACCGGATTATTGTAAAGGAAACCCGCGCAAGCCGCTGCAACCCCTGTACAGGAGTTGAGCAAAGAAATGACTACCGGCATATCGGCACCCCCGATGGGTAGCACGAACATGACACCATAAAGAAAAGAAAGTGCGACAACAATATAAAAAATAAGGGCCGGTGTTGCGAAACATCCGCCAACGAGTAAGCCACCAAGAACCAGTACAGCAACAAGTATAACAAAATTGAAAATATGCTGGCCTGCAAATGTAACGTCCTTCATTTTGCCACTCAGTTTTGCATAAGCTATCATACTGCCTGCAAACGACACACTGCCTATGAATAAACCAGCTACTATAATAAGCAGGTGTAAAACAGGGTATCCTTCTGTTAAACGGCCAAATTCAACAACAGAGATAAGAGCGGCACATAGCCCACCCATACCATTGAAAATGCTCACCATCTCCGGCATGGCAGTCATCTTTACTTTACGTGCAGCAATAGTGCCAATAACGCCACCCACAACTAACCCAGTGGCAATATATCCGTAATTATGCAGGTGTTTACCCGCCGACTGGCTTAAAATCAATGTGGCGACAATGGCGATAAGCATCCCTGCGGCCGACACCAAATTGCCTTTCCGCGCGGTATCAGGGTGTGCCAGCATTTTGAGGCCGACTATAAATGAAACAGAACCAACGAGATAACAGACCGATAAAATATTTGTTTCCATGTTTGGATGTATTATTTGGCGGGTTGATTTTCTTTTTGAACGACAGGCTTCTTCTTCTTTTTAAACATTTCCAGCATCCTGTCAGTAACAACAAAACCTCCTACTACATTGAGTGTGCCAACAATCACGGCAATCATGCCTAATGTTATTGCCAGGTAATTATCATCAGCGGCATTACCCATGACTAAGATGGCACCTATGACAATTACCCCATGAATTGCATTGGCTCCGCTCATTAAAGGCGTATGTAAGACAGAGGGGACTTTTGAGATAACTTCTATTCCTAAAAAGATAGACAGGATAACAACATAAAACATTTCGAGGTTATTCTGAATGAAATTGAGTATCGTTTCCATGATTATGTTTTGGAGATTAGGAATGAGGAAATAACTTTTCCACCGGTAGTAATACAGGCGCCTTTTAAAATCTCGTCCTGCAAGTTGACTGTGAGAACACCGTCTTTATTGATAAGGAGTTTTAAAAAATTAGCAATATTCTTGCCGTATAATTTGCTGGCATCAGACGGTAATGAAGCCGCCAGATTGCTATTGCCAATAATTGTTACATTGCCTTCAAGTACAGTAGCGTTATCCTTAGTTGCTTCGGTGTTGCCACCTGTTGCAGCGGCAAGGTCTATGATAAGCGATCCGGGGCGCATAGTCGCTATCATTTCCTTTGTTATTAAAACCGGAGCTTTTTTACCAAATATCTGTGCGGTAGTAATAACGATATCTGCTTTTTTAATGCTCTCGGCAATTTTTGCTTTCTGCTTTTGTTGGAAGTCTGCACTCTGGTCCACGGCATATCCGCCGGCTTTGGAAGCATCGGTAGCCCCTTCTACCTCTATGAACTTTGCACCCAGGCTCATTACTTCTTCTTTGGCGGCAACACGGGTGTCAAACACCTCAACGACCGCACCCAGCCTCCGTGCTGTGGCTATGGCTTGCAGGCCGGCCACACCCGCGCCGAGTATCAGCATTTTAGCAGGCGGCACACTCCCAGCCGCTGTCATCAACATTGGGAAGTAGCGGGGATAGACAGATGCTGCCAATATCACTGCTTTATACCCGGCTATATTAGCCTGCGAGCTTAATACGTCCATGACCTGTGCCTTTGTGATACGCGGCAGCATATCCAGGCTAAAGACGGTGAGACCTTGTTTTGCCCAGGTATCCATTAACGCAGTATTATATAAAGGTTGATAAATACCTATCAGCACTTTATTCTTAAAGGAAGGCGTAATTTCATTTTGGTTGATGACTAGCAGAATGTCCGCACCGTTTATAATATCCTCTCTTGATTTTATAACTGCCCCGTTTTTCACGTAGTCGTCATCCAGGCTGTAAGCTTTCAGCCCCGCCCCGGCTTCTACCCAAATGGCAATGCCACTTTTAACAAGCGCAGCAACTTCCGCGGCAAGCATGGAAACCCTTGATTCAAAAGGCGGTTCTTTTAATATTCCAATAGTCATAATTATAAATTACTTTAAAGAAAACACGAATCAGGGTTTTGCTATCTCAAGTACAATGCGCCCGTTTATCTCCCCCTTTTTCATTTTATCCATTACTGAATTTATGTCTTCCAGTTTTGCCGTATGAACGGTTGTTTTAACCTTACCTTCAATCGCAAAAGCAATAGCTTCCTGCATGTCCTTTCTTGTGCCTACTATAGAACCAGTTATAGTTTGACCATTGACTACAGTTTCAAAAATGGATAGATCAAAAGTACCTGGAGGTAAGCCATTCAGTGAAAGCGTGCCTTTTCTTCTTAATGCTGAGAGTCCCTGCTTAAATGCAATGGGCGACGGAGCAGTAACCAGCACACCGTGCATACCCCCTGTTTCTTTTTTCAGAAAAACACCGGGATCCTGCTTTTTGGCATTAACAGTAAGATCAGCTCCTAAGCTTTTTGCCAACGCTAACTTGTCATCTGCTATATCTATGGCTGCGACATGTAAACCCATCGCCTTGGCATATTGCACAGCAAGATGCCCTAACCCCCCAATTCCGGAAACAGCGACCCACTCGCCGGCCTTAGTATTTGTTTGCTTTAATCCTTTGTAAACGGTAACACCTGCACATATGATTGGTGCCATTTCCAGGAAATCAATACCTGTGGGAAAATGCGCCACATATCCAGCATCAGCTACTACATATTCGGCATAACCTCCGTCAACGCTGTATCCTCCGTTCTGTTGGGCTTCACACAAAGTCTCCCAACCGGTTATACAATATTCGCAGTGGCCACATGCGCTGAATAACCATGGTACACCCACAATATCGCCTTCCTTTACATTTTTTACTTCGCGACCCAATGCAACTACATACCCCAGCGCCTCATGGCCCGGTATCAGTGGCAATTTGGGTTTTACCGGCCAGTCACCATCACAGGCGTGTACGTCCGTGTGGCATACGCCACATGTGATTACCTTCACAAGGATTTGATTAACTCCAGGTTCTTTTACGAGCACCTCTTCAATCTTCAATGGTTTGCCGAACTCATGCAGCACAGCGGCCTTCATTTTTTTAGGTAGCATGTTATATTGTGTTTATTTTTGTTAATTTTCCAATCTGTAAAGGCTATAGAAATCATAGCGCCCACAGTTCACCTTTATCATATTCAGGACAATCCTTTGCGCGTGCTATACTTATATCAAGTATTACTTCAGAAATATCCCATTTTATATCTTTTACTGTCTCAGTCGATATCATCAAACTTTTGCCTGATAACCAATTGCCGGTATCCACCACTATAAAGTATATATTCTAGTTGGCATCATCAATAAGAAAGTCTCCTATAGTACCAATTGTTCCATCGCTTGCTTTTACATGGTAGCCTACAACTTTTTCAATACTACGGAGGTCCAAATCGTCATTAGTTGTTTTGTTAGATATTTCGTCTTCTTTTTTCATTATTGCATCATTCATTGGCAACGGCATGCCTCCTGCAAAAAACCCTCCACGCCAATTGTTCTCAAGAGCATATTGCTCATGCAATTTTATTTCCTGCTGGCGGTATACAGGTAATTTTGTATCAATATCCGGGCTATTCTTTATTTGTTCTCTATTAAGGTTGGTTGGAAATGTTTCATTTTTGCAATCGGGAATCAGAAGCGCATCGGGTGAAATAAGAACCTTCCTGCCATTCAGCCAACCGCCAGATTCAACAACTAAGTAGCGTACCGTCCAGCTATGATCCTCCTCAAAATAGAAATCCTTAACTGTACCAATATCGCCATCGGTAGCCCCTATAGTGAAACCAATTAAACTCTTAATGCTACGCTTCATGTTCTCAATTTATAGCTGGTAATTGTGTATCAATTCTAATCACACCATTAGCATTTACAGACGATTTTGTATTTGCAATTCGTTTTCAAGTATCTTCTTCTTCGACTGATATTCGTCGTTTGTGATTTCCCCTGAAGCAAACCGCTGCCGCAATATATCAAGAGGACTTTCCTTCCTTCTTCGCTGTCCGGGAATATCATATGGTATTGCGAATATCCATATAAGCAGTATTATCCAAAGGAACCACCATATCGGATTCATTCCCCAATAATAATTTTCGTAAAACATAATTTTTGGTTTTAATTATTAGCAATAATTTTTAGTTTCTCTCATTGTTTGAATAGCAATCGCCGTTTTAACTGGTAAATGCAACCAGTGTAATCAGAGATACTTTTATAGGTTCATATTTTTGTCTGAGTTTTATCCATTACTTCAATCTCCATTTTACACATCGATATGTCCTGGCGTATAAGGCCGAATAAACTCATATAGATGTTAGATATCCACACAAGAGAAAATCCGCCAATTATATAGCCTCTCCAGTCCTCCATAACCAACTTGTAACCAGTTAAAAAAAGAACGACAATCGTTACGTAATGGCTAAAACAATATTCGCATGTAAACAGGTAAAAGAATTTCCGTTCCAATAGTGTTTTGCCGTTCAGACTTCTCTTAATACAATATTCCCTTGGCTCTCTGAATACCTCTTCATGGGTAACTGTCCATGAAATGCAAGCAATAGGTATTGCCAATAAAAAAAGGTAAGGAGTTTGCATGTATATTGTCATATGTGCGTTATAAAAACTATTGTGCTAAATAGCCGCCATCTATTTCCATAGCAGTACCGTTCATAAATGAGCTATCATCACAAGCGAGGAAGATAAAACCATCTGCAATTTCCGAATCTTTACCCAGGCGTTTCATAGGGTGCAGGTCAATGATATGTTGTTGTACATCTGAATGGTTGGTAATACCAACGCTGGGAAGCATCGGAGTATCAATAAAGCCAGGGCAAATTGCGTTGACCCGTATGCCTGCGGTAGCATATTCCATTGCGGCTGTTTGTGTAAGACCTATTACTCCATGCTTTGCGGCAACATAATGCGATAAAGTAGCAAATCCAACTTTTCCCAGTATTGACGACATATTGACGACAACCCCTTTCTTCTGCTTGGCCATTTGAGCTAGCTCATGCTTCATGCCATTGAATACACCGGTTAGGTTCACGTTGATTACTCTCAGCCACTGCTGCTCGGTCATATCGCCAATTTTATTTGCTTCGCCTGCGATACCAGCATTATTAAGTGCCACATCCAGCGCGCCAAATGTGCTAACTACTTTTTCCACAGCCGCTTGTACCTGGACAAAAACCGACACATCACACTCTATAAAAATGGCTTTGGAATTTTCCTTTTTTATTTCTTCCATTGCCTTTTCAGTGGTAGCCGATTTCATATCTGCTATAGCTATGTTAGCACCTTGTTTTGCTGCGGCAATTGCACATGCCTTGCCAATTCCAGACAATCCGCCTGTAATAAACACAGTTTTATTTTCGAGCTTTTTCATTTTAATTAATTTTAGTTTAGTTATTTATTTATTTGTGCATTGGAAATAGTGAAACGGACTATTACATGATCATCCTAAATATGCCCTAAGCATCCATGTCGTTTTTTCATGCTGTTTCATCAGACCCGTTAGAAAATCAGTTGTACCGAGATCCTTGTACTTGTCAGAAACAGGAACAAGGTCGTTGCGTATAATTCTGATAATGGTTTCATGGTCAGTAAGTAACGACTGAATTATTTGCTTTTGGTTCCCAAAATCATCGTCATTTTCCAGCATGTGCGTAACGCTCAGAAAATTCTTAAGCGAACCAAGCGCAAAATGCCCAAGTGAGCGTACTCGTTCTGCAATATCATCCACCATTATATCTAATGCTTCATATTGGCTTAGGAAAAAAGTATGCAGTTCCATAAAGGCAGATCCCTGAATATTCCAGTGGGCGTTTTTTGTCTTTGTATAAAGGACGTATTCATCCGCTAATAGATTGTTGAGCAGAGTGGCTACTTCTTTTAAATGGTCGTCTGATATTTCAATATTTGGTTTCATTATGCTACTTTCTATTTAATCGGGAATAATAAAATGTTTGTAATTGAAAAAGGCGGGAGTTTTATACCCCCACCTTTTTCGAAAATTAATCGGCTAATGCATAGTCATACTCCACTACTATATCATTTGCTACCATCTCCACACCGGGTGCGTTCCAGGCTATTCGGCCAGCTTCTTCTTTCTGATACCACGAGTCCACAGTGCCGGATAATGTAACCCTGGAACCGCTAACTTTTACTTCTATATCATTGTCGCTGATCGACCAGTTTCTTTCCAGGGCACTTTCTATATCGCTCTTTTCGATAGCGTCCTCTGAATCGGATTTTATTTTGATGTTGTTTGAAACACCTTTTACGCCGTTAAGATTGCTCACTGCATTTTTCGCAGCTTCCCTTTGAAAGTTCCAGGGTAATTCACCGTCAAGGGTCACCCATCCATTTTCAACTTTCACTTTTACTTTGTCATTCGGTACTTCAAAATTCCATTTTAAAGCACTTATTATTTCCTTGGCAATGTCGCCATCGCTGGTTGTACCCCAGCTACTGTAGTTGATTTCAATTTTTTCAACCACAGCCTTAACGCCAGCAACATTTTTTGCGGCATCTTCTGCCTGCGACTTTTTTGAGTAGTTGTCAACGCTACCCGTTAAGGTAACTACACCATCTTTAACTGTAACGCCAATCTCTGCTGCATTCAATAATGGCTCCCATTTGATCGCATTCTGAACATCATTCTGTAATTCTGCATTAGTTTTCATCTTATTTTCCATTTAGCTGTAACTGAATTATTACATTGCAAAGGTCATTTCATTCAAAAGAACAAGTGTTACACGTCAATGTAAATTGTTTACACGTTTCACACATTAGTGAATATAAATCGACAAGTGTATGGGGCAATATAAAAGGCTAACTCACAATTATGAGATAGCCTCCACTTTTTGTACAATACAGAATGTAAGGACTATTGCTATTATTTTTACTTTTATTTTATTGAATTTGAAGCACAACCGGCACTTTGAAATTAGGATAATCGGTATAGCCCTTTTCATCAGCTGAATAGAATAAATCAGTTTTAAGATTTTGAGATAATTCTTGATTGTGTTCCATTCTTTCCACCAGATCAGGATTATTGATAAATGGGCGACCAAAAGCAATAAGATCGCACAAACCACTGTCAAGATCAGCTTCTGCGCTTTCTTTGTCGTAACCACCGCATATGATAATGGTATTCTTAAAATTCTTGCGGATAAGCTTTTTAATTTCAACAGGCACTATAGGCGCGCCCATCGCAGAATGGTCAACAAGGTGGATATAGGCAATACCTAATTTATTGAGTTCTTTTGAGAGGTAATCATAAGTCGCATCAATCTCCGGGTAATTTGGCATATCACCCGCTACACCATAAGGAGACAAACGAATACCAGTTCTCCCTTTCCCGATAGCTGCTGCGACCGCTGTTGCCACTTCTATCACAAACCGGCAACGATTTTCAATACTGCCGTCATACTTGTCGTTTCGCACATTAGTTGCTGGCGATAAGAACTCTTCGAGCAAATAGCCATTTGCACCATGAAGTTCCACACCATCAAAACCTGCCTCAATAGCATTTTTTGCTGCTGTAACATACTCAGCATGGGTCGACACAATATCTTCAGCAGTCATTTCTTTGGGAGTAGGATAGTACTGCATTCCTTTGGCATCCGTCCACATCTGGCCCGCTGCTCTTATGGCGGAAGGCGCTTCTATTTGCGTACCCTTCGGCATGTTTAAGACGTGGCTTATCCTTCCGGTATGCATTAGCTGTATAATTATCTTTCCACCTCTTTGATGCACAGCCGATGTTACCTTTTTCCAGCCGAGTGTTTGTGCTTCGTTAAAAATGCCCGGAATACGCGCATAGCCCAGGCCATTTGGAGAAGGTGACGTGCCTTCAGTGATTATTAAACCAGCCGTAGCACGTTGTTGATAATATCTTGCCATTAATTCATTCGGGATATTTCCAATGGCCCGGCACCGTGTCATGGGAGCCATAACAATACGATTTCTCATTTCTATCACACCGACTTTTATCGAGTTGAATAACTTGTATTTTTTCATTTTGCCGGCTTTTTTAAGGATTAATTTCGATGAAATATAAACGTTAAAGGAACTACGTATCTCAAAGTGTTCTAGGCTATCTTATTGTTATTAAAAAATGGAGGATACACTTCAAAAGATCAATCGGCATAGTTATTAACGATGATCAATTCATTTTCTACCGTATTAACACCAGGAGTATTCCAGGCCGTTCTTTCCGCTTCGTCTTTCGCATAATAGGAGTCGACCCGGCCCTTCAGTTTTACGTTTTTGTCTGAAACACTAACCTCGACATCTTCGTTGTTGAAATAGACATTGCGTTTAAGAGCCGCCTCAATATCTTTTTGCTCAATTATATCAACTTCAGATCTTATCCTGATATTGTTGGAAACTCCTGTTACGCCAAGAAGATTCTTAACCGCCTTTTTTGCTGCCTCTTTCTGATAATTCCATCCCAACTCTCCCTCCAGTGTCACCCATCCATTTTCTACCTCTACCTTTATTTTCTCTTTAGGAACCTGTGTGTTCCATTTAAAGGCATTTAGTATTTCAGAGGCTATGTCGCCATCATCTTTTTTTGCCCAATAACTTCCATACTCAACTTGAATCTTTTCGACCAATGCAGTTACTCCTGCAACCCTTTTAGCTGCATTTTCCGCTTCTATTTTCTTAGCGTAGCTATCTACTGTACCAGCCAGTGTTACGACACCATCTTTAGCCGTAACCCCAATTTCCGCAGCATCCATTAATGCCTCCCATTTGATTGCATTTTCTACATCGTATTGTAACCCTTCGTTTGTTTTCATTTTATCTGAATTTGAATTGTGAATCCATCTCAAAGTTGAGCACATTTTTATCTGTAACTATTACACTTACCTTTCAATAAGTTGCATCATTCACACTTTTACCTGAACGAATATTCTTTACTGGCTTTCTTTATCTCAATCATAACTACATAAATAGATGCACTGATCACCGAAGCAAAAAAGCACCAGACTGAAACGAGATAATTGTCATAAAATATCATGGTAACTATATAGGAGATAAACGTTGTTAAACCTAAGAGCCATATTCTTTTAATATGCGAGAAAAACGGTGGCGCAACGGTTACAATAACATAAAGGGCGCCAATATAATTTCTGAATGCTGCCGGGAAATCTTGCTCATAAGAAACATGATAACCTATGATCTTTGCCTGAACATGATACGACAACATGCAATAAGCAAGATAACAGGATACGAGTATTCCAACTCCTACCAACGCTTTTTGAATTTTTTTCCGGGTTGCTTCTTGCTCAAGAAGTAATATTGCCACGGGCACCCAGATGGGCCAGACGATCTGCGCAAAGAATAAAAAGAAGTGGGTAATTACGTGCTGAAGTGTTGCATAGGCTGGATTTGGGAGAATTACCCATAATACGCCTTCAGAAAATTGCTGAACAGCAAAGATCAATGGAGTGCTGGCGAAAATAATCTGTGACGGGTGCCACACCTTTTTTATAGAGGCTACGCCGATTGCAGAAAGAACAATACCGGCTCCAAAACTTGCAGTGGCTGAAAAACACATTGTTCTTTGGGAATAGATTAATAAGTAAACAAATGCAGTAAAGCTGTGGCTATTTTTTGTCTTTAGCGTTTATTGTCCATTCAATTGCCTGCAAGCACATAGCATAAACTAAAGCTTCATGCTCCGGGGCGTGCGAAATAGCATCAGCGATTTGTTTCTTTTCTAAATCAGTGCCTACGTTTATAGGGACAGATACGGCTAACGCAGTATCTTTTTCATCCTTTTCCTTGATCAACTCATAGCCTTCCTGCAATGCAAACTTTGTACCGCTGCTTTTTTCAATTGTATGCACCATTTTATTTAGCCGGTTAAGAAGTAGTGCGCTAAATACCTGCTTATGCACCGGGCCTTCATTATCAATCTCATAAATGGCTTCATTCCGCTCATTTGCGCCGGGTATCATAAGGTCAATCAATTCAACAGGAGCGCCTATCAATCTAACCCCTGCACCCTCGGGGGAATGCATTACATTTTCTTTTGGCATTGTATATATTTGAGTAATGAATGAATTTTCATAACAAAGCAAAGGTGGGCAGGATTAAGCCGATACAGGTACACAAACTCGGAAATTAGTTACATCATTCACACATTTTTCGAAAACGCATGCGGTACTTAGCTCTATAATAAATCATAAAAATGCATCTCATTCATATCTTAGTGCATCGATAGGATTAAGATTTGAAGCCTTTCTTGCAGGATACCAACCGAAGAAAATGCCAATAAAGGTGCAAACGGCAAACGAGATAATAATGGAGGATGCCGTAACTACTGTGCTCCACCCGGCAAGCCAGGTAATTAATTTGCAAACTATCAGGCCGATGATAATGCCCCCTGTACCTGCCACCAAGCTTATAGCCAGCGCTTCTATCAAAAGCTGCCACAATACATCAGTCGAAGTTGCACCAATGGCCAGGCGGGTCCCGATTTCACGGGTGCGCTCTGTAACCGATACAAACATAATGTTCATAATACCGATACCGCCTACCAATAGTGAAATGCCTGCTACACTTGCTAACAATAAAGTAAGCAGTTTACTAACGCTTTGTGCCGCAGCCATTATATCGGCAAGCGTCCTCACAAGAAAATCATCCGGTTCCCCGGTTGAAAGATGATGGCTGGTGCGCATGCAATATTTAATCTCACTCACTGCTTTGGGTATCTGATCCGCACTTTTGGCCGAAATGAATATCACGTTAATATAAAGAGACTGCACCATGCGGTCCTGAACTGTTGTATATGGTGCAATAATAACATCATCCTGATCATTACCTGATGCGCTTTGTCCTCTTTCGTTTTGAATGCCAATAATTTTTAAAGGAATATTTCCGTCAATAATAGTTTTTCCAATGGGGTTTTCTCCATCGGGAAACAGGTTTTCCTGAACAGTTTTACCAATAATACACACCTTACTGATATTTCGCAGATCCTCATCAGTAAATACGGTACCTGTTGCAGCCCAAATGCCCCTAAGCGCGAAATATTCAGGGAGCACACCGGTTGTTCTTGTGTTCCAATTGTTGGCGCGGTATTTTACCTGCTGGGCAATAAAAACCATGGCAGAACAATACTTTGTTGCACTGCTATATCTTTTAATCATTGTAACATCTTTATATTTCAGCGTCAGGCCTCCCTGACCCATTTTAACCCCATTTACCGTGTGAGGACTTGGCGCCACAATGATCATGTTACTTCCTAAGCTGTTCATACGTGCAGTAATGTCAGCCTCCGAACCTTTACCAATTGATTCCATAATGATAACTGCGGCCACGCCAATAATTATACCCAACATGGTTAGCAAGGTGCGCATTCCGTTTTTCATCAATGCGTTGAAAGCTGTTATAAATAGGTTGAATATGTTCATTTTGCAGCCCCTGGCTCTTTTAATTCGGGTAATTTCAATCGTTCTTGTGCGGCATTCTTGGGGGTCTGGTTGATATCATCTGAAATTATGTTACCATCCTTAAAAACTACTTTCCGTTTTGCAAAATCAGAAATGTCAGGTTCATGGGTCACAATAACTACCGTAGTGCCTTTTTCATTTAATCCCTGAAAAATTGCCATGATGTCAAAACTGGTGCGCGTGTCAAGGTTACCGGTTGGTTCATCGGCAAAAATTATTTTCGGGTTATTGATAATCGCCCGTGCAATAGCCACGCGTTGTTGCTGCCCACCGCTCAGTTCATTGGTTTTATTGTATATTTTTTCTTCGAGACCTACCTGTTTCAAGGCGGCAATAACCATATCCCGCCGCTGACTGCGGCCGAATTTATAACCATAGTATAAGAGAGGCAACTCAACATTTTCATAAGAAGTTGTACGGGGCAGTAAATTGTAAGATTGAAAAACAAAGCCAAAATAATCGCGCCGTAACAGGGCTAATTCAGTATTACTTTTCGCTGTAGTATCAATGCCATTAAAAAAATATTGCCCCTTGCTGGGCCTGTCAAGACAACCCAGCATATTCATAAAAGTTGACTTACCTGAGCCTGATGCACCCATAATTGCTACTAGTTCTTTAGGCAATACGGTTAAATTAATTCCTCGCAATGCACTAAATGGTGTCCCGCCCGTAATAAAGGTTCTCCACACATCTTTAACCTCTATAATGGATTTTGTATCGTTTTCCATTTTATTGTTTACTTTTTTTGTACCGGTGCCGGTGCAGTTTTGGGTTGGGTGGTTACGGGTAACAAACCCTTTCCTTTCTTCACCTGTCCTTTTATAATACCGGTAACAATATGCATCCCCGGGTATATATCTGCTCCTGTTATTTCCACCATAATACCGTCATCCAGAATCCTTTTTACAGTGTCGCAGTACATCCGGGTTCCATGGCGGTCCATACACCTGTTGTTTGCTACATGAGCCGAACTTGAATCACAAAGTATCCATATGGTTTGTTTATTATGGTCAGCAGATGGCACTGTCGTATCGCTTGCTTCCGGATTGAATAAAAGTGCAGTCATGGGTACGACCATTACATTTTTGTGTTCAGCTACTTTTATAGTCAGAGTAGCGGTCATACCGGGCATCAGGCTTAAATCCTCGTTGAACAGGTTGATCATTACGCTATAAGTAACTACATTTTGGTTCAATACCGGTTGCTGCCTTATCTGGAATAGTTTTCCGGTATAAACCCTGTCAGGAAACGTCTCTACAGTAAAAGTTACGTCCTGCCCCACCTTTAACCAGCCTACATCGGCCTCATCAATATTGGCGGATATCTGCATAATGTGTGGGTCGTTGCCAATAGAGAATAACGTAGGAGTGGCAAAACTTGATGCTACCGTTTGCCCAACGGTTACTGCCCGGTTAATTACGATTCCTTTAATCGGCGCCCTGATAGTTGCATAACTCAAATTGATCTTTGCCCTTTTCAGATCAGCAACGGCACCCTGCTGAACGCTGAGCGCTGCATCATAACTTGCCTCCTGAACATCATAGTCACTTTTGTCAACTGCCTTTTTTGCGAGCAATACCTTATAACGGTCAAATTCCAGTTTCTGTTGCAGATACGCGGTCTTTGCCTTGTACAATGCGGCTACTGCGTCTGTAACTTGAGTTTCAAGTGTTACAGTATCAATCATCGCTATAACCTCACCGGGCTTAACGGTATCGTTAAAGTCAACATATACGGCTGAAATAATACCTGAAACCTGGGTGCCTACAGCAATAACCAACGAATCATTAAGGTTGCCGGTGCTGGTGATCCCGTATATAATATCACCAAGTTTCAATTCGATGGAAGAGTAGTGGACTTCATTGGCGTTGACATGCTTCCAGATGAAATAACCACAGAGACCGCCCGCAATTAATACCGCCAAAACCACTATCAATATTATTTTTCTAGTGTGTTTCTTTTTCCCTGGCTTACTACCCGTGGTAAGGGGTTGATCAGTTTTTGCTTGATCAAGCTTTGTTTGATCGGGTTTTGTTTGATCGGGTTTTGGCTGATCGGGGGGTATTTTTTGATCGGGTTTTGTTATTTCATCTGCCATAAAAATACTTCTTAAAATGTAATAGGGATACCTTGATAATAATCCATGATTTGGGTGTTGAACAATAAACCATACTTTGCCTGCAATTGATCTGATTCTGCCTTGATATAAGCATTTAGTTGTACTATCAGGTCGCTGGCTATCATTTTGCCCTGCTTGTATTTTATCACTGCAACGTCATACGCAGCTTTGTTAGCATCTACTTCCTCATTGGCCGCCGAATATTGTGCTTCTGAGTTGAGAACGTTTGTGTAAATCTGCTCAATCGTTTTCCGAAGATTTACTTTAATCACTTCTTCACTTAGAACAGCGTTACCCAAATTGACTCGTTGCTTCTTTACATTATTACCCACTTGCAGATAGTTCAGTATAGGAATTGCAAGCGTTAACGAGAGAGTCCCGTTGATGTTTTGAGAAAGCTGATTTCCAAAAGGGTATTTACTCTCAGTAATAGTTTGTTGCGGCAAATTGCTCACTACGATCTCGGTAGGATTGCTTTGAACGTATCCAATGGTTTGCAAATTATTAGAGGTAGTAGTACTGGATTGTACCCCTTCACTGGAATAATCAGTCTGAATATTGCCATTTAGCATCAGATGCGGGTAATAAGCACCTCTGGCTACACGCAAGGCATATTGCTGGCTTTCGGTTTTTAGTGCGTATGATTTAATGATGGGTTGAAACGAAAGACTTTGGGCATAAACATTGACAATCGCGTCGGGTATACTTTCTTTGGGAACTAATGATGTGCTATAATCAATTTCGAAAGAATCAGTTACCGCAAGGTTTATCAATTGTTGCAGGCTTACCTTGGATAATTTCCACAGGCTGATATCATTTACCAGTGTATATTTATCAGTGCTTAGTTGCGACTTTATCTGCAAAACATCACTTTCAGTTTTCTTGCCTACAAATTCCATATCCAATGTTGTTTGTAATTGCACACTGTCGGCTGAAACTTGGCGTTTGGAGATATTTAGAGCCTCATGGGTGTATAATACCTGCAAAAAACCATTGATGATACCAATAGTTAAATTGAACTTTGCATCCGCAAGATCATATTTGGAAGACTGGTATGTCAAATCGTTTTGTTTGATAGTATTAAGTAGTTGAAGTCCGTTGAAAAGGTTTTGTGATAAACTGATGCCCCCGCTTGTGCTCCATATGGTTCCGTTTTCATATAGCCCGGTAACGGGGTTTACCGTTCGTCCCAGGTCCAGGTATTGGCCTAGGCTGCCGTTGATTGCAGGCAAAAGATTGTTTTTACTTTGTTTAACAGCAATACGGTTTAGCTCAATGGTATTAACCGACTGCTGAATAGTCAGACTATTTATTATTGCACTGTCAATACATTGTCTAAGCGTCCACTGTACTTTTTGGGCGGAGCCATCCGTGGTGGCAAGGATGATGCATGTGAGTAATAGGGATATCCGGAAAAGTTCGTACATAGTATAAATGATTTTATTTTACACTAGGCATCATCAGATTAATCAATTCTACGGGAGTTCCTATCGATTTAACTCTCTCGCCCTTTGAGTGGTGCTTTGCATTATTATGTGGCATGTATTTACTTTGAGTTATGAATGAATTTTCATAACAAAGCAAAGGTGGGCAGGATTAAGCCGATACAGGTACACAAACTCGGAAATTAGTTACATCATTCACACATTGCGGCAATGCTATTATATCGCTTTAGCAGCCGATCATAATTATGACTTAATTTATGAAGTAATGACTTAATCAAACTGCCCCGTATATAATTCATAATATCTCCCCTTCTGTTTCAACAAGGCTGTATGATTTCCCCGCTCTATGATTTCTCCATGCTCCAGCACTATAATTTCATCAGCATTGCGGACAGTTGATAAACGATGAGCAATAACAAAACTGGTACGGCCTTTCATTAACTGGTCTATCCCTTTTTGTATTATTTGTTCTGTACGGGTATCAATAGAACTCGTTGCTTCATCCAGGATCAGGATAGATGGTCTGGCTACCGTTGCCCTGGCAATATTGAGTAATTGTCGTTGCCCTTGGCTCAAATTCCCACCATCATTTTCCAATATGGTTTGATAGCCTTTTGGTAATCGTTTAATAAATGAATCAGCACCGGAAAGTGTAGCTGCGGCGATTACGTCTTCATCCGTAGCTTCAAGCAGCCCGTAACGGATATTTTCCATAACAGTAGCTGTAAAAAGGTGTGTATCTTGCAAAACGATTGCCAGAGACTGCCGTAAACTACTTCGCTGCACTTTTTTTATATCAATTCGATCTATTGAAATACTACCTGATTGAATATCATAGAATCGCGGAAGTAAATTCATAATGGTTGTTTTACCTGCACCAGTAGAGCCAACAAAGGCTATTTTTTGCCCGGCTTTCGCATGAAGTGAAATGTCTTTCAAAATAATTTTATCAGTATCATAGCCAAATGTTACGGAATTGAACTGCACATCTCCTTTTATATCAGCTAAGGCGACCGCATCTGCGGCATCAGGTATTTCAGGTATTTCATCCATGATCTGAAAAATGCGCTCTGCCCCTGCCAATGCAGACTGTATGCTGTTATATTGGCTGGATATTTCATTCACTGGTCGCCCAAACTGCCGGGAATACTGTAGAAAAGCCGCAAGGCCGCCAAGGTCAAGTCCATTTAATATGGCTAATAAACCACCCAATGTTGCCGTTAGCGCAAAATTGATAGTATTTAGATTTTGAATAACAGGCATCATAACACCTGAGTATAGTAGCGCTTTTGTAGCCTTATCTCTTAGATCATTGTTTAGTGTTTCGAACTGCATTGTGGCACTTTCTTCATAACAGAAAACTTTTACCACTTTTTGCCCGGTAATCATTTCTTCCACGTAGCCATTCATTGTTCCGAGAGCCACCTGCTGTGTTGTAAAGAAATTTTTACTTTTTTTAATGATTCGCCCGGCCACCCAAAGCATCAGCGGCACAACAAATAGGGTAACTAAAGTAAGCAGCGGACTTATATAGATCATTAAAATGAATATGCCTACTAATGTTATTGTACTCGTAAACAATTGCAGAACGCTTGTATTTAATGAATCGCTTACATTATCTATATCATTCGTGAAACGGCTCATTAAGTCTCCATGACTGTTGCTATCAAAGAATTTTATTGGCAGAGACTGTAGTTTACTGAACAGATCAGCGCGAATAATATTTACTGTTTTTTGCGCAACTACAATCATGAGACGGTTTTGCCAGATAAAAGCTACAGAACCCATAATATAGACACTCAATAGCAGAAAGATCATTTTGACTAATCCCGGTATATTGTGCGGGATAATGTATTTATTAATAATAGGCCGCAAAAGATAAGAGCCAGCCAATGTGGCGCCAGTGTTGATGAGCAGCAACAAAAGGACAATTAAAAGCAGCATTTTTTGACGGCTGAGATATTTCCATAAGCGAACAATAACTTGCATGGAATTTTTTGGCTTTTCCACTGAAATCCCGCTACGCCTTCCGGGAAGACCAACTGGGGTTAACTTGGTATTTGTTGGTCCGCTCATAAAGCAGGTGCATCTTTAAGCTCTTGCGAATAGTAAATTTCCTTGTAAACAGGGTTGTTTTTTATCAGTTCCTCATGTGTTCCTCTGCCGATAATTTCACCATTATCAAGCAAAATGATCTTTTGGGCCGATTGTATCGAGCTTATTCTTTGTGCTATAATAACAATGGTAGTATGTTGAAGATGCTGACTGAAGGATGTTCTGATTTTTGCTTCTGTAGCCATATCCACTGCACTGGTACTATCGTCCATAATCAAAATTGCAGGCTTCCTTAAAATAGCCCTTGCAATACAAAGCCGCTGTTTTTGCCCGCCGGAAATGTTCACCCCGCTTTGTCCCAAAACAGTTTCATATTGTTTGGGAAAGGACATAATGAAATCGTGGGCTTGAGCATCTTTAGCAGCAGCAACAATTTCTTCATCCGTAGCCTGAATATTGCCCCATTTCAGGTTTTGTTTGATAGTTCCCGAAAACAAATCATTTTGTTGAAGCACAAGGCTTATGCCTGTGCGAAGGTGCTGTAGTGTATAGTCGCGAACGTCCATATCATCTACCAGTACACGACCCTCTGTTACGTCATATAATCTTGGGATCAGTTCCACCAATGTAGTTTTAGCTGAACCTGTTGCGCCAATGATAGCAACAATTTCTCCGGGGCTAATAGTAAAACTGATATTTTTCAAGACATACTCAACGCTTTCCGAATGATATTTGAAAAAAACATTTTCAAACACCACTTTGCCTTGTTTAACAGGCAGGTTCTTTTCTATCGCAGCCCGAGAATCAAAGACATCCACATTTGCATTTAAAACCTCCAAAATACGTTCTGATGACGCTTCAGCCCTGGAAAAAGTCATTATAACCATCGAAAGCATCATTAACGACATCAATATCTGGGTGATATAAGTAACGAAAGACATTAGTTGTCCTACCTGAAATTCACCTGAAATTATTTTGTTTCCACCGAACCAGACAATCGCTACAATAGAAATATTCATTACAAGCTGCATTACAGGCATAATGAGTACCACCATAGAAGAAGCTTTTACAGCCATTTCCCGCAACTCATCATTGGAACGACCAAATTTTTTCTTCTCAAAGTCTTCCCGTACAAAAGATTTCACAACACGAACATTGACTAAATTTTCCTGAATTACTGCATTTACATTGTCTAATCTCTTTTGTACCTGCTCAAAAAAAGGAAGTCCACGGCGTAGTATTACATAAATACATACAGACAATACTGGTATGGCTACGGCAATTATTGTTGCAAGACTGGAATTAATGCGTATGGCAATAACAACAGCAAATAATAACATCAATGGAGCGCGAATCAATAAACGCAAGGACATCATGATTACTTCCTGGACAATATTTACATCATTGGTTAATCTTGTGACTAATGATGAAGAAGTGAATTTATCTAAATTAGAAAAGGAAAATTCCTGTATTTTAACAAATAGCCCCTTTCTTAGTTCGGCAGCAAATCCCACTGACGCATGGGAAGAGTAGTAAATATTGCCGACATTGGCAGCAATTGCGATCAATGATAAACCCACCATTATTCCACCTGTCTGAAGAATGTAGAACAGGTTTTTATTCATTACTCCATTGTCAACGATTTTTGACATCATCTCCGGTTGCACTATTTCGCAAAACACATCAATTATGACTAATGCGGGTGCGAGCAACACTGCCCTTCTATATTTGCTAAAAAAAACAAGGTATTTTTTCATCTCTCCAAAAAGACTTAGAAAGGCACAGCCATAAAACCCAAAGCTACCTTTATTTGCATAAAAGACATTGGCCTATTTATACCGTAATGTTCCCGAAAAATGGAATCCCTTCAATCTGTTTTATAAATTACTTTACCCCACTTTATTTTGTCCCAGATTCTTTCGTGAAAAAAATAGCCGACCGTAGTGTATATATTGCTTACTATCATAAAACCCAATGCCACTGTTATTTTTCCGGTAAACAGATAAATCGAAGTAAAGTCCAGAATCAAAATAACCACTCTATAACTGATCGTTTTTACAATCGATCTGCGAAGTGTTTCCGTTGGATGATGTGTTTTAGACAGGAGCTTTTCTATCATGGTTTGTAAGATTGTGATTCAGTGGATTGGGAGATCAGTTGGAGTGACCACCGGCAGAGAATTTATACTATCATTCGACAAACTATTCCCCGGTTGCTTTTTGACATTTACCACCTGAACCTTTGTCGGAGCCTTATTTATCGTAATAAACTTGTTCGCCATTATCAACACTATTGAAGACAAAAGCGCAATTATAGTTAGGCTAACACCTTTTGAATATCTCCTATTGCCCCTTTCGGTTACTATTTTATTTATAGTATAAGAATGAGCGTTTGCTTCTATTTCATAAAGCAATATTTCCTTATATGTTTTCTCCCGCAGATCTTTATATTTCGTCACGTTAAAAGCCTGGTCGAGCGGCTTCGTCCTGAAAATACTTAGCATTAAAAGTATGGACAAAATAAAAAACGCAATAGGAACTATAGATATAAATTGAACAACTTGAGAAGTACCGTCAAACCCACCTAAGAAAAAAGGTATAAACAAAGCGGTAGCCCCAATAATCGTACCTGCATAGGTGTGTTGTTGGCGGTATGAATCCACCTGCTTTTCTATGATCTCTTTAGAATTGACGGCAAGGAATTCCAAATTCTTTAGGTCTTCCATTGTATTTACTGA
>Ga0182030_10004239_pt1 | contig 30589 bp, 41 predicted proteins | sample 812S3MmetaG_FD_121299 | JGI IMG/M metagenome (GOLD analysis project Ga0182030, IMG submission 121299) | Permafrost microbial communities from Stordalen Mire, Sweden - 812S3M metaG (Illumina Assembly) | ecosystem: Environmental > Terrestrial > Soil > Wetlands > Permafrost | place: Sweden...
AATTAAAAAACATAAAAATTATATATCAATTTATATATGAGCATTAGATCGCGATTTTGTAGCAATTACTGATATAGCTTGAATAATGTGCAATGATTGCACGTTATTTTTTGTGTTTTTGTTTATTCTGGCTCAAAGCCAAGTTGAGCGATGAGATCTCGATATGCAGCCTCGATCATCCAGCTGCTCTCAAGATCTTCCGCGTCCTCTTCGAACGGACTCTTTTCTTCGGGATTCTCTTGTGCAAAGAATTCCGCTGCTGCCTCGGAGAAGCAAGGCCCAATGTCCTCAGCTTCGTTCTTGTCAGCTTGCCAAGCATCAACAAGAGTCTCGATGAGATCCAGTCCTTGAACAGTGATGGAACGCGCGAAAGCTGCCTTGTGACGATTGTACAAGGCAACGAGCTCCTCTTCGCCCTCCTCGTCAGTGATCATTTGCAAAAAGTGTTCTAAGAAATCGAATGACTGTTCTTGTGGCTCTTCCACCATCTTCTCCACTCCAAACAAATCAATTGCTTCTGCCATTGTAAAAGGTCTTCGAAAACACGCTTTGAAATTAAAAAGTAGAAAAATTATAAATCAATTTATAGATATGATTTATAGCTTACTTTTCATCAAAAGCAGGAATAACTTGATTGTTAATGGTATCAAATGCACTCCCATTAGGTAAAGATACAGTACGATATTCTTGACGAGATTTTAATCCTATCTTCCTAACGATTCTGTACGATGCGTTTTCCTCCCACATTTTAGAAGAGATTTCAGTTGCTTGATTTCGCAAAGGATGTTTAGGATTAACACTTCCAAAGAAATGTCCGTCACGTAATGTTCCTTGAAAGATCAAATCTTGTGTATCGATCATAGAGATTCTTTTCAGATTGAAATGTGTATGAATCCATAATATAAGATTAGCCCAAGGTGAATAGTCACATTTCTCTATTTTTGTCAAGCTTGCAATATTATTACAGAAACACAGATCACTTCCTCTCAACAACAAAAGACCTAGATAAGAATGAGAACTCTCAACAATTGTAGCAGTTTGATGATTGCTTAACACTGTCGGGAGATCCTCTTCTGTAATATCAGTTATCTCACTCAAACGAGTATACAATTGTCCTGGAAGACGAATCGAAAAATCTTTCCACGGATCACGTTTTCGTACAGTATAAGCTCTGTCTCCTTTATACTTACAACCACTATACAAAAATTGATTTGGATAGATTTCAACAATATCAGTTACTCTGAAGTAAGCACCATATGTGTATAAATCTTGATACCACTCCTTGTGTTGAAAAGGTTTAGATAGTTTATAGTGTTCTGGAAAATCTCTTTGCATAAGATAGCTCCATAGATCTGCTTTTTGTGACAAAACTGATAATACTTTGCATGTCTTGAAAATAGCACGAATATCTGGTGCTTCTGAATAAAAACATATCAACTTCCAAGCGAGATCCATTTACCTATTTATAAAGATACCTGAGTATCTTTATATATTCATATTCATCAATATAAATGAGTTCACATAATTTTCCTTTTAAGAACCAAATACAGTAATATGGACGTTCCTCGAGTAGATCCTTGGGTAGTCTTAGATAGAGCTCTCCCTATTGCCTATGAAGGTCGTGATGTTTATGACGTTCTTAGAGATGAGCTTCAAGACCATTTTTCTGTAGGTACTATTCAGATAGGAGGACGTCTATGTAACGAGAGACGCATGACATGCTATTTTACATTGGATAACAAAGCAGTAATGAGATATTCGGGTCGAGAGTTGACACCTATCCCTCCACCGAGAGGTTCCTATCTTCATATTCTTATGGTTATGGTGAATGATTCTGAGTTCAGAACACAACTCGCTAAAATGAATCCTCGCTTGAAGGATATACTTCCTCAATTTAATGCCGTGTTTTGTAACCATTATCGTAGGCCTGATCAGACTGATAAGCCTGATAGTCTCGGACCTCACTCAGATGACGAAACAGATCTAGCATCAGACGTCATTCTAAGCTTCACATATTGTGAGGAGAATGGCGAAAAAATATTCAAGTTCCATGAAAAGTTTGGGAGTACTAAGACTATTGCAGAGTTCGAATTGAAGAATGGATCTGTATTGGTTATGATGCCGGGATGTCAAAGATTGTGTAAACATTCAGTTTCAGATCGCATTACAAATCTGAACGGAAAGCGTATCACAGGCGCAAGAATTAACTTAACATTTAGATGTATTAAGACAAAATGATTAACAATATAGTGTGTTTTTACACACCATAAAATGGATGTCGAAGAAGTTAGATTGAAATGTGTCAAAGAAGCGGGTAAGTTACGCGTAAAAATCATCTCGCCTGGTTATAGTCACAATGCCAATACACAATTTCCGCGCAACATCAGAGTCGAAGGTCGAGAGTTTCTTGTCCCGAAAGATGAGGTGAAGTTTGTTAACACTAAGGGTAAGTTCTTTTATCGTGTCATGAAGAACATTCGCGTTGCAGGTGATAGCGTTGAGATTAACAATAAGCCTAACATCAAGGGTCTCAAAGTTTTCCGAGATGAAGAATGCACAGACTGTGCTATTTGCATGGTTGAAAATCTTGAACTTGTTGTGATGTATCCTTGTGGTCACTTATACACTTGTGCTGAATGCGGCAAAGGATGTAAAATATGTCCCATTTGTAGAGTTCCTGTGCAACAGATTGTTACTCAAGCTGAACTTCAATAATGAGATGAATCACATTCATCTCATTTTAACTTCAAAAATAGGTAGTTCTGCAGTCATACCATAGTATTCTAAGTGATCAAGTTTTGTATCATCTAGAAGTTCGTATCTTAACATAACTGTTCCTACTCTCAAATGTCTCAATGCTTTGTCATTTCCAGCTTTTGCAGCTTTTTCGATTTCTTCACGATTCAGATGACATGTGTAGTATTGATGAATATGTCTCATCAAGTCGAGATTAGTGAAATCATTATTGCTCTCATAGTGGTAAAGCCTTCCATCTAACATCAAAAGAATCTCTTTCATGAATATGAGTTTTTTAGGTTCCAATGTCGTATGAGGTATACATTCATTGACGTTCCAATTTGTTTCTTCTAACAATGATTTTGGAAACATTTATATAAACATGAATGAAAAAGAGAATGTCTGTTTCAATTGATATATTGTCTGTATAGACAATATATTTCGTATTAATTGCTTATGATATACAAAATAATGCAAGGAGTCCAAACAGCGATCATAAGTAGTATCATTCCAATACTTGCCAAAGCAACAAGATTAACTCCAAGATTTACAGTTGATGTTATTGCTTGTAGATATCCTGTAGGACAGCTCGCAACTGATGCAAATGCATATGTTTGGTAGTAATAGCTCAGTGAGGGAGAATTACAATGTGGTGAAACTTCGTAACTTTGAATTCCACAACTGAAGAGAATGTTTTGTGCTGCAGTACCTCCGTAAGCTTGATCGCATCGAAGATAAAACTCAATGACAGATAGTTCCGATTCGAGATTAGTCACATTGGCTACATTAACAATAGGATCATGATATACGAGTACAATATCATAAGCGAATACAATAGACATAACAAGACATGTAATGGAAGCTGCGAGTATCAACAACAATCCTGCTACAAGTAAACCAGTTCCGAATTTTTCACGCATTTTCTGAACCATTTTCAACAAGTTATATTTAGCGACAAAATGTTATATAATTCTTATTCTTTTTTCCAATACTAAATGCTGATTTTGATCATTCTCTTCATACTCTTTGAAAGTGAAGCTAAGAAGATGGATCATGCTATTCAACTTCCTGCACTTCTAAAGGCAGAGAACTTGAGGTTTCACGTTGAAGACAGCGATGAGTATGCCGAATTGTACATGCACATTGCCAATCTTATCCAAGGAAACCATGAATGGGCAGTTTGGCATCCTGAGGAAGTCAACAAAATGAAGAAAAATGCTTGGAATCATCGTTATATAATCGGAAATCCTCAAGGCAGATTCGGTGCGCAATCTGGTTACATCGATAGTTCTCTTTTTATGGGTGGTTTGAAGATCGATGTGGCGCCATTCAGGGTACGCGTGATCAAGAGAGTCGTGGCGGAATTGAGAGCAGCTGGTTACAACGTTTCATATACTTTGAGCAATGCGCCGGGATTTCCTAGGAGACCTCAATGGGTACCCTCTCCACCACTTCCGAATTCCTTCACTCTTTCTCAACTCAATGCTATGAACATGGATCCAAAACAGAAAGGACTTCTACTCAAAGCCATGCCTCCAAATGATAGTCCTTGGGGTGAAGAACAAACAATCACATATGAACAAATCCAAGTTCTCAATCTAACTCCAGAACTAAAGAAACATCTTCTACAGCAACTGTCTAGTGCTTCAAGTCCTCCTCAAACTCCGCCACCTATTGTTGACGTTGAATTAGATGAACGTCCTACTAATATCAAGATTACTTTGTGATTTCATTCAATGCTCTTCAAAGAGCACTGAATGTTATTAAGCTTCAAAATTGAGCTTGATAGGAATTGCAGGTTCTGGATTCTTAGGTTGAAATACATCCATAGAAGCATTCTTTCTAACAATATACATGTCTTTTTGATCAACATCATCAATGTTTTTACTTCTATTGTAGACTTTCCAAGCAAAGACGAGTTGTTTATTGATGATGTAAAAGCATCCGAACATATTGAACTCAATACATAGACTATAGAATGAAGCAAATGCTATAGGTTTGTGTCCTTCAAGCTTGAATGTTCTACAACGTGATGGTACGAGACGATACTTAATCATATTCTTAATAGAAGATATCGTGTCAACCTTTGGATACATCTCTGTTGTACTTTGAATAGCAAGCATTGACATGTGATCATCATGAATCATTGCTAGAACATTATGTCCTATTACCATGAACATACACTGGAATAATGAACCAACAATATGATGTGATAACATGTGTTCATAGTAATCACGAGGCATCTTCATCTCTATATTAGGATTATCAATCTGAAAAACCTTAACTGAAGATGCAGCAGCTTCATATACCTTTATACATACATCATTCCAGAATCCAACATTCTTCAAAAGCTCAACATCTTGTCTTTCTCCCTTGAGATTTCTTGAGAGTATCTCTGCGATATTAGAACTATTCATAGACTTAAGAATCTTATTAATATAGCTCTCTCTTACCTTGTCCCATAACGTCATAGAAGCTTCCTTCTTCTTGAGTTGTTCATCCAATATACGATCATCAGAATCCTTAGACTTCTTCTTTTTCTTGTTCTTCTGCTTCTTTAGTTTCGGATGTTTGATAGTGACAGTCTCAACATATGTCTCCATTGTGTATGTTCTTATTGTATATAATTCTCGATCTCTCTCAATGAGACGTTTACGAATATCTTCTTGTTCGTTAAAAGACTTCTTTTGACATAATTCATCAAGTTCTGCCCAACTGTAACCTACTCTCCATCTTATTGCCATTACGTATATAACTTATTTTGATTGATAAATTAAGAAAATTGGAAATCGATAAAATGAAGATAGCTATTGTAATCATTTTCATTATTCTTGTGATTGTGATATTGAGCATAACAATCAATGCTTTGATAAATTCTGAAAGGAATAATGAGATTCTTCTTGATAAGCTAGCAGTATTGTTTATCATTGCTCATCCAGATGATGAAGCTGTCTTCTTCACTCCTACTCTCATGTCATTGAAGAAGCATAATATAGAGACATACGTGTTGTGTATGAGTAATGGTGGAGGTGAAGGAAATGATGGAGATATTAGACATCATGAAATGTTATTAAGTGCTGAATATGCAAACATACCTTCATCAAACGTCTTCATTAGCAATTTCAATGATGGACACAAAGAGTCATGGGATACGACAATGATGATCAAAGAGATTGATTCAATTGTTCAAAGCAAGAATATAAAACACATAGTGACCTTCGATGAATATGGTGTCACGAGACATCCAAATCACATATCATGTCATACTGCAGTTAAAGAATATCAAACCCAAAGTGTGAGGAAGCATTATCTTGAGACTATAGGTTTTGTTATGAATAGTATGGGACCCTTGTCAACCTTAACATATGTCAAGGATGGTCAGATGAGTTTCAGATCTAAACATTTTTACAATACATGGAAGCAATTATCTCATCATCGATCCCAATATACGAAATTATGGAAGACATATACCTTTTTCTCAAGGTATTCACTTTTGAACACATATAAATGAATCATAAAACATCATTCATTTAGACTTGAAATGGAAGACAGTCCATTCTGGATATACTTTGAAAAGTTTATTCCAAAAGAAGATGCAGACTCTTATTTCCAAAGATGTACGAAGGAAGTTAAGTTCGAGCAATGGAAGTATGAATATGAAGATAAGGTAGGACCGAGACCTAGGTTGTCTAAATTCTACAAAGCTAACGAAGATAGCAACCCTCAAGTTATTCAAGAATTGATGACATTGATGAATCTCCTTCTCAAGGAAGAAGAGCTACAGAAGACATTCAATATACCTCCTGGCATACAATTTGATTCTGTTCTTGTCCATTGTTATAGAGACGGAAAAGATCACATAGCAAAGCATAGTGATAAGGAAGCTAAGGATACATTCGTATTCGGATTGAGTCTTGGAGCAGTTCGAAAGATGAGATTCAGATGTATTCGCAATAAAGCATTACAATATACGTATGATTTGCAAAATGGTTCACTTTATATAATGAGGCCAGGATGTCAAGAGCTGTTTACACATGAGATTGTTAAAACGTTAGCAAAGAATCAACCTGGACCTAGGATCTCATTAACGTTTAGACATGATAACAAACCTTACAAATAAAGATATACATGACATCAAATGTCATGCATTGCTATTATTTAGATGTGCTTTCCCACTTTTTCTTCTCTGCATCAGTCATGTTATTCCACTCAGCATAGAGCTTATCGATCACTTGTTCTGGTTCAAGTGTCATATCTGCCATTTGAATTGCGAGATACCTCGCATCACTAAAAAATGGAAATCCATCAAGAGCTACTCTTGAGTTTAAATGATTACTGTGATAAGGACATAGTAACAAATTATACAGAAGGCTTTCTTCTTGAGTGTCTCGCCATGATGCAGGATGTCGACATGGAGGTAAAGTCTTATCAGTGTAACGTGTATGAATTTGACAATTGATGCTCATTTGAGCTAATCGATTTTTGAAACATCAGTTTCAGAGAATATTTCAGAAATTCGATTTTTTTAAATTTAAACAAAATCAATCGAAAATGCTTCTGATTCTCATTTGGATCTTGTGTGGGGTAACTCTAGGACAAAGCATGTATGGGGAATGCTTTCCTAATGATGAGCCTTGGTTGACAACAAAGCTTCCAAACGGCACGCTTGTATTTCATGCTCACTGGCAAAATGAACTCGGATCTATTATGATTCTTGTTCCTGCATTTATTGACAAGAATTACATTGGTTGGGGAGGATCATATCAAAGCAGTGTAGGTGATGCTGCAGGAACTTATGGTATTAAGGGAAGATCAATTCTTAACAATGGTGTGCAAATCATTAGTTGGGATGTTGTCTGGTCAAACGCGAATAAGAAAGTTCCAAGCATAACTTCTTGGAATGGATATCTCGATCCTAATGAGAAAGGGAAGAACGCTCCAAAGATCTATGCCAACTGGATTCTAACTGATGCCAGTGGTGCTTTCTGGAACTCAACTCTTACTGGTCAAGACATCTTCTTTCGAAGCAACTACTTGACACCTTCTCGTAACCATAAATTCAAGTTTCACAATTGATATATACTTTTTGATTATATTCATAATCAAAATACACAATGAAGAAGCATTATTTCAGCTTTGACAATAAGAAAGGATTGCGCACTGGGAGCTACGCATATCCTGGAAGTGGTTATGTTTATACTAAAGAACCTGTTGACCATGAATGTTTGCACATAAACGTTCTCGTTGGAGAGCAAGATTTGCATCATCTATGTCATCTCATACATAAGGTGAGGCATCTCGAGCTTTCTTTTTGCGATCCTGCTACGAAAAGAGATCTAGAACCTTTTACAAAGCTTTTGAAAGAGAACGAAGGTCAACTTGAAACACTTTTAATATATGAACAATATGAAAATGTAGGAGTGAGACTGAAGAACAAATCTATGCTGTTGGGTAAGATTGATAGTTTCTGGATCGCAGGAGAAAAAGCTCAAGACTACATTCCTCCAAAGCGTAAGAATCCTAAATATGCTCATATAGTTACATTGAAAACATCAAAGAACGAGAAGATCACAACGTACGAGTTACGTGGATCTAGAATTGATCCTCAAATCATTGATAAGATTTATCAGATGTCAGATGAATCACCTATCATCTTTGTACAGGTGATCGAATTCAGTCCTACAGACATAACATATCTTGCTACTATTTTCTACACAGACTATGAAACATCACAATGGCCTAAAGATCAATCTATGAGTGAGATAAGCAAAGAAGAATGTGATCTTCTGTTATTCCAACACTTTCCTGTTAGTAAGACGCCTTCATATCCAAAGAGATATGAAGACCTGTATGTACCAGATACCGATAATTATATCGATATTGATGAGGATGCAAATCTTATTAGTATTCGTTTCGCTGGAGTCGAAACATCATTCTAGACTTCCATATCATGCGAGTAATAATGTGTAATATTCCTATTGGAATCTTATTCAATCTTGATTGTCTGAACTTATGAACACCAACAATAGTTCTACATGCTGCTCGACACATATTGTTTGTCAAAGTTCGAAATATATAACCTCCAAGTTGACCGTCTTTGATGATCTTCTTTGGTTCCTTGATCTTGAGAAATGTGTATGTGCATTCCATTGGATCATTAGTTTCAGTTGGAAAGTCAGTCCTTTTCAAAATCTTACTGTTGAGACCTATGACAAAGAATTTTCCAGGACGTGTGACGCTGATAACATCATCATGATCGTCATAATTACATTCCCATACAACTGATTCATCACATTTCAGACATTCTCCTCGCCATGACTCGTCAATGTTGTTTGGTTCATTACCTTCTCGATATGTGAGTCGGACTTTTTTGCCACAATCAAAACATTTCATGTCTCGTCTGACAAAGGTTCTCTTCAACTGTCCACATGGTATAGATCTATGTTGTAGGTTAGGATATGTTTTTTCTAAGAAGTTATGAAACTTCTTCCTATTTTCTGCATTTGAAGGTATAGTTATTAAGAGTTCGCCTTCTTTGATACTATCTAAAGCTTGCAACATGGTCTTGTTGTGTTATTATGAAAATTATCAATTTTCATAATTCATTTATTGAAATACATATGAATTCCAGAGATCGGATCTTCTTGTTTTCCAAATTTCAATTGCTATGATATTCATACAATCACGTGTCAATTTAGCATTTAATGTTGTATCTTTACGCTTTCTTAAAGCAAGAAGTGTGATAATAACACTTTGACACCTAATAGAACGTCTATTGCGCATTAGAATATTTCGAATATCTTCACCGTATGGAGAGATAATATAATAATCTTTCTCACGATGATTTATGGATATATCGCATATAGAAAAGTTAGTATCGAGACATTTATCCACTCTCAAATTATTTAACATTTGAAATACCATGAATTGTGGATCTTCTGTTCTTGCTGGAAGTTCAAAAACAACTTTCTTAACTCTAGAATGTGAGAGCATTGAAAACATTATAGGCCATATAATAATAAATCCTTCTATGAAGATAGATTTTAAGCATGGCATACGAGCATATTCTTTTCCAGTTCCTTCATAAGAGAGAAGATTTCCGTTAGATGTGTCATAAGAAGCTAGGAGACGAATGTGTTGTACCTTGAAACGTGAACATATGATTGAGAGTCCGATTGTTTCTGCTTCTGTCCATAAATGCAATGGATGATAAATATCTAATTGAAGCAATCCATCTGGAAGATCTGGATTCTTCGAGAACAATTGTTGAAGGGAATACATTTGTATTCGTTATTGATAATTTAAAAATAACGGTTATCATTACAAAACAAGATGAAGGTCAGATTGTTTTCATTTAACTGCTTGACATCAGCATACTTGAAGGAATACCAAGATATACCCTCTGAAGTCTTGAATCAGGATCGCAGACATTCACAGATCTTAGAAATCATCAAGAGTGAAATGAGAATAGGTTCCATTATCGCTTTGCAAGAAGTTGAACTCTCACTGAAACCAAAGCTTCTAGTTGTTTCATTAGCATATAATTATGTAATGCGAGATGTTCATAATGGTTCTGAAAGAGATAACTATATAGGTCCTGCTTTGCTTTGGCCTGGTTCTTACGATCTTGAGAATTTCGAGCAAGTTCGCGTTGGTGATAGAATCAAATCTGTATATGGAACATCATTTTGCCCAAAAGAACAAAGTTGGAGTTCTTGGATCTATGATAACACATGTAATAGAAAGGTTGCTCAAAAGAGATTGAAGGATATCAGTGCATTCAATTATGCTTGTGCAAAATGGAATTGGTTGCTCTTAGTGAAGCTCAAAGATGGAGATAAGAATGAGAGTTTTGTTGTCGCAACATATCATGCTCCTTGTGCATATTGGGAACCATTGATGCAACATTACCATACAATCATTATTCCAGATATTGTTAAAACATTCAAAGGATCTGACAAAAAGAGTCCTACATTCATTGTTGGTGATCTTAACATTAAACCAAGTATGATGAATAAGTATAGCGAGGATCTTGGTACAAGTGCTCATAAAATTGAATATGGCAAAGAACGTGAATGGACATGTTGGACTAAGATATTTAGTCATTATAAGAATGATGTTCAAGAATTCAAAGATACATTGGATTATATATTGCTTGATAAGAACGACTACGCAGTTGAGAACTTCGAATATGAAACTGAAGGTATGATACCCTCAAAGAATTATCCATCTGACCACAAGTGGATTGCAGCAGTCATTGGTTGGTAAAAGTTAAGGTGCACATATCGTGCATCTTAATCATATTATTTCTCCTTGATCAAGAACCTATCCACTCATTAGCGATACGAACTTTGATTCGCAATCGCTTGGGTTGGCAAAAATGTATTAATGCGACAACAATCCTTCTCGGACTCAAGAGACGAAAAGAATATTCGCAATATCGAGACGTATTAACATGTATTATTGCTTTGGTATGGAATACAAGAGGAACAAAAATATGGACAGAACCGTTAATATTAGTGTGAATTATGAAAAAGTTGATTTCAAATTGAGATCAACAAAGTTAAGATGAATACAGATGATCTCAAGTTTAAAAATGAGGATACAGATAAATATGGTCATGTAGAAAGGAAAGGTTGGATTGCTATTCCTGTAAAGTTCTCCGATACTAAGACTCTTGTGAGATTTTTCAATAATAGAAGATATCCGAGTCGTCACTTTCATCTCGCTCACTTTGACAAACATAAACAGCTTCATTGGTATACTGGACCGCCTGATAATAATCCGTACTGGCTACTTCACTGCGATCTCCATGGAAATTATCCTACTGAAATAGAGACAAATCTCGAACTTGTAGTAGAACTTAAGCTAATATTCAATGACATAAAAATGTGAAACATCACGAATGTGAATTATGATTTGGATCATTACATGCTCCTGATTTTGGATTGAGAGGGTCAGGTTGATATTTAGGTTTTTCACAAAGCCAACATTGTTCACCTTTAGAGTTGAATCCTCCCGGACATAAGAATTCAGGAATTATCTTATCATCGAGCATCTTTTGAATTAAAGGATTTGAGATACTAGATAGACATGTCGCATAATTACATCCTTCAGGTTTTATACATGCTGCACCACAAAACACACAAGGTTTGGTTTCTTTCGAAGATAATGCTCCTTCAAAGTATTCTCTTGTGAGTCTCTCTTCTTCACCTTTTTCGAATTCTCCCTTATCATGAAGGTATTTAGGGTCTGTTACAGAACATACATCGTTATTCATGAGCTTAAATATTTATCTTGAAGTAAAAATGTCAGAAAGCACAGTTGCGCCAAATGTTCCAAGTCTAGCATTACATGAAACATCATCATCAAATGTAGAACCATCTTTGCCTATAACAACTATCGAGGTATCTAAGAAACCTAAGCGATTTCAATGTATTATTTTATAATTCGAATGGTCCTAAGGACCACTTGATTTGTTATTTACGCTTCTTTGCTTTTCCTACTTTCATGACAATGTTAACCTTATTGATAGCTTGAACCATATCATCATTTTGTATCTGTCTGTATATCGCATCTATGCGCTTTCTGGAAGGGAAATTGATTAGAACCTTGGCAGTTTCTAACTCTCTAGCCTTGTCAGCATTGTATGGTATAGATGTCATATCAACTTGAAAACTGTCGACAAAATGATCAGGAAGCTTCTCACTAAAGTATGATTGTGCAATCTTTGGTATAAGATTAAGCTTCGAAGGAGGAAGGATAGTCACGAGATGCTCTAGAGGTGTAACGATTTCCCCAGTCTTGGTCATTGGTTCAGTTATCCAAAATGGAGTTCTCTTAAACTTTTCGAGCTCCTTCTTCAGATCATATGCAGTCGGAGCATAGTTATATCCATATATCCAGTTGACATTCAGATTCTTTGTACGCTCAGTGTAGTATGATAGAATCCAAACAAAACCTGCAAGATAATTGTGACACATGTTAGGTGTCTGATTGAATTCAAGAACACCTCTGTATTCTTCTACTTCATTCCATGTACCACATACATAGTTTTGATACAACCTACAAAAGACGAAGTAATCAAAGGTTTGAAAAGTCTTCTGACCTCCAGGTTCTCTCATACTTGGAGGTAGAATGGATGTTATAGAAGCTCTCGATTCCAACAACACTGACCAACGTCTGTCACCTATAACTTCTTGAGTTTCTTGATCTTTCAGCAAGTACAGGTCTTCTTGTGTAGTCTGCTTTTCGAACAATTTTATTAATACTCCTGCTTCAGAAAGAAATAGAAAATCAAGATATATTGAAAGGTTAGCCCAATGAATACCACTAGCACTAGTATCAAGAAGATTAATTCTACCAAGATTGTTTCGAAAGGCTTTGGTATATGCATCAATAACAGCATCAAAGACTTCCGTTCCAGATCCCATACTCAAAGGAAGTCCTGGTAAGAAATCATTTCCCGCAAAACATGAACAAAGAACGAATTCTTTGATATCTCCAAAGGTTTGTCTGAGATCAGCTCTGATACCTGTAGCATTATACATTTCAAATTGATGAGGTTCTTCAGCAGCACCTCGAGTTACATATTCTATCCATTCATGAGTGTGACGCATCACGACAACATTTTGTTCGAGACCTGCGTGAAGTTGAACGAGTAAGCTCATATCTGAATCTGGACTGTAGATGACATCAAAGATACCTTTTTTGGTAGTGTTGTCCTTAATCATACGTTCCATGATCTTATGTTCGCCTTCACCTGCAATGGTTTCATCTGAGAACTCTACCTTACGTGGCCATCTTTGTGGATATGTAGTATGTGCTTTTCTCAAACGTTTCTTCAAATCAGCACTCAATGCTTTCATGAATTCTGTTCCAGGCTTGATTTGATCTCTATCGAAGATAGGATCCGGTAGAAGTATACTCTTATAAGATCGTTGCCTCTGTTGATATAGTTTGGCGGCTGGAACTGGTCCATCTGACCCTATGTATAGGAGATCGAGAGGTTCAACCATATCCAAGAGTTCTACGATTGAATCGAAGACTTCAGAGAAGACACCATTCTCTGTAGTCCATGCGAGATTTGGATTCTCTTTGAGAATATCTAATAGCTCGAGATTTTCCGCATTATAATGAGAGGAATAAATCTTTCCGACTGCGTTATGAACTAAAGCATTGTAATCGATGAAGAGTCCTCTAGCGCGCAATGGTTTAGTCTGATCTGGACGACCAAAACGCTTAATAAAGTCTTTGTAATTGTTACCATAATGTATAGTGAACTTTTTGCGCTGCCAGGGCTGAAAAGAACGAATTCCCATGATACAATATGTGCCAAGATTTATAGAGAAAAAAATAAATTTTGAATAATCATTAGATAAATGAAAACCTAAAATAGTAAAATTTCGAAACTAAATGGAACCTGTAGTTCAACCTAATCAAGCTTTACGGGAATTCATCATTGATGAAACTGAAGATGTTGAATTCGAAGATTTTATACATCGACTCCTATCCACATTCCTTCCACCAAATTATCTGAACATATACATGGCAAAAGAGCTCAGACCACGAGATCCTTCACGATTGCCTGGTAATCACGAAGGTATACTCGTGAAAGGACCTTTCTATCTCTTTGTGAAAGCATTCACACACAAGTATATTAGTGAGATAAATCTTGAAACTATTGAGACATTAGGTGATTCCATATTCAACTTTGCCGTTGTAAGCTTTATATTTCGTAACTGGCCTAATCTGAGAGCAGAGAAGATCGTTGATAATATGAAGCAATTCTATACCAATAATGAACGTCAAGGTGTATCGTATGCTAGACAGCTTCACTTTCCACGCTGGTTTAGAACAGATCCCATTCTCAATGCAAGTCCAAATGATCTCTCAGATAATTTTGAAGCCTTCGTTGGAGCATTGTATATGATTGGAGAGTTCTATATCGGTGATGGAATTGGACAATTCGTTGCTACCGAGTTTTCATATAAGCTATTGTCACTTCAAGAATGGCATCCTGAGTCTCCCGAATATTATAGTATTTCATCAACCTTATTCAATGATTGGCTACAAGCAGTAGATCCAAAAAGATCTCCTGTCGTACAAACAACAGAGAAACAGAATGAAAGCAATGGTATGTGGATACATAATGTTGTACTTACAGGTGAGATTATAACGGAGATGACGAACGGAACAGCAATTCTAGTTGCTGAAGGAATTGGAAACAATCAAGCTACAGCAAAAGAAATGGCATATGAAATGCTCGTCAATTCTTTGAAGCTTAATTATAAGCTAATTTCTCAAATGCGCGAGAATAAGTGGCTTAAGAATCCCATAATTGCACATCAACTGGAGCGTTTACATTCTACGCCAGGATATACTAATGCTGATGTATTACGTGTAGAGAGACGCGAGAACAATATGTTCTCCTTTATTGCAGTTCCAGTCACTGAAAATGTTGGCAATGGTAAGACTGTAACATTTTTAGAGACTCGTGCTAGAGGTATGTCTATGGCAACTCCAACCAAACCTGCATCAGAAGCAGAAGCAATCACTAATGCAGTTGAAAAACTCTTGAACGGAGCACAATATCAAGTTTTAGTACCAGTATCAGGTGAAGCTATAGACTATTCGAGGATACAAGGCCCTACATTTGCAGCTGCAGGACCTGTAAGACCTGGAGCTACGTTATTGAATGGTCCTCGCGGTGTAATGAAAGGAAGAGCTGGCACAGAAAGAGATATCAGAGAGCGAAAACCAAAGACAGGAGCACCTGGAGCAATAAAGAAAAGTGGTGGTAGACCTCCACGGAGAACTAATGGTCCGAAATAAGCATTATTTACTCGTCGATTTGACGAATAAATCTAAAGGAAAATCATTCCGCTTTTTGAGTTGTCCAAACTTCGGTTCCTCTCGTTTTCCATACCAAATCTGCAATAATTTTTAGCGCGTCACGATTCAAACAAGAAAACATATAGTGAACCCTTTTCTTCAAACAGAGAAGAATTAGAATGGCTTTCGTGCAGTTCCTCCAGCCAGTTGCGTTCTTCTCCATCCAAAGAGAGCAATTTTTGAAGGCTGCGAGACCCGGCTCACTGAGTCGAAGATCGATCTGAATGGGACGATATTCATGTTTCCCAGGATTCCAAGCATCACTTAAAAATTTGATCTTCTCAATGCTATGATTACACTTCAACAATTTTGGATCCATATGATAGAAAATGTGATCGATCCACATACTTATTTCTCAAAATGTATGACTGAAAGAGTACAAGAGAAGAAAAAAGAACTCTTTTCTAAGTTGAGGAAGGAAACAGAAGGGAATACGGGATTTGATGCTCTTTTGGATGAGCTAGAAAGTTTTGTATAGCTTCATGAAGCTATACAAAGGGAATTCACTTGATCTGTCTTGCACGTTCGACAATCAATGCTTGAAGCTTAGAGTTCTGTTGTTCTGCGATAACTGGGTTAGGTGTCGTAGTGTTATACTTCACTTGGTTGTTGTTAGGAGAATCGGTCTTTCTCATGCCGTTGGCTGCAATGAATTTCTTAGTTCCAACTGGTTTTTGTTGAGATGTCTGTGATTGCAATCCAGTTGCGACTTGATGGACTTCATAATTGCGTCCGCGTCGCGGCTCTCTGGCTACAGTACGAGCTATCAAGGAGTCCGAAGTCACGGCGGCTTCCATTTTCAAAGACCTAGGTAATTTTTAATTATTTTGGATTCATCAATCTCTTCTTCAACGCTATTCATTCTATTGGAAGCCATCATGTGTTCATATGCACTCTTGGCTTTCCTACGTTCGAAAGGAACTTCAGGCATAACAACATAAGTACATAGATCTTCAATGGGTACGGTGGAGAGATCAACTTCTTCTTCCTTTTGCTCACCATAGTAAGTGAAATTATTCAAGTCTTCATTGAAATTTTCAATAAGATCGCGATCCGGTCGAAGCTCAGGTTTCATGAGATATATTGCAACTAAGACACATAATGCAATGATTAGAAATGCAAACCAATGCCTCCATTTCAAGAGATACATTACGATCGTAATGATTATGATCAATCTCGTCACAGTGTTGAGCTTTTCCTCGAAGGTATCGTTGTGACATGGGAGTATTGTAAATCTACGAAATAGATCTTTTGGCTCTTCCAGCCAAAATCTTTCTGGATGTACCATTTTAAAAGTCTTCTAAAAAAGATGGATGAAGAAAAGAAATCTCTCGATACAAGCGAAAAATGGCTTATTGCGATAATGCTCGGAGTTCTCTTTCTGATTTTGATATCACCTATAGCTTTTAGATTCAGCAATTCCATCTTTTCTCGTGTAAGATTTTCTTTGACATCAAGTGAAGGTGTCCCAAACATAAGAGGCATTGTTGTTCATACCTTGGTATTCATTATTCTCATCAGAATTCTCATGAAATGAATTCGAACTTAAACATTTCCAACATATAAACATGAACAAATCACTTAAAACATGGTATTTGTTTCAATGGGAAAATGATAGGACAAATAACTGGTCTAGATATCTAGTGGAAGAATGTCCAAAATGGGATGTCGAACAGATATGCGTTCGAAATAGCTCAGATTATAATTTAGATACTAGTGATACTCCTGATACTAATGAACTTTCTTTGTCTACAACACGTTTGAAGAGATTCTTGATCGAGTATTATGAAGAAGCACTGCCAATAAATTATCATTACTTCTTCAAACGTATACAAGTCCAGACTATTATCTTTCTCGTTCCTGTATGCGAAATAGATGAAGAGGTAATGAGAATTGATACTGCTCTTAAACACGTGACTAGAGAAAGATGGCTTGAAGACAATGATAGTGTTACAGAAATAATATTTAAGAATTCAAGTGGTAAACATATTAGAACTATTAAGATGCTCAATGATGATAAACGAAATATATAAAATAAAGCTTTAAGTATTTCAAAAACTGGTACAAAATGGTTGAAGATTGTAAGAAGATTTTGACAACTTTTGCCGATATCATCATTCGTGGTGGAGACTACACATCAAATGGAATTGAACTAGCATTCACTCAATTCTGTGATACAGTCAAGGTCAAGCAATATGCTGCCACACCAAAAATGAGTGGAGGCTTTGTTAGGACTACTATCAATGAAGCTATTGAAGCAGCTCGACAACCTGTGTATATCCCTTGCAAAATCAATCAACATGGAAATCTTGAGTCAGAGAACTTTCCAGGTATGCTTGTGAAACAGATCGGAGAACATGATTGCATTGTATATGGAATTCAAGATGGACCTCGTGTAGCGCCTCTTTCTCTGAATTGGCTTCTCGTATGTCAAGCTAATGGTCTCAAATACGATAAGAGCAATACTGTGGGATGTGCAGAAACAACAACGTCTATCTTAGGCATGACATTACCCAACACAAAATAATTCAATGTTAAATATAACAATGAATATCATATATTTATTTTTATCATTTTAAACACTTTTGCAATGAAGAAGACGCAATACAAAGTTATTGGAGCTGGAGGATATGGCAAAGTATTTCTATTACCTGATGGTACCGCATTGAAAGCTATATATGATATCGATGTATGTCGAGGTGCTCGTACAGAATTCCTTAAGCAACAGAAAGCATATAATGCATTTCAAGACATTCGAAATATCGAGTTTGATAATGATGTGTTGAATGATTATAAGGACAAAATCAATGTCAGCAAACCCATATCATATGATGAAGATCATAGCATGATAGAAGGGCAACAATATGCATGTCACTATACCATGTCATTGTTGAATGGATTACCATTGACAATGTATGATAGCCTTGATAGGCCATCTCGTGAATATATCTCAGATGAGTTTGCTCCAAACTTCAAAGTAATGATGCATCTATCTTTGAACACTGATATAGGAGGCAAATTCTATGGTGTCAAATATTCATCACAGATGATAACAGAAAAGAATCCTCCGAGAGGATACTTCTTAGATGCCGACAGTGATGTCTTGGATAAGCTTCGTGAATATGATGAGTATCTTCCAACTATGAAAGAGTTCAGAATGCTTATTGGATTCATTTATGGCGTATTATATTTCAAAGCTCGACTAGTACCAATCGATGTTGAGATCACATTGGGTTATTATTATGAGATCGTTGAAATTAATGTACTAGATTTTGGTTTGACAATAGATTTGGATGATGTCAAGAATGCTCCAAGAACACCTCAAACCGCATCCATTCTTGGATACATTGAGAAGAATGATATCAAAGGATTAGAAGAAGAGATGTTATATCAACTGTCCATTGATCTTTATTGTGATATGCAAGAAGATGAAGATTGTATTTCTGGATGGAACATAGCAAAGGAACTATAGCACATTTCTGTTCCATATGAACTCATCATCTGAATGAAACATTTCCTATCCCTTTCAAACATAATTCTCTTCTCTTTGTCTGATTTTGAAGCATACCATAATTTACGAGATTCCCAAAATCTCGCAGCTGCAGCCTCCCTTTCTGGTCCTCCTGCAAATGTATATATAACAACCTTAGGCTCCATTTTTGATATTTTGTATCTAAAATGAATATATTATAATCATCATTTTATACAAAAATGGACAACAAATGTCTTGCCTTAACTAAGAAGGGTGAACGATGTAAGAAGCTCAAAAAGAAAGGAGATTACTGCTCTCAACACGCATGCATAATTCCCGTTCTAACTGCGAAGATGAAACAAGTAGAAAAACTTGAAACCCGTATTGTCAGACCTCCTCCATATAGGAAGAAACCAGAAGGACATGTTCCTATATGGTCTGAAGGGTATGCTTTCATGGTTGATTTCAATTGGGAACCTTATGTTGAACACTACATACCAAACGTTCAAAGAGACATTGAAATGCACCCTCCTTCAAGAGAAGTCATGAATACTATACCTTTGAATTCAGATGTGTTCATGCAAGTTTGTATACGTCTAGATTATGAGTCATGCTGTAATTTGGCAAGGACATGTAAATCTGCAAGAGATCTATATTATGGCAATGATAACAAATACTGGAAGAAACTATGTGAAGGAAGATACAATAAGAATGAAGGACGTACATGGAGAGAGACATTCATGTATCAAATTAAGTTTCCGCTACGACTTAAATTAGATCGATGTCTTAAAATTGCTGGCTTATCTGGTTACGGAAAAAGTGCATCACCGTCCGTATACAAATGTTTGTACGATATCATTAAGAGTGTATCATATGATTCATATCCATATATGGACATGACACCACACGATGTTTTGAGCTTTGTCTTTTTGGAAATTGAAAACGAGGATCTTCTTGAAGAGCAGAATTATCCTGTTGAAGATCCTATGTGTCGTCTCATATGTTCGAGATATTCAGGAATATCTAAATCGTCAGATAATCCTTTATGTGTTTTGACACCAAAGAGTATTGAATACATTGGATATTTTCATTTGTATGATGAGGATTTCAAGTTTGAGAGCGACTTGGAACAGTTAGCGAAATCTGTCAACATGAGTCACGACTATAGATTACATCTCAACACACTGCAACTCACACTTATGCACATTTATGGACAACTCGATGATGATGATCGTACGGGATATTCATCTTTAGGTCATGATGCAATCACTATATGTCGTCGAATCATGGATTATGAAGGTAGACCTCACATATGTCCAGATGATTGTTACCCATGTGTGTCATGTTTACCTGTGAGTCCAGTCTCACAGATCATAGCCAATATAATAAATTTAGGTGGTACGAAGGAAACATATGATGATATTATACGAGACTGCAAAAATACTTATGTAGTTGATCCTAAAAAGAAGAAAGCGATATGTTTGTTGACTTATCTTGAGATGCTTGATTCTGAGAAAAATATTAAAAGAGGGGAATAAAATGCATCACGACAAGAGCACTGCCCTAGTCTGCATATTCATTATTCTCATCATCATTGAGATTTTGATCTACATCAACAAGTACAAAACTTCTGAAGACAGAGATACCAATCAATGGATGCTCTGGCTCGCCGTCGGCATTACGCTTGTTGTGGCTGTTGTCATCTGGATGTGGTTCTGCAAGGAACATAGCCAATATGAGTTTGGCCTCTGGACAAGCATCAAAGACAAGTACTACACCGCCAAGGAGAAATCTCAAGCTAGATCTGCAGGAAAGAAGGCTGCCAGAGCTTCAGGAGAAACAGATGCACGTACGATTAACGAAGCAGGTGATGAAGCCGTAAGAGCGAAGAAAGACCAGCAGCGCGCAGTTAAGCGTGCAGGACAACAGGCTGATGCTGCAGCAAGAACTACCGCTCGCAAGGGTGCTGCAGATACACATGCGACAGGTGCAGGTGGGCATTGATTGTAAGAATTGAGATATATTTAATGAGCACTATGTTCATTAAATGAAAGGGTATTTGGATTATCTTGTCTATCTGACAAGTTACGCTCTCGGAAGTGGAGGGTATTGGCGCTCTAAATGTCTTAAAGAATATCCAGATGACTATGAAGCTCTCAAACAATCCTCATTCGAAAAAACATATGAGCTATGTCAATCGTTGAGCATCGTGAAAGAAAAGTTAAACTTGAGTGAACAAATATCAGACATACCAGCATTGATTAGATTCGAGAAATCTTTTGCTTGATTATAATGATATAGCAAGCGTGCCTGATGAAGTACATGATTTGCCACATTTGAATACATTGAAGATTTAACATTCTCAAATGAATACTTATTATTATACATTTCTAACTAGAAATGTATAATTTGTTTCCTGAATGTCCGAATGATACTGAAGGTGTCAAGCGCATTCTAACATTAGATTGGATATCTCGACGTGAAAAACATTGGCCATTAGTACGATATGATGATGTTGATATGGTTATGTATCAGACAATCAATACAGCAAAACCAAAAAAGACAGTGGCAATGATCGATACACGCAAAAGTAGTTCCGTTCCAGAAAGAGATGCAGTTAGACGATTACATGATACTTTTCCAGCAATTCGTACCATTCTAAGCAAATATTCAAACAAAGTTGCAGTTTGTGGAGGTATATTAACTAGGGCTTGTACTACATTCAAAACCGAAGGAAATAATGAGTACATTTGTTTAGCAAAGAGTGATTGTGATCTATTCTTCTATGGTTGTGCACATAATGATATCTCAGCTGATACATTAGAAGAGTATAGGAACATTTTGGAAGATTGTGTTGCTATTATAGCATCTGAAACGAAAAGTAACGTTGCAGTTGATCGTACAGAAAATGTTGTTAACGTGACAGTTCGTGACATAGGTGGTTCAAATGTTCATATTCAGGCAAAACACATCCAATACCAATTTATATTGCGCATTTACGAAAGCCTTGACAATATAATTGGAGGATTCGACTTAGGATCATGTATGATGGCTTACGATGGTCAACATATTTATGCAACACAAATTGGAGCATGGTGCTTAGCCAAAAAAGCAATCATTGTCGATCCTACAAGAAGAAGTACCTCCTTCGAGCATAGAATTTTGAAGTATTATTATATGGGATTTAACATCGTATTACCAGGATTGAATCAAGACATCGAATTTGCTCCAAGAGAAGGAAGTGAGGATACATTCCACAGTGCTATTGCTGCTTTGAAATCTGTTGGAATTGGATTCATTCGCTTTGATGGTGAGCACCTACATTCCTTTTACAGAATAAATAGCAATATATACAATTTGAACAACAGATTGCGAATAGAAAAGATCAAGAGGAAGAATAAGAAGGCTGATTCTATTCATTATTATCTAACACCAATCAATAAGTGGCTATCCTATGATGAAAAGCAAAAACCTCACACTCAACAAAGATATTCAGATTACGGATCGTTCAAAGCTTCGTGTATCGTATTATATACTCGTCAAAAAAACACACAAGAAGCATTGACATGCGCTATTATCAATGCGTTGAAAAACAATAGACAAGATAAGACGTTTGTCTGTGCATTGTTACCAAACGAATATAGTGCAGCTCGTAAAGTATTTGCTGATCTCATTGACAATCCTCAAATAGATATTCATCAGGATGTGTTGGATAAGGTGTTTGCACCTGCTATAGAAAACACTTATAGGGGACATCCTGATCCACCTGGTCCAGATGATGATGATCGTGTCTTGAATTCAAGACGTGATTGTCGTCGATTTGCAGAGTTCTTTTCCGAATATCAACAAATACTCATGAACTTCATGGCTCATAATAAGACTAGAGTAGGTATGCGACCAACTCTTGGAGAATATGGTCCATATGCTGAGTTCACAAAAAGAGTTTATCCTATTCTTCGACAAAGAATAGCTGATAATCAAGAGATATGGTGTAAGGATTTCAAAGGTTTGCGTTGGAGAACAGTAAATCCCACATCACAACACACTTCATCATTAAACCCTATCATTGAAGACCCTCGCAAGTTCTACATCAACTGTTATCGTCCATTCCATATTGGAATATCAAACGAACTGGAACGATATATTTGGTTAGTTTTGAGATTGCATGGAAAGCTACACAAAGACATCTCACTCTACATATTACGTCTCGTTATAAGAGAAACTATGATGTGGTATAATTCTCAAACGTCATACTGATCCTTCACAGCTGACACAAAGCGTCTTATGTCATCATTTGTAAAGGCTATATTCTCTGTCATATCAAGCGCAAACAAGACTCCTACCATAATCACATATGCAACACATAAACCTTCATGTGCACATGTGTTCTCATATGTTTCAGGATGTTGAGACATCTCCATATATTGATATTGAGGTAAGACATTTTTCGCATATCGTCGAATGATTTCATCCAAGATATCATTGTAATGATGATCCATCATAGGCTCAAATCTATACACCTCTTTGTGTTTGCTGTCAATAATGAGTAGATTTGAATGTCTTAATATATCTCCATTTGCATCAATTGCTATTCTTATACGAACTAAATCCACATGATCTGGATTTAAATCAAAGCTTGTAGGACCATCAACATCTGCTGTCTCATCCTTGGCTATATCTATGGTCATGTATTTTCCAACATAACCAGAATAGTCGCCCAATACTGAATCTATGTAACGTCCATCAAGCCAGCATTCCTTGGTAGGATCATATGATCGATATGATTCAATGAGATGTTTCATTTAATGACTTGATAACTTTGTTAACTTACATTTTAAACTTTTGTGAAGATGGACATTAGTTGTTATCCCAAATTTGAGAGTGAAGTGCTCTCGAATTCTAAAGATACGTGGTTCATGCATTCGGAATATTTATTGTCGACATGTATCAAACCTAACTCTCAGCACATATTTCTTCAACTCGAATTACCTGAAAATCCTTGCACGTGGTATAATGGATTTTACATTTCTAATGCTCAGATTCGTTACAATAGAGAAATAATTGCAACTGGTGATCGCGCAGATGTTATTGTATATTGGAAGAAAATCGTTGGAGATCTCAAACTTAATACTGAACATCAGAGTTATAAGAAAAATAAGAAATGCTTGGATGAACTGAAATGATTAATATGATAAAAACACATAATAGCAAAAATTTTGCTATTATGACAGAACCATTCGTTGTGAGTTTGTTTAAGGGCTATAAAATAGAATCTAGAGCATCACTGTTCATCGACGAGTTGAATTTTGAAGATGCATCAGAGTTACACTTATTCGAGAATGCAAAAATACAAATTGACAGTTATATTTGCATAAGCAAGATCAATGTTCCTGACGCATGTATCAGACGATTTTTAAGAGGAGCCGAAGTTCATCCATGGGCAACAGTGAAAATTGAGGGACACTTTTTTAGTGGAAATTCCGAAACAGAGAAGTTATTCTTCTACAATGATTCTGGAGATCGCTCAAAGTCAGATCTGACAAAGGAACAACTCCTGAAAGGGGAAACAGTGAAAGCAGGTACAGAACTTATTATCGATGAACTACTCGTATAAACAAGTGATTTTATGTCATGAAGACATAAAATTTGATCTTAAGGACTCATCATTGCGACCCATATGATGACTCGCATCATTAATCTTTTCAAATCTGAATGCATCTTGTATTTCTTCAAAACTAATCTAATTGCAAGCTCAGTGTCACTTGAAATGCCAATGTGAAAAGGACGATAACAGTTAATATAGAACTTACGAGGATCTTCGATGACCGGATTCAATGATGAAGTATGTTGTGATCCTGGATTAACTGTTCTCCAACGCAATCCTTTGAATTCTTCTTTCCACAGAGCACAATTAGTCTTTACTCTTTGAGTCAAAATGGGAACAACTCTATCTAGAAAGGATCTGAGAGGAGGATAGTTTGCAAATGATAATTCTGCATTACAGTGTAGTCTGTAATCATGTACGATCGTTTGATACTCTGAAAAGAATTCAGCATACTTTCTAGAATCTCTAATCGAATCTATACATCGGATTTCTGGATCTTTATGTACATGCGTTACATCCATGAGATCTTCTCTCATTTCGCCTTGGCAGAATTCTTCAGACACATCAATACCCGGATCATCTATGAGTTTGACGAATGTTCTTCTTGCTTCAATATAAGTGGGTAAAAGAATGGCACAAGCGAATATTCTTTCCTTCTTGCCACTTCTGGCAATACAAGCTAGAGCATATGATATCTGCACTGGGTGATCTTGAATAATATGAGCAGCTTTGTATAAACCATAATCTGTATATCTCGAGACAACATCTTCATCACGTTTTCTTTCAAAGGTTAATGGATGTTTATTACTGACTATACGCAAATAAGTGTGGTGTTTTTCGATCAGCAATATGTTATTGAGAGAACACTTTACATCTGATGTTGTACGGAAAACATTTTCTACATTATGATCATACTCACAATAATATGCACCGACATCACTCAATGCCTTTCTGATTTCAATCATGTTTAATGATCTCTCTGTAAAACAAGACTCATCAAGTCCAGGAAGTACTATTGCGAATCCCAATTCATTGTGATATTTGAAAAATCTGTATTCAAATGATTTGCTTCTTCTCTTAGTATCAATGATCATTGCCATCTTCGATAAAGACCATGCTCCCAATGGTGTCGTATAAATGTGTTCTCCATCATAAGTCATCATACATGGTCCCAAGTCGAAACCTCCAATGATTGAATCTAATGTTGAATATATTCGCAATATAAATTGATATTCTCTATATTCGTTACGCTCGTTTCGATTACCAGGTTTTAGTGCCATCCATTTGACGATAACATTAACAACATTCTCTGTTCTATCAACACTTACAACCTTTCCATTTCCACTACACTTAGATGCAATGATAGCAACACAATCTTCAAGTATATCCCTATATTCCTTCAACGTATCTGGTGTAATCTTATCTTCTGGACATCCATAGAAAAAGATATCACAATCATAACTATCAAGTCTTAACATGTCTTGATTATGTGATAAACAAGCTCTTGTTAATATACCTCCACAGACTGCAATCTTACCTCTATACTTATCAAAAAGATGTTCCAAAGCAGGAAATGTTGTATGAAGACTTTCTAAGGCTTTAGTTTCAGATGGTACTAATTGAGTACAAGGTCTATTTATTACTGCGAGTCTTTGGTTTGGTTTGGGATACTCAGTTTTATATCTGTTTATATCCTTCAACTCGATCAATGGCCATCGTTTCTCGATTCTTGATATCCAGTCTAATGTTAGAATGCGTTTGACTCCATTAGGATCAGATGGATCTTCTGGAAAACTATAATCCATTTCATAACAATGAAAATGACTTCTTTTATATCATTTTAAAAAACATAAATGAGGAAAAGTCCAGGTGTTAGTGTCAATCCTAAGACCAGTATTCATGTTATTTCTGGGCCAATGCGATCAGAAAAAAGTCTAGAAGCAATACGTCAGACAAAACGTTATCAAGTTTTGTATGGAAAAGAATCTACCATCTTTGTCAATCCTCGCATTGATATTCGAACAAGTGATGGTATCGCGAAATCTAGAGGTGGCAATGAAATGGAATGCATTGTATGTGATAAGTTGAGTGAGATCGAAGGATCTGATCTCTTTCAAAAAGCAAAGCTTGTGACACTTGATGAAGCTCAATTCTTTCCTGATCTCTTCAATTTTGTCATGAAGCATTGTGATAAGAAGTCGTTCATTGTTACATCACTTGATGGTGACTGGAAGCAAGAACAGTTCGGACAAGTATGGTCTCTTATTCCTTATGCTACTATGGAAAAGCTTACTGGATTTTGTGAACTATGCAGGGATGGAACACCTAGTGTATGTACGATTGCTGTAGGTCCTATGACAGGACAAGTTTCAGTTGATGAAGCTGAAGGTACTCAATATCTTGCAGCATGTCTTCAACATCGAACATCTGAAGCAGTCAAAGACGAGTTTCGAAGACGTCAAACAGAATAATTTCACATCTCATCGAGATATGAAATCGTCGAGATATTTATATCAATTTAATAGTCATCATAGTTCTTTTTGCATCGACGAAAACAAACAATAGTGATAAATATGATACTAATGATGATCGTAATTATTACTGAACCATAACCTATGACACATAAGGTTATGCCTATATTGTAAGACATCATACCTTTTTGCATATAAGAAACAACAGAGACATCAAGATAACATTGAACATATAAGTCACCTTCACCATCAGTGTAACCTACCTTTGGATAACAGTAGTCATTCGAAGACATTGTTCTATCACATGAGCATTGATATGTCCCTGTTGAAGGATAAAGTTGTAATCTATTCTCTGCTGTTATGTATTGATAGTCATATACTACAGGACTTGCTAATGCAGTATATCCATCTGACATCTCCCACATTGCTACATAAACTGGAGGTTTATCGCTCTCACCTGAAAGCAATGTGAAGACGCTTGCATTAACAATAGTACACATATCTTCACTATATAAGCTCATCATATTTGCATCATTGTTGTTTACTAGCAACAATGGACCCAATACAATGAATATCAATATCACAGCGATTGATGATATTCCTAAGATATTGATAATATTCGATATCGGAGTATTTCTTTTAGGACAGAAGATCTTCTTGAGAATAGATTGACATGTAGTATGTTTGTGTTCTGTTTGAGATGTAGTAGCTGGAGGATTCATTCGTTTTTATGTGTCTTTTGTTTTCTTAAGCGTAAATGAGAACTCATAGAATTCCAAAAACATTAGATCGTGATGCATATCCATGGGACATGCCGAACGCCATAATCAGAGCATCTAAATCTAGATATCCTAGACCTAATGAAACTCCAACTAAATATGAACCATCAACATATATTGATAAGCATCTTTACGAGAAGGACGAGAGAAGGAAACTTTTCGAACATTACACAACAATGGATCTCACAATATGGATTTTCATCATATTGATACCATTGGCAACATTTATTATCTTGTGGATGTTGAAACCATCATTCGTTCAGAACAATGATGGTAATGTTGACGTCGTGTTTCTTATCATATGGACTTTAGTTATTTGTGTAATAGGATGGGTCATCCTATTCTCTCTTAACAACTGCAGATGCAGAAATTAAATCAAAGGAAGACATATCTCACATCCCTTTGCATCAATACCAACATTGTAAAAATCAAGATATTTCGTATTGAGTGTTCTTTTAGACCCCGACTTAAGTAACTCTTCTTCTGTAACATATCCTATCTCATGGAACAAAATGTATTCAATCTTTGATTGCAGACATATGTTGTTGCATGCATGTATACCTTCTTGAACATTACCAACAATGATCATTGGCCATCCAATCCTGGTGATACCTCTAATCTCTTGATGTATTGTCTCTACAACGTGCAAAATTACAATACCCACACATATATCATTCTTCATGATCATGTAAGATTCAAAACATTCAATCCAACATCTCCATTCCTCTTCATTCGGATTGAAGTGGAACCTCATACCTTCGACAAAATTCAAAAACACACATCTTGATGATTGGATATCATCACCTTTGATGAGTTTGAAGGTGACATCAAACTTTGATGAAACATTGTATTGCCATGATGGTACACGAATATGGTTAACTCCCTTGAATTCCGATATCATGTGATATCCTGTATGAACTTGGAATTGTACGCCTATACCAATTGCTTGCTTGATTGCAACCATACCAAGACCTACACCTCTAAGATTAGGATGTACGACAAGAAATGTTGTGCATCCTATACGAGAATCTTCGATCTTTTGATCTTTTGTAATATATCTCACTCCAATGTCTAATGTCATGATACATGCTGCAATTATGTTCTTTCTTGTCCTTATGATAGCTCTATGAAACCCAAGCATTTGAAGTCTTTTTAAGCATTCAGGTTGAAGAAGAGTCTTATTGCCACTTGCCATAACATTATATTCTTCAATGAATGATGACAATTCAAGATTCTCAGAGTCTGATGAAAGTGTTCCTCCAAGTTTGAATGGAGGATGTATGTTCACACAATGCATGGTTTGCAAGAAGAGTTGAGTTTTGGAAGCTGTGACTTTTGGATCTTCATTGGGATCGATCACAAGTGTGTCAATGTCATCTGTACGTTTGATCGAAAGTGAAGACCAACTTTCAACTTCACCATCCATTTTTGATACTAACTGAGATGTAAAATAATTACATTTTAATTTCTAAAAATGCCAGAGGGTCCCATGGTAATGCGAATTGTTGATATGTTAACCAAAACCCTCGTTCGAGAAGGGCAATGGCCATATCTTCGTAGTATTACATGTCTAACATCTAGATTCAGTGGCATAGATATTTCAGTCTTTGAGAGTGTGAAGAATCAGAGAATGCTCGACTTTTTTTGTAAAGGTAAGACTTTCTTCACCACATTTCCTGATGAACTCACCATTACATCGCATCTTGGCATGGAAGGTAATTGGTCATTCGAACCAGATGGAAAGAATGCACACTTCGAAATTCAATTGACCTTCACTTTGGACGCAAAAGAAGAACCAATGAAGCTATATTACAACAATCAACGCTTTGGTTCCTTTGAAGTTCTCAAAACTAAGGTTGAGTTGGATCAAGCTCTTGAGAAAATAGCTCCAGGTTTCATTGGACGCTATATCATCTCAGTTGAAGAATGGCTAGAGAGAATGTCGCGATTCACAAAAAGGAAATCTCTCATGAGATTGATGATGGATCAAACTGAACTGTGCTCTGGAATAGGAAATTTCTTAATAGCAGAGTTGTTCTGGTATGCTCGTCTACATCCTCAAGTAACTGTCGGACGTCTCACGCAAGATGATCGTATTATGTTATATCATATTTGCTTGAAGGTAATCGCAGGACATTATGATGGAACGTTACCGAAGGTAATCTATATGAAAGAGATATCCCCTGAAGGACATAAGATCATTCAACAGAAATTCACGGATAGGACGACACATTGGGTTCCAGAAGTTCAGACAATCATTTAAACTTCTATATGATTGAGAATACACATATCGTTATGATTTACCCATAAACACTTAGAATGAAGTATACTTCATTCTAATCCTTTGTGTTAGAACTTCTCGATTCACACATCATATCTAATGCAAACACATCATTCTTGAGCGTCATATTCAATGTAGACACATCATTCTTGAGCATCACATTCAATGCAGACATATCATTCTTGAGGACCACATTCAATGTAGACACATCATTCTTGAGCATTATGTTCAATGCAGACACATGATTCTTGAGCATCACATTCAATGCAGACACATGATTCTCGAGGACCACATTCAATGCAGACACATGATTCTTGAGCATCACATTAAATGAAGACACATCATTCTTGA
>Ga0182030_10004241_pt1 | contig 30572 bp, 25 predicted proteins | sample 812S3MmetaG_FD_121299 | JGI IMG/M metagenome (GOLD analysis project Ga0182030, IMG submission 121299) | Permafrost microbial communities from Stordalen Mire, Sweden - 812S3M metaG (Illumina Assembly) | ecosystem: Environmental > Terrestrial > Soil > Wetlands > Permafrost | place: Sweden...
GACCTCGAAAGCCAGCTCGATCTGACCCAGCGCCGCCTCGCCGGCGGAGTAGCCACCGAAGCCGATGTGGCCCAGGCGCGCACCCAGCTCGAAACCGTACGCGCCCAGCTTGTAGACGTCGGCGTGGCGCGGGCACAGTTCGAACACGCGATCGGCGCCATCGCCAACCTCAACCTGTCCGGCTTCAGCATTCCGCCTTCGCCGCTCGATCTCGCACTGCCCAAGGTCCCTGTTGGTGTTCCGTCGCAACTGCTTGAGCGCCGTCCCGACATTGCCGCCGCGGAGCGCCAGGCCGCCGCCGCCAATGAACAGATTGGTATCGCCGTCAGCGCCTTCTATCCCACCATCGACCTGGGCGGAGCCGGCGGCTTTGAGAGCGTCAACGCCGGAACATGGATTCAGGGTCCGAGTGCGTTATGGTCGCTGGGCGCGCAGGCTGCCGAGCTGCTCTTCGACGCCGGCAGGCGCCACGCCCTTACCGACCAGGCCCGCCACAACTACGAGGCCCAGGTTGCCGGGTACCGGACTACCGTCCTTCAGGCCTTCAACGATGTGGAAGACCAACTCTCCGGGCTGCGGATTCTCGAACAGGAATCGGGCGTGGAACAGCGCGCCGTCGCCTCCGCGCAGAACTCATTCGATCTCTCGAACCAGCGCTACAAAGGCGGCGTCACCAGCTATCTCGAGGTGCTCACCGCAGAGACCGCACTGATCGGCAACCAGCGCACAGCCATCGACGTCGAGACCCGCCAGTTTGTCGCCAGTGTCGGCCTGGTCCGCGCTCTGGGCGGCGGCTGGGATGTAACCCAGTTGCCAAAGTAGAGCAGCCTCATCAGTCCGGCTTCGTCCCGCCGCAGCTTCTTGGCAGGTCGCGTGTCGGCGTCTCCCGCAGAACCGACAAGTCAAAGCAATTGGCCGAGTTGTCGGCTCCGGCCTCGCCCAGGATCGTCGAGCTGTTCATCCCGCCGCCACCACCCCCGACGGGCATCGGAGGCGGCGGCGCATAAAAGGGCGCGAGCTTTTTCTTGAGCATCGCCGGGGGAATCCGATAGCTCTGGAAGATCGCCTGCGCAATGGGAGCCGATTGTGGCGCCCCAGACGCGGGCGCCTGGGCCAGCAGCATCACGTTCTTGTAGGCGCCGCCGGAGTCCACCGGAAAGGAACAGTAAACACCCATGACCTTCATCGGTCCCTTTGCGTCCGACACGCTTGCCACAAACCGGCCGCACTGGCCAAGAATAGGCGGGACCTGAATCGGCGTCGCGGAGTTGAAAGTCACCTGCGGCGCCGGCTTGCCGGAGACAGCCGCATTCTGCTGGAAGATCATGGTCAGCTTTTGCGCCAGCGTTGCGGTGTAGGGCATGGAGAGGTCGATGCCGTTTGCGCCCCGCTGGCCGGCCTGGAAAGGCCCATTCTTGGCGACAATCGTGTCGCCAAGAAAGACCGTCTCGCCTTGCGGCCCGGTCATCTGGATCACTGTCTCCGCGCCTTTGGTCACCTGCCAGCCGGAGGGCACGCCCGCGGAGGCGCTCTGATCCGGGGCCGTGTAAGGCTGAAGCTGGATGCTAGGCTTGGCGGCGGCGGCGGTAGCAGGTTGCTGAGCGGCATGGCATCCGGCTGCCATCAAAATGCCCACGAGTGCGACCACCGTGGCATTGAGGGGAAGAGAGTATTCTCTGCGATCCTTGTGCACTGATCTGAACTCCTTGAACGAGTTGTCCCAGAGTCGGGTGACTGCCAGAGTAGCACCCAAACGCAAATCCGCCCCAGATGAAGAGCAAAGACCAGCCAGCTTCGCACAAGCTCCCGTGCCCCATCCTTTCGCCTTTTTTCTGGCAAAAGGGTAGGGCACGACGCGAAAGAGCGGGAAGCCACAATCGCTGGCCAGCCCTGTTCTTACTCCTTGAGGGCGACGACGGGACTCCAAATCAACGCTCGATCACATCCTGCCTTGCATGGCTGAACGCCGCCGGGGGCACATCGGTCAGCGGCAGCGCCGGCCCTTCCCACAGCAGCCTCGGCGAGCCCTGGCTAACGGAATGCAGTTCTTCAAGATGAAGTGCGTGTTTGCCCGCGCGCAGGCCCAGCGAACCGCGATCGTAGCGGAGCGCGTTGCCGGGAGAGCCGCAAACCTGCGCAAACGGTGGCCCGGTCTTTGCTACTTCCATGCCATCGATCGCCAGCCGCGCTCCGTCGCGATCGATCAGGTGAAACGTGTAGCCGCCGTCGGCGGGGATGTCGATGAAGCCGTCCCAGGTGGTGGCGTAGCGCGTGAAGCCCTGCGCGTCGGCGTTCAGGCTTGGTCCCTCGCCGTTGAAGACAGCCTGTTCCTTCGTCAGGTCCGGCAGGTCGCTCCACGTTCCTGGATAGATCTTCCAGGCAAGGCCGCTCAGCGTAGGGACTGCGGGGTCGGCAGCGTCGTGCCATTTCGCCACGGCCACTATGCTTTGCGCGGCCCAGTCCTCAAGTCCCGCCTTGTCCTCGGTGTGAAGCAGAACTCTGAAGCGGCCCGCGCCGTTCTCTCCATCGAGTGCGGTGCCTTCGGCGTCTGGAAAGCGGTGGCTCACCCGGCGGCCATGTCCCTGGGTTCCGTCGCCGAAGAGCCACGTGTACCGCACTCCGGGTGAGGCCTTGGCGGTAAAGCCGACCGCCTCCCTGGGCGCAATCACCGGCGTATCGACGCTAAAGGCCGCCAGCGGACCGTGCGCGTCTGGAAAGCGAGCGGGCTGTGCGCCGGTTGCCACAGTCAACGGCATGTCTGCGTTTCCGCTGACCCGCGTCTGTCCATATTTCACGTTGTCGAAGGTGACGTCGGCCACGTCGCCTGTCATGGTTGAGTCAGCCAGCGGCGGCTGGTCCAGCGCCCAGATGTTGTGGAAGGTGAATCCGTGCAGGCCGGGAGATTCCTGCTCCATCTGCACCAGCGAATACCAGTTGTCGAGAGTCAGATTCTCAAATGTGTAGTTGGTGTGCTCGCCGCTCGCGCCCTTTGCGCCCCACACGCCCAGCAGGCCGAAGGTCTGCCCACAAGCGCCGATGCCGCCGTGGAGAATGTCCGAGTCTCGCAGCGTGAAGTTGCGCGAGTTGAAGCTCTTCTGTGGCCACGCCGCGCGCACAATATTCGAGATACTCGTCGAGAGTTCGCTGTGTTCGATCAGGATGTTCTGCACATCGTGGCCGGGACGCACCAGGTCCGCCTCGCTGTAGCCGTCCCAGTTACCCTGCATGGCAAACACATCGTCCGACGAGCGAATGAAGGCGTCGCGGACCACGGTGTCGCCGCCGCCCAGCCAATCCATGCCGTCCTGGTTGGCGTTGCCGGGGTTGCCGCCGATCACGCGCAGGTCGTCGTAGACGAAGCCCGTGGAGTCCTTCATCTGGATCGACCAGGTCCTCGAGCGCACGATGCAGGTCAGCCCGTCGATCTCCACGTCGCGGGCTCCGAGCGCACCAATGCAGTGCCAGTCGGGCTTCTGCATCCAGCCCTCGTCGCTGTTCGGGTCCTGCGGCCCGTCGTAGACAATCGTCCCGCGGCCCAGGATCTTCACGTTCTGCACATTGAAGAGATTCAGGCTGCCGAAGATGTACGCGCCCGGAGCCAGGTAGATCGTCTCCCCGCTCTTCGGATTCAGGCTGCCGCGATACACGCCTGGCAGATAGGCATGTATTTTCGGATCGCGCGGCATCGGCGGAGGCGGCGTGCCGGCGAACAGAAACAGCATCGCCGCGTGATTCAGAAAGTCGCCGGGCCGCGCAATAGAGAGCTTCGCCGGTCCCGCCAGTTTGAAGCGAATCGTCGCCCCTTGCCGGACAGGACGCAGCCCCAGCCGCCACGGCTGAATATCGACGCCTTTGTCCCAGAAGGTTTTGTCAGCGGCGGTGATTTCTACCCACACCGAGCCGGTGATGTCGAAGCTGACAAATTCATAGCTGGCGGCGGCATGGGCCACGTCCACCGGGTGTCCGTCCACCTTGACCGTGAATGCAGTCGACCGCATCTCCGAGGGAACCGCCGCGGCCTCCACGCGCGAAGCGGCATGAGCAACAGCATGGCATACGATCAAAGCCACAAGAAGAGTGCGGAATTCCGGCAAGGAATGCGACCCCGGCAATAAAAATGAAGACGAAACCACTGTAGCACCGGGGCCGCGTAGCTTCGCTTCAGATTCCCTCGCCCATCGAGACATAAACGCGCAGGCGTTCCAATTCGACTCGGTAAGCTTCGCGCTCGGCTTCTTCCGCCGCAAACGGATCGGGGGGGCGCGTCTCGCCACCCAGCCGCTCTTCCAGCTCTTCCACGCGCGCCGCCAGCGCGATCAACGCGTCGGAGAGCGGATCCTTCACATCATGGGGATCGGTGATGAGCACCCGCTGGCCGTTGCGATAAATGATATGCGCCGGTACGCCGACCACCGTCGAATTCGGCGGCACGTCCGAAAGCACCACCGAGCCCGCACCCACGCGCGAGTTCTCGCCCACGGTGATATCGCCAAGCACGTTCGCGTTGTTGCCAATGAAAACGCCGTCGCAAACCGTGGGGTGTCGCTTGCCGTGTCCCTTGCCCGTGCCCCCCAGCGTCACGCCCTGGTACATGGTCACATCGCTGCCCACGATTGCGGTTTCACCGATCACCACGCCGGTCGCGTGATCGATAAAGAGCCGCCGCCCCAGCAACGCTCCGGGGTGAATATCCACGCCGGTAAAGAAGCGGCCGACTTGCGACAAGATGCGCGCCGGGAGCCGCAGCTTCGAACGCCACAGCCAATGAGAGATTCGGTGAATCCACACCGCCCACAGGCCCGGATAGCAGAGCAGAACCTCCAGCCGGGAGCGCGCGGCGGGGTCCCGCTCCAGCACGGAGTCGATATCTTCGCGAATGTGGCCAATCAGAGACAAGATGGGTTGGTCTCGCAACGTCGGTAACAGAACAGGTCTGAGATCCCAGTTGGCCGAAGGGTACGGGTTCTACAGGCTGCGAAAAAACTCGTCCTTAGCCAAATACCTCAATGCGTTGTGTCAGGGCACGGCTTTAGCCGTGCCGTAAATGCCCCAATACCGACGTGGGCTTTAGCCCCTGAGGGATGCTTTTCGGGCTCTTCGTTCCGGCCTGGTCCTCTGTCGGCGGTTGAAGGGCACCGGCTCAAGCCGGCGCCCTTCAACGCAAGTTCACGATGGAGTACTCCCTACACCGCAATCGCTTCGGTCAGCAGCGCTAGCGCCTGTTGCCGCAGCGGCTCGAAGAGCACACTGGAAAGATAGCGCTCGCCGAAGTCGGGCAGCACCACGACAATCAGCTTGCCCGCATTCTCTGGCCGGGCCGCCACCTTCAGTGCCGCCGCCGCCGCCGCCCCCGAGCTGATGCCGACAAAGAGGCCCTCTTCTTTCGCCAGCCGCCGGGCCAGGTCGACAGCCTCGTCGTTGGTCACCTGCACCACCTCGTCCACCAGCTTCGTATCCAGCACGCTGGGTACAAAGCCCGCGCCAATGCCCTGGATCTTGTGCGGTCCAGGCTTGCCGCCGGAAAGCACCGGGCTGTCGGTAGGCTCCACGGCGATGGCCTTGAAACCAGGCTTGCGCTCCTTTATGTATTTGGCCACGCCGGTAATAGTGCCGCCCGTACCCACGCCGGAGATGAGAATATCCACCTTGCCGTCCGTGTCCTCCCAGATTTCGGGGCCCGTGGTCGCCACATGAATCGCCGGGTTGGCCGGATTATCGAACTGCTGTAGCACAAAGCCGTTCGGCGTCTTGGCCAGAATCTCGTTGGCCTTGGCAATGGCCCCCTTCATGCCGTTCGGGCCGGGAGTCAGAACGATCTCCGCGCCGAAGGCCAGCAGCACCACGCGCCGCTCCAGGCTCATCGTCTCCGGCATCGTCAGGATGATCTTGTAGCCCTTCACCGCGGCCACAAAGGCCAGCGCGATCCCGGTGTTGCCGCTGGTTGGCTCGATTAGAACGGTTTTGCCCGGTGCGATCTTGCCCGCCTTCTCAGCGGCATCGATCATCGCGAAGCCGATGCGGTCCTTGACGCTCGAAACGGGGTTCTGACTCTCCAGCTTGACCACGACAGTCGCTGGCAGGCCAGCGGCCACGCGGTTCAGCCGCACCAGCGGAGTCTTTCCAATAATCTCAGTTACATTCGCGGCAATGCGCGCCATTTGGATCTCCTTCTTCCGGGGCATTTTTGCCCAGGCATTCGTTTCGATGGATTTTTGGGGTGGTGGAGCTATTCAAGCAGGAAATTGCGCGCGCGAATTTGGCGCACGGCTGCATCGGGGCTCTCACCAGGACGGCGTTAGCGACATCGATGCATACAGATAAGGTAGACCCAGCGGGCAGGATTGGCAAGCGGAAGTACCACTAAACTCATCCGCTTGATAAAATAGAGTCAGGGAGCAAACGCCATGGATGCCCCGCAACTGATTGCCGAGCCGGCTCACGATGCGCCCCTGAATCCCTGCCCGCGCCCCTCCCCTGTGGCTCTCGCGTGTCTGCGGCGCCTGGCTTCAAGTTATGTCTGGTGGAAGACCCCGGAAGAGGCGATGAGGTTTCCCCACCGCGTAGCGGCGCAGGTAATGAACCTTGGCGCCTGGGAGGACCTGACGGATCTCGTCGAATCTGCGGGCGAGGACTACTTGCGCGGCGTCTTGCGGCACGCCGAGGCGGGGCAGTTGGACAAACGCTCCTGGCACTACTGGCACTACCGGCTTGGCCTTGCCGAGTACGGCGCGAAGCCTGTGCCTCCGATGCCGGTCAGGAAGACCACGTGAGCAGCTTGGCTCCGCATTGGGGGATACTGCCGCCTGAGCAGCTCGAGATTTGGCCGCAGCTCGCAGCCTGCTACCGGATGGGGCTGGTGTTGTACGGTGGCACCGCCGTGGCTCTTCGACTGGGCCATCGAGCCTCCGTCGACTTCGATTTCTTCACCGAGAGACCACTCGAGCGCGAGAGTCTCGAAGGCGGGTTTCAGTTTCTCAAGTCCTCGAGAATTCTTCAGGATCGAAAAGATACTCTGACTGTCTTGGCCCCGGTCGGGAATACCGGCGTGAAGGTTTCTTTCTTCGGGGGAATAGACATAGGCCGCGTGGGTTTCCCCCAGCGAACACCGGATGGAGTTGCAGAGGTTGCCTCGCTGCTTGATCTTCTGGCTACCAAGTTGAAGGTGATGCTCCAGAGGATCGAAGCGAAAGACTACCGTGATGTGGCCGCGATTCTCCGCACCGACGTGGGACTGGACGAGGGCCTTGCCGCCGCATCCGCGCTGTACGGGTTCAGCTTTCAGCCCAGCGAAGCCGTCAAGGCGCTCACATACTTTGACGGTGGAGATTTGGCGACCCTTCCAGATGCCGACAGAAAATTATTGACCAGGGCAGCCGCGCACGCAAGCCGCACTCGAGCCGCCGGCCTAGCGTCCCAATCGCTCTCTTCCAGGTACCAACAATCAGGAAGCTGAACTCGGTCAAGTGCCCTGAATAACCATTGCCACCACTGGGGAAATTCCCAGCGGCTTCGTCTCACCCCGTATTCCTCAGCCCCGCCGAAATCCCGCTAATCGTCGCCGCGATGGCGCGGTTCACCTCGGGCGTGTCTTCTCCCGCGCGCTTGCGCCGCAGCATATCCACCTGGATCAAATGCATCGGATCGACATACGGGTTGCGCAGCTTGATCGAGTGAGCCAGCACCTGGTTCGACTCCAGAAGTTCCTTCTGGCGCGTAACCGCCAATAGCGCGCGCACGGTACGATGGAACTCGGCGTCGAACATGTCGTAAATGCGCTCGCGCAGCTTCGCGTCCTCGACCAGCTCCGAGTAAAGCCGCGCCGTGGCCAGGTCCACTTTGCCCAGCGCCAGTTCGACGTTGCGCAGCAAATCGATGAACAGCGGAAACTCGCGGGCCATTGTCTGCAGCAGACCAAGCCGGTCTTCCCCGTCGGGGCTGCCGAGGAACTCCTCAATCGCAAACCCCACGCCAAACCACGCTGGCACCAGCAGCCGCGACTGCGTCCAGCCGAAGACCCACGGAATCGCGCGCAGATCGGTCAGACGCGGTGATGCATTTCGCCGCGAAGGCCGCGAGCCGATCTTGGCATTCTCCAACTCGCCCACCGGCGTTGACTGCTCGAAGTAGGTCACCACGCCTGGGTCTTCGAGAATGTGCGTGCGATAAAAGCCGTAGGAAAGTTCCGAGAGTTCGTCGAACGCCGCCTCCCACTCCGGCTTCAGCACTCCGGTAAAGTGGCCCTCGGGGTCGCGTGCGTTGGGCCGGGCAAGAGCGTCCAGCGACGCGGCGATCATCAGTTCGAGATTGCGCTCGGCCAGCACTTCGTCGGCGTATTTGAAGTTGAGCACCTCGCCCTGCTCGGTAATGCGCAACTGCCCGTCGAAGGAGTCCATCGGTTGCGCGAAGATCGCGCGATGCGTGGGCCCGCCGCCGCGTCCCACCGTGCCGCCGCGCCCGTGGAAGAGACGCAGCTTGATGCCCGCCCCGCGCGCCGCCACGTGCAGGTCGCGATGCGCTCGAAAGATCTCCCAGGTCGAGGTCAACATGCCCCCGTCCTTGTTCGAATCCGAGTAGCCCAGCATGACCTCCTGCCAGTCGTCCCACGTGGCAATCAGCCTGCGGTAGTCCGGCCGGCTCCACAGTTCGCGGCAAACAGCCGGGGCGTTGCGCAGGTCTTCAATCGACTCGAAGAGCGGCACCGGCATCAAGCCAGGGTCACGGCCACTGCCCTCCACCTTCACCCCGCCCAGCCTCGCCAGCCGCACCACGGCCAGCACATCGTCAACCGTAGCCGCTCCGCTGATCACGAACTGGCGAATCGCCTCCGGCGAGCACCCCCCCTTCGCCTCTGCCACCACGCGGAAGGTCTCCAGCACGCCCGAAGTCTCCGCCGACATCCCGCTCGGCAGCGACGGAGCCATGGTGTCGCTGATAGCCTCCTGCAGAGCCGTCTGCAGCACACGCGCATGTTGGCGGATATCGAGCGTGTGCAGATGGAGCCCGAAGGTGCGCACCTGCAAAATCAGCGGATCGATGAGCGTGCGCGCAATCCGAATCCCTCCATGAGTAGCAAGCGATGCGCGCAGCACTTCGAGGTCCTCGAGAAAATCCTCCACCGAGCAGTAAACCGGCAGCACCTGCGCCAGCTTTTCCTGTCCGCGCGAGAGCGTGTAAGGCGTCACGGGCATTGCCGCGCCGATGGGCCCCGGTTCCTCCAGAGTGCGCTCTATGCGCGCCTTCACGCAAATGATGAAGCGCCGGTAGTATTCGAATTCGTATTGCGCGCCGAAGACCTGCGCCTCCGGCGTATGCACCTGCGCGATGTAGGCATTCAGCCGCTCCATCAGCGCCTCGCTCACTGGCCGTTGCTGGGCGCTGGTGGTCAGCAAGTCAATGATCTCGTCCAGTTGCCGCCGGTAGTAGAGCAGCAGATGGCCGCGAGCCAGTTGAATCGCGTCGCGTGTCACCTCGGGCGTTACAAAGGGATTGCCGTCCCGGTCCCCGCCGATCCACGAGCCGAAGCGCAACACCTGGGGCAGCGCGTGCGCCTCGATCTCCAAGCCATATGCCACACGCAGCGCCTCCGATATCTCCGCGTAGAGCCCCGGCAGCGTCTCGAAGATCGAGACATCGTAGTAGTCCAGCCCCATCTTGATCTCGTCGTACACCGTGGGCCGCCGCGAGCGCACCTCGTCCGTCTGCCACAGGCTTGTAATCTCGGCCAGTACCAGTTGTTCCAGCCGCGCCAAGTCCTGCTCGGGCACCGGAATCCTATCGAGCGTTTCCAGAAACTCGCCGATGCGCCGTCGCTTGAACATCACCGTGCGTCGCGCAACTTCCGTCGGATGCGCCGTAAACACCGGAATGATCAGCACCCGCTTCAGCCAGTCCAGAGCCTCGTCGGCGCCGATGCCCACGCGCCGCATCTCCGACAAAGTCCCGGCCAAAGACCCGCGCTGGCGTCCGGCCTGCCCGCTCAGCCGCAGCGCAATGCGCCGCCGCTTGCGATGGTTGGTCTCCGCCAGGTTGATGAGCTCGAAGTAGAAAGCAAACGCCCGCGTCAGCAGGATGGCCCGCTCCGCCGGCAGCCTGTGGACCCGTGCCAGCGCCCCAGCCGCATTGCGCGCAGCTTCTTCGTCCTGCCCGCGCGCCTCGGCATCGCGCCGCCGGATGGTGCCCTGCCGCAGCGCCTCCACCTCGGCAAAAAGCTCGTCGCCGGCCTGCTCGCGCAGCACCGCGCCCAGCAGCGTGCCCAGCGAACGCACATCGCGCCGCAGCGGCGCTTCCTTCAACTCGCCGGATTGCGCTTCCAACTCCGCCAGCCGCTGCGGCCAGCTCTCGGGATTCCACAAAAGGGCCATCGTCTTCTGATTATGCACGAGTGGAGATACCAGTCCAATTTGTTGTAGCAAGGTCTATCGCTAGGACTTAATACCCAGTTTGCGCCTCTCCGAGTCAATCACCTCAAAGGAAGGTGCTATCGGCGGGATCACCCAAGCTGCGGCGGTCCGAAGTCGCTCGCTAACGCCGCTCTTGCTTTTCGAGCCGTAAACTAAGCCGTGCGAATGATCTTCAGGGAGGGGATCTCGGCAGACCGCTTGATCAAGTTGTCTCGCATTTCCGGCGGTAATTGATATAAGCACATGTGTTTTGTAGTTCCTCAGACAGGTTTCGGCAGACCCCCCGGCAGCAGCTAAGGTCGACTCTATGTTCACTGAGAGTTCCTTGTCCTTGAACGCGCCAGAAGACACGCGAACCGATTCGGTGTCGTCATCTCTAACGAGCAGTAAGAGATGTACCCGTCTGAATAACCTCTCCTCATCGGAGATTGACGCGTTGTCTTGAAAAACGGGTGGCGACATGCGCTAGGCGATCTTGCGTAAAAGTTGGGCCAAATTCAAAACGTCGCAGGCGAACCCCTCTTGTTCCACCCCAGTTGACCTGTTCTGATAAAAGAACTGCGGTGTGTCGTCTGCGGGAAACACGACCTCCAGATCCTGCTGCTTCCTGTGCCATTCGAGCTGAAGACCACCATCCCCCAATGGAACTACCGCTGGAGCAGGCGAGCTGTCTTCCATCACTTGAGCCAGTATCGACAGCGAAGACCTGATGAGGTCGTGATTGATCTTCTTTCCACCGTAGGAATCCCAGTTCTCGTTGAGATTTTGAATTCCGGAGTATGCGGAGATAGTCTTTTCGATCCACGACGGCAGTCGACTCGCCGTAACGACAAACTGATATGCACTCTCTCCAGACGGAAACACGAATGCCTTTTCCCTCCGGTTGGTAAACGCAGCAGATGTCGCGATCGTGTAGTCCCGTCGCGTGTCGTACTGGCTCTCGGTCAGTGCTTTCGTAGGCCAATTCACTGATAGAGGTAGCGCAAGTGCAGCCATGCCTATTTCCTCCGGCCCCAAATCTTATGCATCGTGGGCGTAGTTAACGCAGTAAATGAACGAACAATCCATTCGCGTCCAAGATCAAAAAAGTCCGTGCCTTCGCCGACCTGTCCACGTGCCGTCAGATCAAGGAGAAACATCGGTGCGCCGTCAGAGAGACGCGATACCGGCTGAAGAGTCACGTATAGGCGCCCCGAAAAACCTCCGCCCTTGTCAAATATCGGGAATCTGGCACGGAATGTTAAGTCTTGCGCATGACCAGGGTAGTTCGACACAGGCTGTCGCCATATCGAGAAAACCTTGCTTATGTCAGCATGCGTCTCCCAACCTTCTCCCGCCACAATGTGGTTGATGTAAGTCACTTCGCACTGGCTTACACGGATTGTTCCCAACTGATTTCGGGTCACAAATTGTGCAAAGCCGGAAAAATCGTGGTCAAAGCCTTCGCGCACCCGCTCATAATGAGGATATTGATCACCCTCCCCTGTTTTGCGCCAGTTCTTAATGAAACGGTCTCTCTGGACCTGGATAAGTTCTGTGCCCCCCTCATTGACGAACCAGAATCTTGGTGTCGGAGGAGCCTCAAGCGCCTGAAACTGGATGCCGACCGCAGGCTGAGGCTGGTCCGGAGGTAATTCGATCATCGAAGGAAGTTCGCCATGTTCTTCAGTTGTTGGAAATCGATCTTGCACCTCGCTCCAATAGATGCCGAAGTGGGCAGTTCGAAGTGCCGATAGCCTATCAAACTGCACAGAAAGAACAGTTTCCGCCACAGGTGGGTCAGTGAAGTCTGGCAAATTTCGTGGTCGAACGGTCACCATAAGCACCCTTTCGGGTTGGATGACATTGGTAGCATTATTGGCCTCCAACATCTGCACTTGCAAGCGAGGTAGAGACCGCAGGTCTGAGGTTACTATACCGGACTGTCCGTCTATGACAAAACCCTAACGCCAATCCACGGTCACTTGTTCGACAAGGCGTCTTGTCCATCCAGTTGCACCATCAGCTCTTCCCACTCCGCGGTCAGCTCGTCCAACTGATCGCGCAGCTCCCCGGCAAGAGTGGTGAGCCGCTGCGTTTCGGCCGCGGAGACGTAAACGCCCAACTCCTCCTCGGTATGCGCAATCGCCGCCTCGATGCGCGGGACTTCCTCTTCCAGAAACGCGCACCGCTCCTCCATCTGCTTCTGCTTGATCGGATTCAGGCGGCGTGTGCGCGTCGCCGACGACGATCCATCGCCGTTCGCCCCCTCGAACCCTCCCTCGATGATGATTGTTCCGGCAGGCGTAGCCTTTTCTGCGGGGGGATGATTGGGCACAGCATCCGGCACACCTGCCGCCTGCGCCTCTTTCCAGCGCAGATAGTCCTCGTAGTTGCCTTCATGGCTGGTCACCGTGCCGCCTTCCACTTCCAGCACCCGCGTCGCCAGACGGTCGATAAAGTACCGGTCGTGCGACACAAAAACCACCGTACCGCTGAACGCCGCGATCGCTTCCAGCAAAACATCCTTTGCCCGCATGTCCAGATGGTTTGTCGGCTCGTCGAGCAGCAGAAAGTTCGACGGCGACACCAGAATCCGCGCCAGCGCAAACCGGTTCCGCTCGCCGCCCGACAGCACGCCCAGCGGCTTGAAGACGTCGTCGCCTCGAAACAGAAAGCAGCCCAGCAGCGAGCGCAACTCCACCTCCGGCACCTTCAGCGCGGCGCGGCTGATGTCGTCCAGCATGCGCGCCTCGCCGTCCAGCACCTTGTATTGGTCCTGCGCAAAGTACTCGCTGATGACGTTGTGCCCCAGCTTGATCGAGCCCGCAGTCGGCGCCTCCAGGCCGGTGAGCAGCTTGATCAGCGTCGACTTGCCGGCCCCGTTCACCCCGACCAGCGCGATGCGGTCGCCGCGCTCAATGCCGAAGCGCACCCCCTCAAGCACCTTCTTTGGCCCATAACTCTTGGCCAGCCCCTCAGCTTCCACGACCATGCGTCCGGAAGGCGGCGGCTGCGGAAACTTGAAGTGAATCACCGGCTCTTCTTCCGGTATCTCGATGCGCTCGATCTTCTCCAGTTCCTTGATGCGCGACTGCACCTGCTTGGCCTTCGTAGCCTGGGCGCGAAAGCGATTGATAAACGCCTCCAGGTGTTCGATCTGTTCGCGCTGGTTGCGGTAGGCCGCCTGCAACTGCGCCCGCCGCTCGTCTTTCTGCGTAAGATACTTGCTGTAATTCCCTTGATAGATAGTCAGCCGCTTGTTCCATATCTCCACCGTGCGGTCGATCGTCACGTCGAGAAAATACCGGTCGTGCGAGATAAGTATGTAACCGAAGGGATAACTGTGCAGATAGTCCTCAAGCCAGTTACGAGTTTCTAAGTCAAGATGATTGGTCGGCTCGTCGAGTAACAGCAAGTTAGGTTTGGCCAGCAGCAGCTTGGCCAGGGCAATCCTCATCTGCCAGCCGCCGCTGAACTCGTCCGTCTGGCGTCCCCAGTCTTCCTTGCTGAATCCGAGCCCGGTCAGCACGCCGCCTACCTGCGCGTCCAGCGCGTACCCATCCAGCGCGTGAAAGCGCTCCTGCAGCATCGAGTAGCGTTCCGCCGCCGTCTCGTATTCCGTCCCCTCGTGATCCAGCTCCGAGAGCTGCCCGCCCAGCCGTTCGATCTCCCGCTCCATCTCGTGCAGATCGTCAAAAACCGAGAGGCATTCTTCAAAGACAGTGCGTCCGGTCAGCCGCAGACCCTCCTGCGGCAGGTAGCCGATGCTCATCCCCCGGGTCTGCTGCACGCCGCCGTAGTCCAGCGTCTCCAGCCCGGCCAGCACCTTCATCAGCGTCGATTTGCCGGTGCCGTTGGCGCCCACCAGCGCAGTCTTTTCCCGCGCCCGGATCAGCCAGTTGGCCTCAAGGAACAGCACCCGCGGCCCAAACCGCTTGCCCGCATTTTGCAGTGAAAGCATCGGACTCTATTTTCGCAGAGAGGCCGCCCGACGCCGAAAATGTGCGTAGCCGTTGGTCGAGGCGCACTACTCCAGGTGAAACACCTCTTCCATATTCGCCCACCACTCGCCCTCTTTACGCGTCGGCACCGGGCTCTGCATCGGCTCCATGATCGCCCACCACTCCTGCGTCGTCTTATCGGCCGCCATCCTCGCCATATCCGCGGCATAATCCGTTCCGTGGTACTCGAAGTAGGCGTAGAGCGTGTGGTCCTTCAGATAGATCGAATAATTGCGAATATTGCACTTGCGAATAATCTCCAGCACGCCCGGCCACACCGCCGCGTGGTATTCCTTGTACTTTTCCTCGGTCTCAGGTTTGAGGCCAATGACCATACCGTAACGAGTCATACTGTCTCCTTTGAGAAAACTGCGGGTCCAGCTTTAAGCGCAAGCCGGAGATCGGGTCTCCGAACCGCTTCCACCTATTTAACCACCGTCCCGCGCCCGGCAGTTCTCTATCCCCGGCATTCGCGCTTATCATCGATGCGGACCAAAATCGGGAAGCGCTCTGCTTTGAAGACTTGGTGTGACGGAACGAGCCACGTCCTGACCACCACGCATGTTGCCCGATGGAACCATGCCTTTCGAGATACGGAGGAGAGATGAACAGAATCGCTACGGACCGGCGTGACTTCCTGAAGCAAGCCGGGCAAGCGGGATTGATGGGCTCGGTCGCCATGATGGCCGGGATGCCAGAGAATGCGATGGCCCTGGCCGGGGCGCATCGCGCAATCGTTGAAGACGCCGTGATTCCCGCCCAGGCCGAAGAGGCGCCCAAATACCACATCAAGTTTGCCGTCTGCGGCATCAGCCACGACCATATCTACGCCATGATCGGCGCCGTCCAGCGCGGCGGGGGCGAGATGGTGGCCGCCTGGGGCGGCGAGGAAGACAAGATCGCCGTCTTCAAGAAGCGCTTCCCCAACGTGAAGATGGTCGCGAAGCAGGACGAGATCCTCAACGATCCCTCGGTACAACTGGTGCTCAGTTCGCAGATTGCCAACGAGCGCGCCCCTCTGGGCGTTCGCGCCATGAAACTCGGCAAGGATTTTCTGTCGGACAAACCGGGCATCACAACCCTTGAGCAACTGGTTCAGGTGCGCAAGACCATCGCCGAGACCAGGCGGATCTACGCCATCCTCTACAGCGAACTGCTGGAGGTAAAGGCAGCCGTCTACGCCGGGGAACTCGTCCGCCAGGGCGCCATCGGCAAGGTAATTCAGACCATCAACATCGCGCCCCATCAGATCTTCCAGGGCGGCGGCGACGCCGGCGGCGGAGCACAGCGCCCCGAGTGGTTCTGGAATCCGGAACAATACGGCGGCATTCTCTGCGACATCGGCTCGCACCAGGTCGAGCAATTCCTTTACTACACGGGCTCCAAGCAGGCGGAGGTCGTCGAGGCGCAGATTGCCAACCTGCGCCATCCCAATCGCCCCCGCTTCCAGGACTTCGGCGACATGGTGCTGCGCGGCGACCGCGGCTTCGGCTACGTGCGCCTCGATTGGTTCACGCCCGACGGCCTGGGAACCTGGGGTGATGGCCGGCTCTTCATCCTCGGCACAGACGGCTACATCGAGATCCGCAAGTACACCGATGTGGCCGTCAAGCGCCCGGGCAACAACCTCTTCATCGTCGACGGCAAGCAAGCCCGCTATATCGACTGCAATCGGATGCCGCTCCCCTTCGGTCCGCAATTTGTGGCCGACATCGTGAACCGCACGCACACCGCCCAGGATCAGGAGGAGTGCCTGCTGGCCGCGCAGTTGGTGATCGAGGCGCAGAACAAAGCCAAGCTCGTAACCCTGAAAGACTAGATATGGTTGCTTAGATCGGGTCTTGAGGATCGGGTTTTGAAAGGGCACGGCTTCAGCCGTGCCGTAAATGGTGCGTAAACAGCGGGCTTTAGCCCCTGAGGGTTTCTTTTTCATCACATCAAGCAATTTAAGCGACCAGCTCTCGCGACAGAATGCAGCCTTTGATCGAGAGCCGCTCCCATCCCCGGAAGCCCTCTCGATTTCCGTCCAACGCAGGTCGCACCCTACAATGCTCATTGAAGGGCCTGTAGCTCAACGGTTAGAGCAGGGGACTCATAATCCCTTGGTTCGGGGTTCGAATCCCTGCAGGCCCACCATTGAATCCACTCGCATTTCGAATTACTGTTCCGCAGAAGCCGCCGCGTGACAGTTCCATCCCCTTGCAACTTATAATCTTCCTGAGGCCGGCAACACCGGCCCGATCTTCCCTGCAAAGAGAGAAACACCTTGGCACGAGAGCTTTCGACCGCCCGTCTTGCACGCAAAGAGTGCATCTCTGAAGTAGCCCAGTGCTACCAATTCGAATTCGTCATCGACGCCATGGAGAGCTTTCCTTACTCTCCCGGCCAGTTCGTCTCCGCCGTGGCGGAGGACCAGAATGGCAAAATGCAGACCCGTGCCTACTCCATTGCCTCGGCTGCCAGGGGCAACCGCTTCGAGCTCTGCGTCAACCGGGTCGAAGCAGGCTTCTTCTCCAATCACCTCGCCGATCTGCCCGATCTGCCCGTTGGCGCCACCATCCAGATTCACGGCCCCCACGGGCACTTCATTCTCCAGGAGCCCATTACCGACTCCATTCTGGTCGCCACAGGCACGGGAATCGCTCCAATGCGCGGTTATACACAGTGGCTCTTTCCCGATGGCGGACCCGACCGCAGCAACGGAAAGCAGATCTGGCTGGTCTACGGCACCCGCCACGAAACCGACATCTACTATCAAAAGGAGTTCGAAGCGCTTGCTGCTCGCGTGCCCAACTTCCACTATCTGCCTACCCTCAGCCGTGCACTCGAAACTTGGAACGGCCTGCGCGGCCATGTCCAGGTGCACGTGGCCAAGATCGTTGAAGAGCGCGCCGCGCAGTTGGGCCTGCCCCTGCCCGTGCCTGCGGCGGACCCGACAATTTCGCCAAGAGACCTCCGCTTCGACATCTACGCCTACATCTGCGGCCTCAACTTCATGGTCTCCGGCGTGCGTGAGCTGCTGACCGGCTACGGCTGGCATCGCAAGCAAATCGTCTTTGAGCGGTACGACTGAGTCGGCTCCGCGTCCAATCTCCGGTGCTACTACAGATTGAACAGCTCCCTAAGCCGCTTCGTCTGCGTGCGGCTCACCGGAATCTCCGTCTGCGCCTTGTCGTTCATGCGCAACTGGTAGCTGGATTTGAACCACGGCACCACTTCGCGAATGTGGTCGATGTTCACCACAAAGCCGCGATGGGCGCGCCAGAAGTGCGCCGGATCGAGCTGCTCCAGCAACTCCTCGAGCGTACGGCATTTCGACTGGCCCTCAAAGGCCCGCGTGACGATGCGAATCACGCCTTCGTCGATGGCCGCGAAGCAGATCTCCGCCTGGCTCACCAGCAAAAGTCTGTTCTGTGCCTGCACGATCAGCTTGGCCGGCTGGGGTGTGCGATCGGCGCCTTGTGGACGCTTGAGCAGCCGCAGCAGCGCCTCAAGCTGAGACTCAATGGGCGAATCCGCCTGCGTGCCAGCGGCGCCCCCCGCGGCCGCTCCGCCCAAACGTCCTCTCACTCGCTCCACTGCCTCAACCACGCGGCCGCGGTCGAAGGGCTTCAGAAGGTAATCCACGGCGTTTACGTCGAAGGCGCGTACGGCGTACTGATCGTAGGCGGTCGCAAAAACAAAATGCGGCAGCGGCTCCGGATCGTTTCCCATGCCGGCGGCGCCATTCGTTCCGGTGCGCTCCATCAGCTTCCGAATCACGGCAAACCCGTCGAGTCCGGGCATCTGCACATCCAGAAACACCAGGTCGGGATGGTGTTCCTCGATCAGCGCCACCGCCTCGATCCCGTTGGCGCCCTGGCCCACAACCTCCACGCCGCCAACGGAGTCGAGAAGATACTTCAGCTCCTCGCGGGCCAGTTGTTCATCGTCGATGATCAGCGCCGAGATAGACATGCAGGACTTCGATTGTAGGAAGGCGATCCGGCCAGGGTCAATGCCGGGCGGACGATCGATAAAGCTCCCGTGCCCCATCCATTCGCCTCTTTTCTGGCGAATGGGTGGGATACCTCGAACTAACAGGCCGCATTCAATGCCCGCAGCCGCAAAGTATCATTCTCCCAGCACGTGCAGTCGCGTGGGCAGATGGTCCTTGGCCAGCTCATGGCCGCAGCACGTGCAGTACTGGTCGGTGGCCCGCACGGTGCGGAAGCAGGTGCCGCAGTTTGCCGTCAGTTGATAGTTGCACTGCGGGCAAAAGTGGAAGTCGTTCTGTACGTGCGTGCCGCAGGCAGGACAACTGGTGACCTCGGGCTGGCGCAGCAGAAAGTAGAGGACCGCTCCAATGCCGCCAGGCATGACAAAACACACCAGCATCCAGAACCGCGTGCTCATTCCCCGCCGCGGTGCGTCCTTGCTGATGTAGCCCACCATCAGGAAGTAAAGCGCGGCCACGATGCCCCAGGAGAGATTGAAGTAGATGCGGAAACCGAGCGGCGGCGGCGCGTGGTGCCGCTGATCCGGCGCAATAACCCAAAAGTAGTACTCCACCAGCACAAACGCCAGGCTGGCGACAATGATCGACCAGACCGGAATCATGCGTTCGTCTTCGTTTACAGTGATGGATTGTGGATCGCGCATAAGCAATCCCTCCGAAGGAGGGCCTTTCCAGATTTCAAAATCAGTTTAACGCCTATTTGAATGGACGGGAAAGGGAAGGCGGAAGTTGCGTTCAGAGCGCCGCAGGTTGAAGTTTGGTCAGTTCTTCTGGACTTAGCGCTTGTCGCGCGACCAGCCGGCCACTAGCGCCGCCGCCACCAGCGCCGGGCACAGGATGCAGACCCACAAGCTGAATTGCGTTGCGATGTCGCTGAAATGCTCGCCGCCGATCAGGTCGTCGGCCACCCTCCAGACGAAGGGGCCCAGCGCAAGAACCACCAGCAGAATCGAAGCCATAGCCACGGCCCGGCCCCGCCTGCTCCCCGCCTTCTGGTCCTGCATCACGCCCAGCGAGGCCTGCACCACGCGGCGGGTCTTGTGGGCAACGGCACGCTCCCGCCCAGCCTGATTTCCGGCCAGAGCCGAAAGCAGGTCGCGTTCGGCCCCCTCGCTTGCACCCTTTTCCGAGGGAACCGCCGCATCGCGGGCATCGAGCTCGACGATTTTCACACTGCCTCCAGGAGGCGCGCGCCAGTGCGTTCGAGCTTCGGCCGGACCATCGCCATACCACGATAAAGCCTTGATTTAACGGTAGAAAGCGGCGCCCGCGTCACCTTGGCGATCTCTTCCAGCGACAACTCCTCGTGGAATCGCAGCACCAGCACCTCGCGATGCAGAGCGTCCAACTCCAGAAGCGCGCCCGCAATTCGTTCCCGGTCTTCAAGGTTTGCAAAACAGTCAAAAGGCGTCGGTTCGCCGTCGGCGACCTCAAAGGCCATGGCTCGGTCATCGTCGCCTTTGCCTTCGATAAGCTCGTCCAGGCTGCTCATCGTCCGCTTCCGGCGTTGATCGATCAGCAGGTTGCGCGCGATCGTAAAGAGCCAGGTCTCAAACCGCGCCTGGCCGTTGTACTGTCCGCCCCGGACCAGAACCCGCATCCAGACCTCCTGGAACAGATCCTCAGCCTGCTCGCGGTTTCCCGACAAATAGAGCAGGTAGCGCAGCAGCCGGTGCTGGTAGCGGACAATCAACTCATCCAATAGCCCGGCGTCCTGCCGTTTGAGCCCCGCCGATATTGCAAGATTTTCCTGGCGAATCTGCTCATCGGCCGCCACAGCGGAGCTCGAAACGAATAATGACGATAATGCCGATATAGATTTGCTGCTCATCTCCTTTGATTAGACGACAGAATCCGCCGCGTTACCACCAAAAATACGCTCCGGAAACCTTACGTTTGCGTAAGGGTCCCTCTCGCCGCCGCCCGCAAGGCTTCCTCCACCGCCTTGGCCGCACGCCGCTCCCGCCCCTCAACGGTCTCGTAATAGAAGATTCCCAGCAGATGGTTGCGCCTTTGAGTCGGAGTCAGCTTATTCCAGCCTGCGAGCGCAAGCGGCTGGCGCTGGAAAGCCGCCCTCAGCACCGGCGGCGGTTCGTCCTCTCCTTCCATCGCCTGCATCAACCGTTCCGCCATCTTCTCCGCTCGCTTCAGCCGGGTCTCCGCGCCCTTCGGCTCGTCTACCCACTTGCTAATCTCTCTCCGATGCCATGGGCTCATCGCGTCGAACCACTTGCGCAGCTTCCGGTCGCCCTTCAGCGCCTTCTCCAGCTCCGCCGGAATCGACGTTGGCCGCTCTTCCAGGTCCGGTTCCAGCCTGATCCGCACTTTTTCCCCGGACCTGGCCTTCGCCCCCGCCTGCATCTTCTTATTCACCAGCAGAAAGTGTCCTCCGCCGCTCGACTCGGCAAACAACGATGTCCGAAACGGAAATCCCTCTCGATTACCTTTCTCGACTCCGATCTCGCCCCGAACGCGCAGTCTATTGCGCACCGGCCACGCTTCTTGAACGTCGAACGGAACCCGCGCAATCACCCATCCCAGCCCGTTCCGAAGCGGCTCCAGCAAAGCGGTAAAGGTCTTCGCGGAAGATTTCATGTCCTCTCCAGAAATGCCAGTATGCCGCCTGCCGGCAAGCACTTCAAGTCCCAATGCTCCCTTCGGCTTCCCTGCCAACATCGGCCGCGCACCAAAGCGCGGCCGGCCCTTATTGCTGGCAGAGGGAGTTAGTTCCCGCCGAACAGATCGGACATCGTCTTCACGCCCTTATCCGCCGCGTGGTTCAGGTAGTGGAGGCCGAAGCCCGCTTCCAACGTCTTCAGCAGCGAAAAGTGGTTGTACGCCTTGTTGCTGGAGATGCCGGTCGGAGCGTAGCTGGTGTCCACAATGGTGAGAACCTGGTTGGGCAGGCTGCTGTAATCGTTCTCGTCCCAAACCGTGACAATCACGTTGTTGCCCTCTTTCCACATCTTCGAGGACTTGATACCGGTGATCAAAGCCTTCACCGCAGCATCGCCCTGCGCAATATTGTTCGCATCGATCGAGCATCCGGGGCCAACCTCGGTGCTGAAGCGGCCATGCATGTCGTGGCACTGGTTGGGCGCGATAAATGCGAGGTTCGGAACATTCCCGCTGGCCAGGTCGTCATAAAGCTGATTCAGGCCCACAACATTGTTCAGGCTGTTCTCCGGGTTGCTGCCCGATTGTACGCTGGCAAAGTAGACGAACGGATTGTGCTTCACCGCGTAGAGGTTCGGCACGCCCGGCGCAACTTCTGTCAGGTTGGAGAGAAGCCCGTCGCTGTTGTCCACGCCGTCCGCGCCATAGGGGGGCAGGCTCTCCTGATAGCTCTTCCAGCTCAGGTGCGCTTCAACCAACTGGTCCCCGATGCTCATCCCGACCGTCTCCGCCGGAGCAATGGGGGTGTTGTAGATCGGCTCGGCGGGCGTGCCTTCGTTGGTCGTGTCCACGGCCGGAGTCGCGCCGTCCAGGCCATGCCCGGCAATCGGGCAGGTATTGGTGGGCGCGGACTCAAGCGCCGGCAAGCTCAAATCGATGTTCGATACGCACGTCTTGTTGTGCCAGTCCGGCGAATCGTCGTTGATGATCCCGAAGTTCGAGCCGCCGGTGATCTCCAGGTAGTTGGTCAGACTGGGGTGCCCAACCGCAAAGTAATTCTTGGCCAGGTTGGCGCTCGCCGCATAGCTGGTGATGAAGGGCGCGTTGGCGTTGCCGAGGACCTGGCTGATGTAGTGGTTTTCCATCATGATCACAAAGACGTGATCCAGATGCGGGACCTTGCGGTCGTCCTCTTGTGCCAGCGCGGCGCCGGCAGCGAACGCTGTGAGACACACAGCAACTGCAATGTTCTTGAGCTTCATTTTCTTCAACCTCCTGGTTGGCAAGATCTGTTGGCAAGATCCGGTTTTTGGATTGGGGGACACCGCGGGCATTGGGGAAACCCCGTGGGCGACCTATCTCAGGTTGTCCCTTGTTGGCTGGCTGGTGGACAGAGAATCGAGTCGATCAACGGGGAATACGTTCTTGGGGAATCCTCTATCCGGTTGAACAATAGGAGGTGAACATTACAAGAAAGTGAACGCTGTTTGACAATTCGTGCGGACATCGATTCGCAACAAATGAGTGGCGTCTCGCCCTCCAGCATCACCCGCCAACTCGCCACGCCCGCACGAGCGGACGCCAACCTGCTGCCTTTGTCCGATCCGTTCCTTCTTTGTCTGCTTCGATCTTCTACACTATCCCTCATGGAAGTCCTGTACGGTCTGCATCCGGTGGAAGAGGCGCTCAGGGCCGGACGCCGCCGTTTTGACCATGTGCTTGTAGCCCAGGAGCGCCACGACCTCCGCCTCGAGAAACTGTTGGCCCAGTGCCGCGAATCCGGTGTGCGCGTCCGCCAGGAGTCGCGCGAACAATTGACCCTGGCAGCCCAAACTCCCGCTCACCAGGGCGTTGTCGCCTTTGTCCGGCCGCGGGAGTTTCATTCAATCGAAGACCTGTTCGAGCCTGACCCGGCGGCCAAGGCCGGTACGGCGCGCCTGCTCCTCGCTCTCGACGGCGTCGAAGACCCCCAAAACCTCGGAGCACTCCTCCGGGTTGCCGATGGCGCTGGCGTCGATGGCGTCGTGCTCACCGAGCGCCGTTCCGCTCCACTCAGCCCGGTAGCCGTCAAGGCCAGCGCCGGCGCCGCCGAGCACCTGCGCATCGCCCGCGTCGTCAACCTCGTCCGCGCCCTTGAAGACCTTAAGCGCCAAAACCTCTGGATCGTAGGCCTCGACGAACGTGGAGAAACCGACTACGACCAGTTCGACCTGACCGGCAACTGCGTCCTCGTTCTCGGCCGCGAAGGCGCTGGCCTCCACGATCTGGTCCGTCGCGGTTGCGACCATCTGCTCCGCATTCCCATGGCCGGTGGCGTCAGCTCCCTCAACGTCTCCGCCGCCGGAGCGGTGGTGCTCTACGAGGCCTTCCGCCAGCGCCGTAACGCCGCGCGCTCCGCTTTCCCCGCCGCTCCAGGCGCGTCTAAACCACGCAAACAGAAAGGCTTGGGCTCATGAACTTTTCTCCAGCGCGGACCCTGTTTCTGTCCGTGACAGCCGCGACCCTCGTGGCCACTTCATCCCTGGCGCAGAGCCCTAATCTGCCGCCCCCGCCGCCCCAAACCGCGCCTCAACAGGACCAAACGCCCAGCGGCCAGGTCATCTTCTCCCGCTCCACAGACGAGAACGGCCAGACCACCACCCAGGCCGCCCCTCCCGCCCCGCAACTGGCCGGCGCACCCACCGCCGCCCCCATCGCCACCGACGCGGAGCGCCAAGCCGTTACCCCCGTCGCCTTTGACATGGATGTGCACCTCCACACCGCAGCCCAGCAGATTGCCGTCCGCGCGCTCGTCACTCTCCGCAACGACGGCAAATCGCCCCTCGCCCACATCCCGCTTCAGATCTCCTCTTCGCTCAACTGGGAGCGCATCCGCGTTCTGAACCGCTACGTCACGTTCCCCGTCGCCACCCTCAACTCCGACGCCGACCACACCGGCCAGTTGCACGAAGCCGCGGTCCCCCTGCCCACCCCGCTCGACCCCGGCCAGAGCATCCAGATCGACGTCACCTACTCCGGCGCAATCGCTCAATCCGCGCAGCGCCTGCTGGTCATTGGAACCCCCAACGATGTCGCTCTCCATTCGGACTGGGATGAAATCGGCGTCCCATTCACAGGACTCCGCGGCTTCGGCAACGTGGTTTGGTATCCCGTCTCCAGCGTGCCCGTCATCCTCGGCGACGGCTCCCGCCTCTTCGACGAGATGGGCGACCATAAGCTGCGCATGGCCGGCGCGCAGTTCCGCCTTCGCCTCACCGACGAGTTTCCCCGCGGCCAGGCACCCACCGTAGCGCTTATCAATGGCCATCCCGCTCCGCTCACCGTCACCAATGTCTCGACCGTGGGCGCGGAAATAGACGGCGTCGCCACCGCCATGCTCGAAAGCTCGACGCTCGGTTTCGAGGCCCCCAGTCTCTTTGTCGCCTCCCGCGCCTCGCATGCCGCCGCCAACACGACGCTTTGGACCCTGCCCACCAACGAGCCCGCCGTCGAGTCCTGGACCGCGGCCGCCGCCATGGTCACGCCTTTTCTCCAAGGCTGGCTCGGTCAGCGCCCGCGTTCGCAACTCACGGTACTCGACCTGCCCGATCCCGACGACGCGCCCTTCGAAACCGGCGCACTCCTCGCCACATCCATCCGTGAGGCCTCGCCCGAGCAGTTGCAGAACATCCTCGCCCACGCCCTCACCCATGCATGGATGCAGTCTCCCCGCGCATGGCTCTCGGAAGGCGTTGCGCACTTTATGGGCACCCTCTGGGTCGAGAAACAGCGCGGACGCACTCGCGCCCTCGAAGAGCTCGAGTCGTCGCGCCTCTCGTTGGCGCTCATCGAGCCGGCCAGCCCTGGCATCGGTGCCGGGCAGCCCCTGGCGCTCGCCATCTCTCCCATCTACTACCGCACCAAGGCCACCTATGCCTTCTGGATGCTCCGCGATGTGGCCGGCGACGCTGCCCTCTCCGCCGCCCTGCGCGCCTACGATCCCACCGCCGATAACAGCCTCGGCTATCTCCGCGACCACGGACCCGGCTCCTTCGAGAAGCTTCTCGAACAGGCCAGCGTGCGCCGCGATCTCTCCTGGTTCTTCGCCGACTGGGTCGATGCCGACAAGGGACTCCCCGACCTGACCATCGACAGTGTCTTTCCCTCGCCCGCCCAGACCGGCAATTACCTGGTCGCCGTCAACATCTCCAACGCAGGTTACGCATCCGCCGAAGTGCCCGTCACCGTGAAGTCCGGCGCCAACTCCGTCACCCAGCGCGTCGTCGTACCCGGCCATGGCAAGGCCATCCAGCGGATTCTCATCCTCGGCAAGCCGGTTGAGGTGCAAGTGAACGACGGCACGGTCCCCGAAACCCAGGCCAGCGTTCACGTCACGCACCTGGACGGCGCTGGAGACAGCGCTCCGTCCCCAGGTCCATCAAATGAGCCACAGCAGTGAAGCGTAGATAACCCAAAGATCCGCCAACTCGCTAACTCGCCAATGCCGCGTGAGCGGCGCTAACTTGCCAATTTCTGACGAACCATCACGCAAGCCCAACCCGCGCAGCTCTCAATCCAAATCCCGGAGCCCAGATGCCCTTAACCGTTCAGGAACAATTCGGCCAGATCGATATCTACGTCTTTGACCAGATCTTGCGCGGAAACATCGTCGCCGGAATGCGCGTCCTCGACGCCGGATGCGGCTATGGGCGCAATCTAGTCCACCTGCTTCGCGAGGGCTGCGAAGTCTTCGCCCTCGACGCAGATCCCAAGGCCGTGGATCACGTGCGCCAACTCTCCGCCTCACTCGGTACCGGACTACCCGCCGGCAACTTTCAGGTCGGCCAAATCGAGCACATGCCCTTTCCCGATGAGCTTGCCGATGTAGTCCTCTGCAACTCCGTGTTGCACTTCGCGCGCGATGAGGATCATTTTCGTTCCCAATTGGCGGAGCTGTGGCGCGTCTTGCGTCCCGGCGGTATGCTCTTCTGCCGTCTCGGCTCGAGAATCGGCATGGACTTTGAGCCGGTGCGCGCCAACATCTTTCGCGTGGGAGATGGCTCCGAGTGGTTCCTCGTCGATGAAGACATGCTCCTCGATTTGACTGAAGAGCTGGACGCCGTTCTTGTCGACCCGCTGAAAACAACCATCGTCCAGGACTTTCGCTGCATGACCACCTGGGTCCTCAGAAGACGAAAGAGGCAGAGCGGTCTCTGACCTGCCTGATAGCTCGAAAATGAAAGGATGGCTGCAAATTGAAAGGGGACCAATCGGTGGGTTTCAGCCCCCTCCGTTGATCCCCTCGTAATTGCCCGACGATACGAATGATTCTTAACCGGGCTGTTAGGAACCGCCCCGCTCCGGTTCCCTCTCATCCCGCGGGTAACGTTCGAGCCGGTCCTCGCGGTCTTCCCGCTCCTCCCGCTCGCGCCGTTTCTCTTGTTCTTCGCGCTCCTCGTGCCCATCACTCATGGCCTGTTCACTCCCCTGCTGTCGTCCGGCGCGGGCCCGGTCAGGCCTGCTCCCCGGCTTCGCTGCTTGGCGGTGCAGACCAGCCGCAGCGTCCGCGCATCCCATGCCGGAATCTCTCGCGCTCTTCCGGCGTCATCTTCTCCCAGCGCTCGGCCCACTGCCGCTGCATCTTGTGGGAGCGCCCACCATGATGGCCGCCGAAGCCTCCGAAGAGAATCCGGCACAGGACCAGCAGTCCGAGAGCCTGCCAGAAGCTGATCGCGTGCCATCCGAACAGCGCCGGAAGCAGCCAGTTCCACAGGTGCATTACCACTTCGCCGAAAATCGTCACAAAGAGAACAAATGCCGGCGGAATCAGAAAAAACATCCATTTCCTTTTCATCTTCTCCCTCACTTCCTCATGAACTCGTCGTAAACATTCTGCAATCGCTCCCGCAGATGGAGTACCGCGTAGCGCTTCCGCGCCAGAAGCGTGTTGACGTTCACGCCGCTCTCCGCCGCTAACTCCTTGAAGCTGCGCCCCTCCATCTCGTGGGCAAGAAAGACCTCGCGCTGCTCTCGCGGCAACTCACCAAGCGCGGCTTCCAACTCCTCGAAGAGCACTCGGCGGAAATAGACCGCTTCCGGCCCGGCATCCGGCGAGGGCAGCAGATCTTCAATCCGCAGCAGTTCGCCTTCCTCGTTCTCCACCGCGGCATCCGCAAACGCCACAGGCTTTTTCTTGCGAAATAGATCAGTAATGCGGTTGCGCGCAACCTGATAGAGCCAGCTCGTCACGTAGTCGATCGGCTTCAGCAGGCGGTTCGCTTCCACCAGTTCGAAGAAGACCTCCTGAAGCAGATCTTCCACATCGGCCTCATCGGCCACCCGTTTGCGGATGAAATTGCGCAGCCGTGGGCGTTCCGCCGCCATCGTCTCGGAGATCCGCCGGTCTTGATCGACCATCGAAAGCACGCTCACTGGCTCAACCATCCATCCACTTCTGAAGACGAATGGCAGCCGAAGTTATTGTAGAGGCCCATCATCCTTCCGAAGCTGCATCGGTCCTGGCGGAACGAAACCTCTGCAAGGAATTGGCAGAGGCTGTTCTGGCAGGCTTTGCAACCGCCCTCTTCTGTTTCACCGGCCCGCGAGCGCAAAGAACTTCGCCTTCCCACTCCACCCGCTGACTCGCTGACTTGCTCGACGCCGCGCTGCGGCGGCTGACTCGCTGTCCTTGTCCAAACCGGACCGCCGCCGGGATGTCATTTTCTTCACTTTGCGGATAATTGCCCTCCCCCGGCGCACAATCAAAGGGTCGAGATTCAATACGCCGCACAAGGAGACATCCAATGAAGAGACCCGGCACAGCCAAGATTCCCGGAAGCGCGCAGGACCTGCCAAGTCCAGCCCTCAAGAACCCTGCCGTTGCCCGTTGCTGCGATGCTTGGGAGAGCGCTTTTCAGGCTGAATCAAAGAAATGCGGAAATCAATACGGGGCACGCAGCGAGGCTAATACTGCTTACCGGAAAGCCATGCCTCCACTTTCCGGCCATCAAGGCGTCAGCGATTTCATTGCTTGCGTCACTTACGGAATGCTCATAGAGGCAATTCGAAACGAAGATGCCAGCAAGCTCCTCTACGCGGCTCAAGTCGCTCTTAGCTCCACCCGCAGCCAGCCCCAAAAACAGCGATCCCGAGCGTGACCCCCTCCCCTTTCCCCATTTGAGGGCCGTGAAACTGGGGGGCCACTTAAACCAATCGGATTCAGTAGTTTAATTCAGAAAACCGCGCGCCTTCACAGAACCTGTAAAACTGCGAAACAGTGAAGTCTCTCTCAACCCAACTCTGCCCGCGAACTTGCCAACCTGCCATCTCCGCGCAGCGGATGCCAACTTGCCAACTTCATCGAAAGACCTCGGCAACACCAGCTCAACGAACCCGTTGTCCACGACGCTAAATCTTCTCGAGATTGGCGAACCTCTCCATCAGCTTCTTCAAGCCATGCCGAGTGAACATCACGGTCAGCTTGGCAGTGTCGCCGTCGCCTTCACGCATCAGCACTGTGCCTTCGCCGTACTTCGCGTGCCGCACGCGCTGGCCTTTCTTGAGTCCGGCGGCGCCACGCGACGCGGGAATCTCCATCGCCGGCCGCGGCATTGCGCCGGGCTTGCCAATGCCGGTCTTGCCCCCGAAGAAGCGCGCAATGTTGTCGATCGAGTCTGGCTTGCCCGGCAACGGCGGCTCCGGCGTTTCCGCGCTTTTACTCTTTGGTCCGGGTTCGTTCCCTATGGGAGCGACCTTCGGCTTCATCCACGAGGCCACGAAAGGCTTCGATCCTGAAGCCTTCCTGCCGCCGGCGGATGGGTTGAAAGCTTCCTGGCTCTCGTCCTCGTAGTTGTAGTGTTGTCCGTCGAAGTCGCTCGTGTGGGAGGGCGCGCGGCGTCGCCCTGCACCGTAACCGCCGCCGTAGGCAGGCGTCGACCACGCCGGACTGCGTCCGCCCAGATTCTCGATCAACTGGCTCGGAACCTCTTCGAGGAACCGCGAGGGAACGCTCATCTCCGGCGCGTCGTTGCCATAACGGCGTCGATAGTGCGCGCGCGTCAGGATCAATGTGTTCATCGCTCGCGTCATGCCCACGTAACACAGGCGGCGCTCTTCCTCAAGCTCCTCTGGATTCGAGAGGGTGCGCGAATGGGGAAACAGGCCCTCTTCCAGTCCGGCCAGAAACACCAGCGGAAACTCCAGCCCCTTGGCTGCATGAAGAGTCATCAGCGTAACGCGGGAGTTGGGATCGTACTGATCTGTATCCGAAGCCAGGGCGGCGTGGTCGAGGAACTCGGCCAGTGTTTCTCCGCGCACCTCCGCATCGTGAGCGGCATTGGCCAGTTCCTTCAGATTCTCGATGCGGCTGAAGGCCTCTGGAGAACCCTCGGTCTCCAGCGCCTTGATGTAGCCCGTGCGGTCGATGAGGAAGCGAATCAGCTCGGGAAGCGTTGCGGCATCGCCCGGAGCCCTGAATGCCGGCGTTTCTTCGGAACCTTCCTTTGCTTCCAGTTGAGATTCCGCATCCGCCTTCTTCTTTGGCATGACGAGGAACGGCCGCTTGGGCTGGACGGCAAATGGAGAGTAGGTTGAAGCGTCAAGCAAGGGAATCTGGTTCTCGTTGCCGCCGAAGTCGAAGCTTGTCGCCGAGTCGGCGCTGGCCGCGTCCGGGCTGACGGCTTCGGTCGAGGCGGCGCCATACGCGAAACCGGTGTCCGCGTCTTCGTCTGGCGCTACGTCACTGGAGAGCTTGCCGGCGAAGTCGGGATCCATCATGGCCTGTGCGTCGAGAATCAGTTGCCGGAACGATTCAATCGCCATCAGCGCCCGCGAAGGAATGAGCCGGTTCGAGATAGCCGGTCCGAGAGCTTCCCAGGTCGACTGGCCCGTTTCCAGAGCCAGCCGCTCCAGCGTCTCCAGCGTCGTCTTGCCAATACCGCGGGCCGGTGTGTTGATCACCCGTTGCAGCGCCATCGAGTCGTGGGGATTGCGCACCAGCCGCAGGTAGCCGAGCATGTCCTTGATCTCGGCGCGCTCGTAAAAGCTGAACCCGCCCACCATGGTGTAGCTGATGTTGTAGCGGCGCAGCGCCTCCTCCACCAGGCGCGACTGCGAGTTGGTGCGATAGAGGACGGCGCAATGGGCCTCGCTCCCTGTGTCGCCGGACTCACGCAGAAACTTCTGAATGCGGTCGGCGATGAACAGGGCTTCGTTTTCGCCGTCTGGAGCCTCGTAGTAGCCGATCAAGCTTCCGCCCTGCCGGTCGGTCCACAGCTTCTTGCCCTTGCGTCGGATATTGTTGGCCACCACCGCGCCCGCCGCCTCCAGAATCACCTGCGTCGAACGATAGTTCTGTTCCAGGCGAACGATGTGGGCGTTGGGAAAGTCTTTTTCAAACTCAAGGATGTTGCGGATATCGGCGCCGCGCCAGGAGTAGATGCTCTGATCTTCGTCGCCGACGGCGCACACGTTCTTACGCTCGCCGGCCAGCAGCTTCATCAGTTCGTACTGCGGGCGGTTGGTGTCCTGGTACTCGTCCACCAGCAGGTAGCGATAGCGGCGCTGGTAGCGTTCGCGAGCTTCGCTCGATACCTTCAA
>Ga0182030_10004244_pt1 | contig 30568 bp, 24 predicted proteins | sample 812S3MmetaG_FD_121299 | JGI IMG/M metagenome (GOLD analysis project Ga0182030, IMG submission 121299) | Permafrost microbial communities from Stordalen Mire, Sweden - 812S3M metaG (Illumina Assembly) | ecosystem: Environmental > Terrestrial > Soil > Wetlands > Permafrost | place: Sweden...
AGCGTTCCAACACTGGGGTCGCCGCCGGATCGGCTCAACTCCCGGAGGGATGGCAGAACGGGCCAATCCCCTGCCGTTCCTCCGCCGTTCACCCCCTTCCACCCGCGCGCCCAGTGTTGCGACACGGGGGCAAGGTGGAATGGCCTCGCAGGCCAAACCGGCCCGACCCAACCCCGCGATTTTGGCGGCCCCGGGCAAGGCCGGGGAGTGGCCTGGCCGGGCGCTTCCGATTGGCACATAAAAACCTCCGATGCCAGCTTTTTTTTCCCCCGGAAGTGTCGAGCAGGTTCGCGCCGCCAGCGATATCGTCGAGGTGATCGGCAGTTACGTGGCATTGAAGCGCGCGGGTGCCAATTTCGTCGGGTTGTGCCCGTTTCACCACGAAAAGACCCCCAGCTTTAACGTCAACCCCAACCGTCAGATCTATTACTGCTTCGGCTGCCACAAGGGTGGCGATGTTTTCTCCTTCCTGCGGTCGATAGATAACCTCGATTTTCCCGAGGCGGTGCGCCGTCTGGCCGAGCGGGCGCACATCACCTTGGAACAAGATTCGTCGCCCGGCCAGAAGGAGGCCCGCCAACACAAGGACCGGCTGATCGACCTCCATGAACAGGTGACCCAGCGCTGGCAAGCGGCGCTGGACGGTGAACCGAGCGGCGAGGTGGCCCGCGAATACCTTCAGAGGCGCGGGGTTTCGGCCGACGCCATCAAGCTCTTCCGGCTCGGGGCCGCGTCCCCGGCGTGGGATGACATCGTCCAATGGGGCCGTGCCAAGGGCTTCGATCCGAAGCTGTTGGAGAGCGCGGGCTTGATCATCCGAAAGGAGGAGACGGACCGCCACTATGACCGTTTCCGGGGCCGGTTGATGTTTCCCATTTGCGACGAGCAGGGGCGGGTGATCGGGTTCAGCGGCCGGGTGTTGCAGGGGGATGAGAAGACCGCAAAATACGTTAACTCACCCGAGACCCTCATCTTCACGAAAAGCAAGGTGTTCTTCGGTTTGGACAAATCCAAGCGGGCACTCCTCGACGCGGATTCAGCCGTGGTCTGCGAGGGGCAGCTCGACCTCATCGCCTGCTTCATGGCCGGGACGAAAAACGTTGTGGCACCCCAAGGAACCGCCTTTACAGCCGACCACGCCCGGATCATCAAACGCTTCGTGAAGGAGGTGGTGCTCTGCTTCGACGCCGACAATGCGGGGCAGAATGCCGCGGTGAGGTCCCTCGACCACCTGCTCGCCTCGGGGTTGGCCGTGCGAGTGGCGGCGATTCCCGCTCCGCACGATCCTGACAGCTTCATCAAGGCCATGGGGGGGGAGGCTTTTGCGGAGATCATCCGGTCAGCCCCTGATTTTTTCGATTTTTACCTGGGCCGCCTCTGCTCGCTCCATCCGGTCGCGACCGATCGCGGGCGCCTGGCGGTTTTGCGCGAGATGTCGGTGGCCGTCCACAAGACCGCCAACACGGTCCTGATTGACAAATACGCCCAGAAGACGGCGATGCGCTTGGGTGTCGCTGCTGACGCGGTGCGGAAGGAGTTCGCCAAGATGGCGGACGCCCAGCCGTCGGGGCCGGTCTGGGAGGACGACGCGTCCATGGAAGGGAACTCGGAGCCGGCCGTCCCCTTGGAGCGCCCCGGCCAGCAGGAGTTCTGGCTGCTGAAACTGATTCTGGGGGACGATGACTTGGTCCCGTGGAGCGCCCGATACCTCGCGCTGGAGTGGGTGCAAAATGCGCTCGTGCGCCAGATCCTGGCGCGCCGATTCGCAGCCCACGAGGCGGGGACCTGGGTGAGCCTGGCGTCGTTCGTGGCTGATCTGCCCGGCCGGGTGGAGCAGAGCCTGGCCACGGAGGCGGCCAGCGATCCCCGCCCCGTGCCGGAGACCGCCAGGCAGATCGCGGACTTTGCCCGGACCCTGCGCAACCAAGCGCTGGACCGCGAGATGGCCAGCCTCGCCGCTCGCCTCGGCGACCCCGCCGCCTCGGAGGCGGAGCGAATTGCCCTTCTCCGCCAGCAGGCGTCACTGCGTGCCGCCAAGCGGGCTCCGATCCAGCCTCCCGCGCTGCCGCCTCCCCAGGCCCCGGAGTGAAGTTGGAGGAGAGTGGCGGATCAGCCCGCCTGATCACACGGTTTCATGGCCGCCATCCGCCGACTCATCTCCTCGGCGGAAACATCCTCAATGTGGGTGGAGATCGTCCAGTGGTGCCCGAACGGGTCATGGATGGTCCCGGACCGGTCGCCGTAGAACTGGTTCTGGAGCGCGCGCACCACCTTCGCGCCGGCCGCAACCGCTGCCGCGAAGCGGGCGTCCACGTCGGGAACATAGACCACGAGGCCGACAGGGGAACCCCCGAGGCTGGCTGGGCTCTTGAACTCCATACCGGGCATTTCGTCGGCCAGCATGATGACGGAGTCGCCGATCTGAAGTTCGGCATGGAAGAGCACCCCGTTGGGTCCCGGAATGCGCATGCGCTCCACGGCACCGAGCACAGACTGGTAAAACTCGATGGCTTTTCCCGCTCCTTGGACGATGAGGTACGGGGTGATGGAGTGATAGCCCGGGGGCTGGAATGGCACTGCGGCCGTGGGGGTCGTTTGGGAAGTGGAGTTCATATAATGGCCCCTACGATTCACCATCAGAAATGCCTTGTCAAATTGGGCGCCGAAGCTCACGCGCGGCCCATGAGTGGGGAGGAGGCGACCCGGCATTTCGGGTTGATTCCTGCCGGGTGCCAGGCGTAGTCTGCGGCGCGTGACCAGCCAGCACTTCCGCCTTCGCCGGGCCACCTTGGACGACTTGGGGCAACTGGCAACCCTCTGGGAGCCGATGGGTTTCTCGACCCCGGAACTTTCGCGCCGGGTCACGGAGTTCCAGGTCGTTGAAGGCTCGAAAGGAGTCGTGTTGGGGGCCATTGCCTTGCACGCGGTCGAGCGTCAAGGGCTGCTTCACAGTGAGGCGTTCGCCGACTTTTCCCAAGCTGATGAACTGCGGGGGCTGCTCTGGGAGCGCCTGCTCGGGGTGGCGGCGAATCAGGGCCTGTGGCGGATCTGGACCCGTGAGACCGCCCCGTTCTGGGTTCACAGCGGGCTGGCGAGGGCCGGGGAGCAGGATCTGGCCTCGTTGCCGGCGGCCTGGCGCGAGGGACATGACGGCTGGCTTACCATCAAGCTCCGGGAGGACGTGGAAACCATCATGAAGGCGGACGCCAACTTCGCTGTTTTCATGGCGCAGGAAAGGCAGAAGACGGCCAAGACCGCGAGCATGGCGAGAGCCTTCCGGATCATGGTGACGGTGATCGCCTTTGCCCTGGCGGCGCTTGCCCTGGCGGCGATCTACGTACTCTACCCGAAAATGCCGCGGCCTCCGGGGAACTGAGCATCATTCACCCACCCGGAAGCGCTCTGCCTGGCTGCGCGGCGAGCCGGACCACCGTCAACGACGGGGACGGAAACGGCAAGGGCGCGAACAGGAAACCTGTCCGCGCCCGTGGGAGACCCACTGGACCATCAAGCGCGCGGGGCGGGCTTGGGCTTCGCGGTGTCGAGGATGGTGGCCATGATGCTGGCAGGCACCGGCTCGAACCGGAACGGTTCCATCGAGTAGGAGGCACGCCCCTTCGAGAGCGAGCGGATGGCGGTCGCGTAACCGAACATCTCCGCCAGCGGCACTTCGGCCGTGAGAATCGAGGATCCGTCTTTGGCCTCGATCTGGTTGATTTTGCCGCGGCGGCGGTTGATGTCGCCCAGCAGATCGCCCTGGTACTCGTCGGGGGTGGTGACCTCGACCTTCATGATCGGCTCCAGCAGGATGGGATTCGCCTTCTTCACCGCGTCCTTGAACGCGAAGATGCCCGCCATCTTGAACGCCAGTTCGTTCGAGTCCACCTCGTGGAACGACCCGTCGGTGATCTGGACCTTCACGTCCACCATCGGGTGGTTGGCGAGAACGCCGCCCTTGATTGCCTCCTCGACGCCATCAATGACGGCGGGAATGTATTCCTTCGGAATGGTGCCGCCGACGACCTTGTTCTCGATCTCGACGCCCTTGCCGCGTTCGTTCGGCTGGATGGTGACGCACGCGTGACCGTACTGGCCGCGGCCGCCTGACTGGCGGATGAATTTGCCCTCGCCCTCGGCCGATTTCGTGATCGTTTCGCGATAGGCGATTTGGGGCGCGCCGGCGTTGGCACCCACCTTGAACTCGCGGAACAGGCGGTCGCGGATGATCTCCAAGTGGAGTTCGCCCATGCCCGCGATGATCAACTGGCCGGTGTCCTCGTTGGTGAAGCAACGGAACGTGGGGTCTTCCTCCGCGAGGCGCTGCAAGCCCTCGCTCATCTTCTCGCGGTCGGCCTTGGTCTTCGGCTCGACCGCCATCGAGATGACCGGCTCCGGGAAGGTCGGGGGCTCCAACATGATGTCGAAGTCCTCGTCACAGAGCGTGTCGCCGGTGGTGATGTTCCTGAGGCCCACCAAGGCGGCGATGTCACCGGCGTAAGTGGTCTCAACGTCGATCCGCTTGTCTGCCTGGATCATCATCACCCGGCTGACGCGGTCGCGCTTGCGGGTGCGCGGGTTGTAAATCACGTCGCCCTTCTTGAGCGTGCCGCTGTAAACGCGGAAGAAGACGAGCTTCCCGACGTAGGGGTCGGTCCAGAGCTTGAACGCGAGGGAGCAGAACTTTCCGTTGTCATCCGAGGGGACCGGCGCGGTGTCCTCCGTCCCCGGTATCAGTCCGGTCGCGGGAGGGACGTCGAGCGGGGACGGGAGGTAATCCACCACGGCGTCCACCAGCATCTGCACGCCCCGTTTCTTGAAAGCCGAGCCGCAAAGCACCGGGACCAGCTCGATTTTGCAGGTGAGGCGGCGGATGGCGGCCTTGAGCACCTCGGCGGTGATCGGCTTGTTCTCGATCACCAGTTCCGCGATGAGGTCGTCCTTGTTCGAGACGGCGTCGATCAGTTCGACCAGGGCCGCCTTGGCGGAGTCCTTCAATTCGTCGGGGATTTCCGTGACGTCGTACTTGAGGCCGACATCGTCGGTGGGATCGTAAACCACGGCCTTCTGGTTCACCACATCGATCAGCCCGGTGAGGTAGTCCTCCTTGCCGATCGGCAGGTAGATGGGGAAGGCATAGGCCCCGAGCTTCTTGCGCATGTCATCGAGCGCTTTCTCGAAGTTCGCGCCGGTGCGGTCCATCTTGTTGACGAAGGCGATGCGGGGGACCTTGTACTTGGTCGCCTGGCGCCACACGGTCTCGGACTGGGGCTGGACGCCGGCCACGCCGCAGAACACCGCGACGGCGCCATCCAGCACGCGCATGGAGCGCTCGACCTCGGCCGTGAAGTCCACGTGGCCCGGGGTGTCGATGATGTTGACGCGGTGGGTGATGCCGTTGAAGGCCTTGTAGGTGCCGTCCTCCTTCTGGGTCCAGTAGCAGGTGGTCGCGGCCGAGGTGATCGTGATCCCGCGCTCGCGCTCCTGTTCCATCCAGTCGGTCACGGTGTTGCCGTCGTCCACGTCGCCCATCTTGTGGATGAGCCCGGTGTAAAAGAGAATGCGCTCGGTGGTGGTGGTCTTGCCGGCGTCGATGTGGGCGGCGATTCCGATGTTGCGGGTGCGCTCCATCGAGTACGCCCGGTTCGGGGAGTTCGGGCTGGAGGCCGCGGCGGCATTCTTTTCCATAAATATCTCCTACTAATGATTCAAATTCAAAAAACTGACATCTTCGGCGCGATAAACAAAACGCCCCGAATCGGCCTGGCCTTCGGGGCGGTGGGGCGGCTTACCAGCGGAAATGGGCGAACGCCTTGTTGGCCTGGGCCATCTTATGGACCTCGTCCCGTTTCCGGATGGCGTTCCCCTGCCCCTGGTAGGCCTCGAGGATCTCGGCGGCCAGGGCTTCCTTCATCGGAATCCCCTTGCGGCCGTCGGCGAAATCGACCAACCACCGCAAGGCGAGGGCGAACTGACGGTCGGCGGGCACTTCAAGGGGGACCTGATAGGTGGCACCGCCGACGCGCCGGGCCTTGACCTCGAGGCGCGGCTTGGCGTTGTCCACCGCGCGCTGCAGGACATCCAGGGGACTGGCGGTCGGGTTCTTGGCGGCAATCTCTTCAAAGGCCCCGTAAACGATGCGCTGGGCGACGCTCTTCTTGCCCGACTCCATCACGGTGTTGACCAGGCGCGAGACGAGTGTGCTGTTGAACTTGGCGTCCTTGGCCATGACGCGGTGGACTGCTTGACGACGGCGAGACATGAGTAGATGGCGGCTTGTTGGGGTTGGGTAAAGGCTGGGAACCGGTTAGGCGGCAGCGGCAGCGGGTTTGGCGGCGGCGGCCTTCGGGCGTTTCACACCGTACTTCGAGCGGCTGACGCGGCGCTTCTCGACGCCGGCGGCGTCGAGCGTCCCGCGGACAATATGGTAGCGCACACCGGGCAGGTCCTTCACACGGCCGCCCCGCACGAGAACGATGGAATGCTCCTGGAGGTTGTGGCCTTCGTCGGGAATGTAGGCGATGATCTCGTAACCATTCGTGAGGCGCACCTTGGCCACCTTCCGCATGGCCGAGTTGGGCTTCTTCGGCGTGCGGGTCATGACTTGGATGCAAACACCCCGGCGGAAGGGGGAGTTTTCCAAAGCAGGAGACTTGGACTTGTGCTTCAGCTTGCTGCGTCCTTTGCGGACCAATTGATTGATTGTCGGCATTTCGGTTAAATCGGTTGCGCCGTTCCGCCCGGATGACGGGCGAACGGAGTTAAAAAGCTACCAAAGGGTGCGAAGATTGCAACAACTATTTTGCCGCCAACGTGATGGAGGCCGCTTGCGCAGCCGCCCCGCGCTTGGCACCCTGCCCGCGGCAGGGCGAAAGCCGGCCGTGATTCCGTATGAAATTCATCCACGAAGATTTCCTGCTCGAAACCCGGTCGGCCCGGCGCCTCTACCATGAATTCGCGGCCCCCGAGCCGATTTTCGACTATCACTGCCACCTGTCGCCTGCGGATATAGCTGCCAATCGGCGTTTCCGCAACCTTTTCGAGATTTGGCTGGAAGGTGACCATTACAAGTGGCGGGCCATGCGCTCCAACGGGGTCTCGGAACGTTTCTGCACCGGCGACGCCAGCCCCGAGGAGAAATTCACCGCCTGGGCCGCCACCGTGCCCCGAACGCTGCGCAACCCGCTCTTCCATTGGACCCACCTCGAGCTTCAGCGCTATTTCGGGATCGGGGAACTTCTCGACGAGCGCACCGCGGGACGGATCTGGCGCCGCGCCAACGAGCAACTCGCCACCCCAGCCCTCAGCGTTCATGGGATTCTCGACCAGTTCAAGGTAACCGTGATCGGCACCACGGACGACCCGGCGGACGATCTCCGGCATCACGCCGCCATAGCGGCCTCCCCCCTCCGGACCAGGGTGCTGCCCACCTTCCGTCCCGACCGTGCCCTCGCCCCCCATCTTCCTGTTCCGTTCAACGAGTGGGTGGATCGTCTGGGGGCCGCCGCCGGCCTCGAGATTCGCGATCTGGCCTCTTTCTCGGACGCGCTGGCCCGCCGGCACGACTTTTTTCACCAGCGCGGCTGCCGGGTCTCGGACCACGGGCTTTCGCACTGTTATGCCGAGCCATGCCCGGAAACCACCGCGTCGGCCATCTTCCAGCGCGCCCGGTCCGGCTCCCCGGCGACGGCCGCCGAACAGGTCCAGTTCGCTTCGTTCATGATGCTCTTCCTTGGGCGGTTGAACGCGGCGAAGGGGTGGACCCAGCAACTCCACCTCGGCGCGCTCCGCAACAACAACACCCGGCTGCTCAAGAACCTGGGAGCCGACACCGGGTTCGACTCGGTGGGTGACTTCCCCCAAGCCGCCGCGCTGGCCGCCTTCCTTGACGCGCTCGACCGGGACAACGCCCTCGCCCGCACCATCATCTACAACAACAACCCGGTGGATAATTATGTATTCGGGACCATGCTCGGGAATTTTCAGGACGGCTCAATTCCCGGGAAGATCCAGCTCGGCTCCGGCTGGTGGTTCCTGGATCAAAAGGAAGGGATGGAATGGCAGTTGAACACCCTCTCGAACCTCGGGCTGCTTTCGCGCTTCATCGGCATGATCACCGACTCCCGTTCCTTCATGTCGTACCCCCGCCACGAGTACTTCCGCCGGGTGTTGTGCAATCTGGTGGGCCGCGACATGGAACTGGGACTGGTGCCCAGGGATTTCAAGCTGGTCGGCGGCATGGTGCGGAACATCTGCCACGAGAACGCCCGTCAGTATTTCGGGGTCGCGCTGGCACCGGCCCCCACTCCTCCCGTTGCGCGGCCGCCCCGCCGGAAAAGGCGTCTGTGACCGATCCCCTGCTCATCCGTCGGGCGGGTCCCGCTGACGCGGCCATCATCACCCGGTTCAACCTCCACTTGGCGGCCGAAACCGAGGATTTGCGCCTCGACCCGGCGTGCGTGGCAGCGGGGGTGGCGGCCGTCCTGGCGGATGCGGCCAAGGGTGTTTACTTTCTGGCGGAGTTGGGAGGTGCCGTCGCCGGCCAAACGATGATCACCTACGAATGGAGCGACTGGCGAAACGGGCTGATCTGGTGGCTGCAGAGCGTCTATGTGAGCCCAGAGTTCCGCCGCCAGGGGGTCTTCCGGGCATTGTTCGACCACCTCCTCGGCGAGGCGGCCCGCCAGCCGCAAGTCTGCGCCTTGCGCCTCTACATGCATCGGGACAATGTCGCGGCCCGGCGCACCTACGAGCGAGCCGGCATGGTCCAGACCCATTACGAGGTTTTTGAATATGACAACCCCCATCCCCTCCCGCCGACCCCCGCGGCGGAGTAACCCCAGTCCCCTGCAACCAGTGGCCCGCGCCCGTCCCTGGGCACGTGGCGGCTTGGCCATCCTCCTAACGATCGCCGCCCTGCTCGCACCGTGCGCCACCCCAGCCGCCGACGCGGGCGGTCCGGCCGACCGGCTCCAAAAACGGTGGCTGTTCGGGTGGCACGACATGAACGACCCGAAGGAGGTCGATCGGGTGATCGCCCGCTTGCCCGCCGCCAGGGCGGCGGGTTACAACGCGTTGGTGATGCCGGGGAACGTCGCGCCGGCCCGCTTGGCGGCGCTGAAGGCCGCCGCGGCCGAAAACGGCTTGGAGTTCATCATCGCCGTGATGGGCGGGTTCAAGGATCGCAACTATGTGGAGGGGGTGCTGTCCCGCGATGCGCTCTTCGTGGTCGAGGATGGCCGGCCCGTCTTCCACCCGGACAATCCGACCGTGGTCCGCAACGGGGATTTCGAGGATGTCGCCGGCAACCACTTCAAGGGGTGGGCCTGGCAGGACGACGAAGGCGTGACGACGTTCGCCGATCATGAGATCACGCACAGCGGAAAGACCTCGCTGCGGATGGAGAACATCGCGAAGAACGAAGGAGCCCATTGCCGGATTTCGCAGCCGTTAAAGCTCGCACCGCACCGACAGTATCACATTTCGGCCTGGGTGAGGACGGAGAACCTCGCCCCGTGCGACCCCGAGATCAAGGTCCTCACCACCAACGCCGGGGCCTCGATCAGCTTCCAGACGTTCCATGCGAATCCGACCCAGGACTGGAAGCGTTACGACCTCGTCTTCAACAGTCTGGACAACACCCAGGGGCTGCTTTATCTGGGCACTTGGAACGGGAAGGCGGGGAAGATGTGGTGGGACGATCTGAAGATCGAGGAAATCGGTCTGGTGAATGTGCTGCGCCGCCCCGGCTGCCCGTTGACCGTGCGGGACGAGGGAGGGACCGTTTTCGAGGAGGGCCGCGATTTCCTGCCGGTGAAGGACCCCCAGTTGCACCCGTGGGTCGCCTTCCACGAGGCCCCGCAGATCCGGCTCGCGCCCGGCACACGGATCAAGAACGGCATGCGCCTGGGGGTTGGCTACTATCACCCCATCATCGTCTATCAGGATCGCCTGACCGGGTGCATCACCGAGCCGAAGATCCTCGATGAATGGCGCGAAGAGGTGCGCGACGCCGAGGCCAGATTCCATCCGGCGGGCTTCCTGATGTCCCATGACGAGATGCGCGTGATGAACCAGTGCGCGCTCTGCCAGTCGAAACACCTCACGCCGGGGGAACTGCTCGCGGTCAACATCCGGCAATCTGCCGCGATCATTCGCGAAATCCGTCCGGACGCCGAGATCTGGGTATGGAACGACATGTTCGACCCGATGCACAACGCGGTCGACCACTACTACGCCGTGAATGGCACCCTGGCCGGCTCTTGGAAGGGGCTGACCAAGGATGTCGGCATCGTCAACTGGCACGGCGGACTCAAGGGCAAGAACTGCCAGTTCTTTGCCGATCGGGGGCTCCGGCAGGTGTTGTCGGGGTATTACGACAGCGACGAGGACGGCAGCGGCATCGCTGCCTGGCAGGCCGCGACCAAGGACGTGCCCGGGATCGTCGGCGCGATGTACACCACTTGGGAGGATAAATACGGGGCGATGACGCCGTGGGCCCGGAAGGCCTGGGGGACGGTTGGGAAATAGGGCGCCCCCTGCCCTGCCGGTGCCGAGTCCAACCCGCAACGGATCATGAGACCGCGCGTCATGATCGTTATGCTGGCCGTGATCCTTGCGGTCAGGGCGGCCGCTGCCGCGGTTTCCCCGCCTGCCGCCGAGGTCACCATCAAGGGAATGGTGCTCAACAGCGTCCACACGGGCGAGAGCCCCCCCAGTGTTTTCGTTTACGCCTTGGATGGGCCGCCCTCGGTCCGTTCTGAAGTCGATCGGATTATGTCCGATTACTACCCCGAGAGGGGACTCGACGCCGACGCTGCGCGGGCCGTGCTGGATCAGTTCACGGCCCGGCTGAAGTTCTTCGTGGACGGCCCGCTGGCCGCCCGGCTGGAAAAAGAGGCAACCTACGGTGCCCGGCAGGTGATGGCGTTGACCGGCGTGCTCGCCCGGCGGGAGGGGAGAAAGTGGATTACCGTCAGCAAATGCGAGCCGGCCAGCTTCCAGTACCCGGCCCGGATGCTGGCGCCGGATCGGCCGTTTGTGCAGCCGGAGAAGGGACCGGTGGCTCTGCCGATCAGCGACCGCCTGTCCCTCAAGTGCCTTTGGGTGCCGCCCGGGCGCTTCTTGATGGGGGAGCCGTATTACCTCTGCCCCCACTGGCAAGAGGACCCGCCGCATCTGGTAACGCTCACCCGTGGCTACTTCCTGGCCGAACATCCGGTCACGTGGGAGATGTACGACGCAGTCATGGGGGTGGGGAATACGGCAGCCGATCCGGCGTACACGGGCCCGCAGGCCCCCGCGAACGTCTCGTGCGCCAGGCTCCAGGAGTTCTGCCGGCGTCTGACGGACAAGACCGGGCGGACTGTGCGGCTCCCGACCGCGGCGGAATGGGATTACGCGGCCCGCGCCGGCACCTCGAACCCGACTTTCCTCGAAAAATACCGCGAGCAGGCCAGTGACGCCGCGAAGCCGGTGAAATCCCGGGCGCCGAACGCGTGGGGGTTTTATGACCTGTTCACCACCGGCTGGGAACGGGTGAGCGACGGGACGCGCGACCTTGACCGTCAGGACACTGTGGACCCCCGGCACATCCCGCCGGAGGACAGCGGAAGGGCGGATCGGAACGCGAAGCACGGTCACTTCGCCAAGGGAAACAGTGGCCACGTGCTGGGCGAGGTCGAGTACATCAACAGCGAACCGGGCCCGCTGACGACGTATCCCGGGATCTTGCGGTTCCGGGTGGTGGTGGAGAGCGCACCGTAGCGTCGGCTTCGAGATCTGGGCCCGGGATGTCGCGACCAGCCGCCGCGATCCTGCGCGCGGGAATCGCCGGTCAGATTTAGGTTGACTCACTTGGTCTGCGGCCCCAAGGTGGGTGCCAGCAGCGCACCACCGTGGATTGAAAGGATCATTATGCCGGATCTGACATTGCTCCATGCCGCCGTGGTAAGCGGCGATGCCCAGGCCGCGAAACGACTCACCCAGGAGGCTCTCGATGAGACACACGACCCCCTCGCGATCGTCCAGGGGTATTTGGTTCCCGCGATGGAGGAGGTGGGGCGCCGGTTCGAGTGCAACGAGTATTTCGTGCCCGAGTTGTTGATTTCCGCACGCGCCATGAAGGCCTCGCTGGCGCTCATCCGGCCTCTGCTGGTGGCGCGGGGCGACCAACCGGTGGGGCGGGTTGCGGTCGGAACCGTGAAGGGCGACCTCCACGACATCGGCAAGAACCTCGTGGCGGCGCTGCTGGAGGGCGGTGGCTTCGAGGTGCTGGATCTGGGGGTGAACGTCCCCCCCGAGACCTTCGTCTCGGCCATCCGCGAAGGCCGGGCCAATATCATTGCCATGTCGGCTCTGTTGACCACGACCATGCCCGCGATGAGGTCCACGATCGAAGCTCTCAAGCAGGCGGGGGTGCGCGAGCGGGTGAAGGTGCTGATCGGCGGAGCTCCGATCACCAAGAAATACGCGGAGGACATCGGCGCGGACGGTTACGCCGAGACCGCCGTGGGCGCGGTGGCGCTCGCGAAGCAATACGTTCCCATCCCCGCCTGAGCACCGCCGCACGCGCCTTATGAACCCAAATCTCGCAAGGTGGCTCGCGGCAGGCCCGCTCGTAACCGACGGCGCTTGGGGCACCGAACTGCAGGCGCGCGGCCTTGCGGTGGGCGAGTTTCCCGACCTCTGGAACCTGACCCACCCGGACCAGGTGGCGGACGTGGCCCGGGCTTACGTCGAGGCCGGGAGCCAGATCCTCCTCACCAACACCTTCGGGGCGAACCGGGTGCGGTTGGCGGAGATCGGGCAGGCCGACCGGACGGCGGAGGTCTGCCGCCGCGGGGTGGAGATTTCCCGTTCGGCGGCGGGTGATACGGTTCTGGTGTTTGCCTCGATCGGACCGACGGGGCGGCTGCTGATGGACGGAATCACCACGGAGGAGGAGGTGGCCGGGGCATTCACCGAGCAGGCCCTCGCGCTGGCCGACGCGGGCGCGGATGCGCTGGTCATCGAGACCATGTCCGACCCGGCGGAGGCGTGTCTCGCGGTGCACGCGGCGAAGCAGACCGGTCTGCCGATCGTTGCCTGCATGGTTTTCGACAGCGGCAGGACGATGCAACAGACGATGACCGGGGCCACACCGGAGCAGGCGGCACGGCTGCTGGTCGAGGCGGGGGCGGATGTGGTGGGGGCGAACTGCGGGCATGGCATCGCCGGTTTTGCGGCCATCTGCCGCCGCCTGGCGGCGGCCACCGACCGCCCGATTTGGATCAAACCCAACGCAGGGCTGCCCGAAATGGTGGATGGCCACGCCCGTTACGCCACGGCGCCCGCCGGGTTTGCGAGCCACACCCTGGGGTTGCTCCAAGCGGGGGCCAGTTTCCTCGGGGGTTGTTGCGGCACCTCCCCGGCCTTCATTGCCGCCGTCCGGCAAAACGTGGGCAGGTGACCGAGCCGCGCCCCTTGGGTTCCCCAAATCCCTACCCCATGAACAGCCGAGAACGCGTGTTCGCCTGCCTCGAAGGGCGTCCGGTGGATCGCGCGCCGGTGATGCCGATCACCATGATGTTCGCCTGCGGGATCGCCGGGGCCAGATACCGTGATTATTGCACGGATTACCGTGTGCTGGCCGGCGCCCAGGCGCGGACGGCGGAGGAGTTCGGTTTCGACTACGTCAACACGATGTCGGACCCGGCGCGCGAGGCGGCGGATTGCGGTGCCGCAGTGGAGTACTTCGACGACCAACCCGCCGCGCTTAATGAGGACCGGGCGGTCCTGGCGGAGAAGGAGTCGCTGGCGCACCTGCGCCTGCCCGACCCTCTGGGAGGCGGCCGGATGCACAATGGGGTGCGTGCGGTGGCCCGGCTCAAGGAGTTGGTGGGCACCCGCAAGATTGTCGAAGGCTGGATCGAAGGCCCGATCGCGGAGGCCGCCGACCTCCGCGGGATCAACACACTCATGGTCGATTTGATCGATGACCCGGGTTTCGTGCGCGACCTGTTCGAGTTCGTCCTGCAACTGGGGTTGTCGTTCGCGGAGGCGCAGGTCGAGGCGGGGGCCGATGTGATCGGGATTGGGGACGCGGCGGCCTCGTTGGTGGGGCCGCGCCTGTACGAGGAACTGGTCTGGCCATTCGAAAAGCGGTTGGTGGACGGGGTCCGGGCAATGGGTGCGAGAACGCGGCTGCACATCTGTGGCAACACCCGCCGGATCCTTGCCGGGATGGGCCGCCTGGGGTGTGACATCGTGGATTTGGATTCGCTGAGCCCGCTGGCCGAGGCGCGGGCGCAGATGGGACCGCGCCAGGTCCTCCTCGGGAACGTGAACCCGGTCGTCGTGCTGCGCAACGGCACCCGCGAGGAGGTGGTGGCGGCCATGCACCAATGCCATCAGGCAGCCGGCCGCGCCTTCATCGTGGGGGCCGGCTGCGAGGTGCCGCGCGACACGCCGCCGGAGAACCTGCGGGCCATGTGCGAGTACATCCCCACGCCGGGGGACGCCGCCGCCCCCTGACATGTCCGCCCGCCCTCGGAATGACCTCTTGGCTCCGCTGCTGGTCCTGGCTTGGATCTGCGCCCTGGCAGGCTGCGGCCCTCCCCCGGAGAGCAGGCGCCTTATCGAACGCCTGAACGCCGGCAGCCTGGCGGACCGCCTCCGGGCGGTGGCGGTCGCCCAGGCGCACGCGGACGAGCATGTCCGCAGGGAGTTGCTCCGTCTCTTCGAGGATGTCCACCAACCGCCCCCCTTGCGCGGCGCTGCGGGTGGCGTCCTGGGAGCGGTGCACGACCGGCGGGTGGTGGCCTCCGCCATCCGTCAGTTGCCGGGGGCAATCGTGGCGAGCACGAGCGGACCCGCGCGGGCCCGGGAACAGGACCCCCACCTGCTCGGGCGGGCTCTGACGGCGTACGGTCCCGAGGCTCTGCCCGCGGTGACCGCGCTGCTCCGCGACTCACGGCGCGAGGTGGTGACCTGGGCCATCATGCACCACGGCTCGTATCGCCAGAGCGACGCCGCCTTGGAGGTGCTCGGCCGCTATCTCAGCGACAAGGATGTGATCTACCGCCGTTCCGCTGCGTTCGGTTTGTCGCTCATGAACCACGCCCGGGGAGAGGATACCGCCCTCCGCCACTTGTCAGACCCGGACACGGAGGTGCGCTACAACCTCGCGTGGGCGCTCCTCAACTCGGGGTCCGCGCGCAGCATCCAGGCGTTGGAAGCCCGGATGGCGGTGGAAAAGGACGTCGTGGTCCGGGACGAGATTGGCAAGGCGCTCGGTGTCATCCGGCGGCGCCAGCCAAGCCCGGGGGTACCAACCCACGCCGGTGCCGCAGGCGCTGCCGGCGCACCAGTCGCGGGGACGGGCTCCCGGCCCTGATCGCCCTTCCACGACCCTCTCCCGGGCCGCAGCGCGGGCAGTCGGCTTGCGGAAGCGGCACCCCTCAAACCGTGCTTCTGGATTCGTCACTGACGCTGCCGCGGTGCGGGCGGGTGGGAATCCGGGCTTTACAACCCCGTCGATTATTCCGAAATTAGGGGTCGTGGATGTCGCTATGTTCCAACCAGCCGCGACGGAGGACAGACCTCGCACCAGTCCCCCCGGGCTTGAAGCCATCGCAGGATTAGACACCGCCATCCGGCGGTCCCAAGGCTATTTGCTGGGGATCCAGAAGCCAGAAGGTTACTGGATCGGGGAATTGATCGTGGATGCCACCTTGGTGGCGGACCGGCTGGCGTATGCGCACTGGGATGGGAAGGTGGACGCCGCCTGGCAACGCAAGGCGGTGAATCACCTGTTCTCGATGCAGGGCGCGGATGGCGGCTGGAACATCTACCACGGAGGCCCCTCGGAGGTGAATGCCACCATCAAGTGCTATCTGGCCTTGAAACTGGCGGGGGTGGCGGTGACGGATCCGCGGATGCTCCATGCGCGGGAGGTTGCGCTCGCCCTCGGGGGCATCCCCCGGATGAACACCTACTCGAAGCTCTACATGGCCTTGCTGGGGCTGTTCCCGTGGGACTACGTGCCGACCATCCCCTGCGAGGTGATCCTGATCGGCAAGTGGTTCTACGTCAACTTCAACGAGATGAGTTCGTGGAGCCGTTCAATGTTGGTGCCGCTCTCGATTATCAACCACTTCAAACCGACCCGCCAGCTCCGGAAGCGCTTCAACCTGGACGAGCTCTATCCGGAGGGCATTCATGGCCGCGACCTCGCCTTGGCACCCGACCCTGAGCGGATCACCTGGCGGAACTTCTTCCTCTGGCTGGACCGGGTCCACAAGTTCGCGGAGTGGTTCGCCCAGCAGGGGATCCATCCGTTCCGGCGGCTCGCGTTGCAGAAGGCCGAACGTTGGATGCTGGAGCGGGTCGAGGGATCAGACGGTCTGGCGGCCATCTTCCCCGGCATCCTCTACACGCTGATCGCCCTCAAGGCGCTGGGATATGCGGACAACCATCCCGAGATCGTCCGGGCCGAGCGCGAGCTGACGAAGCTCCAGACCGAGACCGAGACCTCCGTCCGCGTTGAGCCGTGCCATTCTCCGGTTTGGGACACCGCCATCGTGACCATTTGCCTGGCGGAATCCGGGCTGGCACCGGATCACCCCGCACTCCAGCGCGCTTCCGACTGGCTGATCTCGAAGGAAATCCGCTTCCGGGGCGACTGGCAGTACAAGAACCCAGCGCCCGTGGAACCGAGTGGATGGGCGTTCGAATTCGAGAACAAGTGGAATCCGGACGTGGACGACACCGCGATGGTGCTGCTCGCGTTGCGGAAGGCGCCGGGCACCAGCCCACCGCAGCGGGACGAGGCGTTCCGGCGCGGCTTGGAATGGATGCTGACGTTCCAGTGCAAGGACGGAGGCTGGGCGGCCTTCGACAAGGACTGCACCAAGGGCGTGTTGGAGAAGGTCCCCTTTGCGGACCACAACGCGATGCTGGATCCGGAATGCGCCGACATTACGGCGCGGATCGTCGAACTGTTGGGCTACGAGGGCTGCGCGGCCAGCCATCCCCGGATTCAGCGCGCCCTCAAGTACCTGCGTGACACCCAGGAGGAGGACGGCTCCTGGTACGGCCGCTGGGGGGTGAACTACATCTACGGCACCTGGCAGGTGCTGCGGGGCCTGCGCGCCCTCGGTCACGACATGACCGAGGCGTGGCTGGTCAAGGGCCGTCTCTGGCTGGAAAGTGTGCAGCACGAGGATGGCGGATGGGGGGAACGATGCAACACCTACGATGACCCCGTCTTCAAGGGACAGGGACCAAGCACAGCCTCCCAGACCGCCTGGGCGGTGATGGGATTGTGCGCTTTCGACGACCCGTCCCTGCCCGCCCTGCGCCGCGGCATCGAGTATCTCGTCCGCACCCAAAACCCGGACGGCTCCTGGACTGAGCACGAGACGACGGGCACCGGCTTCCCGAAGGTTTACTACCTCAAATACGACATCTACCGGAATAGCTGGCCGCTGCTCGCGCTGGCGACCTACCGCAAGCTGCTGGCAGCCGGGTAGCGATCGTCCGCCGCCATGAGCTGGTTTTATCGCCGGATTCTGCGCCCCGCCCTGTTCACCCAAGCGGCGGAGACCGCCCATGAACGGACCATTCAGGCGCTGGCTTGGGCGGCACGGCACCCCGGTGCCCAAGCGTGCCTCCGGATGGCCTGCGGCGCGGATCATCTCCCGGTGGCACGATTCGGGCTGCGCTTCCCGAACCCGGTGGGACTGGCTGCGGGGATGGACAAGCACGCCAGTGCGGTTCCCGCCTGGAGTTGCCTCGGTTTTGGCTTTGCTGAACTCGGGGCCGTGACCTGGAATGCCCAGCCGGGCAACCCCCAACCGCGGGTGTTCCGCGCCATCGCAGACCGGGCGATCATCAATCGGATGGGTTTTAACAACCACGGCGCAGAGGCCTTCCTCGAAGAACTCAGCCACTGGCGCTCCCTGGGTCTGTGGCCGGACCACCCTGTTGGGGTCAACCTCGGCAAATCGAAGATCACCCCGCTTGAGGGGGCCGCGGCGGAGTACGCCGCGACCTTCCGCTTGTTGCGGCCGCACCTGGATTTCTTCGTGGTGAACGTCAGTTCCCCCAACACTCCCAACCTCCGCCAACTCCAGGACAAGGCCGCATTGGATGAGATCCTGGCGGCGGTCCAGGAGTCCAACCAACCGTGTTCGTCGGGCGCGCCCAAACCGTTGCTCGTGAAGGTGGCTCCGGATCTCTCGTTGGACGCGCTGGATGAGATTCTCGAACTCGCCCTTGCCCGCGGGATCAGCGGCTTGGTGGCCACCAATACCACCCTGGCCCGCCCGGAGAACCCCGCCGCAGACCTGCGTCAGGTCTATGCGGAGGCAGGCGGGCTCAGCGGGGCGCCACTGCGTGGCCCGAGCACCCGGATCATCCGCCACTTGTTTCAACGGAGCCAGGGCCGGATGCCGATCATCGGGGTCGGAGGCATCTTCAGCGCGGAGGATGCCTGGGAGAAGATCACGGCCGGGGCCTGTCTGGTACAAGTTTACACCGGGCTTGTCTATGAGGGGCCGGGACTGGCGCGGGTGATTGTCCGCGGGCTGGGTCTCAAACTGAAGGAAGCGGGTCTGCCCGACCTGGCGGCGGCGGTGGGGATCAGCTCTCAATAACAAACCACCCGGCCAGTCAGGAGACTGGCCGGGTGGTAAAGCCGCGCCCCGAGCCCTGCGGGGGGCCGCTGCTATTTGGGGGGCAGGGTCACTCCGGGCGGGGTGATGGGAATCTCTCCCGGGGGTGTCTTTTCATCCTTCTTCGCCTCATCCTTCTTTTCAACCAGAAGCGCACTTCGGTCCTTTAGGATGGACTCGAAGGTCCAGGCATTGACCAGATAGGTCGAGGTTTCGAACGTCTTTTCCTGGGCGAGCTTGTCCTGGAGCTTTTTCAAGCCCTCCTTGAATTCCTTGTCGAGCCTGGCCTTGTCCTCGGCTTTCTCGTCCTTGCCCGGAGTCCGTTCCTTCGCGAGCTGCGCCGAAACGGTGAGCGTCACGGCGTAGGTGTCGTTGGTCTTGGCACCCGTCTTCAGGGTGTAGGTGAAGTTGTCGAAGGTCTCGATCGTAATGACAGACGGCTTGTCCAGCCCCAGCAGCTCCGGCTTGGCATCCACCACGATGTCATTAAAGGAGGGGGAGGCGAGCGAACTGGCCAAGCCGGAGGTCTTGGTGTTGTCGAGTTGCTCACCGGGCTTGGGATCGGCCAGCTTCCATTCGCCAGCCTCGGTTTGGCGGGTCAGTTTCCAGGCGTTGGTGGTGGCCGGGCCGGAAACCGCGATGGAGCGGATCTTGTCCACATGGATGAAGTCCTTGTTCAGCCATTGGTCGGGCTTGGGTTCGATGTTGACGAAGGCCTCACTAACGACTGCGACGGTGTCGGAATCGCCCGTTTTGACCCAGCGCCCGTCGGGCCAGCCATCCTCGCCCATTTCCCCCATGGGGGAGGCCTGTGCGCTTTTCTTCATGTGCTTCTTGCCGAGCACCAGAGAGCGGATCGACTTGCCGGCCTGGTCCTTGAAATCAACCGTGGTGGGTTGGTTCGTCCCCTCGCCGACGGCCAGGGCCAGCCTGGGCAGTTGGGACTTTCCGACCGTCTCACTCTGAGTCACTTTGAGTTCCTGCGCTTTGATCAAGAACTCGCTGATCTGCTGGAAGTTCGCCGGGTAGTCACCCCGCTCGTGAACCCTCCAAGTGCCGTCTTTGCGGACCAGGCTCAGCTCGTTGGAGCCCGTCCTGATGATGATGCGGGCCACGTCGTTGATGGGGAACTCGCCCAGCAGCTTCTGGCCGATGTTCTTGCCCGAGCTCAGCCAGTCGTTCTGGCCCCGCTGGCGGATCATCAACCCGGCGCCACCCAGCACCGCCGCCAGAACCAAGAGGATGGTCAGTTGTTTGCGATTCATTTTGCCGAAGTCTTCTTGCGCTTGATCGCCGCGATGGCGATGCCGGAGGCGGTGACCGCCAGCGGCACGGCCAGCACGTTGATCCACTTCACCGTGTTTTGCAGCGAGACCACCTCCTGGTGGAGGTCCTTCTGCACCTTTTTCAGGTGCTTCCGGGTCTCCACCTCCTCCTTGCGGAGCTTGGCCAGTTCCGCCGCCTGCTCGGGCGACATGATGAAGCGTTGATCCTTGTCCTTCTTGGCCTGCTGCAATTCATTGATTTTGCGCTGCGCCTCGTTGGCGCTGTCCTCGAGGCGTTTGACCTCGCTCTGAAACTTCTCGTTCGCCGCCGTCTCCATCGCCTGGATCCGGGTGAACGGACGGCTCAGGGTGGCGCGGCTGCGAACGCTGATCAGATCGCTGTCGCCGGACAGTTGCTCGATGGCGTTTTGGGCGAAGCTGAAGTTCCCGTTGCGCGGCCGCAGCGCCACGCCGAACAGGGTCTGCACCTGCTCGAGGGCCACCGCGTCCGCGAGCATGTCCGCGTCGCCCACCAGCAGGACCGCCGTTTCCTTGCTTTCCTTGAGGCTCTCCCCGGGCTTGGACGCCGCCGGCTTCTTGTCCCCGGTTTTGTCGTCCTCCTTCTTCTCTTCCGGGCGGCCGTTCGGGAACGCCGTCTTGAATTTGCCGGTGAGCCGGACCGCGAGGCTGTACTCCGTGCCCGACGGTTTGAACTCCTTGAGAATATTCTCCGCGGCGAGGTTCGCCATGAAACCATCCACCAACTGGGAGTCCTTGGTGGACTTGATCAGCACGGTTTCCTTCAAGCCGGCCACCGGCGTGCCGGTGAAGGCGCCCGCGTAGGGCAGCCAGAGGCTGTCAAGCTGGCTGGTGACGATGTCGTTGCGGTCGAGGCCCAGGGGATTGACGTCCAGCACCGCGGGCGCCTCCTGGGCCACGCCTCCACGGCTGCCGAGCTGCATCTTGAAGTTGAGATCGGCCACCACCTTGGTCGTGTCGAACGCGAGCCCCCACGCCTTGAGCAGCTTGTCGAGGGAGGAACCAGTGTTGGGCATGTTGCCCATCATCTGGTTCTGCTCTTTGCTGTCGATGACGAAGGGGGTGGGATCCAGGAAGGCCACCAGCTTGCCCCCGCGCATGATGAACTGGTCGATGGCAAACTGGGCCTTGTCGGTGATCTCGCGGGGATGAATGACCACCAGGACCCGCACCTCGTCGTCAATCTTCTCTGCGTCCATCGGGACGGTCTTCACGCTGAACTGCGCCTTCAGCTCGCCGATGATGCTCCAGGGCTGCTGTCCCTGCTGGCCCATGCGCGCCATCATCGGATTCGAGGGCATGCCGAAAACGGGCAGCGGGGTCATGATCCCGACCACGGGCTTCACCGTGGACACCACGCTCGTGATCGCCTTGGCCAGATCATATTCCAAGAGGCGTTCGCGGTTGGGGTCCAGGAACGGTATCGATTGCTTCTCATCGACCAGGCTCACGGCGAGGCCCAGGTAGAACTTCTCGCCGTCGCGGAGCATCTCCCCTTCCACCCCGTCCAGGTGCGCGGAATCTTCCGCGTCCGAGTCGGGCTCGGGGTTGAACTTCTTGATCACAATCCTGCCGCCGGAAACCTGGCGGAATTCCTCCAGCAGGTCCTCGACCCGTTTGGCGTAGGTCTTGAAATAGACACTCTCCGGTGTCGCGCTCTCCCCTTGGCTGACGTAAAACCGAATGGTGACCGTGGAATCCAGCTTCTTCAGGATGTTCCGGGTGCCCTGTGAGAGCGTGTAGGCCCTGTCGCGGGTGAGGTCCATCCGGAGGGGGCTGACCCCCGCGACAAAATTCAATGCCACAAGGAGGGCCAGCATCACCACGATGCCGACCGTGGAATAAAGCAGAGTTTCGAGAGATTTTTTTTGCATCGTCGCCTCCTGGAATCAACCCGCGCGGTGGGTCCGCAACACAACACTGGTGGCAAACAGGGAGAACACCACCACCGATACGAAGAAGAGGATGTCGCGCGAATCCAGCACGCCCCGTTGGAACCCCTGGTAATGGGTGATCACGCTGAGCTGGGTCACGAAATCAACCATGCGCGGGCTGACCAACTGCTGGAGGAAGGTGATGACCGGGGGAAAGCCGCAGAGGATGAGAAAGAGGCAGCCCACCACCGAAATGATGAAGCTGACGACCTGGCTGCGCGTGAGCGCCGAGGTGATGCAACTAATCGCGAGATAGGCTCCGGCCATCAGCCAACTGCCCACGTAGGCGGCGAAAATGACCCCGTTGTCAGGGCTGCCGAGATAGTTCACGGTCAGCACGACCGGGAACGTCAGCGCGAGTGAGAGCCCCAGGAACAGCCACGAGGCGAGGAATTTTCCCACGATCGCCTGCCAAGGAGTGATGGGCATCGTCAGCAACAGCTCGAGGGTGCCCACCCGGCGTTCCTCCGCCCAGAGGCGCATGCCGACGGCGGGAACCAGAAACAGGTAGAACCAGGGGTGCCAGTCGAAGAACGGCATTCCCAGCGAGGCTTCCTTGCGCTCGAAGAAACCGCCCACGAAGAACGTGAAGAACCCGCACAAGAGCAGGAAGATGACGATAAACACGTAGGCGATGGGCGAGCTGAAATAGGCGCCCAACTCCCGCTTGGTAATGGTCTTTATGTTCGCAAAACTATTATTCATGCCTTCTCCTCCCGGGTGGTGTCGGGCATCGTGATGCTCCGGAAAACCTCATCCAACCGCCCTTCCTCCGTGTGCAGTTCCTCCACCAGCCAGCCTTTGGCCAAATCCGCGACGTCGGACGCGAGGGTGCCGCCGCCGATGACCCGGGGAAAAGCCCGTGCGGTGACCCGGGTGGCCTCCTCTTTGAGGATCACCACCCGCTTCGCGGAAGGCAGGTGGGAGAGTTTTCCATTCAGCGCGGAGGCGTCCAGGCCGGTCACCCGGATGGTCACCGCACCCGCCAGCTCTGACCGCTGCCGCAACTCGGCGGGCGTGCCATTGGCCACCACCCGGCCCCGGTCAATGATGATCGCCCGCGAACAGACCGCGTCCACTTCCTCGAGGATGTGGGTGGAGAAAATAATCGCCTTGGTCTCGCCCATGCGGCGGATCAACTGGCGGACCTCGTACTTCTGGTTGGGATCCAGCCCGTCGGTCGGCTCGTCAAGGATCAGGACCTCGGGGTCGTGGATGATCGACTGGGCGAAACAGGTGCGGTGCCGGTAGCCCTTTGACAGCGTCTCGACGCTCTGGTGCCTCACGCCAGTGAGGAAACAGGTGTCGATCACCTTGTCGACCGCCCGGCGGCGGGCATCGCCGGCCAGGCCGCGGATCTCGGCCGCGAAGTTCAGAAATCCGTGCACGGTCATGTCCGTGTAGGCGGGGGCATTCTCGGGCAGGTAACCAATCAAGCGGCGGGCTTGGATGGGCGCGTCGACCACATCATAGCCGCCGACGGCGACTTTTCCCGCGCTGGGGGGGAAAAAGCCGGTGATCATGCGCATGGTGGTGGACTTCCCCGCCCCGTTGGGGCCCAGGAACCCCAGCACCTCGCCACGCTCGACCGTGAAGGAAACTCCATCCACGGCCCGCTTGGTTCCGAAAACCTTCGCGAGGTTCTGAACTTTTATCATAACCAATTATCTGTTCCGTCTGAAACGAACGGTCCATGTACTCGCTCCGGGCGGCGTTGTAAATCCTTTTCACACCCGCCATCGACGGCACCGGAGCCCGGATGGCCATCGCCGGACCCCCAAACGGCCCGCGTTCGTTTTCGGAGGACTTTGATTCTGGTTACGCTCTCGTGTTCAAAATTTCGTGCCGGCAACGCGCCGGCGACGATTGGTTTTCCATTGACGGCCCGCCGTGCGCGCGCTACTCACACGCTTGAACAAATGCACGCCAAAGACGATCTCCCCGCCCTCGTGTCCGCCCCCCACCTGACCACCGCGCCGGCCGCAGCTTCGACGCGCCGCCGCTTTCTGGCGCGGGGAGCGGGGGCGTTTGCGGCCGCGGTCGCCGCGCCCTGGCTGGTGCCCGCGTCGGCGTTGGGCCGGAACGGCCTGATTCCCCCCAGTGAGCGGGTTGCCATGGGTTTCATCGGGGTTGGCGGCCAGGGGGGCGGACACCTCCTCGGCGGGGCGTGGACCTACGTCGCGGGTGGTTACGCCGGCCGCAAAGAGGTACAGGTCCTGGCCGTGTGCGATGTCTGGCGTGACCGGCGCGAGAACGCCACCCGCAAGGTCAACGCCCACTATGAGGAGACCCGGGGCCAGGGGAATTTCCCCCTGTGCGAGGCCGTGACCGATTTCCGGCGGGTGCTGGATCGGAAGGACATTGACGCCGTCCTGATCGCCACGCCGGCGCACTGGCACGCGACCATGGCCGCCCTGGCCGCCGAAGCCGGGAAGGACATTTATTGTGAGAAGCCCACCGCGGTGACCATCGCCGAGAGCCAGGCGGTGCATGCGGCGGTCCGGCGGCATGGGCGGATCTTCCAGGCGGGCACCCAACAGCGGAGCGAGTATGGGGGACGCTTCCGGCTGGCCTGCGAGCTGGCCCGCAGCGGGCGCATCGGCAAGGTGCACTCAATCTACGCCTATCGTGATGGGGGCGGAATCGCGTGGCCGACGAGTTTCGCCCCCGGCCGCCCGGTGCCGGAGGACCTCGACTGGGACCTCTACTTGGGGCCGGCGCCTTGGTTCCCCTACGACGGCAACACCGGCGCCCACCGATTTGACATCGGCGAACTCAACTGGGGCCAGCACCACTATGACATCGTCCAGTGGGCCGTGGGCGCGGATGAAACCGGGCCGGTGGAGGTGTTCTTGGAAGGCGGTCTCTCCTGCTTGAAATATGCCAGCGGGGTGACGGTTTACGGGAAGGGCTATCCTGGCGAAGCCGTCGGGGGTGATGGCGGTGTCTGCATCGTGGGCACCACCGGGCGCATTGCCGTCGGGCGGGAGATCATCGTCTCCTACCCGGAGGAGGTGCTGCGCGAGCCGCTGCGGCCGGACGAAACGCACCTTTACCACAGCCCGAGCCATTCGGGGAATTTCCTGGAGTGCGTGCGCACGCGGAAGCGCGCCATCTGCGACATCGACGTCGCCCACCACGCGGCCACGGCTCTCCTCCTCGGCGGGATTGCCAAGCAATTGGGCCGCTCCTTGAAATGGGATCCTCAAGCCGAGCGGTTTGTCAACGACCCCGCGGCCGATCGGATGCTCTCGATTGCCAAGCGGGCTCCTTGGAATATTTGAACGACCCTTCCGAAAGCCATTTGCCATGTTCCCCCTCCCCTTTTCCCCTCGCGCGACGCTGCTCGCCGCGCTCCTGTCAGCCGTCCCTGCCCTTGCCCCGGCCGCCGAGGCTCGCACCGAGGAACAGCTCATCGCTCTCCTGCAGTCTCCGGCCGGCGCGGTGGATAAGAACGCCGCCTGCTGGGACTTGAAGCGCGTCGGGACCGCCCGTTGCGCGGCCGCCTTGGGGGCGCTGCTCGCCGACGAAGGGCTCTCGCATTCGGCACGGTACGCTCTCGAGTCATTGCCGGGACCGGAGGCGGAGTCAGCCTTGATCGGCGGGCTCGATCGGAGCACCGGCCGGCTTCGCGCGGGGATCATCCAGTCACTCGGCTTCCGTGGTGACGCGGCCGCTGCCGCGGCACTCGGTCGTCTGCTGGCGGAAGGGGACGCCGCCACGAAACCGGCCGCCGCAACCGCGCTCGGCCAGATCGGCGGTGCCGCCTCCGAGAAAGGGTTGGAAAGCGCGTGGGCCGCCCTCCCCGCCAGCGAGGAGAGCCCGCTTTCCGCTGCGTTGGCGGATGCGTTGCTGCGTTGCGGCTATCACCGGTTAACCGCTGGGGAGCGCTCCGCCGCTTTGCGGGTGTTCGAATTGGTCCAGCGCTTGCGCCCGGGCGGTCCGGTTGGCCTGGCGGCCTTCCGCGGACGGGTGCAGGCGTCGGAGCCGGCCGCGGCCCTCGCCTTCGCGGCGGCGGCCATCGCGGGCAGCGATGGTCCATCCCAGGCGGCCGCCCTGGCGCTGGTCGCCGCGCTCCCGGGAGGTACCGAGGCCACGCGGAAACTGGCCGCCCTGCTGCCCGCCCTGCCCGCCCCGACCCGCGCGGCACTCATCGGAGTCCTCGCCCAGCGGGGTGATCCGGCCGCGGCCCCGGCAATCGCGGCGGCGGCCGACGCTGCGGAGCCTTTCGTGCGCACCGCCGCATGGGCGGCTCTGGGCGCGCTGAACGACGCTGCCGACCTGACCAAGCTCGCGGCAGCGGCGGCCAGCGGACAGGGCGAGGAACAGGCGGCGGCCCGCGAAGCCCTCCTGCTGTTGCGCGGCGAGCATTTGACCGAGGCCATCCTGGCCGCCCTTCCGGCCTCGGCGGCACCGGTGCAAGTGGAGTTGGCCCGCGCCCTCGGGGATCGCGCGGAGGCCGGGGCGGTGCCGCGGCTGTTCGATCTCGCGCGCCACGGCACGGGAGCCGCCCCGCGCGCGGCGCTTGCGGCTTTGGCGCGGCTCGCCGAACGGCCCGAGATCCCCGACCTGATCGGCTTGGTCGCCGAGGCCCCCGACGGCGACGTGCGCGCCTTGGTGGTGGACGCGCTCAACACCACCTTGCAGCGACTCCAGGCCAAATACGGTCACGTGGACGCCGGCCCCCTGGTCCTGGCGCTGGCGAGCGGGAACCAGGCGCAACGGCTCGCGCTCATGCCCCTCTGTGCCACCCTGCCCGACCCTGCCATCCGCGCCGCTTTGAGGACCGGGATCCATCAGGCCGACGAGGCTTGGCGGACAGCGGCGCTACGCGCCCTGTCGGATACCACCGACGCCGAACTGGCCCCTGATCTGCTGGCGGCCGCGCGGGAAACCCGCGAGGTGAACCTCCGGTCGCTGGCCATTGGCGGCTGGATCCGGCTCGCCATCCGCGAACAGGCCGGCCGGTTGCCTCCGACGGCGCTGGCGGCCGGCCTGCAGGCAATCTACGCCACGCCGCTAACCGTCGATCAAACCCGGCTGCTCCTCTCCGGCCTGGCCGAGGTCGGCACTCCGGAGACTCTGGCCATCGCCCGCAAGCTGCTGGCCACAGAAGCAGTCCGTGGTGAAGCATGCCGGGCGGTCCTGGGCATTGCGCGTTCGCTGCCGGACGCGGCGGTGGCGTCAGCCGCGATCCGGGAGGTGCTCACGGCGGGGCCGCCCGCCGAGGTCGCGGCCACGGCGCAAACCACTTTGCGCGAAATCGAGCAGCGCGCCGCCTTTGTGACCGACTGGAAAGTGGCGGGACCCTACGTCCAGGACGGCAAGGATTATGCGGCCTTGTTCGACATCCCGTTCCCCCCGGAGGTCGATGGCAGCGGCGACTGGCGGCCGGTCCCCGCCGGGTCGGATCCCAAGCGCCCCTGGCTGCTCGATCTGCTGCGTGCGTTCGGGGGGGATCGGCGCGTGGCCTACGCCCGGACTTGGGTTCACACGGATCAACCGGTCGCCGTGCGCCTGGATATCGGCGCGGACGATGGCGTAAAAGTCTGGGTGAATGGCAAACTCCTGCATGGCAACAACGCCTCCCGCGCGATCTCACCGGGGTCTGACAAGGTCAACGCAAACCTGGTCGCGGGCTGGAATCAAATCCTCTTGAAGATCACTCAGAACAACCAAGGCTGGGAGTTTTGCACGCAGATTGTCAGCCCGGACGGGCGTCCGGCACCGGGGTTGAGAGTGGACTCCAACCGGTGAGCACTGTGTTGCCGGACATTCGCTCCTTCGCGCAGGGAGAGGTTCAGGAGCAGTTAGAGGGCTGGGGGGAACCCGCTTACCGGGTCACCCAAATCTTGGATTGGCTCTACCCGCGGCGGGCTGCCTCTTGGGACGCGATGACCAACCTGCCGCGCCCCCTGCGTCAACGACTGGCGGAGACTTACTCGCTCTACTCCCCGGAGGTGGTCCGCCGTCAGGGCTCGCGCGACACGACGGAGAAGTATCTCTGGCGGCTGCGGGACCAGTCGCTGATCGAGAGTGTGCTCATCCCGGCCAACCCGGGGCTTTATGGCGAGCCGAGCGACCGCCACACTCTCTGCGTCTCCACGCAAGTCGGGTGCGCCTACGGCTGCAAATTCTGTGCGAGCGGCCTGGACGGCTGGCGGCGCAACCTGCTGCCGGACGAGATCGTAAACCAGGTCATTGCCGTCGAAAGACTGGCCGCGGCGGAGGCCATCCCCGCCCCGGGGGGGCCGCGCCCGGAGTCGCGCCTGGTGAGCAACCTGGTCATCATGGGCATGGGCGAGCCGCTCGCCAACTACGAGCACCTCATGAAGGCGCTGCACATCCTGAACGCCCCGTGGGGAGGGACCATCGGGGCACGCAAGATCACGATTTCCACCAGCGGCCTGGCGCCGCAAATCCGACGGCTGGCGGACGAACCGCCGCAGTACCGCCTCGCCCTCTCGCTGCACGGTGCCACCGACGAGGTGCGGAACCGCATCATGCCCGTCAACCGCAAGTACCCCCTTGAGGAACTGGCGGCGGCCGGCGATTACTACCAGGAGAAGAAGGGCCGCCTCATCACTTGCGAATACATCCTCATCGCGGGGGTGAACGACGGCCTGGATCAAACCAAACCACTCGCCGCACTCGCCCGCCGCCTTCACGCGAAGGTGAACCTCATCCCCTACAACCGGGTCGAGGGGCTCGAATGGGAACGGCCCGCGCCGGAGGTTCAGGAGCGGTTCCTGGCCGCGTTGGAAAAGGAGGGGGTCACCGCCACCTTGCGGCGGGAGAAGGGGCACGACATCGACGCGGCCTGCGGGCAGTTGCGGCTGAAGACCGAACGCGAGCTTTCGCCGCCGCCCGGCTGACGACCGCGGCGGCGCCGCGCCTACTTCTGCTCCGCGCGCACCTCGAGGCATTTCATCTCGTGCTGGTCGCGCACCACGAGCATTCCCCCCGAGAGTGCCAGCGGCGCCCAGACGTTCCCGTCCCGCGCCTCGAGCACTTTGGCTTTCGCGAGCACCGTCGCCCCCGTCTCCCCCAGTTCCAACAGGTTCAGTTCTCCTCTCTTCCCGTGCATGGCGAAAACCATCCCATCAGCGATGAGGAAGCCCCCGGCGTCGAATTGCAAATCCGGGCCCGTCTCCCAAAGCACACGCCCCTCACGGCTGAGGCAGACCAACCCGGTCCTGCTGGCGCCGTCCTCCTTGAAACTCGTCACGTAGATCCGGTCGCGGTAGGCCACCGGGGAATGGATGTGCGCCGCCACCTCGCGATGGTGGAACAGCACTTTGGCTGACCACACTCCGCCCTGGTTCGTCACCTGGAGCATGAAGCACCCCATCTTGAGCCCTCCAGTGATTAGCAATCGATCGTCGCCAATCGCCAGCGGTTGGGGAATCGGGATTTTGTAGGGCCGCGGGCTCAAGGTCCGCCAGAGGATCGCACCGGTTCGCGGATCCACCGAGGAGATGATGGCCGGAGGCGCCTCGTCGGGGGATCTTTCCGGGTCCGAGGGCTGCGCCAGCATGATCACCTGGTCCACACCGCCGAGCCGTGCAAGCGCAGGGCTCACATGGCTAAACCAGTTGCGTCCGAGGTAGTCGCTCCGCCAGCGGATCCGGCCCGTGGCCCGTTCGTAAGCCACCAACCCGGTCCGTTCCGTCTGGGGCGCGATGATCACCAAGTCGCCGTAGAGGAGCGGTGCCTGGGTGAAACCCCACATGGGAACCTGCGCCCGTGCGAGCTTTTCGCGGCGATCCGCCGGCGGGCTGTCCTGATCCACCGCCGGGTCCTTGAAGTCGTTCACCAGATGGCTCTTCCAAACCACCTCGTGGGTGCGCACACTGACCGCGAGGAAGTCCCCAAAGGGCCCGAGGGCGAACACCATCGATTCGTCGACCGAAGGCACGGAGCGTGACCCTTTGAAAGGGAGCGACCCGGGCGCGTCGAAGGCCCGACGCCAACTTTCCCGGCCGTCCGCCAGATTGAAACACCGGAGGACATCCTGGGCGTTGGTCCGGTCTAATAAAAACACCCGGCCGTCGCGGATGGCCGCTCCGGCGAACCCCTCCCCCACCCCGACGGTCCAGACCACCCGGGGGCCCGCTGCGGGCCACGCCCGCGCGAGGCCGGTTTCGGGGGAGACGCCGGAGGCATCAGGGCCGCCCAAGCGGGGCCAATCCGCAGCCTCGGCCGCTATCCCCAGGAGGATGGCCCCGCCCCAGACCAACAGGCGCAGGGATTGCCGGGCCGGATTCTCGCGGGGGAACGGGGGAGCGGCTGCACGGTTGGGCATCCGGCGATTGTCGCCGCGCTCCTGCTTCCGTCAAGCCCAGCCTGTGCCCGCTGGGCATTTGTCATTCTCCCGCGGGGCACGGAGTAGCCGCCGACGCATGGGCACGATTCCCGAGCCACGGCCGGGGCGTTGCGCCCGACCGGATGAATTCCCTCGCCCGGCAGCCGGAGGATGTGTATTCAGGCCGGGTGATAACACCCAATTTGAGTTGCTTCGTGCGGTCGCTGCTTCTGAGTGCGTTCGTGCTAGCCTGACTTTCGATACTGGGCCACTTTTTTGGGGCGCGACCCTGGATTTGCTCGGTTTTTTGGGGTCCACCCGCCCAAGGTCTTCACTACACAGCCCCCTGGGGAACCTCCATTTTCGTCGGGC